>OGXD01000624.1_pt1 | contig 31591 bp, 58 predicted proteins | sample 1576211 | NCBI WGS metagenome assembly OGXD01 (sample SAMEA3541470, study PRJEB24748) | human gut metagenome | biome: human gut; feature: human-associated habitat; material: faeces | place: China | collected 2012
GGCACCCGCAGGCGATTTGGCAAGCGTGTGCGACAGGGAAACTTGTACCAGACGGAGCAAAGCCGGACTGGTGCCCACTCCGGGAACTGCCGGAGAAGATACCAGAGCTGAAATCCGGTTATGAGAGTATTGATAGAACATTGCACCGGGAGGGCTGGAACGCCTGCTTGGATGAAATTTTAAAGTAAAACAGGAAAGGAGCGGAGCTTCCCGGGAAGATGCGCATCGGCTCCTTTTGACAGAATGAAACAAATAGACGGTCAGATAGGTCTTTTCGATGTAAAACCTGTCAATGAAAAGAATGAGTGCCTTGAAGAGCCGTGTTCTCATTGTGATGTGGAATGGTGCTCAATAAGTTGCTTCCTTAGAAGAGGCTATTTATGGGATAAACTCCATAGATTCATAAAAGGAAGTGACGGAAAGCCGCTTAGAAGAAAATTAGAAGAGCGAAAATGAAGCATTTGACAAAATGAAAAGTGAGCGTGAAAATTTGTTGGAATCCCTTGGATTACCATTAGATATTACGCGATGGGGAATTGAGGAATTTACGCCAGATTTGTATGATGGCATATTATGTTTTTACTAAGGTAGCCTTTGCCCAGAAAAGTGACATAAAATAGAATAAAACAAAAATATAAAGGTTCCGGAATGAGAATATTTCGGAGCCTTTGTTTTTCAAAGATCTGACATATTATATATGATTTTTAAAGATAAAAGAAAAAAGGAGAAAACAAAAATGCAAATTATTAAAAATGGAATGAATTATGATTTTAAAATTAAGATAGGAAATAATTATATAACAGTTGCGACACTTCACCCTTGGCTGCATGGCAATAAATATAATTTGTATTTTTATTATTATGGGATGGAATATGAAAAAGGAACTTATTCACGACAACATTTTAACGGTAATGTTAGTATCGTTGTCTGGGAAGAAAAAGATGAACTCTGGACTGAATTTATTGAAAGAATCGAAAAAATAGTATTAAAAAAGCTATATGTTATCGGAAATTCAATACTTGAAGAAATAAAGCATGCCGACTTTAGCCAATGTTATTAAGATAAGAGTCGTTCGAGGTTTTGCTGCTGAAAGAGCTTTTCGAATGTATATGGATGCTATGAAGCAGAATCCAGAGCAAATAATGAAAGAAAGGTAGATGAGTATACATGTTTTGGAAAAAGAAAGAAAAATCCTCATTACCAGAAACAAATGCAATTATTTTGGGTTCATCTGGTAGCGGTAAATGTTATCATCCTTGGGATAATTTGAAACCATGCCCTTGCGGATGTAAAGAAAGACCTTTATTGATGTACAAAAAGGGAAAATTATACTTTTGCGGTGGTGCTACGGAAAATGTGTTTGCTGTTTGTAGTGTATGTGGAAGATATACTGAAAAATCAGACATATCAACTACAATAAATAACTGGAATAATGACAAAACAAAAGATGCTAATATGAATAAAAGTTCAGAGATTACTTTTGACAAAGAAGAATATTTAAAGCATCTATCGGAGGATGTATTTATCGTAAAATATAAAGAACGCTCCACGGGCAGAACATTTGAAATCAACCCCAAAATAGATAACCCATTTTATGATACTCTTTATCGGAATTCGTTTCAGTCAGGAGAATATATCTTAATAAGCGGTGAATTGCCTGATAAATGGAAATAAGAGAAAGATTCACGAAATAATAATTAGGAGAGAGGAAATGCAAAAAAATAAAAAACTGGTTTGAGGATGATGCTGCAAACAATGGGGAGCATTATGATTTCTTAGAATACGAAGGACATTTAGAGGTAAGAACGGAAACAGCTATTTTTATGGTTGTTGAGCCACATAGTGGAACAAATTATAAATGGATGCTTCGAATATCAACAATGAGAGCTTTTGATAGATGGGCGAATTCAACACCTATTGAGCTGTTTTTTGATTCAGATGTTAAATTGTGCAATTATTTGCATGATAATCAGCTTAACATTTACAAAAGATTGTTAAAATATCTATCAGAAGAATATGATGACATATTAGATTCATATGAAGAAGACAAAGAATGGTATGAAAAAAACCTCAAAAAAGCTCAGGCTGCCAATGTTTTGGCAGAAGAAAAAGAAGGAAAAGGAGAATGAATTATGAAAAAATAAATTGCATAAGAGAAATACGGTCAATTGTACGATCAGCTGTGAATAAGGTTACATTGAAGTTATAAGCAAATGGATAATTTATTAGGAGGAAATATTATGCATGATATGCAATTTTCAAAATATTCTTGTGACATAAGAGAAATCTTGTCCAAGACAGACCGTGAAGATCTTGAAGCTCTTGTACGTAATGCAGTAGCTTATGCACAAAGTAATAATCGTAGTAAGACAAATTGGATAGCTTAGGAATTATTTATTGATGTAATTCCTGACGAACTGATTGCAGAGATTTTTAATGAAAAGTAGTTTCTTATGGATTGGAGGTATTACATGTATTGTGTGGTGTTAAGTAAAATTAAAGACATCTATATATTACGGCATATAATTTACGATGTCGATAAGAATGATTCACTAAACATTATAAAAGAAAAATATTATGCTGATTATAATAAAACATCAACAGATGAATTTCATTTATGTCAAACAAAAACAGAAGTATCAGATATTTTATCAGCATTGAAAATCAGCCATTGAAACTAAGGAGAGGTAGAAGTATGAGTGAAGATCAGGTAAAAGAAATCAAACACAAAGAAAGAAATCTACAGCAGGCAATCAGTTGTCTAAAGGATAGACGGAAGTTCGCATCATTGCAATGTATTGATAGTGCAATAGATTTTGTTGCCGACTTATACGATTTATCCATTGATGAAGTGAAGCGAGCAATGGATTGGAAAGGAATGAATAATATGGATATTCAAAGAGAAAACATAGTAGAAGAGTCTGCAATCATACACATTGACTGGATTAGACCCCACACACCTTATACAGACGATAATAAGGAAGTAAAAGTTGATTCTGTAGAATTTGAGATAAAACATAATGGAATCGAAAAATTGGAATGTAATATAGATTGTGAAACAGAATATATTATGTGTTTTGTACATTTTAACCATAGTACAAAAGAACGTGAAGGAATTTATTTTTCAGTTTGGGATTTTAGCGGATTATTAGATAGTCCTATTATAGTTGAATTAAGTGAAAATGAAACAGAGATGCTATACAATTACGCATTAGAAAAAATCAAAGAAAGGAAAGAAAAATGAAATATAAAAGACAGCTAAGATGTATAAAGGATTATGATGATGATTTGACAGGGAATGATGATTTCGCTACAGTTTGGACTGCTGGTAAAGTATATGGAGCAGTTAAGCACCATAATGGAACATATACAGTCGAAACAAACATGGGCACAAAGGGAATTATTGGTGCTGAATATTCATGTACGCCAGATTATTTTGAAGAAGCGGACACAAACTAAATGAGTGTTTTAAACGGAAAGGATGTGCGATTATATGAGAGATGCACATAAAGAGTTAGTTATGAAAATGGCAATACAGGAATATAGAAATTCTGTTCTGTTTGGGTTTAGTAGAAGTACGGCACATGCCATAAATATGATGGAAAATGCTTACATTATGTGTTCAGGTAATATTGAAGGCATAGAAGAACTTAGAAGAACCATACAGGAGGCAAAAGAGAAATATAAAAAGGAATTAGGCAACTAAATTCGCATTTACTTGGGAAACGGAGGATTATAGAGGTATTATTGGCTGTCTTGGTGTTCAATGTTACTCAATATCAATTGGAACTTACGAAAGAAATAGAGAGTGCATAACGTTATTTACTGCTGGATGGAATGATAATGTTTTGGATACTTCTACAGAGAAATCAAATATAAGGCCAGGATTAAAGGCTCTGGCTTCACTCTGGCTTCAATGGGTTTGATAGCTGGAATGCTATGATGAATCGATGATTTACTTAGAAAAGATGTGAATGTATAAGTATAAGGCAACAGTTATTGAAATTATTGATAATTTGAAATGGGAAATTGCAGACTAAATGGATATTTCAAAATAAAAGGCAAGGTAAATATATGAGTAAACATACAATTACAATTGCAGAAGTAAACAAGCTTATGGAAAAGGGAGTGTCAACATTCTCGCTAAAAGACGATTCACCGAGAGGATGCAAAACAGTGCCGGTAAGTGAAATCAAAGTTGGAGACGAAATAGTAATTGATAACTATTTTACGGAGGTTATAGAGTAACTGGATATCCAACAAGGAGGTAGCTAAAATGAATTTTAGACAATACAAAAAGAAATTGTTTCATAAGACCATGAAACATGGTGGTTGGAGAAAATATAAAAAGACAATGAAAGAAGCTGGATTGTGGAAAGGCAGCGAAAGAAATAGAAAATTAAATAAAATTAAATTAATAAATGTGGGTTTCCTTACAAGAAAAGGTAGATAAAATTATAGATGATAGAAATTATGAAATTACAAATAAATTGAATGACATGTTAAATAATGTAAAAGGATTTGATGCGGCAATGTCGAATCCGAGACAAGGCAAAATGTTGGTACGTTACAATGGCATTAGTTTCTATATAACCATAGAACCAGTGTTTAATGATAATACAGAAGGAAAGAAAGCTGATAGCAAATCTTTTGAGGAAGTAATTAAAACACATAATTGGATTTAGGAATAAACAAAATAATGTAAAACGCATAAGCGGTCAGGAGAATATTCTCCCGGCCGCTTATTTATTTTGCTCTTTTCTTAATATTTTTATTTTCTGACATATTGAATATGAATATCAAAAATGGATTTAGCAAAAATCCAAATATTTATGAAAAATGGAGAAAAAAAGAATGGAGAAATTAAGAGATTAGAAAGGATTGATATATATGGGTAATTTGAAAAAATTTGTAGGAGATTATGCGTATTCTTATATTAAAAACATTGCAGTAGATCAAGAAAAGCTTCGCAAAGCATTAGTAACACCACAGAATGCAAGGAATGTATTTTCTGAATTAGACGAGTTCCAAATAAAGTCAATCTGTGCTGAAATAAGTGCAAATGATACCTTTGGAACAATAAGAGAAACTACGCAGGAAGAAATCATTGAAGATTTTAAGAAGGCTGGATATGACACCGTAATTTTTGATGATGAAGAAAGAATAGCAGAATGCAAAAAGTATTATGCAGCAGGAGAAGTAATTTGCACTTATAATAATCTTTCTGGTCGTATGAGTCAGTATCATATGTTGGTTGCAATAAAGAAAGATATTGACAAAATACAGAGAAGTAAAACACCTCAAAGGGAAGATGAGTATGGAACTTCTATTATTAACATTCAGATAGCAAAAAACGGAAGCCATATGTCTATTAAGAACCGCTATAATCACACTGTAAGCGAATGCGATAGTACACTTAATAATAACCTAGATCTGTTGGTTCCTGGATTACAGGCAAAGGTGCTTGGATATTATAACATAGCTTCTCTTAATAAGAATAAAACCTATTATAGAAACATTGCTAAAATAAACGGAGTTTATCTAAAATATGTCACGGAAGTTGAAAATGTGTATTTTGGCAACTTTGTTCTTGATAGTAAAAACGGAGTAAGATTTGCAGATAACGGAAGATATTATGTGAATACTGATCGTGATAATCTTTGTGTTCTTGATTTTCATGATAAAAAAGTAATCAAACTTTTTAATGAGAGAAATCAAATTAGTAAGAGATCTTTACTGACAAGGGCAATGAAAGAGAATTTGCTGCATAGTGGTAACAAAGAGCATATAGATGAACTTAATATTGTTTTTGACAATGCTCTGAAAGAGTTATTAGAGTGTAGAAGAAAAGCATTACAATTCCTCGCTTGTTGTTATGGTTACGATTTTCAAAAGCCATTCAGGGTAACTGGTCTACTTGGAAAATTTACAGCTAATAGTATTCAAAAGATGACAGGAAGCTATGACGGAATATTATTAGTTTGTAAAGGAACGGAGGTTCGTTGTGTTGAATTAAACACAGGAAAGTTTGAAATAGAAATACCAAGAGACAAATATAAATATTCAATCGCTGAATATTATAGAAAAAGTGACTTTGAGGAAGATAGAAAAAGTGGAAAACTTGGAGTGTTTATCATTCAGCAAGATGCAAAATATAAAAGGAAAGTAAAAAGAACTTCTAGTTCTTACTATTATTATGGTAATAGCAACTCAGATGAATTTGATAAAAGTGGTTGTAATATCACAGAAGCAAGACAAGCGTTAGAATATCGTCTCAACACCTACAAGGCAGACAAGCGAAAAAGAGAGGTTGATTCGATTAGTTACGAAACAGATCTGAAAGAGATTAAGGAAATGTTTCAGACATTAAAAGAAAAGCTTCTTGTTAAGTTAAGCGAGGCAAAAACTAGCGAAGATTATCGAGATATTGAGAACATATTTGATTATCGTTTTGTACGGATGGTAAGTGATATAGAGAAATTCGAGAATAAAGTTACGCAAAATAATTTCCGTACCATAGAAGAAGCAACTAATAGTATTAAAAGTTTAAAGGAACAAATTGAAGTGGAAATAAGAAAGATAGACGGAAAAGAGGATGTTGATTGATATGCAGAAAACATTAATGGAAATGCTGATTGAAGCAGGTTATCCGAAAGAAGAAATGTATCATCCTTCGTATGGATCTGATTTGTATGTATATGTAACACCGCTTACAACAAAGGTAATTGAAGAATGGTGTAAGGCGCATGATTACAGAATGGCTTGGCATTGTCCTACATTTAAAGACCAGATAACAAGCAAAATGATGTATGATTGTGTGTTTCAGTGGTATGAAAATTAGCAGATAAGAATGTAGTTATATGACAAAACAAATATGTATCTTGAATCATTAGCGAACAATTCAAATACTGTGAATGCAATTCTTTTAGATGATGAAATTGAAAAAGCAGGATATAAGAAAGTAGTAGCTGATTGTGAGTCTGGTTGGTATGGAAGATAATAGAAGTAAAAACAAAAAGCGGTTAGATAATATCTGACCGCTTTTGTTTTGTTATATATTTTTATTTTCTGACATATTAAAAATGAATATTAAAAATGAGTTTTACGAAAGCTCAAATAATTATGAAAAAGGGAGAATGAATTATGAAAAGAATAAATTGCATAAGAGAAAGGATGTTATTAGATGCCGGTTAGTAGCTGAAAGAGATTATTATGTGGATAGTTGTAAATAAGATTGCATCGAAGTTATAAACAAATGGATATTTCATAAGAAGGAGAAACCCATTCAGAAAATTTTGGATAGAAGAGGAGACTAAGTTATGGAACAGATTCAGGAAAATGAACAGTGGAAATTGAATGGTAACTGTGAAAAATGTAGAAGAAATAATTATTGTTCAACGCCATGTACTCATCATAATAGACGAATAAGAGCAGAGTTTAAAGATCTTGTTGCAGATACAATGAATAAAATGACAGGTGGAGTGATGAGAGAAGCCATTGATAAGACAGTAAATGGAATTTGGTAATAATGGCAAAATGATTGATGTAGCAGAGCGAACACCACGCATGCGGATAAAATCAGAGCTGACCGGACAGCTCCGGTTTACCTAGATTTAAGGAGGGCGGCAACATGAACGCATATGAAATTACAGAAGTAATTGCAGGAATCAAATTAGAATTTAAGGAGAAATAGAATATATGGTCAGAAGTGTAGATACATTCTTCATAGACGGAGAAAGCTTTATTAGTTATTGTTCAGACAGCGACTTTGATTATGCAATTTATATTGGACAAAAGTGTAAAGTTTTGAGAAATGAAAAGTGTTTTATAGGTACGCTGTACAAAGTGAACTCAAACAAAAATACATTCTCGATAAAGCAAAATGATGGAGAAATAATAGAAATAAATTGTGCTGATGTAGAAGAGATTTTCAGCGAAGAGGAAATTGGAACGATAAATTAGAAATATTAGCTGAAAATATTTAGAATTTAGCGGAGGAATGAAGTATGGCAAAATATAGAACAAAACCATGTGAAATCGAAGCAATTCAATGGACTGGTAATACAAAAGAAGTAGAAATGTTTTGCGGAAATAGTTGCGCATATTCAGTGGAAGATAGCGCATGGAAAGTCGGAAAAGGAATACCGCATGAAAAGCTAGTTATTCACACATTAGAAGGAGATATGGTTGCCAACAGAAATGATTATATCATCAAAGGTTTAAGAGGGGAGTTTTATCCATGTAAACCTGATGTATTCACTAAAAAATATGAATTATTAAACTGAACTTTAACTGATAAAAGAAGGGACGCGTATATGTGAATATGGAAGTATGCAAATGCAAAAATAAGAGATAGCTATAATAAGTAAAATCTATTCTGTATTGGAAATTGCGATATGGAGGCAAAAGGCCATAACGCATGAAGGCTGCGCATAAAAGACTTGGAGGAATCCGGGTCTTTTCTTTTACTTTTCTTTTTAAAGAAAGCACCATTTACACAGGCGCATATTACGATCATTCTCAATGATACTGTAAAGTGTTGTCGGAGTAATACTTGCCAGTTTTCCTATCTTGTAAGTAGAAATTCCTCTCTCATCAAGTATTTCTTTAAGTTTTTCCCGTATCCCATTGATTTCTCCTGTCTATTCTAAAATTATAAAATATTTACAAAAAACTAACATAGTATAAAAGATGAAATCTTTAAATAGAAATCCGGCAAATAGTTCGTTCGAATTCCGTATGTTTTTACACATACAGTTGGTTTGCGTGATGTTTGTATATCAGCTATGAACTTTGTATACCCTTATCCTCAATTTAATCCTTATTTTCTTCTGCATCTGACATATTAAAAGTAGCTTTTAAAATTAAAAGAAAAAAAGGAGAGATATGATGAATAACAAAATGATTGATATTGAAATGATTAAACAGTATGTAGATATTTCGGAAGAAGAACTTATGATGCGTCTCGTGAAAGATGCTGTTGGACTGCAGGAAGAAGCAGAAAAGAATAAACACAAGAAGGAAGTCAAAGAACGCTTGGCTGATCCAGAGTATCGTAAGTATGTACTGATGTTCTGGAAGGAATACGATTACTTGAAACAGTATTTTACTGACGATGAGATTATCGAAGCCGCAGCAAAGTTTATGCCAAAATTCTTTTTAGTTACGGAACTTGCCGTCCCTGGACGTAGACCAAAAGATGAACCGCTTGGTTGCAGACCATCCATTTTTAAGCGTTATGGGTATACAGAATTTACAGAATGCAAAGGTGGTTGGGAAAGAAAAGTACGAAAAGAAGCAACTTTTTACACCGTTGCTGATAATTACCAAATTCATAGTTCTGATTCCGTAAAATACCTACTTATGAATCGTTTCCCGTATCTGAACGAATATGCCAAAGTAGAAGTATACGATATTGATGACCGTAACGATTGGATTTATATTGGTTTACCGTTCACATGGGCAGGCGAAAATGGTGTCGAAAAAGAAAGTATTCATTCTTTGTACACTCCGGTATCAGCATTGATGGCAAAAAATCCGGATAAAATCGTGGAAACGCATCTGTCTTATTGGCACAGATACAACAAAATTTATGACGAAAGAGAAAAAGCTTTTGTAGAAACAGAAGCCGTACAGGAATTTTTAAGGAGAGTTGCTGAATAAATAAGCTGCTTCATAAAAGAATTGTATAAGAGAAAGGAGCAAAAATGTTTGAAAACTTATCTGAAAAATCCGCATTCCTAGTAACAAAAAAGATTGAGATATATACACCGGTATTAGAAGTTGGCGATACTATTCAACTGAAAAATGGCTATACAGCGACCTGTCAGAAGATTACAGATGATGGGGCGCTTATGCTTTTAGATCAGTATGTAATGCATGAAGAAATAGATCTTCATTCTTCATCTCCTAGCAATAATTGGGAAAATTGCATTCTTAGAAAAATATTGGCAGACGATTTTGTTTTACAGAATTTTATCCCAGATAATATATTTTGTCATTTAGGGTATTTTGAAAATGGAGACAGAGTGCGTATTCCAGTGATTAAAGAATTAATCGGGAAATGCAAGAACGCAGAGTATCAGGATGCAGAACAGTGGGTGCTTATGAAAGATCCTAAGAACCGATTGGCTTTTCATCCAAATGGAAAATCTGATGGATGCTGGTGCATGGACAAGTGTATAAATAAACATTCTACAAATCTCATGAGTAATTTTTTCTGGGCGGTTGATCATGCCGGACAGTGTTATGAGCAGTATGCGGGTATTGCCAGCGGTGTGCGTCCGGTTTTCCTTATCGTTTAAAGGATTATGGGCAATACCAATAGGTGGATAAAATAAAAGGAGAACAAATATGAATATTAGCAGATATATAAAGAAAAATGGTTTGCAGCTTGAAAATGTCGATGCTTTAAAAGTTTATCAGACTGTTGACATTGATTTCATCAATTCAGATGGGAAAGAAGACGAAACACAGTTTGATGTCAAGGAGATAACTACTCCCGCCGGGCAGAAAGAACTGGCGGAACTGTTTAAGGATTTCTGCATCGAAAATAATTTTTCGCCAAATACAGTAACTGCAGTAACCGTCACGCGAACGGCAAATTCGATGGAAGAGTTAAGCGAATTAAGCGATTGACAGACGTAAAAGTAAAAAGTAATCCGTTTTGTTTTAGCGAAGCAAGAAGGAAAGCAAGAGGCAGAATCTTTATAAGGTTCTGCTTTTTTATGCATATTTTTACAATAAAAAATCTGACATATTAAATATAAGAAATAAGCAAAAATTCTAAAAAGCGTGAAAAATACTGAAATCCGGCAGGAGAAAATGATTTTTTCGTTGCATAAACTTATAACTCGCTATAACCCAGATATTTGCGTGATAGAGACCCCGCCGCTTGTCAATAGTCCGAAAACACTGATTCTTCTTGCAGAAATTGTTGGTGCAGTAAGAGGAGCAACTGTAGGGCAAGCAGAATATGTAGAATTTTCGCCTTCTGCATGGAGAAAGCTCATCGCAAATCCAGATGAAAAGATCCTAATTAAAAGAGCGCTGTGTAAGCCATGGGATGTTCAAAAAGTAAAAGAATTATGCGGAGTAGAGATGAAAAATGACAATATCGCGGATGCTATACTAATTGGGCTTGCGCGAATAAAACAATTTTCCCTAAAACAGAAATAATCGTATTCAATATTTTTGTTTTTCTGACATATTAAATACGAATTAAAAATATTGATAAGAGAAAAGGAGAGTTCTATGAACAAAGTAATTTTAATGGGGCGATTAACAAGAGATCCGGAAATTCGCTATTCCATGAATGGAAGTAATGCAACTGCAATTGCGAGATTTACACTTGCTGTAGACCGCCGATTTAAGCAGAATGGAGAAGAGCAGTCAACTGATTTTATCAGCTGCATTGCTTTTGGGAAAACAGCAGAATTCTTGGAGAAGTATGGGCATAAGGGGATTAAATTTGTTGTTGAAGGACGAATTCAAACAGGAAACTATACAAACAGAGATGGACAGAAAGTATACACGACAGATGTTGTTACAGAAAACGTAGAGTTTGCAGAAAGTAAAAATTCTTCTAATGAAAGAAATCATACTGACCTTGCATATTCTAGCCATCCATCATCGCATAACGCCGCAGGAGATGGGTTTATAAACATTCCGGACGGAATTGATGAAGAACTGCCATTTCATTAAGCTTCCAAAAATCTTATTACCAAAAAAGTCTAAAGCAATAAAGCGTAGCTAAATAGCTGCGCTTTTGCTTTATTTTTTATATGTCTGACATATTAAAAATGAAATCAAAAGTATAAAGAAGAAAAGGAGAAAAATATGAATATCCAAAACATATCAAAAGAGAATAAAAAAGTAATTGTTGAATTAACTGCAGATGATTTAGTAATTATCTGTAATGCTTTGTATGCTCAATCGGGCGAAAAGAAAAACAATGATTATTTCATGCAGCTTTATAGCGATATGATGATGGCAAGAGACTTGTGTCAATATGGGCATGTAGATAATTTTTGCCTTCACAATATCGTAAAGTGCCGTAGTGAATTAAGAGGTCTTTTATCAGAAGATGATATTGAAACATTCAACGCTTATCTTGAAGATAATGACTTGCCAACAGCTTTTAGGAATTCCGATTTTGTGCGAATTTATAAACGGATTGTTGGAGACTTGGAATACAGTGAAAAGCTTAAAGACTGGATGGAACAAAACCATTGAGTCTAAAATTTACAGGCAAATGCGTGTTTCATAGGAAGAAAGAGAGGAAAATTTTATGGATAAAAGGGTTGTATTTACAATAATACAGTGCGGACACGGTGCATATCGTATTATTACAAATCATATACACTTTAGAAAAATGAATACGGCATGTATAACGGATATTGATACGTTGTATGAAACCATGAAGGAAATTTCTACGAAAATAAATAATGAATATGGTTATGCCGTATTATTTGAAGCTGAGTAAGCAAAGGAAGCTAAGATTTAGTTAGAAGAGAGTTTGCAAATAAGGTAGAATGTGAAAAATATATTCCACGTATTAAAGCAAAATATGGAAATGATGTCGAGAATATCACATTGTATTGGACTAAATAGAAAGAGATATAAAAATGAAGCAGATTAAATTTGAAATTACAATGGAAGCCGAGGATGATTTTGTAGAAGAGGCAAAAAATGGGAGCATCATGCAGATTATTTACTTGACTTAGAATCATACCCAGAAATTAAGAGCATATATGGATGTAAGGTAACTGTAAATGAAAAGTAGAAGCAACATTTCATTGGAAAGGAAGAAGGTAAAAAATTATGTCTTTAACATTAGAAGAATTAAAGGAAAATCATAATAATGTTATGTCCGTAATGGAAAACAGAATTATGTTAATCACAAGATGTGATAGAAAAACGGCAAATCTAATTGCAAATGAAGTATTAGATTTGGATAGAGAAGCCGAATATTTATTAAAAGATACTACAGATTAAAAATACGTGTTCCAATGGAAGATCGGAGGACAAAAAATGATTATCAATGCAGTTGTGGCAGACATAGAAAAGAAAGAGCATTTTGTGGAAACTTATTTTTCAATAGAAAATTATGAGAATATGTAAGCAAATCGAAAAAATAACACTTCTCCCTTGGTGTTTCAAAGCATTTTTGAAAATTACAAGGATGCAGTAAAAGAAGCAAAGAGACTTTCAAAGCCAAGTTATGCTAAAGGTTGGAATTATAACGGACATAGAAATTATTCGTTCTATTAAATCTAAGATTTACAATAACTGCATGTTTCATGTAATTAAAAAGGAACGTCAGAAATCAAACGTTAAATATTTCAACAGCAAACATAGTAAACAGTCGAAACAGCCGGAGAATCAGTTCCGGCTGTTTTTTGTTGCAAAAATCTTTTTCTATTTTCCCGCCGATCTGACATATTAAAGTTGAATTTTAAAAACACGAAGAAGAAGGGAGAAAAAATAAAGATGAAAAAATACTTAGTTGAAGTAAAGGAAACTTATACGCACACATATGCCGTGGATGCAAATTCAAAGGATGAGGCAGAAACTATCGTGAATCTTTTTTCCGATGGGTGTAATGTTTTTGAGGATTATCGCGATACCGAATATTCAACGAGAGAAGCCGAAGAATCTGATGATTTAAACTTGTACGATATATGCGAGAACCCAAAAACAACAACAGAAAAAACAAAAGAAGCCAGTGCAAAAGCAGAAAAAGAGGAAATAAAGGAAGATATCAAGATTGGAAGCAGAGTAAAAATCAAAGAAAACTGCTTTGCTAAAGAATTTGAGCCATGGTCATTAAGAGGAAGGACCGGAATTGTTGTAGATGGCGTTGGAGATCATTACGTATTAGTCCTTTTCCCTGGTTGGAAAGATGGACATAATGGGAATTCAGAGTCAGAGAAAAGTTTTGGAAATAAAGATAATACTTGTTGGTATCTTCCATTAAAAAATTTAGAACTTGTCCATGATGGCTTCGAAGTTGGAGATACAGTAGAAGACAGGCCGACAGAAGGCGATGCTGCCTATAAACTTATTTTTTCAAAAGTTGGACGCATTGTGGATTTTAGCATTCTAAATGGATTGCCTCTTGTCGAGTTTCCTAAAAGCGTTAGTGGATACTGTGATTACCGGTATTGTCAATATGAAAATTTAACGCCAATAGATGCCTAATAAGAAGGGAGAAAAGGTAAAATGAAGAAAACTCTAATAGTTAGTGTTTTTGCAGGATGTGGGAAAACATGGCTCGCACAACATCAGGAACAGTATGGGTATGCTATCTGCGATAGCGACAGTTCGTCTTATGAAAAAGTAAATGGATGGGAAACTCATTATGTCACTGATATACTTGAAAAAGTAAAATCTGGCCAGTATGATTTTGTGTTTGTTTGTCAGACAGAATCTGTCATAGATGAGATGGATAGGCAAAGCGTGCCATATGTAATTGTTGAACCAGATAATATTATTTGGAATGAGCCCGAACTTCCGGAAAGAGTAAAAGAAAGACGGCTAATCAAGCAGCAATGGTTCGGTAGATTTGTGTTAAGAGACAATTCTCACATTAAAGACTTCTCGAAATGGCTAAATCATATGAAAGAAATATATGATGAGAGGACAAGCCTCGATTTTATTAACAAACATCATCAAATAGCATTCTTTACATTGAATCAGAACCAATACCTATCAGACATTATAGATGATTTATATTGGAAGAAAGAGCATTACGATTTTTATACAATTCATAACGACGACTGTTTAAAAGATTAAATAAGAAAGGAAAGATTAAATTCTGTTCCTTAATGCATAAATGATCAGAAGGCTACGAATACAGTGAAAAATTATAAAAAGAAAGGTTAAGCGACATGAATAATATATTTGTAATTGATAAAAACACAAAATGCAATTTAGGGACAATTGATTTTACCCCACATAAGGGAGACAGAGTATTTCTGAAAATTGCAGGAAGGAATATTGAAATCGAGGTTGAGTGTGTTCTTCATGATCCATCGGAACATGCAACATTGATTTTTGTTAATATCGTAGAGCCATATTATATCAAAATGATAAAAGAAATTAGATGGTAAGAGAAAAAAACAATTTTAAAACAAGATTGGAGAAGAATAATTTATGCCAGATATTGTATATTTTGAATTAAATCATTGGAGCACCGATTATTTTCCTGATTGCGAACCTTATCTAACCTGGATGGATGATAATGTACTTCAGTTCAGAAATGAAGAGTGGCTTAAAAATAACAGACTTGTAGTGGTGGAAACAATCGTCGATATGTCTTGTAATTACTGTATTGCAGCTACAAGAGAATGGGTTGAAAAGAATTGTAATGAGATTCTTACTACTCATACACAATTTTTACGACAGCCAGGAGAAGATGGAAAGGTGTATGGTCGGTTTGGCTGTCCATTTATGGAATACTCTGATGAGAATATTGGTTATTGGTTTGCAGGATGGGATGAATTTGGAAAGTGGAAACCAGAAAGAATGGATGATTAACAAGATTTAAAAAGTCTAACGACTAGATGAAGACAACCAGCGAATGTCTGGTTGTCTTTTATTGTGCAAAAAATAAACCAAGCAAGTAAAAAATAGTAAGATGACCTGATGTCATCTCTAAATTTTCTATTCGTCTGACATATTAAAAGTGAAATCAAAAATATAAAGAAAAAAGGAGAATTTATGAACAGAAATGGAAGTACATAATTTTATTAACGACCGGGAAAATATCCGGGCGACATGTAAAGAACTGAATAAAAAAGATAAAGCCTGGCGCTGGGAAGCGATCATAACGGGATCAACTCGCTTGGCTATCCGATGGGAATATATCCATGCACAGAAAAGAAATGTTGGGACATTTGCTATTGTCGCAAAAAATGATGAGATCAACTATTTCGATGAACGCGGATTTAATATAACAAAAGAAGTCAAAAAATTCCTTCCGGACAAGAAAGAGACTACAGAAGAGGCGATGATCGCATTTCAGAAATGGGCATGGGATAAACAGTTTGGTCGAAAGCCGGAAGATTCAACCAAAGAGTAAAAATAATAGCACAAGGAGATAATTATGAAGAACTTTAAAAACATAAAGAAAAAGAACAGCTTTTTAAGCGAATATACAAAAGTATATAAAGATGAATTGCAAGTAATTGGCGTTATGAGCATTTTTATTGGAATAACATTTTTTAATTATTATTGGACCATACCGTACCTTTTTGAAGAGGACTCTTCTTTTAAGTCTATTTTTATAAAAGTAGTATTTTCAATAATTCTCACAACACTCGAAATAGCAAGTGTTTGTTTCGCAGTCTTTATGATAATTGCAATCGAGGAGCTTATCTCTAACATTGTTTATAGCATAAAACGTGTTAACCGGCTTACCTATTTGCCGTTGACGAAAGAGGAAGAAAAAGCTGTTGGCATTGTAGCCGATTCGGGATCAAAGGATTATTATTTGCAGTGGGTTTATTTTCTTTTTGCAGAAATTTTGTTTGTTGACCAGAAAGATAATGATGCAAAGGCTATTTTCTTAGAAATTAAAGCAACTTTTGCAAATGAGAATCTTATTGGCGAAATAAAGTCTTTAATGAAAGATAATACTTGTATGTGCAAATTATTAGAGTGGTTGGCAGACGCCGACAACTTAGAACTTATCGCTCCAGACCGAATGCTTGACTCTGGAAGTTCGCTTAAAGGCCAGACTTGGGAGGAAACGATCTATAATATGTCAAAGCGTATTGTGAAAAAATATTATCAATCTTAGTTGAGAAGTTTAGACTGAGCAGTTTAAAGCGGCAGTAATTAATAATTCAGAATCTGCCATTGTGTTAGCGTCGAATGTATAAGTGCGGCGGAATTCCTCAGATCTCCGGATCTGAAGCTCTGAGGTTTCCGCCTAATATTATAAAAAAGGAGAAAAACATGATGAACAACCTAACTGAGATAAGGAAAAAGAAAAGTTTTTGGCATTTATTCGTAAAAATGAATACGGAGATACAAATTATTTTTACAGTCATACTAGTTGCACCATTTTTCGCAGGCTTGACAGCTTGCAATTATTACACAAAAATTCCGGAGTGGTTATTTACGATAGAACGCGTAAATTCTGCGCCAAGATTAGCCGTTGCAGTGGAAGCCGCTACGCTTGAATTAGCAGTTGCCGCATTTATCTTTCCTTTAACATTTGTCATTTGGGACCGTATTCAGTATTATATATCCCGAGTAAAAATAGCTAGACGATTTACACACTTGCCATTAATGAAAGAGGAAGAATCTAAAGTTGGGATCACGGCAGATCCAGACACAAAAGAATATTATGAGCAGTGGATTTTCTTTCTGTTTACAGATATATTTAATGTACAGAATGCTGATGGCATAAAAAAAATATTTTATAATGGAAATGATATTTGTGAGTTGAAATTGTTGCTTGTTGACAATCCTTCTATAAAGTCATTTATAGAGTGGTTAGGATATGTGCTCTTTGCGCGTGATGATATTGACCGCATTACTTTTGATAAAAACGCTGCAGTGTCTACCATTTGTTCGGGGCTGGCTAAAAGATATATCAAAAGCGAAGATTATTCCAAATATTCCAACTATCGTTCTCAAATTGCAGAAAAAGAAATGTCAAATGCTACCAGCCACGACTCTCGGAAAAAGAAGAAATAATTATAAGGCAACAAATGAAATAACAGTAATTAAAAAGGCTCGGAGGAATCCGAGTCTTTTGTTTGCGCCGATTTATAATATTTTATGCAAACAACTTTATTGCATAAATAAAACAGATATCCCTATTTTTTATCAATTTATTGTTGCAATGTTATAAACTTTTAGTTTCATCTGACATATTAAAAATGATCCCGAAAAACGAGTAGCTAAATACTCAAATTATTTTATGAGAAAAGGAGAAAGACATGAGGAAATTAAGAAATGTGAAGCGAAAGGAAACAGCTAGTGCGCGGCCATCCTATTTACCAATGACAGGTGAAGAAGAAAAGACTGCCGGCATTACAGCAAAGCATGGCTCAAAAAGATATTACGCACAGTGGGCATATCTTTTATTCGCAGAATCAGAAGATTTTAAGGAAGTGAAATCTAAGGCGACAGAAGATGAAATCCTGAATGGGATAGAAGAGCTGCTAACGGAGAATGCTTTTGCTTACTGGCTTGTAAAAGTGGTAATCTCGTTAAGTAAAAAAGAGCAAATTGTCACTGCCAAATGCAAAAAGAAACGTGCCACAAAATAATGTATTCTTCAAAAGGCTGCTATGGAGCCTTTTCTTTTCTCTTAAATCGCAAAGGCAAAAAAAGAGAAAAATAAATAAACAAATCAATGTTTGAATTATTTGCAATTTCAGTAGCAGCGGAAACGTCCATTGCTACTGAAATTGCCTATAATAATTTTAAAATGCAATAGAACTAGGTATAATTATTGTTCTTCAAACCATTCTTCGCAAGTAGCGCAAAGCCCCATTTCGCTTAAAGTCCGAATTGAAATCACAGCCATTATATTTTATTTCTGAATTTTTTCGGAGTCTGGACCATTAGCTCAGCTGGTTAGAGCATCCGGCTCATAACCGGGCGGTCGTAGGTTCGAGTCCTGCATGGTCTATTAATTTAATAAGCCACGAGCAAAAAAATCTTCGGCTTCTATAAGTCGGGGAGTTCACTATTATATTATAAAAAATTTCACTGGAAATCAATTATTCGCAATTCCGTCAGTATTAGTCCATATTAACTCATTTCTAACGGCGTTCATAATCACAAAAGACAATATTTCCAATTTCTAAAAGACAATCTTATCCATAACAAAGCATGCTTTCTAATTTTTCTGCCTATCTGACATATTATATATGATTCAAAATGCGTATTATACGCACATTTTATTTATGAGAAAAGGAGAAAAGCAAATGAAGAATGAAAGAGAAATGAGTAACGCTTTGTCAATGGCAAAAACATTGGAAGATTTAAAGAAATCTAAAAAGATTTCTAATACAGAAGGCCGCCCAGCTTCATGGTTAACCGATGAGCTGTGGCAGAAAGAGTTCGCTATCCGTAGGATTTTTGTTGAACCCGCCAAGGATAAAAAGCTTTCTGGCCGCAGAAGTGGAGTTCGCTCAAATGATACTCTGGAGGCAGTATTTGGGAAGACATCTTGGCAGAATTATAACCAGTTTATCAATGATGTGATCGCACAGATCAGAAAAGGCGCTCATGATTACTGTTTTTATTTGTATCAGGTAATGGAACTTGAGCGTTTCTTCCCGGGAATATTACAGACAAGATTTTGCGATGGATATTGGGAAGTATGGGTTACGTCTACCGAGTGTAGCCGACATGTAGCTTAAAGAATTAATAAGGTAATATTGGAAATATACTTTTCGCCAAAGAAAGGAAATACAAAATGAGAAGATCAATGGAATATGTTGGATTCCGAGGAAGATGTTGCGACATCGTGATTATGAATGATAATATGAGTTGGTTTGATTACAGGGATGATGAGCCGAAACTGCCCCGAAAAGGTGCTTTTTGTAAAAAATGCGCAAAGGAAACAGCGAAGCCTGTTCACGCAATTTATATGAACGGAAAGCCTGCTTATGCATTACGCTGCGAGAAATGTGGAAGTGAATATCCGATGTATCAGGCAATGTACATTGAGCGGTATGTTGGATTCGACATGAAAGTAGGACATGCAGCCCCTACACATGGGCAAACATCCGTTATCAACACAATGGATCGGCGAGCCAAAAATTATTACAGAGATGCAGATAAGAGGGTAGAAGAAAAATTATGCGCTGTTTTCCATTGTACGCCAGAAGAATATCGCGATCTACAGAAACAACGGAATGAAAAAAGGGCTAAATGGGAGAAAAAGGCTGAGCGAGAAGCGGCTGAATGTCATGCGAAATGGGAGGCGGAAAAGAGAGAAACTGAATCCAATAAAAGAAAAGAACTGATTAAACAGGGCGTTTTGAAGTACGTGAAAGGCGCTGGTCTTGTTAATACAAAAACAGGAGAAGTTATAAAGTTATAACTTATGTTGAGTTACTTGGAAATTTGCGAGGAAAGGTAAACGGTGAATACAATGAAATATATTATTGAAAATTTAACGATCAAAGAACTCACTAATACCCACGGGTAAGCCTGTGGGTTTCCGCACTTGAAATGTTATGGCGAAGCGGAGTCCGATCGAATTCTTGAATTGATCGGAAGATAGGAATACGGAATTTATTTCATGAACTGGAGAAAGGAAATGGTGGACAAAATGAAAAATCATACAATCGGAAAAGTAATTGCAAATGTAACGGAAAAAGAACTTGACATTTTAGAGTCAAGTAATATTGATTGGTGCCCAAACATTAATTGGTATTCAAATAGGGTAGATGCTCTCATTTTCAACGAAAAAGATTATCATAAGGCATTACGGATGATTGGCAGAAAATGAGTAATTGATCATTATATGTTCATGATCTTCGTCGTATTATGCGTGCAACGCAGAGAATAATGTTTTGATTGGAAGCTAAAAAGGATAAACTTCACCCTGGATTTGAAAATCTGGAGTGAAGTTTATTACGTATATTAAAAACGTAGTTTGGAGTTAAAAGCAACATTTCATTGGAAAGGAATCAGGTGATTATATAAAGATATATGTATTGTTAAAACAAGGTTATGAAGGCAGTGAAACAGTTTGTGTAAGTGAAGACATCAATAAAATTCGCACAAGTATTTGTGAAGATTTCAATCCAAACGAAGATTATCCAGAACTTGAAATTTGGGAAAATGAAGAAGAAATTTTAGGGACGAGTGGAAGCGATGTATTAAAAGTCATTGCGAAAGAATCAGTACAGTAAATACGTGTTTCATAGGAAGGATGATATAATGGAAAATATTAAATTAAAGCCATGCAAATATTGCGGAAAGAAAAATATTGTAGTTGAACGATGGTCAAGTGGAGGAATGATGTACATGGTAAAGTGTAATAATCCAGATTGTCCAGTTCCGCAAGATGGGTATCCAACAGGAAGAAATTTAAATACTGTTAAAGAAGAATGGAACAAAAGAAACTAAGATTTACAAGAGAGGAGTGATTGAAATGACGAGCCTTGAAAAGCAACTCAGAGATTTTAAGAAACAAGGTAAATCATTGAAATATTTAATCAGTTATATGTTGAGATTTGAACAATATGATGAAACTGATGTACTTAACATGATGATTTGGCTTAAATATCCTGAAAATGAAATCATTGAAACACTTGAATATGATTTTAGTTTTGATATGAGCTGGCATCCAATGAGTGTGATTTACAAGGAAGGAGTAAAGACAAATGGCTATTGAAAAGCGGAAGGAAGAAGCAAAGGATAGAAACGATTTAATGGACCACTTAATCAAGCTTATTGAATCGGATGATAAGCGGTATTCCTTTAGGTGGGCAATTTGTAATACAATGGAGGTTTACGACAAAGAGAAAGAAGTTGGATACGTGTTACATGTTGACAAGATTGAATATGACGAAGACGGAAATGCCACGAATTTATAATGGATTGGAGTGAAGATAAATGTTTAAATATTTTACAGTTGGTGAAGTGGCAACGGAATTAATGATGTAATTGATGCTTATATTAGAGAAAATTATATTTAGAAGTGGAGTGATAAGAATGATTTTAGAAAATTGGGGCGAAGAGGCAAAACAGACGGTAGACAATTTTTCACAGAAAGAGAAAGAGAGATTAAATGCAATTATTGCCATGAATATCATGGTATGCAATATGAATGATGAATCTGCTTATTTTACATAGATTTATCTTATTCCTGATTGTGCAGATGAATATGATTTCATTGATTTTGCAAGAAATGATGAAGGAACAGAAGAAAACAAACTGTTTGATGAAGCAGTTGAGTTGTTCAAAGAATTGTGGAGAAATTATGCAGCCGAAAGTAAAGGATTATATATAGCTGGCAAGACATATTAAATTTAGCAACGAGACAAAGGCAACCAGAAAATATATCTGGTTGTCTTTTATTATATTATGCAAAGAAATAGAGGACAAAGACCCGGAGAAATATTAAATAATTTAATTTTTCTATTTTTTTTCTCATCTGACATATTAAAAGTGAATTTTAAGAACCACAAGAAGAAGGGAGATAAAAATGGCAAGAGAAGAAATTACCCCATATTGTTGTCTTAATATGGATGATGTAAAAAGGAATTATAGACTTTGGCTTGAGTGGAAGCGTATGGAAAAATTATTGAATCGTGATCTTGATCTAAATAACAACGAAGTAATTATCCAGTACAAGCGAGGTATTCGCAATTTCTTTAAAAGAGAAATGCAGAAAGATGCACGCAGAATTGTTGGCTGGGATGAAGCATCTGTTATTTGGCTTCTGGAACTTCCAATAGAAATCAAAACGAAAAGTCAGGCAGAGAATTGGTTTCAGTATAATGAGAGGTTGGAATGTGTTCCATCTATTTATGATTGTACAGGACAGCAGTTCACGGCTTGGTACAAGCTATTCAAACGAAATGGGAGATGGTGGTGTTATCATTATGTTGCTTTGGATGTGTAAGAAATAACATTTTACAAAAAAAAGGAGGAAATTATATGTTAATTAATAAAGTAATTGAGTTAATGCTTGGTGAAGATGTAGAAATGATAACAGAATTTTTAGGTTATAAGCCAGATGATGAGGTATTAAATAATAATCAGTTGCTTGAAGAAGAACTTGATAATGTGGCAAGACAAATGCCGGATGATGTTTTGATGAAATTTTATGAGAAGAGCCAGGGAAAATTAAGGGCAGAAGCAGAAAAAAATTATTGCTTGCAGACGATTGAGAATCTTCTCACGGAAATGGAAGACTACAAAAACAAATTGGAATATAGAAGTAAAATGGATCGTATTGTTTCTGTGCTTGACCTTGCGATAACAGATATTGAGGCATTAAAATTTGATATTGAGTGAACGTAGAGAATACGTGTTTTATATAATTGGAGGAACATTTAATATGGTATTGGATTATGTATTTTATTATGTATTTTTTATTTCTGCAATCGGAAGTATCATTATATCCATTGCGCAATTCATAACACGCGGATTTATTGGAAATTTTACTGTGTTCCTAAAGATGCGTTTCGTATCAGCACTAACAGTATGCATTGCAGGTTGTTCTGCGATTCTGCTTATTTTTAGTAATATTTTTAACAATACAAAATTTATGACAGACAAAACATGCATTATGATTATTGTTTTATTTTCAATTAGTACTTTTGTAAACGGCTGCGCAAGGCAAACAAAGTACGCTTTCTTTAAAGATGAAGCGGCAAAACGAATCTTTTATGAGAAAGCGAGAACATTTGCGGAAGAGTATGCGACAAACGAATTCGGTAAATTTGGACCAGAAACATACTGCCCAATCTGTTCATGTGAAATTCGAAATGCGAATCCGCATTATTTCAAATGTCCGAATTGTGGTTTTGAAGTCAATCTCAATACGGTTAAAAGCAACATATAGTAACAGGCAAGGAATATAATTTGCTGCAACGAAACCAAAAATGCAAAAAAGAAAAGGAGAAAAGGATATATGGAAAACCAAAAAAGTATTGAGTTGTCATTATCAGATTTTTTAAAAAAAGAAGGTGTTGACAATATCAAGGATGACGAGACTTTTTGTGTAGCTGAGTATGAGGCTGTTAGAGATTATTGCCTCCAGAAAGAGTTTTTATTATCTTCAAAAGATTTATTAGAAATTAAAAGTAGAAGATTAGAATATTCTTACGATATGTGGAAAGAACATTTTCAGGAAGAAAAAAAAGATCGTTTAATCAAGTTTTTGTTAAATCAGGATCTCAGCGAAACGGAGTCTGAAGAAGTATTGAATAATTTTGTTGAGAGTATCAATGAAAAAGATCTTCATGTTGTAGCAATTTTCGAATCTTTTACTGATCTCGCAAATAATTATGTCGATAATGTTGTAGGTGATTTAGATCATCATATAGCTGCCGTTTTAGATTATACTGCTCTTGGAAGACAAATTGTAGATAGCTGTGAAGAATATATGGCTCTTTCAAGTGGAAGAATTATTGAGTTCGAGTTATGATCTGCTTTCAATATAATATTATTCGTAAAAGGCTCAGAGAAATCTGAGTCTTTTTGCTTCATTCGATTCGATCTGTTTTCAATTCTTATTTTTCAGCACATCTGACATATTAAAAATAACATTAAAACGTGTATCGCAAGATACATAAAATGATTATGAAAAATGGAGGATAAAGAAATGAAAGAAATGAGAGCGAAGGAAGAGATCAAAATTGGAGGCAGAGTAAAGATCAGAGAAGGCTGCTTTAATTCATTATCATTAAAAGGCAAAGTTGGAATTGTTGTTGACGATGCTGGCAATGGCGATGTAACGGTCCTTTTCCCAGGTTGGAATGAAGGGCATGATGGGGTTCCCTTCTCAAAATCGGAGAGAAAATTTGGGAACGAATATAACACTTGTTATTATATTCCATTAGGTATGTTACAGGCTGTCCATGATGGTTTTGAGATTGGAGATACCGTAGAGTATGAAACTGCTGATGGCTACAAGACCGGGACTGTAGTAGATTTTAACATTTTTAATGGAGATCCTCTTGTTGAATTTCTGGATGCCGATTTTGCGACACATGATGGAAATGGGTTCTGTGTAACAAAGAAAGGACATTCTACACATTGCTACTATTGCGATCTCGAAAGGCTTTCCCCGAAAGTCTCTAAATCGGCAGCGTCGGTTTCTGTCTCTACACAGTCAGACGGGACGATTGTTGTGACGATTCCGAGAGGTCAGAAAGTAGAGATTGTCTCTTTGTAAAATGCAGAATATGCAAAATAAGATCAGGCGGGTTTGCGGAAGCAAGCCCGTTTTTGTTGTTTTTGCGATTCGTTATTTTTGAAGTATCTGACATATTAAATATGAATTATGCAGGACTTTTAAAGTTTAAAAAATACTTATGAAAAAAGGAGAAAAAAAATATGTTAAAGGGTTTTATTGAAAAATGTAAAAGAGCAAAAGAAGGACACAGAGAAGAAGAACATAAAGAAATAAATGTGAATGAGAGAAAAATGGAAAAAGGAATCCGGATCGGGAGCAGAGTCAAATCTACAAATACTCTTTTAAAGGGAATTGAAGGCAGAGTTGGGGTTGTTGTTGATTTCAACAATTATAGTTGTTTGTATTTAGTCTTATTCCCGGGATGGCGCGGCGGAAATTATGGCAGCAAAATTGTAGAATCAGACAGATACCCCGGAAGTGCAGAAAATACCTGTTTATTTATTTCTGGTAAGGATTTAGAGCTTGTTCGTGACGGTTTTGAAATCGGAGATGTTGTAACATATATCCCTAAGCGAGGAGATGGCTTAGGAGATGCTCCTGTCGTTGGAACTGTAGTGGATTTTTGCGAAAAGGATGGTTGCCCATTGGTTGAATTTTCAGAATCTTTTGAAGGCTGCCCTGGCGAATTTACCGTAACAAGGGAAAATCATTCTAGGCATTGCTGGTATTGTAATTACGAAAATCTGATTTCAGCTAAAAAGGACGAGTTGGGGAATGCTTCGTTTTTGTATCAGATTTTTTCAGAAGGATTTGAAACTGAAACAGTCAGTGCAAAAAACATGATCACCGGAGAAGAAGCTGTTATTTCAATCGAAGCTTATCGGTCTGATAGAGCCGCAGCAGAAGCGGCATTAGAAAAACTTATTGAGCTAGAGGCATAGCAAGGATAATTTGCTAACTTTGCTATCTAATTACTTATGAAAAACGGAGGATAGAATATGCATAAAAAGATTAACGGAGTTACTGCTGTTTGTGCAGATCTTACAGGAAGAAAAAATAATTTTAGTAAAAAGTCAGTATCTATCGACTTGAACGATCTTTTTGCAAAAAGAGAAAGGAAGGGATATTCATTTTCTTTTCGTCTTTTCCCTCTCTCTGACGGAATGGTTGCCGCAGAAGATGTTACAACAGGAGAAACAGCAGTTGTGTCAGTTAAGGATTATCCGTCTGATAAAGAAGCAATAAAGGCTGCATTAAAAAAGCTTACAGATCCAAGACCGCATCTTGTTGTTTTCAACGAGTACAGTCGTGACACTTTTGGAGGATACATCGGAGATCCAAGTGGAGTTGTAGATGCTGCTGGAAAAGAATTGCTTATCGGAGATGTAGTGGAAGTATTTGATGGTAAGGAGTATATTGGAGATAAAGCGGTTTCTACTTTTTTTGTAAGTTATCTTTCAAAAGGAAATTATCATTTTTCTTTTAAAACTTCATACCAGTTTGTCATGAATGAAGATATGATTGACCATACTCTTTACATCCATAAGTAAAAGGCATTTGAAAGACAAACAATAATGTAAAAGGCTCGGAGGAATCCGGGTCTTTTTTATTAAAAAAACAAAATATATCTGACATATTAAATATGAAAATACAAGTAAAGATAGGAGAATAGATAGCTATGATGCTCACTATATGTTGTAATCAATGTGGAGAAATGTATTCGCTTAGAGGATGGATTGAAAAAGAAGACCTTCGTGGCACTCAATTTGAAGAAAAAATGAATAGAATTACAGATACGGAATTAAATGCGGCGACACCACCGATGAAAAGATCTTGGCGGTGCGGAAACGGTTTGAGGAAGTGGACAAATTTGAAAAGAACCCTTGCTGTAAATATTGCGGGTCAAAAGATGTTACGTGGTTTTAATAAATGCTTATTGTATTTTTTGTATATTCCATTTAAGAATAAAAACTATTGTGCTTTTACGAAAAAGTGCTATCATTTAAGGAGGTAGTTTAATAATGAAATATTTTCTAATAGGATTTGTGGGGGTTATTGTAGCTGATATTATAGGAGCAATCCTTTCTGCAATATCATCATTATTTGGCAAGAAAGGAAAATTAGATAACGTATTAGAAAACACATCTGAAAATGGCAGATTATCAAAAGAACATGAGCGGATTCGACAAGAGCAATCAAAGGAGCATGAACAGATTCGACAAGAGCAAAAAGAATTATCTTTAGAATTGTCAAAAAATCTTTCAGAAAGGCTAACTTCTATTCGGGAAGATCAAATTCGTGTACAAGAAGAACAAAAGTCTATCAAAGAAAAAATCCCAGATGCTAACCATTTTATCCATGAGGCGCAAAGTATAGCGAATCTTTTGTTGAAAAAAACTGAGGATGCCGGGAAACTTGAAAAAGAGTTGGCTATTTCACAGGAAAAGACGCATCAGCTCGAAAAAGAACTTGAAAAAGAAAGAATTAAAAATAAGGAATTAGAAAAAGATATTGACTATCTGGAAAGACTTTTAGATCAAAAAGACCATAAACAAGATCATGGTTGGTCTAATTATGATGACTGTGATGAAATTGACAGATAAATTTTATATCGAAAAATAAATTTCTTTTACGTCTGACATAATATATATAGAAATAAAATAAAAGCAAACCACAAAATATTGATTTATAACATAAGGAGAAAAATTATGTTTGGATTTGGAAAGAATAAAAGTAAAAATAATAAAGTTGTTTTATACAAATATCACAATCGTGTTGCAGAAAAATATTGCCCCGATCATACTGAGTATGCAATTGAGCGAAAATATTATGATCATGTAGCTGCGCTCGGTATTGATTTAAAAGAAATGATCGCAGAAATTAGAAAACAGACTGTATTGGATTTGTCTGATCCTAAATATATGGCATTTGCAAAAATTATCAATGACGAAGATCCAGAATTAATTAAAAGTGTTAATGGATGGCGCTCTACAGAAATGTTTGCTACACGTATTGGAGTTACCCTGAATAACTATACAGAGGATGGTAAATTTAAGCCAGAAAGCGAACGCAAGAAAATTGCGGATGCTTTTATGGCAGAAAATAAACCAATAAATGGAAAAGAAGACATTTTTGCCAATAGAATGTATGATATGGATATTCATGGATTAATTACATCAATGCTTATTTCGAGTTTTAGTCATGAAATGATTAGCCCAATATGCAATGAATTAGCAGAGCGGTATAGAGCGCTGAGAGATAAAAAGCTCGCAGATCCTAATGTTTTTAAAACATTTGCAGAATGCGAAAAATATGCAAAAACGCATGATGTTTTTGACAGTATCGACAAACATGCAGCTACCGAAACCCTGGTGGATGTTGATCAGCTTTTTTTCACATATGATGTTTTTGGAAGATTCTGCCCGGATCTTAAAGAGCAGATGAAATTTTTCTTTGCTTTGCGTAGAAAATGGGGTCTTCATGACGGCAAGCCGGAACACGATCCTATTATTGGAGAGATGGATAAGATCTTGAATAATAAAATTACGGCAAAAGAGATGTGCGATAACCACGCTAAACTTTGTTTAGGGTTAGATCGTTTTGAAGACTATTGGAATGATGCTGGCGTTTCAACCGCAAGCGTAGTAGGCAGACACTTAGCAGCATATACTTCTTATTGCAATGACTGGAATTTCGGGGACGACGTAGATATTGATATGGACGAAATCTTAAATAATATGATTTGGCAGTATATTTATGGCTTAAAGAAATATTATTTATTAAACATGTATGGTATCAATAAAGATATTGTTTATACTGGAGAAGAAGAACCATCTTTTGATTTGCGGTTAAGCTTAGAAGCGAATACCGGTTTGGCAATAGAGACCTTTTCAAATCGCTATTTCCTTCTTGTAGAAAAAAGTGATAAATTAAATGAATCATCTACTAAAATAAACATTCAGTGGGAAAGGGATCAGGGATTTAGCGGAGAAATTGGCAAAGCCAGAGTTAATTTAACTTTCAAAACGCCTATTACTGAAGTACGAAAAGCACTTACTGAAAATGTAGACATAGATGTGTGCATTAATTATTATAATAGAGCGAGAGGTGGGCAGTCTTGGACTGCGTTAGGCTGTGCAGCCCAATTTTTCATATCTTTTTATACAATAATGTATACATTAGCTATGGATGGGAGCGTATGGGCGCATTGTGCTCACTCAATGGTTTCCCCTTCGTATGGGCGAGATTTGTTTGGATAAAAAGCCGATAATTAAAAATGGGCGTATAAAACCATAATGATGTGCGAATATTTTGAGCATAAGCTGTCTATGCGGCAGTCGCCAATATGATAGCGCCCATTTATTGTTTACAATTTTAGGATTTATAAAAGAAGATGGAAGAAATTTCATCTTTTTTTATTAGTAAATCTCTATTTTTATTTTTTCTGACATATTAAATTTGTAACTTTAAGACATTTTTAACTATATTCAATAAGGAGATTTCCTATGACAGAAAAAAAGAACAAACATTTAACCCCGGAAGAAGTTATTGAACAAAATGTAGAACAAAGCCAAAACGATTTGGAACAGGCAAGTCGCATGATGAGGGAAGCCTTTGAAATGATGGAACAGGTTCCTATTTGGGAAAATTATGATTTATCACAATTAGATGAAAAAGCAAAAGAAGCAATTCAAAAACAAACAGAACAATTACGAGCAATGGCAAAAGAAAAATTTACTTTTGCGCAAGAAGAGATCAGCCGAATCAATCAAATGGTTTCTCAACCTAAAAATGAAATACTACGATCGGAAAAAGAAAATACGGAGAAAACTCCAGCTGAAGTTCGCAGCTTTTTATCCCTCACCGGAAAATTCCGTGAAATTGCACAGGACGTCCACAATGCTATTTCTGAAACATTCAATCGTTTTAAGGATGCTGTACAGCTTACAGGCCAAAAACTTGATACCATCAAGAAAGATTCTAAGGAGTGGTATGCTGCTGTAACAAATAATTCAAAAGTAAAAGCGGCATTAAAAGCACAAGAAAAAATCTTTACAATGGATATGAAAATGCTTGAAGCAAAGAAAGAACAATGTATCGAACAGATGAAAACGAATGAAGTAGAAGTTATGAAGCTGAATAACAAAGCAGAGATTTTATACGAACGTGCAATGCGCCAGAATGAGCGGGCTTACAGTGTGGCTTTGCTAAAAGCCGGAATGACAGGTGTTGCAAAGAATATGTTTGGGCACAAAAAAGATGCTATTCTTCCAAATTTAGTCGATTTCTCTGTTCCTAAAGATCCTCTTGCTTCTCAAATTGCTTCCTTACAAGAAAAAGCGCGTGAAATCGTAATGGAAAATCGTTCAATAGAAAATGATATGCGTGACATTGAAAAAGAAATTGTCCAGAAATCTATGGACCGTGGACAATTTGAGCCAACTGAAGATATTGATCGTTCGGCATATGCGAAGGCTACAATGGCAGTCCGGAAAGCGCTAGAGGAAGAAGTCTTACAGAAAAAGGCATTAGGGCAGATTGATTTTGAAAATGCAGATAAACTTTTAGAAGCTATCAACCGGGAAGGAACAAAAAAAGGCTATGCTTTCAATGTCGATCAGCTCCGCCAGATTTCTCTTGGAATGGAGAAAGGATTGGATATGCAAAGATTTATTGACAATCCACAAATTCCAGCTGCAAAAATTTCTATTGTACGCGGGCTTGAAGAACACGGGCTGGGTTTCGATGAAAGTGTTGCTGTAGGGCAGTTATCTATAAATGCATTAAGAAAAGAAGCAGGCAAAGTGCTTATGGCATCAATTGAGGATAATGATTTTGCGAAAAATCTCACACATGGAGAAGTAGATATGCAAATGCTAATGAGAAGCTGCTATGAATCTATGCAGCAGACAAATGGAGAAAATGAGCCGTCTCGCGCAGATGAAATTATACAAGCATTTAGAGATGGAGCAAAAGAAGTAGAAGAAATTGCAGATGATGCAAGAGAAGCTGCAATGAATGAAGCTTCCTTAGATGCAGAAGAAATTGATCAAGAATATGATGAAGATCCAGGGAACCCAGATAAGGATGTTAATGATGAAATGGATATCTAATTTTTAATTTAATAATAGGAAAGAAGAGGAGAGAGCTATATTTTAGTTCTCTCTTTTTTTTGGTTATCTGACATATTAAAAATGAAATTAAAATATTAAGAAGAAAAGGAGAAAATAATGGAAGATAGATATTTATTCCGAGGAAAAACGATCAGTGGGAAATGGGTTAGAGGCCTTTTGGCGAATAAAAATGGCAAGTGGTATATCAGTAACAAAGCTGGCGCACCATTTGCGTATGAAATTAGGTCGGAAACAATCTGTCAATGTGCCGGACTTCGGGACGATCACAAAAATATGATTTTCAAAAATGACATTCTTTCCTTGAAAGATGAAATCAATGAAATCGAATGGAAAGCAGTAGTTAAATTTGGGAATCCAAACGGAGAGTACACTTGGGGATGGCAACTTGTTCCAGTTGGAGAGTTCGAGGGAAATAAAGACATATTGCTGTGGATTGAAACCGAAATGGAATATATGCAGTGTAAGGTGATCGGAAATGTAATTGACAACCCGGAACTGTTAGAGTGAACTATTTCCATTTTGGAAACAGTTGAGATATTTGAAAAATATTGGAGGCGTAAGAATGACAGAGAATGAAGCAAAAATTTTTATTCAAAACGCTATGGAG
>OGXD01000635.1_pt1 | contig 31304 bp, 26 predicted proteins | sample 1576211 | NCBI WGS metagenome assembly OGXD01 (sample SAMEA3541470, study PRJEB24748) | human gut metagenome | biome: human gut; feature: human-associated habitat; material: faeces | place: China | collected 2012
AGTCTCAATACTGCTTTTTCGTTTGCACCACCTTCGATTCTTTCCTTAACGATTTGTAACAATATATGTACTGAATTCTATTTCATTTTTGTTACAGTATAATTGAATCTCATCCAAAAACAAATAATTATCTTCAAAATTCAACAGCGGTTCTCCACCAAATAGCCAAATAGCAAGATGGTTATAGCCTTTCGTTGATAACTGCATTTTTATAAATTCCAAAATATTTTTCCTGACAGTATCTGTCAGTGAAACACTAGATATAATACCTGCCGCTTCATAACAATAAATGCATCTCAAATTGCATGCCATAGTCAATAATATAGTTAAGTTAAGTACATTACTTCCAAATTTTTCTTTTTCATGTAAATATTTCTGTATAAGTGCTTCATCACAATCATCATTTTCGATAAGCACCCCTGCTTCAATAAATTTCTTTACATGATTTTCATCTAAAGCTCCTATATCATTATTGACAATAATTTCCTTTGTTCTTTCTTCAATTAAAAATGTTTCTCCAGTAAACGTATTACAAAGTAAAAACATATTTCGAGGCAACGCCTCATCACTTATTATTAAATTATATAATGAAAACTTCATTTTGTTCTCCTCTTATTTGAGCAGCCAAAGCTTTTTCACTTTAGCTGCCCTCTTTTTCATTGCCAAACTTATTTTGTTCCACATGCTAATTTGATACATCCACCAGAATTTGCACCACAGGCTTTTGCTCCGCACATACCTGAATTTCCACCACAGGCTGCTGCGCCACACACTCCTGCATTTCCACCACAGGCTTTTCCAGCGCATGCACCTGCATTTCCACCACAAGTGTCACCTCCACAAATTCCTACTTTACCAACACATCCATTAACTCCACATCCACTCGCATTTGCCGCACATGCATTTGCTCCACAGCCACCCGCATTTGCCGCACATGCATTTGCTCCACAAACCCCTGCATGTACACAAACTCCAACTCTTTCTCCATCGTTGTATGCATTCCCTAAATATTGTTCATTCATTAAAATAACACCTTTCCTTCATAAATTTTACACTTTTGCTACACAAGCCTGTGCTCCACATGAACCACCCTTTACTCCACAAGCCTGTGCTCCACATGATCCTGCATTAGTATGACATGCTCTAGTTCCACATCCCCCACCGTTTGCATGACATGCATCAGCACCACACCCACCTACTTTACCAAAGCATCCATTTCCTCCACAGGCTCCTACATTCGCAACACATCCGTTTCCTCCACAGGCTCCTGCATTTGCCGCACATGCATTTGCTCCACATACACCCACATGAATACAGGCACCTGCTCTTGACTTATCATCATACGCATTTCCTAAATATTGTTCTTGTTTCATCTTTCTTCTCCTGTTAAATAATTTTTATGGCCACATATTTATAGTATTGGTATTCCCCTCAAAATAACATGACGTTTTATCGAAAAAATAATTTTTCAATAAAACGTCATGTTATTTTGAACTACTTGCACCTAAAATGAGTGTATTCAAAAGAAAAGGAGAATAACTTCATATGAAAAAAAACAAAACATTATTTATTTTATTATTATTATTACTTGTTACCGTTAATTTTGGAAAATACACCTTTATTGTTTCTACTTCACCGGTTGCCCCGACTTCACTTCATGGTGAAACTGAAAATGACGATATATAAAATTTATTCATCTTTTATTTTCTCAAAGAAATTAAAACTATTTTTATAAATTCTATCTGTTCCAAATAATTTACTCAGTACCAATGCGTATAATGAATACCTTTTTATCTGTTCATTCTTTTCAGAACCATTCATCAGATATTTATTATACGCAATTTCTCCAATATACTGATCCAATAATTCAGCCCTGTCTCTTTCCATAATTTGCTTTGCTCCATCCATGAAAATGCTGTCTGCTTTCGAGTACTCACCACTATCAGATAACCACCTTCCATAATTAAGCTTTGCCAATTTTGTTTCATGATACTTATCTTCTTTCATCTGGTCCGTATCTTCCAAAAATGCTCTAATCAATCTCATTGCCTGTTCTTTTTTCCCAGATTTTGCTAAACAGACAGATATATGGTTGATTAGGTTAATCTCAACTTTTGTATAGATATGCTTTTTTTCACCTATTAAATTTTCATTCATAGAATATGCTAAGACTTTTCTATACTCTTCACAACATATTTCCTCAGACATATGACTGTATTCCTTTTCTATACATATTTCGATAAATTTTAAATATTGCTTATTCTGTGCACATTCATCTTCTCCAAGTATTTCCATTAATTTTTCCAAACTTTCCCACACTTTATCCATGCTTTTCTCGGAAAATAAAATACGTGAAATCTCTCTCCTCAGAAGTAACGCCTCAATCTTCCCTGTATTGAGCAGTTCCACATAATATCGATTTTCCACACCTATTTTCTCTACCAGTGCTTTATAATTTTTCCAGCTCGGTTTACGACCATTTTCAATCCGTGAATAACTTTCTACACTGCAAATACCTTCACTTAATTTTTCCTGCGTATAGTTTATTTTTTTTCTTTCTATTGTAAGATAATGTCCCACAAACTCTGTCATAATTTCTTCTGTCTGTGGTTCATATATGTGAATCTGGCTTCCGCACCCAAATTCATCAAAAAAACTCTGTAATATTCTGATATCTTCCTGCTCTTTGCTCATATCCCGCTTTTCTTTCAAACCAGCCAAAATATGCAGACGCATAATTTCCAATAAACAATACAATGACTTTTGTTTTCGTAATAATTCAAGTGTTTTTTCGAATATTTCAAATGAGCCTTCTGTATTTTTCCCTTCTATGACAAGATTTCCCCAAAGACATACAAGAAGCGGATATATCTTTACTTTCTGCTGTTCTTCTACATAATGAACATTAACATACTGCATTAGCTGATACAGTCTTGAAATAGCTTCTTCTTTTTCCTTTGGATTTACTTTGCATAACAAATTCAGATATACAGCATAAACATTTATCTCTCTTACACTGAAAGCTCCCTCTATTTTCTGTGATTTTATTAAAAAATCGCAGGTACATTCCAATGCCTTCTCATAACATTCTGTTGCTTTCTTTAAATCTGCAGTATCTTTCTCAGCCACAATCCCTTTCACGAACCACGCATACTGTTCTCTGATCTTCTTATTTAGTGAAACATTTCCGGTCGGCATATACTCCAGTAACATCTCCAGTTTTTTATAGTTTTCATTTCGAATACATGCTCTGGTACTTTCTTTCCATTTAAAATATACAGCTTCTTTTTTCGAAATATATGCAGACACCCCTAATGTTCCAAATCCCATTCTGTCTAAAAACATATTTACCGATAATATATCTGGTATTATTTCATCATTTTCATACATGCAATAGGTTGATACTCCACAAATACCTCTGCAAATATCATTCACGCTAATCTGATATTTTGTTCGTATCCCATATAAAAGTCTGCCAATATCTAATCCCATTTTTCTATCTTCTCCCAACTTGCCGAAAAGTCCAATTTTCCGTATCGAAAATTGGACTTTCATTCATCTTTTTTTTATAAATCCAGCAAGAATCCGAATTATCAAAACAACTGCAGTTAATACAATACACAAGTACTGTATCGGAAATATCTTTTTTTCCTGAAGGACTAACTTGTCATTTTCATTCACAACAACTACTTTGTTGTAAAAATCTTTCTTTTCTAAAATCTCTTTATCATAAAATATTTTGCGATCCAATAACTCATATCTGTCTACAAGTGGGAATTTGGTTGCAGACATTATGTAAGTATTGTCATTTTCATCTTTTAACAGGAAAAAGAAGGATGACTTATTTTCTGTGTACGCATAATCAGCTAACGTGAATTCTTTATTTTCTATCACGCATGGATCATCTGATGTCATTTTCATAAGGTTCTCACTGTTTTGAGGATACTTATATGAAACAATCAGACATAATATTATTATATATACCAAAAACATTCCTATATCGTACTTTCGTGTCATAAATTTCACCCATTCCATGCTCTCTTTTGCCTTCGCGTACATTATATCATGAAGCAAAGCTTCATGATCGTTATCTACACTCGCTTCGCTCGGCAGTCTTATTATATCATCTTTCCACCGCAAAACATATGACGTTTTACTGAATTTCTACAATCTATAACCACATTCGTACATTTTTTGTTCACAATAAATTCACTGGATTTTTTGTCGAATCTGGTGCATAATATAAGTTGTTGTGGTGATACCATGACATGGGTTTTATTAATTATAACCCCCTTCTTAATTTGGAAAAGCCCTGAAAGAATGTCTGCATACATTCCCTCAGGGCTTTTCTTTTTTGTTCATCAACGCTCTAACCCCGGCGTTTTCTTATTTTCATTTGTCTGATAAAAACTTAACGTTTTCCTGCCTTCATCTCATCCAAGATTTCAGCTACCGCCTCTCGCTCATCAAAATGATATTTCACACCTTTGATCTCCTGATAATCTTCATGTCCTTTTCCGAGGAGCACGATCATATCGCCCGGTTTTGCATTTTTCATGCAGTAAGCGATCGCTTCTTTCCTGTCGTCAATCTCGATGTATTTGCCGTTGCTTCTTGCAAGACCTACTTTAATATCATTGTTAATGTCACGGATTTCCTCATCTCTTGGATTGTCACAGGTCAGCACGCACAGATCTGCCATCTCTCCTGTTACCTCACCCATATCATATCTGCGGAGTTTGGAACGGTTGCCGCCACCTCCGTAAACACAGATCAGACGCTTTGGGTGATATTCCATCAATGTCGTGAGAACGCTTCTTGTGCTCACTTCATTATGTGCATAGTCAATGATCAGCGTATAGTCTTTGGATACCGGAAGCATTTCCACCCTGCCTTTTACCTGCACTTTGGAAAGTCCCTCTAAAATTGCCTCGTCCGAAATTCCAGCCAGATGACACACTAACATGGTCACCATGGAATTGTATACCGAAAATCTTCCCGGAATGTGAACTTTCGCCTGACAGTCCATGCAGCCACTCACTTTAAAATGCATTCCAAGCTTTCCATCCTCATTGATAAATCCAATATCAGATGCCATAAGATCTGCTTCTTTTTCAGCAGAAAATGTTTTTACCTCACAGGTATGTCCTTTTAAAATACCCTCCACATGCTCATCATCTGCGTTGACAATTCCAATCCTGCACTGGCGGAACAGAAGGCTCTTGCACTCCATATATTCTTCAAAAGATGCGTGCTCTGCCGGTCCGATATGATCCGGTGATAAGTTGGTAAAAATACCATAATCAAATAAAATACCGGCTGTACGGTCTAATTTTAACCCCTGGGAAGAAACTTCCATGACCACATATTCACAGCTAGCTTCCACCATGGCGGCAAACATGCGGTGTAATTCGTAGGATTCCGGTGTTGTATTTTTTGATGGAAGATGTTCTTCACCGATCATCGCACCGATGGTTCCGATCAGTCCGACTTTCTTTCCTGCCATCTCCAAAACTTTTTTAATCATGTAAGTGGTGGTTGTTTTTCCTTTTGTTCCGGTCAGACCGATGGTGACAAGCTTTCTTGCCGGATGGTCAAACAATGCAGCGGACATCAGCGCAAGCGCCAGACGTGCAGAAGCCACTTTTAACACGGTGATATTCTCCGGTATCTGTGCTGCCTCCTCTTCTCTCTCCAATACGATCACAGAAGCTCCTTTTTCGACCGCATCCAGGATATATTTATGACCGTCTGTCACTGCCCCTACCATGCAGACAAACATCGTTTCTGGTGCGATCTTTCTGGAATCATAAATAATATCACGCACTTCTGTTTCAAGGTTTCCCTGAAGAAGGGTATATTCAATTTCCTCACAAATCTTACTTAATTTCATTTTATCGTTTCCTTTTTCTTAACTGCTGTCTTTTCTTTCAATGTATCGTTTTTTATTTCCAGATCCGGCTATAAAAATACCTGTAAAACAGTTATTCTTTTCTCATACAGGTTTTTCCGGTCATCCTATTGCAAAATGTGGGATGCATCAATCTCCGACTCAAATACATTATGCGACGGTCCTGTCATGAAAAGATGATTGGTCTTTTCATCCCATTCGATCAAAAGTGGTCCGCCGATCTGCTCTACCGTTACTTTACGGTCACATCTTCCGGTCAGAATCGCAGTCACTACCGCAGTAGCGCATCCGGTTCCGCAGCCAATCGTCTCACCGGTTCCACGCTCCCACTCGCGAATCTTTAAATAATCCCTGCTCACAAACTCCGTGAATGTTACATTTGTTTTATTCGGGAAAATAGATGTCATATGCTCGATCTCTTTTCCATATTTCTCCACATCAAGATCTGCCACAGAATTCACAAACATTGCACAGTGCGGGTTCCCCCAGGAAACTGCGGTAATGTGGAAGGTACGGTCAAGCACCTGTACCGGCTGGTCGATAAATGTATCCATTTCTGTGTTGATTGGGATCACTTTTGTGGAAAGTCTCGGTTCCCCGATGTCTGCCCGGATATTGGATACATAACCATCTGTCACCGTCAGTGTCAGGTGCTGCATGCCGCCCAGAGTCTCGATTACAAGCTCTGTCTTGTCGGTGAGTCTGTGGTCGTACACGTATTTTCCTACACTCCGGAGTGCATTTCCGCACATCTCGCCCTCAGTTCCATCCGGGTTAAACATGCGCATGCGGAAATCTCCCTTGTCTGACGGACAGATCAAAACCATTCCGTCTGAACCGATTGCAAAATGCCTGTCACTTACAAACCTTGCCAGTTCCGGAAGATTCTTAAGTTCCTGATGGATTGCATCAATGTAAACATAATCATTTCCAAATGCCTGCATTTTAGTAAATTTCATCATAAATCCAATTCTCCTTTTTGTTTCTCCGGAAACAAATTCAGAGACTGTCATTTTCTGACAGTCTCTATCTGTTTCTTTTATGAATTCATAGCACGATCAAGATCTGCAATAATATCTTCCACATTTTCAATACCGACAGACATACGTAAGAAACAGTCTGTGATGCCTAATTTTTCCTTGACATCCTTCGGTGTATCTTCGTGTGTCTGTGTGGTCGGGTAAGTGATCAGTGTCTCTGTTCCTCCAAGACTCTCTGCGAACATGATCATATCCACATTTCTTAAAATCTTCTGTACTGTCTCAAAAGAATCTACGGTAAAGGAGATCATTCCGCCGAATCCTCTTGTCTGTTTGATCGTTGTTGCGTAATCCTTGTGATCTTCAAAGCCAACATAATAAACTTTCTTTACCTTCGGCTGGGTTCTTAACCACTCTGCCACTTTCTTTGCATTCTCATTATGTCTGTCCATGCGGACCGGCAGTGTCTTGATCCCGCGGAGTAACAGCCAGCAGTCCATCGGCGCTAACTGGCTTCCATGGGATTTGATATGGATATGGATCTTCTCTGCGATCTCCTCATTGTCTTTTACCACAACAATTCCGGAAAGTGTGTCGTTATGTCCGCCAAGATATTTTGTGGAGCTGTGTGTTACAATGTCAGCTCCCAGTTTTAATGGATTCTGGAAATATGGTGTTAAAAATGTGTTATCAACCACCATAAGTGCCCCAACGCTTTTTGCAATCTCAGATAAAGCCTGAATATCTGCCACTTTCATCATCGGGTTGGTCGGTGTCTCAACGAAAAACATTTTTGTATTTGGCTTGATTGCTGCCTTCACCGCGTCAAGATCATCCATCTCCACGTAAGTGTGCTCAATGCCGTATTTTCCGAACACGTCACCGATAATACGGAAGGTTCCGCCATAAATATCATCAGAAAGAAGAACATGGTCTCCCGGATTCAGCAGAGAAAATACAGCCATATTTGCAGCCTGTCCGCTGGAAAATGCAAATGCCTTGATTCCTCCCTCAAGGATTGCCATGGTACGCTCCAACTCCTGTCTGGTAGGGTTCTCCAGACGGCTGTACGCAAAGCCTGTGGACTCTCCAAGTGCCGGATGTCTGTAAGTCACTGCCTGGAAAATCGGCATGCTGACTGCTCCGGTCAACGGTTCTGTTCCGAGCGCCCCGTGTACCGCTTTGGATTCAAAATGTAAATTATCTTTTTTGTCATAATCTGTATAATTGCTGAAATTCTTCATAAAATAAATCCACCTTTCTGCTTGTCATGTTCTTCTGTTTTTATCTTTTCCTGTTTTGAAACTGCCTATGTAAAGCCTCAGAAAATCTGTCTGCCTTCCATATATAAGCTAATTATACAAAACACAATTTAAAACATATACAACTTCTGTGTTGTCTATATTGCAAATTGTGCTTTTTTTCTTTATAATAAATCTATCATTTGCGATGCAGGCTTACTTACCCCTGCGAAAAACCAGTCTGAAATCAAAACAGGATATTTTACAACCGGAAAGGATACTTATTATGCCAGAATATAAAAAAGTCGGCTATCTAACGACAGATTTTAAAATGTTTCATTTAAAAGACGAGGAAATGCGCACCTTTCACTACCACTATCACGATTTTCACAAGATTCTGATTCTGTTGAATGGAGATGTGACCTACTGTATCGAAGGACGTTCTTATGACCTGAAAAAAAATGATATTGTCCTAGTGCACGCCGGGGAAGTCCACAAACCGGTCATTCATTCCGATGCTGTGTATGACCGCATTATCATTTACGTTTCGCCGGATTTTCTGACTTCTTACCAAGACTCTGAAAGCGATCTTAGTATGTGTTTCCAGAAAGCTTTTGAAGAAAAATCCCATGTGCTGCGTGTTCACTCATTTGCAAACAGCCGGCTGGGTGCGATCACAAAAGATCTCGATGCCTCTTTGCAGGATTCTGACTTTGCACATGAGCTGCACCACAAACTTTTATTTTTGGAATTTCTGATCCAGTTAAACCGCGCTGCCGGACATAATAAGATTGAATTTATTGAGACTTCCGCCTCAAGTGAAAAGATATTGTCAATTTTAAATTACCTGAACGAACATCTGACAGAGTCGATCACAATTGACGATCTCTCCTCCCGATTTTACTTAAGCCGCTACTACCTCATGCACACATTTAAGGAACAGACCGGGTACAGTATTGGAAGCTATCTTTCCACCAAACGTCTGCTTCTCGCCAAGGAACTGATTTTATCCGGGAAACCGATCACAGACATCTGCTATGAATGTGGATTCAAGAATTATTCCACTTTTTCCCGCGCATACAAAAAATGCTTTGGCGAATCCCCACGGGATCTGCGCCAAAGCACTTTCAACCACTGATCATTCCTATACTGGCTGCCTTTTGGCAATCGGTTACTCATTCCTGTTTTCAATGAAAGAATCAGACTTTCTCTGCCATCGCATTCATAAGAGTCGGAATCAACTGTTTCTTTCTTGAAATGATTCCCTCTAAAAGGATGCCATTTTCATTTTCTTCTCTTTCAAATGCATCTGCAAGAATCTTGCCTGCATCATGTCCCTCAAAAATCACCTTGGAAGACTCTTCTAAAATATCTGTCAGCATCACATAAACCATGTCGATTCGTTTCTCACCCAGAACTTCTTTTAAGAACGGACGGAGCTTCTCTGCTACTTTATCAAGTTCTTCACGGCTCATGGCGCTGATCTGTGCAACTCCGAAGTCAAACTCATCCGTATGGAAAATCTTGAAATCAGAATAGAAAATTTCCTCTGTCGTCTTATTTTTGAAATCGCTTCCCGCCTTAAACATGTTCTTTGCATGAGTCTCAATATCTACTTTTGCAATCTTTGCCAAAGCCTCGGCAGCCAAAATGTCAAGCTGTGTGCAGGTCGGAGAACGGAACATTAACGTGTCTGACAGAATCGCTGACAATAACAATCCTGCAATATGCTGCGGGATCTCGATATTTTTCTCGCCGAACATCTGATAAATGATCGTGGACGTACATCCCAACGGCTGATTTCTGAAATAGACCGGAGAGATTGTCTCTAAGCTTCCCAGTCTGTGATGATCGATGATCTCTAAGATTTCTGCCTCATTGATATTATCTACCGCCTGCGACTTCTCGTTGTGATCCACTAAAATAATCTGTTTTTTCTGCATGCTCATTAAATTACGTCTGGATACCATTCCGATATAATTTCCATTTTCATCCAGAATCGGGAAATCACGGTGTCTGATTTTTGACATTGTCTCTTTGACATCATCCACATAATCATCAATATCAAACGTCACAAGATGCTCTCTCGTCATAAATTCTTTGATCGGCATACTCTGATTGATGAGCCTTGCAATGGAAAATGTGTCGTATGGTGTTGTGATAATGATACAGTCTTTTTTATTTGCCATCTGCACCACTTCCGGATCCACTTCAAAACCACGTCCAACAATAATGCAGCTTGCATTCGACTCCAGCGCACGAATCTGCGCTTCCTTCTGTGGTCCTAAGATCACCATATCATCTGCTTCAATATATTCCGATAAATATGCAGGATCAGACGCTCCGACAACGACTTTTCCGCGGATAAAATATGCGTGTTCATTACCCGCGATAATATTACCATCGAGTGTCTCTGCAATATTCTTATACTGGGTTCTCGCTTTGGACAAAACCCGGTTGTCGTAAACATCCATGTATGAGGTTGCAATATCCTTTGTTACGATCACCCCCTCTAACTTTCCAAGCCGGTTTGTCACCGGAAGTGTTACGACATCTAACTTTTTCATGGTTTCCCATGCTTTTTTCAGGGAAATCTGTGAGCTGACACCCGCAGTCTTACGGATTGAAATATCCTTAAGCTGTGCTCCTACATCTGTAATCAATTCTGGATCTTCCACTTTAAAATAATCCAGAACATAACGTGTTTCCTCGCTGATTGCACCAGCACGTTTTGGCACATACTGACGCTCTCCCAGCTGATTTTTCAGATATGCATAAGAAATTGCCGCACATATCGAATCCGTATCCGGATTCTTATGTCCGACAACCCATACTTTTTTTGGTTCAATATTCATAAATTCCTCACAACCTTAAAAATTAAAAACGCCTAATGAATATAAAATAAATGCAACCAGCATCACAAAATTGATAATGGAAAACCAGGAAAGTACTTTGACATATCCCTTTACAGCGCCAACGCTTTTCTCCATCTCATCCATTTTTTCAATTTTAGAGTCAAACTCGTTGAACAGATCCTGAATGTTACGATAGCATTTTACATTCTCGGAATGAACTTTCTCTGAAAGATCTGTTTTGATAGAATCCAGCTGGGACGCTGTATTCTCCAACAATGCCTTCACCTCTGCAACCTGCTCATCACTTACTTTCTTATTGGCTGCTGTCTGTTCTTCGATAAACTGCTTACTTGCTGCAAGCTGCTCCTCTCCAAACTTCTTGTTAGCTGTGATCTGATTCTCATTTAATGTGCGGTTTGCCTCTAACTGCTCCTCTGTCACGCGCTTGACATCAGCAACCTGTTTTGAAACGCTGATCTCAATCTCATTCATCTTCGCAGTGACACGGTCTGCAAGCTCGTCTACTTTTCTGCTGAAATCAGATACGATCTCATCTGCCTCTTCCTGTCTCTCATTTAAGATCTGCTCTAGTTCCTGCGCTTTGTCTTCTCTCTCATTCACAAGATTCTGCAGTTCCTGCACCTTGCTTTCCTTGGATGTCAGTAAATTCTGTAACTGCTTTGCTTTCTCCCTGAATTCATCAATCTGACTTAATAAGAAATCTTCTTTTTCCACTTTACTATGTATCCTTTCCTTAGCACGCACCACTTTTCCTGCGTGTTGTGTTTTATCTTCTTTTGCATTCAGCCTTGCAGACGACTGTGTAATTTTTTTCTTCTTCCGGTAATTCTGTGCTATTCTCTGAAACAGACCTGCCATTTGCGTCTCCTCCCACAGCCAGCCTAAAATAAACTATATTTATTTTAACATTTGCGCTTTTTCTTGTAAAGGAAAAAACTTCCTGCAAACGGGAAGTTGACGCATCAAATCCGGAATCCGACAACGAATATTGAAAAAGTTATCGCAGGCTGCATAAAACCTGCATTTAAATTTACCATAGTGTAAAAAATATAGCACAATAGCACATATCGCCGCAAGACAAAAAAACGGCTGTAAGCCTTGTTTTTACTGGCTCCACAACCGTTTTTTAACTTTTCAACTGTCAAAGAAGAGATTTTATTGCCACCTCTAATGTCACATAACGCCTCAATTGTGCCTCTGCGAATTCAGCGCTATTGTTTGTTGTATCTAAAACCCAAATGCAAAGAACCCATAGTATCTACTTACAGATTGGATTTAAAGAACGCTTTTAATGCTTCACATGCTGCATCTTCGTCGTTGCCTTCTACCGTTACAGTCACAGTCTGATCTTTTTTGACTCCCATGCCCATAACTGCCATCAGGCGGGAAGCATCTACAGATTTTCCATCTCTTTCAAGTGTTACTTTGCTCTGAAAATTTTTCACTTCCTTTACAAGCATCCCTGCCGGTCTTGCATGGAGTCCTAATTCGTCTTTTACTGTGTAACTAAATGATTTCATTTTCATTTCCTCCTTAAACATTAAGCATTTAATATTTTATCTCTTACAGGCAGCACCATCGCTGGTGATACCGATAATTCATCAATTCCCATTTTCACAAATGTCTCCGTGAGCGTTAAGTCTGCCCCGAGTTCCCCACAGATACCTGCCCAGATTCCCGCTTTGTGTGCGCTGTCAATGACCATCTGGATCATCTTGAGCACTGCAGGATGATGGGAGTCATAAAACTGGTCAAGCTTTGCATTCTGCCTGTCGATCGCAAGCGTATACTGTGTCAGGTCGTTGGTTCCAATACTGAAAAAGTTAACCTCTTTTGCCAGTTCATCTGCGATCATCACTGCTGCCGGTGTCTCGATCATAATGCCAAATTCCACATTTTTAAACGGAATACTTTCTGAGGTCAGCTCTGCTTTTACCTCTTCCATAATCTCTTTGACTTTTCTCACTTCCCATACCGATGCGATCATCGGGATCATAATGGAAATATTGCCGAACATACTGGCACGGAACAACGCCCTCAACTGTGTCTTGAAAATATCCGGCTGATCCAGACAGATCCTCACGGCGCGGTAACCAAGTGCCGGATTGTCCTCGTGTTCGAGTCCAAAGTAATCGATCTGCTTGTCTGCTCCAATATCCAGAGTACGGATAATGACTTTTTTTCCTGCCATCACTTCTGCAACTGTTTTATAGGACTGGAACTGCTCATCCTCTGTTGGGAAATGGTCACTCTGTAAGTATAAAAACTCGCTTCTGAAAAGTCCGATTCCTGCTGCATCATTCTGCAAAACAGCGCCTAAATCTTTAACTTCGCCGATATTGGCATACAGTTTGATCTCTTTGCCCTCTTTCGTGACAGTCGGCTTTCCCTTTAATTGCTGCAGTAATTCCTGACGCTTCCTTTCGTCCTGTTGTTTTTTCTCATATTCTCGCAGCGTCTCCTCATCCGGATCAATGATCACGCTTCCCTTGAATCCGTCCACGATCGCCATTTTTCCATTCACTTCTTGCGGAACTGCTGTGGATACCAATGCCGGAATATTCATCGTCCTCGCCAGGATTGCGGTATGTGAATTCGTAGAGCCATGTCTTGTCACAAAGGCAAGCACTGTCTCACGGTCTAACTGGATTGTCTCACTCGGTGCAAGATCATCTGCTACTATGATATATTTTTCTTTTTCCGCTCCAGAAGTGTCCACCTTTTCTTCTTTATGCGATAAAATGCGGATCACACGCTCCGAGATGTCCTTCACATCTGCTGAGCGTTCCTTCATATAATCGTCGTCCATATCTGCGAACATTCTGGCAAAGTTATCGCCAGTCGTTGCCACGGCGAACTCTGCGTTGACGGACTGTGCCTCGATGATATTCCGGATAGAATCAAGATAGTCTTCATCCTCCAACATCATCTGATGCACTTCAAAAATGGCTGCATTTGCCTCTCCGACTTCTTTGACCGCTTTGTTATAAAGTCCTTTCAGTTCTTCTGCCGCCTGATCTCTGGCTGCCTCAAAACGTGCGATCTCTGCTTTCGCATCCTCAATCTTTACACGTCTGACTACATTGTTTTCTTTGGAAATCTCTTTTATTTTTCCGATCGCAATTCCCCCGAATGCAATCTTTCCGGTTATGTTCTGCATTTGCTCCTCCTCACCAGACAGATGCTACCTTTTTTTCATCTGCCGTCAAAATTAAAAAAGCCGAAAAAGTTCACGTAGCCAACGGCGTCATACTTTTCCGGTTTAGTACATTTGCATGTGAACTATCCTCAAAACACATTTAATTATAAGTTTTCACAAAGTATTTGTCAACATAATTCTGCCAGTCTTCGTACTTTTGCTGCGTCAACTGCTTCATATTGGTTCTTTTCCTGTATTTCTGCATAGGAAAAATCAACGCATTTCTCATTCACACCGCTTCCGGCAAGGATCTCAATCTCACTTCCATATTCCTTCTGTAGCTGTTTTAACTGTTCTCTCCCACTCCATGTTCCAGAAAAGTTTTGTATCCAAAATCATCGTCTGATATTCCTCCAAAGAATAACAGAATCCTCTGCCTCTCGGTCTCACCATCGCCACAACCGGAATCGTACACTGTTCCTTTGCGCAGATCAGATTGGCAAGCGATGGTGTCAGCCCTCCCAGATATAATGCACTGTTATTATAAGCTTTCTGTCTAAATGCATAGAGCCCGGAAAGACTTACGCCTTTCCGGGCTCTATGGAATTTATACTGACTCAGACAATGTCTAAATCTTATTTGTATAACTCAACTAATCTTAACAGATGTTCGTAACGGGCTTTTGCAGCTTCCTCAGATGCAGCAAAGAGTTTTGCAGCTCTTTCTGGGAAGGATCTTGTTAATCTGCTGTAACGTGTCTCGTTATTTAAGAACTCCTGATATGTTCCATCACCTGGTTTAGATGTCAATGTGAATGGATTCTTTCCTTCAGCTTTGAGAGCTGGGTTGAAGGAGAAGAGGTTCCAGTAACCAGCAGCTACTGCTTTCTTCATCTCATCCTGGCAGTGGTTCATTCCACCTTTTACACCGTGTAACTCACATGGAGCATATCCGATGATTAAGGATGGTCCGTCATAAGCTTCTGCTTCTGCAAGAACTTTAACAGCCTGAGCCATGTTAGCACCAAGAGCAATCTGTGCTACATAAACGTAACCATAGCTCATAGCGATCTCAGCAAGGCTCTTCTTGCCAACTTCTTTACCAGCAGCAGCGAACTGACAAACTTCACCGATGTTGGAAGCTTTAGAAGCCTGTCCACCTGTATTAGAGTACATCTCTGTATCGAATACCATAACGTTTACGTTATGTCCGGAAGCAAGTACATGGTCTAATCCACCGAAACCGATATCATATGCCCATCCGTCACCACCGAAGATCCATACGGACTTCTTAGCAAGGTAATCTTTTTTCTCAAGAGCAGCTTTTGCATCTGGACATCCAGCTGCTGCAGCTTTCTCTAATTCAGCTACAAGAGCTTCTGTTGCAGGAGTATTTGCTTTTGTATCCTGTTTTGTCTCCATGAATTTAGCGAATGCATCTTTTAATTCTGCACTTGCCTTATCAGAAGAAGCACATTTCTCAGCACTTGCGATAGCCTGATCACGTAATACTTCCTGACCGATCTGCATACCTAAACCATGCTCAGCATTATCCTCGAATAAGGAGTTAGCCCAAGCTGGTCCTTTGTTGGAATCTTTATTTACAGTATATGGTGATGTAGCAGCCGGGCCACCCCAGATAGAAGAACATCCGGTAGCGTTAGAGATGTACATATGCTCACCAAATAACTGTGTGATCAAACGAGCGTAAGATGTTTCAGCACATCCTGCACAGGATCCAGAGAACTCAAGTAATGGCTGGTTGAACTGAGAACCTTTTACAGTGTTGTCAGCTGGCATACCAGGTTTCTTGCCAACGTTTGCTACTAAGTAGTCAAATACTGGCTGTTCTTCTGCCTGAGATTCCTGTGGAACCATCTCGATAGCACCTACTGGACATACAGTGATACACTCACCACATCCCATACAGTCTAATGGAGATACGCTCATTGTATATTTGTATTCGCTTGCTTTTGGTTTTGTATCAGCAAGTTTGATATTAGCTGGAGCAGCTTTTACTTCGTCTTCACTTAACATGAATGGACGGATTGTAGCATGTGAACATACAAATGCACACTGGTTACACTGGATACATTTAGCAGCATCCCATGTAGGAACTGTTACAGCTGTACCACGTTTCTCATATGCTGATGCACCCTGCTCGAACTGTCCATCTGGGTTGCCCATGAATGCAGATACTGGAAGAGAATCACCATCCATTAATGCGATTGGATTCATTAAATCTTCTACCATCTTAACTGTCTCTGGACGACCTGTTAATTTCTTAGGAGCTGGATCTGCTTCTGGGTTAGACCAGGAAGCTGGTACTTCAACTTTATGTACAGCGTCAACACCTGCGTCGATAGCTTTGTAGTTCATCTCTACAACTGCGTCACCTTTTTTACCGTAAGATTTCTTAGCAGCAGCTTTCATGAAATCAACAGCTTCTTCGATTGGCATTACATTTGCTAATTTAAAGAATGCAGACTGAAGAATTGTGTTAGTACGTTTACCCATACCAATTTCAATTGCTTTGTCAATAGCGTTGATTGTATATAACTGAATGTTGTTATCAGCGATATATTTCTTAGCTTCTGCATTTAAGTGATGAGCTAACTCTTCATCAGACCACTGGCAGTTGATCATGAATACTCCGCCTGGTTTTACGTCCTGAACCATCTTGAATCCTTTTGTTACATAAGATGGGTTATGACATGCAACGAAGTCTGCCTGGTTGATGTAATATGGGCTTCTGATTGGTTTATCACCAAATCTCAAGTGAGAAATTGTAACACCACCAGTTTTCTTAGAGTCATACTGGAAGTAAGCCTGGATATATTTGTCTGTATGGTCACCGATGATCTTTGTAGAGTTCTTGTTAGCACCTACAGTACCGTCACCACCAAGTCCCCAGAATTTACATTCTACAGTTCCTTCAGCAGCTGTGATAGGAGCTGGTTTTACTTCTGGTAAGCTTAAGTTTGTAACGTCATCAACGATACCGATTGTGAAACGTGCTTTTGGAGCATCTTTCTCTAATTCTTTGTATACAGCGAATAAGCTTGAAGGTGGTGTATCTTTAGAACCTAATCCGTAACGTCCGCCTGTTAATACGATTGTATCAAGACCTGCCTCACGAAGAGTTGTAGCTACGTCTAAGTATAATGGATCACCAAGTGCTCCTGGCTCTTTTGTTCTGTCAAGTACTGCAACTTTCTTAACTGTCTTAGGAAGAGCTTTTAAGAATGCTTCAGATACCCATGGACGATATAAACGAACTTTCACTAATCCGACTTTCTCGCCTTTTGCTGTTAAGTAATCAATTACTTCTTCAGCAACGTCGTTTACAGAACCCATAGCTACGATAACGCGCTCTGCATCTTCTGCTCCATAGTAGTTGAATAAGTCATAGTTTGTTCCTAATTTTTCGTTAACCTTAGCCATGTATTTTTCAACGATAGCTGGTAATTCATTGTAAGCTGTATTACAAGCTTCACGATGCTGGAAGAAAACGTCACCATTCTCATGAGACCCACGCATAGCCGGATGCTCTGGATTTAATGCATGTGCACGGAATGCAGCTACTGCGTCCATATTGCACATTTCTTTCAGATCTGCATAATCCCATTTCTCGATTTTCTGAATTTCGTGGGATGTACGGAATCCATCAAAGAAGTTGATGAATGGAACTTTTCCTTCGATTGTTGCCAAATGAGCAACTGGGCTTAAGTCCATAACTTCCTGTGGGTTTGTCTCACATAACATAGCGAAACCTGTCTGACGACAGGCATACACGTCACTGTGATCACCGAAAATATTTAAAGACTGTGTTGCAACGGTACGTGCAGAAACATCAAATACACATGGAAGCTGCTCACCAGCGATTTTGTACATGTTAGGAATCATTAATAAAAGACCCTGGGAAGCTGTAAATGTTGTTGTTAATGCACCTGCAGCAAGGGAACCGTGAACTGCACCTGCAGCACCTGCTTCGGATTCCATTTCTACAACTTTGACCTGATTGCCAAAGATATTTTCCTGTCCTGCTGCTGACCACTGATCGACAGTATCTGCCATAGGGCTGGATGGTGTAATTGGGTAAATAGCTGCAACATCTGTAAACGCATATGCTACATGAGCTGCTGCTGTATTACCGTCCATTGACTGTTTTGCTCTGGACATTACTTATTCCTCCTTAAAATTATAAAAAATTGATAGAATGTCTTTGCTAACCCGGGGGCAGAATACTATCCCCGCCAGCTTTCGACTTAATTCACATTTTAGCATTTAATTTGTCCGTTGTAAAGAATTCAGACTGTACAAAACAAAGTACAAAGTTATAAACATTACTGTCCACCCGGCAGTAAAACACTTGCCAAAAACACAGATTTATAAATATTTTCTTTCAAATTCATCTGCCGGGATCGGCCGGTCAAACAGATACCCCTGCCCATATTTAAACCCATGGCTTTCCAAGAACTGACGCTGTTCTTCCGTTTCAATTCCCTCCACAACGATCTCTTCTTTGGCTGCACGGATAAATTTTCCCATCTGGGATACAAATTCCCCCTTGTTGTCCACCATCACTTTGTCAGTAAAACTTTTATCTATCTTGACAACATTCGCCGGTATTTCATAAAGGACACTCAAAGACGAATACCCCGTGCCAAAGTCATCAATGGCAATGCGGAATCCCATCTGTGCCAGTTCGATCATGCAGTGCTTCAGGTCTTCGAGTTTTTCTGTCATGACGCTCTCGGTAACTTCCACTTCAATATAGGAAGGATCAATGTCATACTTGTCCATTGTCTCATGCATCCGCTGCAAAAATGCCTCGCCACCGTTTTCAAAGTGTTTTCTCGAAAAATTAGTTGAGATTGTAAACAGGCTTTTTCCGGATTTCTTCCACTTTGTCATATATTTCAGCAGCTGCTCTAATATAAAGAAATCAAGGTCTTTGATATATCCCATCAATTCCAGTGCCGGCACAAAGCGGTTTGGCTGTAAGTAGCCGTCCTCTCCGAAATGCCATCTTGCAAGTGCCTCTGCCCCATAAATCGTATTCTCTTTCAGCCGGAACTTTGGCTGTAAAAACATTTCAAACTCCCCACGCTGGATCGCAGCATGAAACCGTGTTGCGATCAGCACCTGTTCATCACGTGTCTGACGCATTTTTTCTATATAGACAACACCGGATGTGATATTGTGTTCTTTTGCATATTTTCTTGCAAGATTTGCACTCTCCAGTATCGTCTCAAACGAACTCTTTCCTGACAGGAAGCAAATTCCTGCCGAAAGCTTCATTCCTCCAGCGGGATAACGTTCCTGCAGCTTTGCCTCAAACTCTTCATTTCCTTCCTTAACGCGCCTCCGGATCTCCTGCTGGCTCTTTCCCTTGGACAATACAAGGAAATAATCCGAGTACATACGGCATGCTGTCATTACTTTTTTGCGTTCCAGCAGCTGGGAAAATTCTTTCAATATACTGTCTCCCATCTCTGCGCCGAAATTTTCATTGACATAAGAAAAGTTATTGACATCCACCATGGTCAGTGCATAAGTATTCTCCTGTGGATTTTCCTCTGCCTTAAGAAGCTGTACCAGTTTTGTCCTGAAAGCTTCCAGATTATATAAGCCCGTCAGCCGGTCTCTGTTTTTTAATTTATGGATTGCCTGCTGATCTTCCTGCATTTTCTCACGCAGCGTCACAAATACGGCAACTACTCTGCTCAGTTCGCAGATGGTTCCAATCTCCTCTGTGCGCCACTGCTTGCCCTGTTCAACCGAGCCAGCATCGATGCATCCGGTTTTTCCATTCGAATACTCAAACTTTACTGCAGCGATTGACTGGATCGGGATGGCATTTCCTGACCATTCCAGCCACTCTTTCTTCCGTTTTTCCTGCCACTTTGGAGTTGTCTGTACAAATTCTCCCACCTCAGCCTTCATCAGTTTCGGCCAGGTGATTGGAAGTATATTCTTCTCATAAATCTGTCCCATGTCACTCCAGCAGTTGGTAAGTAACATATTCTTTCCATCGGGTGCATATTCAAAAACAGATACCATATTCATCTGATATTTTCTGCCAATCTGTTCTAAGAGCACATTCAGAGAACCATTGATATCCCTTGCATGTGACAACAGGCTGAACGCTGTATTTAAAAATTCTTTGTCCGCCACCAGATTTCTACGGTTTTCCTTTTCTTCCGTGCGGTACTTTCCTTCACAGTCACCTTCCTCGGTCTCTCCTGCAAAGCCATAATGATTTTTCCCATTTTTCTTAATGTGATACATGGCATGATCTGCCCGTTCAAACAACGTACTATAATCATACCCGTCTTTTCCCGTCACAGCCATACCGACACTCAATGTCACAACAATGACTGCTCCATCCCCGGAAAGCGTTTTCTGCACGTTTGTACACAGCTGTTCCGCTTTCGCCTCCGCCTCTTGCAAAGAAGTGTCCTTCACAAAGACCATAAATTCATCCCCACCGACACGTCCGACAACCGCTTCATCCGTAAACTGTTCGCATATCAGTGTTGCAATATCCGATATCACCATGTCTCCAACAGTATGTCCGAATGTGTCATTGATCTTCTTAAAGTCGTCAATATCAATGACGTAGAGTACATGCGTTCCCTGTGTTGATTTTTCAAGAAACGCATCTACGATTTCTCCGGAGGCTGTCTTATTGTAAATCCTTGTCAACGGATCTAACTGCACTTCCCGTAGAAGTTTCTCCCGGACTGCCCGCTCTGTGCTGATATCATAACTTCTTCCTATGATGTGGCTGATCTTTCCATCATAATCTGCGATACTCTGATAACAGGTTCTGAAATAAGCATATTTTCCAGATTCTTTTCCCCCCTGCCGCAGACGGTATTCCGCAGTTCCTTTCATCTCCCGTTGAAGCGCCGTCTCAAATATCTTCTGAAATCTTTCCCTGTCGTCCGGGTGTATGGCTCCATAAAGTTCTTCTATCCCGGCATATTTCACACTTTTATCCTCCGCGAATTTCAGATAACATTCCGGTATCTCAAATTGCTGTTTTTTCACATCATAATCAAGGACAATATCATCGGAGACCTCTTCCAGCATATGATAGCGCTCGTTCACAAGCATGATCTCATTTTCCATCTTCTTGCGCTCTGTAATGTCCCAGCAGGATACAAGATAGTATGGCACTGCACTCCGGTATGTGTAAATCTGAAACTGAAACATTGCCCAGATCACGTTCTGATCTGCTGTAACGATTCTCGCCTCAAATTCATCCGATGTTTTCCCTCTGCGGCAGACCTCCGCCGCATCCTCAAACATCATGTAATCTTCCATATGGATCAACTGCGCCATGCACATTTTCTCCATACTGAAATCCGCCGATCTGTATCCGCTCATCCTGCAAAATTCATGGTTTGCGATGTCAATCGTCAGCTCATTTCCCCCTTTTACCGTGATCAGTCCTACCGGAAGTTCATATATGATATTTTTCAAATCTTTGCGCTCACGCTCCGACTGTCTGAGCTGATCTTCATAATCTATTTCTTCCTTATTAAATTCTGCCATCCCCAACTTCTCCTTTTACAAAACCCCGATTAGAATAATTATAACAAATTTTTACATAACAAGAAAGATTTTCTCTTGTTTTTTCCTTATATTTTCTTGGCATAGATTTTTCTTGAAAAAACAACGGTTTTATGTATAATAAAAATGATGCGTTTAAACCAAGAAATATGTAAAATAGAGGTATTACAATGATACAAGCAAACAATGTAACATTACGTGTAGGCAAAAAAGCCTTATTCGAAGATGTAAATATCAAATTCACTGAAGGAAACTGTTATGGTCTGATTGGTGCCAACGGCGCCGGAAAGTCCACATTTTTAAAAATTTTATCCGGTCAGTTAGAACCGACAAACGGTGATGTTGTCATCACTCCGGGACAGCGTCTCTCTTTCTTACAGCAGGATCACTTTAAATATGATGCTTTTACCGTTCTTGATACCGTTATCATGGGTAACCAGAGACTTTATGATATTATGAAGGAAAAAGACGCCATCTACATGAAAGAAGATTTTTCCGATGAAGATGGTATCCGTGCCAGCGAATTAGAAGGCGAATTTGCTGAGATGGATGGCTGGAATGCGGAATCCGATGCCGCAACATTATTAAATGGTCTTGGAATTTCTACCGATTACCATTACTCTATGATGGCAGAGCTTCCTGGTGCCTTAAAGGTCAAAGTTTTACTTGCACAGGCATTGTTCGGAAACCCGGATATTCTTCTTCTGGATGAGCCTACCAACCACTTAGACTTAGATGCAATCTCCTGGTTGGAAGAATTCCTCATCAATTTTGAGAATACGGTGATCGTTGTTTCCCATGACCGTTACTTCTTAAATAAGGTATGTACCAATATTGCAGATATCGATTATGGCAAGATTCAGCTCTATGCCGGAAACTATGATTTCTGGTATGAATCCAGCCAGTTACTTGTAAAACAGATGAAAGAAGCCAACAAGAAGAAGGAAGAAAAGATTAAAGAGTTACAGGAATTTATTTCACGTTTCTCTGCAAACGCTTCCAAATCCAAACAGGCGACTTCCAGAAAACGTGCTCTTGAAAAGATCCAGCTCGATGAGATTCGTCCATCCAGCCGTAAATACCCTTACATTGACTTCCGTCCAAGCCGTGAGATTGGAAATGAAGTTCTTACTGTGGAAGGTCTCACCAAGACGATTGACGGTGTCAAGGTATTAGACAATGTATCTTTCATCGTAGGTCATGAAGATAAAATCGCTTTTGTCGGTGGAAATGAGCTTGCAAAAACAACTTTATTCAAGATCATCTCCGGTGAAATGGAACCTGATTCCGGCTCTTATAAATGGGGCGTGACAACAAGCCAGTCCTATTTCCCGAAGGACAACACAGCAATCTTTGATACTGATCTTCTGATCGTAGACTGGCTGACACAGTATTCTGAGATCAAAGATGCTACTTATGTTCGTGGTTTCCTTGGACGTATGCTTTTTGCCGGTGAAGACGGAACTAAGAAAATGCGTGTTCTTTCCGGTGGTGAGAAAGTCCGCGTGCTTCTCTCCCGCATGATGATCCAGGCAAGTAATGTTCTGATCCTTGACGAACCGACCGACCACCTTGACATGGAATCTATCACAGCATTAAATAATGGTCTGATCAAGTTCCCGGGTGTTATTCTCTTTGCATCCCGTGACCATCAGGTTGTCCAGACAACTGCAAACCGTATCATTGAGTTCTTACCGGATGGAACCTTTGTTGATAAAGTATCCTCCTATGATGAATACCTTGAAAATGACGAGATGGCTCGTAAACGTCAGGTTTACAGCATGTCTGATGATGATGCTTCTGATAACTAATATTGTTTTTTATCGGAACCGCAGGTTATCCCACTCTGATCTGACCTGATCCTTCTCATCTTTCTCAGGCGGATCAGAGACTACCCAGACTTTCTTACCGAGAAATCCAAAACCGAGTTTATAGATGTGATCGGCAGGGATGCCGTAGGCAAGAAGATCTGATTCATAGTTTCTGGTCTGAATCTGTTTCAGGGCATTCTGTGCAGTTTCCTGAACAGTCTTTTCCCTGTGTTCATTTAAAACTTTAAATTCAAGGATATAGGCATCTTTTGTTTTGTCGAAAGGATAGATTGCAATGTCATAACGTCCTTCCCCGCTCTCCCGGTTGGATACAATGCGGTATTCCTTACGCATGGATACGATCAGCCCTAAAACAAGACCATGATAAAAATTCTCAGGAGCATGCTTTCCTTTATTCTTTGCAGTATCAAAATAACTCATGGAATACTCGGCGATATCTTCCATCACACCGATCATATCCCAGGTTCTATGCTTTATCAGTGCCCTTGTAAAATTCTCATATGCAATATTGCCATTCGAAAACATGGCAATGATCTGTGTCCGGAACATTGACATAACCTCTTTGTTGGTCACGGAAACATCACACTCTGTCCATTCGTTATCTTTCACCACGTTCGCTGCCTTGATATATCCGACTGCAAGGAGAAGTGACCACAGACTATTCTCATCTCCGTCAAGATACTGGAATGTAATATTCTCGTTGATCACCTTGTGTATTGGTTTTCCTGTCATTAACTGTTCAATCTCATACTTTTTATCATACGGATGTCTGCAGATAATATCACCGATCAGCTTGTTGCTGCTGGTAAGGATCCAGTAAGATCTCAACTGTCGATCATGCATATAGTTCACGATAGACCACGGATTATAAATATCTTTCTGATGACCGATAATGAATCCATCGTACATTTCCTTCACTTTTTTCATATCATCTATATTCTGGCACTTTAATGCATCCATCACCTCCTGCTCAGTGAATCCACAGCAGTCCGTGTAGATATCATCTGTCACAGTGGCAACCAACAGATTGTTCAGGTCAGAAAAAAGTGAATTCTTCGACACTTTCGTCACTCCGGTGATAATGGCTCTGCCAAGATAGTCATTTTCCTTCAGTGTATTATGGAATAACTGGCGGCAGGTCGTGATCATCTCATCCCAGTAACCATCCGTATATGCTTCAATCAGAGGTGTGTCATACTCGTCAATAAGTACGATTGGATTTACCCCAAAATGCTTATAGAGTAATTTACATAAATTCCTTATTGCATCCTCTATATAACATGTTTCATGATAAACAAGTCCCCATCGTGTTTTTTCAAATAACTCTTTGTCTTTATCTGTAAGTTTTGGACTATCCAGTAAATATTCATGATGCCCATACATTGTTCCTAATTGCCCCATCATTCCCCGGATAGACTGCTTATAATCAATTCCCTTGCAGCCTCCGAAGCTTGTGGAGATTACCGGGATACTTCCGAACATACTACGGCTTCTTTCATCCTGCCATACCCGCAGCTTATCGAAATATTCTGGATGATCAGCATATCTTGGATCAAAAAACATTCTTATCGTACTGAGCAGTGTTGTTTTACCGAATCTTCTCGGTCTGGTGATCAATGTAATCTTTGTTCCTTCCCTGATCCACTCGGAGATAAAATGCGTCTTATCGACATAAAACTGCTGTCCACAGGTAAAGTCTTCAAAATTCTGATACCCGATCACCACCTTGGCAGAGAGATATGGATTGTGCTTAAGAATGTCCTTCAGTCCCTCCACATAAGCCGTCAGATGCTTTTTCTCTTCCTGCAGCTTTGTGCGCTCCTCAAATTCCACAAGTACCTTCTCCCGCTCGGACACTTTCACATAATAGCTCACTGATTTCCCGTCAATCGTCCTCTGGATATACGGCTGTTCTTTCCCATTGATCTTCTTATAGGTCAGGGTTCCTTTTGGAAGTTCTTCCAGTCTCCGGTCGATCTCTTCAATTCGTTTCGTTGGATTTGTGGACATAACGCACTCCTTTCTGTATATAAAAGTGGTTATCATTGGTTATATACACATCATATAACCAATGGTAACCACTTGTCAATCTTCTTTTAATATTTTCCGAAGCATCGGTTCCTCGTCCAACTGCACATTTTCAAATTTTTTGTAAAATCTGTCGGCGTTCTCGTTGGTAGCACGGATCAGATAATATTGATGGATTTCATGCTTTTCGCAGTCTTTTTCAAACTCTGCAAACAGCTTCCGGGCAACGCCGCTGTGCCGGTATTCCGGTAAAACATATACCCAATTCACATACGCCATGCGATATCCACCCTGAATACACCCATAAAAATGATACTCAATCCTTCCTGCCACCTGATTGTTTTCCATCGCAAGAATTGATGCAGACTTTTCATAAAATGAATCCCGAAGCCTTGTCCTGATTCCTTCCTCATCTATCTCTTCCACCGTCATCATATCCGGCTCCTGCTGCATCGCAAGCTTTAAATAGGCAATATAATGCTCTACATTCTGTTCATTTAATCTTTCAAAATACATTTTCTTCCTTCTTTCTAATACCTGTAAATATGGTTCTCCAAAACATACGTTTCACCTGTTCTCGAATCTGTTTTCTCATCTGACAACGAATCGAATACAAATCCACATGACAACTGTAACGCTCTGGAAGCGGCATTGCCCGTCCGGTTGCAGGCATGGAATTCTTTTGCTCCCAGTTTTCCTGCCTCCCCAAGAAGTGCCGTAAGTATCTGTCTCCCGTAACCTTTTCGCACAAATTCCAGTCCAAGTGCAATACCTGTCTCTTCATAAATGCCCGGCTCTAACTCACGCATACCTGCAAAACCGATTGCTTCACCCGTTTTCTTTAAATACACAAATAACGCATACTTATTCTCCGGTTTTTCTTCAAATGCAATCGTGCGCTTCATTCGATCTTTTGCATCTTCGTCTGTCTCTGTCGGCTGCCAGAGCATGTACTTTGCGCTCTCCTTGTGTCTCCACAGGTTATAATAAATTGTCTTCCAGTCCTCAAATTCTGCTTTCTTTAAAATAAGATCTTTTGTTTCTAATTTTACGTCAGAGTAATCTGTTACCATTTTTTCTCTTATACCTCCTCTCTCATTATTTTTCTATGCATTGGTTTCTCGTCCAACTGCACATTTTCTTCCACCCTTATCAACTTTGCAATATACTCTGTCGTGCCTTCTTCCAATTCTTTTTCTCCATTTTCCATAAATCCGTGACGATGATAAAATGCAATCGCTCTCGTATTTTTCTCCAACGCCCACAAATGATCAACATCAAAAGTTGAAATTGCATGCTCTATTAATTTCTTTCCAATTCCACCACTTTGAAAGCATGGATCGACATACAATTTACGGATTTCTGTTCCATGGATTTCCATAAATCCTTTCACAATTCCACATTCATCGGCGACATACAGATTTTCCAGAACTTCCCCTTTTCCGAAATAATGATCTATCATGGATACAACCTGCAATTCTCCAAATGAATACTCTTCCTGCTTAAAAATTGGGAAATAATTGATTCTGTTATTAAATACAAAAATTTCTGCGATGCGCGACAAATCTTCTTCTGTTGCTTTTCTTATCATCTCCTGATACCCCTGTCATTTTCTTTTTTCTGCAATCACTATAACACACTTTCTACCAAAATACTTTCTGAAAATCTTTTTTAATTTTCCTTTTCCAGCAACCTTTGATAGGCTGCATCCATCCCGATTGCCCCAAGCGGTGCCGTGATAATGATTGCCAGCACAGCGACAGACAGAACAATTTTTCCACAGGCAAGTCCTGCCGCCAAAGGAACAGAACCAATTGCCGCCTGCACCGTTGCCTTTGGGAGATAAGCGATCACACAATCCATAGCGACCACCGCAAGCAGTCCTGATAAGGAAATTTTTCCTTCCAGCCATCCTTCCACTGATACCAGTAAAAAGGAAAATCCAAGAACAATGATTACTTTTATACTGTTACGCACGCAGTGTTTTCTCGCATATGCCGTCTCAAAGAAAAGATACAGTCCATAACCTGTCACTACGCCTAAAATTATACCAAGTACGATTGACACCGGAATATTTACAAAATCAAGTACATTGGCATGACCACCCTGTGCAAAGCACATAACCTGCAATTTCAAGCGATGCAGGAACAAACGACAGTACTACAGCGGAACGCCCGGCTTTTTTCAGATCTTTTAAATCCAGTGAAAGTCCGGCTTTCAATAAAATAATAATCAGTGCCATCTTCCGCAGCTCAGCGGAGATTGATAAAATGGATGGATCAAGCAAATCGAGCACATACGATCCCAACACAATTCCGGTGACGAGTATTCCGATGATCCGTGGCAGCTTCAGTTTCTGGCAAATGGCTCCCATTGCAAGCCCTACAATAAAAATAAGTGATAATGATGCTAACATAAATCCTCCATTTCTGTTTTTGGATATGTCAATCGCCATATTTGCTGTGCGGATACTGACTGTATCGAAAACTGCAAATCACACTGTAGTTATTCTACCTCAAATACCACAATCCGCTCTCTTTTATTTTCCCCCGGAAACAAATCTCTGCAATCGATTTCATCGGAAAAGATAAGTTCGTCTACTGTCATTAAATAAGAAATGTATTCATCCGAAGGATAATAAAAGAATAAAAGCAATTCCCTCGGATTCCCATAATAGGATTCCAACACGCGCGCCAAAACTTTCTTTAATATCTCTATCGAAAATGGATTAAAAAAGTAGATCCGGTCTACCTCTGCCGGAACCGAAAACTGCACGGCATCTGCAAGTACAAATTCTGTCCGCCCTGCCGCAGCCCCCTGTTCTCTGTTTTCTACCGCTTTCTCATAAATCCGCTCGTTGTATTCCACACCGATCGTGTGACAGCGTGTCTGATAAGAAAGAAAAAAATCAGCTCTGCCTTTGCCACAGCCATAATCTAAAAGTGTATTTTCCTTGCAAAGCAGCCCGGAATTAGCAAACCGCTCTAACACCGTATATGGCGTCGGTTCATACGGATATCGGTACTGATCTGAATTGGAATCATCACGTCCGGTTGTGTGAATCTGTAGTAATTTATCCCATTTCTGTTCTTCATCGTTTTCCTGTGATTTTTTCATGTTCTCTTTCCACAACTCACCGAATATAAATTTCTTTTAGTCCCATGAATCTGCCCTTATCAGTTCCAGTACAGCGTTCAAAAATTAACTGAATCAATAACGCAGATGGAAATTCATACAAGTTATTAGCTCAGTTATTTACAGAACGATGTACTAGTCTTAGCAGTTTTCACGCAGTGTTTTCAGATAAACTTTCTGCTCATCTGTGATGCGATAGCTCTCCACCGCTTTCTGAATCGTCTTTCTATGCACCCACGGTGATAACTTTCGTTCTTCCAGATATGGGATCGTTGCATCCCACTGTTTTGCCAGTGCCGTTGCAAGATACCATGCAATCATCATATTGACATAGTATTCTTCCGATTCTACTTCTGCGGCAATTTCTATATACTCCGGTTTGAAATCCTCATCCAGATAAAAGCTCATCAGTGTTCCGATTCCATAGCGGATTGTATAGGTATCCCCGGATGCAATCCATTCTTTTATCACAGGAAGAAGTTCAGCTTTGTTTTTTGCGAAACACTTTGGTCTTGGAATATCGCAGGTCGCCCAGTTATTAATATATGGAAGAAAACGTTTCACCGCTGCCAGACAGCGCTCACAATCTTTGATATCTGAAATCAAAAGCATATGAAGGTTATTTTCCTCATAATACTGATGTGGAAGTTCCTTTAAAAATGCTTCTGCTGCTTCCGTTTTTGCAAATTCTTTCGCAAATTTCCGCAGTACCGGTGTGCGGATCCCGATGATCGTCTCCTTATCAATCCCCGGCATCAGTTTACTGTGAAAATTTCTGTATTTTAAATCCTGTAATTCGAATAATTTGCGCTGTAAGCTGTTCATGTTTTTTTCTTTCACTTTTATATTTCTTCCACTTTACAATCATGCTCTTTTGTTTCTTTGTTATAACTGATTCCAACCGCAAGGATACGCCCTGTATATTTATTTTTTTCTGCTGTTTTTCCTCTGAACCGCAAAGCATAGTCTTTTTCTTTAATCTGTGCAATTGCATCTTCTGGTGAATGATCTACTTTTAATTCCAGTATGATACAATCCTGATCATATCGAACCGGATAAAATATAAAATCTACAAATCCTTTTCCAGCCTTCTCCTCACGTTCAACTCTGTACTGATCTCTTGCAGACAAATAAACAAGATTGACAATTGCCGAAAGTTCTGTCTCATTATTATAAGACAAAATCGGCACTTCTGTATTATGAGCATACTGAATGATTTTTGTTATTGTCTCTGTATCTTTGGCTAGTGTTGCCTGTAGCATCTGTGATGATATGTTGGCAAGACGATAAATATATCCTAACGATTGTTCTTTTTTCATCATTGCTGCATAACTTCCCAAAAGTTCCTTATTTGGTATAAATACTTTTCCATTATCATACGTCAGCAAACCATATACTACCATTGCAGAATATATCTCCTCTTTGGTCTTTAGTTCTGGTGCTGTTGCAGCATATTCCTGTATCCCTGTTGGTATTTTTTCTCCTGCAAACATTAAAGTAAGATCGTTCTGGATTTCATCTACGTTATGACTGATATATGTGAAAATAGAGTCATATTTTCCTGAACTCACCCAATAATTTGATAATTGATTATCTGTCAATGCGCATACTACCGAACGTGGATTGTATAATCTTTCTCCTGATGCAGTGTGATATCCATCATACCATTCCCTGAGATTTTCACGTGTAATCTGTGGATTTTTCGTTTGCTCCAGATAACGCTGGTACAATCTGTCAACTTCACCCTCTGTAAAACCGAAATATTCACTAAACCGTACTCTTGTTGCCATATTGTATTCCAAAAACATATTCAGTTCTGAACCATCTGAATATTTTGCAATCGGAAGTACACCGGTCATATATGCCAGTTCTACATAGCTTTTCCCTTTCAATAAAAGTTTCAGAAAAAGCAGATAATTTTCTCTGTCACGTTCCGTAACAAAAGACATCTGGAAAACTGCGTCCCATTCATCCATCACAAATATGAATTTATGTCCTGTTTTGTCAAAAACCTGAGAAAGCACATCCCAGACCGCCTCATTTTTGTCTATCGCAATCTCCGGATATGCCTCGTTAATATCTCTGACAAGTCCATCCTGTATTCTGCCAATATACTCCTCATAACTATGACATTCTCTTGGCATTTCACTAAAATCAATATATATCACATCATGGCAGCCTGCCTGCTCCTTATATTGATCATATTGTGCGATTGCAAGCTTCTCAAATAAAGATTTTTCACTATTTTTTTCAAAAAAAGCTGCTATCATATTTGCCATAACTGTTTTTCCGAAACGTCGCGGACGGGTAATACAGAAAAAACGCTGTTCCTGCTGTAATGCTGGAATTAATTCTTTTAATATTTCTGTCTTATCAACAAAAAAGGTTCCATTCATTACGGTCTTGTATTTATCATATGGTTCCTTATTATTTAAAAACTGTCCCATTCTACTCGCCCCCCTTAGCCTGATACTATGAGTATATCTTTTTTTCCAAATGGGTGCAAGAATCATCTGTTAATTCCGGTTGCGTAAATTTACCCTCGGAAATAATAGTGTAGAGTCCCCACGATGTACTGA
>OGXD01000643.1_pt1 | contig 31108 bp, 20 predicted proteins | sample 1576211 | NCBI WGS metagenome assembly OGXD01 (sample SAMEA3541470, study PRJEB24748) | human gut metagenome | biome: human gut; feature: human-associated habitat; material: faeces | place: China | collected 2012
ATCAAGCGTCTGGCCAAGGTGGACAAGCTCCCCGTGGAGAACTACCGCGCCGGCTCTCCCACACATTTTCTTCCCCAGATCGTCATTGCCTTACAGCAGGCCAAAAATCAGGGACTGTCCATCCCCATTGTATACAATACCGGCAGTTACGAATCTCCGGAGGCTTTACGCCATCTGGATGGTCTGGTGGATATCTATCTGCCGGATCTGAAATATTTTTCTCCGGAGCTTTCCGCTGCGTATTCGCATGCCCCGGACTATTTTGAGATTGCCTGCGCTGCCATTGCGGAAATGTACCGGCAGGTCTTAGATCCGGTCATGGATCCCGACACCGGGCTGATGCAGCGGGGGATGATCGTACGCCATCTGCTCCTGCCGGGACAAGCGAAAGACTCCAAGAAGATCCTGCGGTATCTCCATGAGACCTACGGGGATCATATCTATATTAGCATTATGAATCAATATACACCTCTTCCGCAGGTGGCAGATATTGAAGCACTCAATCGCACAGTGACACCGGAGGAATATGACCGGGTCCTGCGCTTTGCGGAGCGAATCGGCATTGAACAGGGCTTCCGGCAAGAGGGAAGTGCCGCCTGTGAAAGCTTTATTCCGGAATTTGACGAGCGGGGACTGTGATTCTCTCACAGTTCCACTGCGATCAGATAATATCCGAAATCCCCTTCCCATGCCGGTTCTCTGGTTCCTTCAAAACTTTCAAAGCCAAACATTCTGGCTACCTGTTTTTCTCTTTCATAAAAATTACCCGGGACTCCTATGTAATATTTCACTTCCCCAGAGACTTCCTGACGCATTAATAATAAATGTCTGTAATTATAATAGCCATGCAACAAAAAACTGTTGTGGGTCATCTGATAGCAACGCTCCCGCAACACAACGAAATCCTCCGGACCCACGGAAAGAAATTCTCTGGCATCCCGGAAGGGATGGATGTGGGGGTAGATACTGCTTAATTGCTCCCATTTGGTGTCTTTCATGTGGAGAGTGTGTTCCGTGGCAGTTTTTTTCAAGCTCCGGGCTTCCGATCCACTGACCATTTTTTCGTTTGCGACTACGGTTTCTGCCACTTTTTCGGTCTGTTCACGGGCTTGCCTGCCTTGCTCCTGCACCCGCTCCCGCTGCATCTCCCTATTTTGGGTTTTCTGCTGTTCTGTCTGTATCGGCCGCTTTGCCTGCTCCGGCTGGTTTCCACCTTGCCCCTGTCCTTCGATTTCCCCCACCGTAACCGGTGCAATCGCAGTCACAGGCGCAGGTACTTTCTTCGCACCAGCCGCTCCTGCAAACCGCCCTATGATCTCAAAATTACGTTCCAGGGGAATGCGTATCCCCAGTGTCGGCTCCCAATCCGCTTTTCTGGAAATTCTTTTTTCACAGGAAATGGTCCCCCGTTCTGCCGTCATTTCACATAACAGTTCTTCTCCGCTTTCCCGCTGCAGATACAGCAGCATCATCTCCTTGCCAGACACGATCCCCTGTCCTCTCAGCTGCACCATCAGAATCTCTTCCTTTTCCCAGCTTTCCAGCTTTGCATACCCGGCTCCCCGGATCCGTTGCCCGTTTTCCTGTAATTCCAAATAGCTGATCTGTTTCCGATATGACATAAAATCCCCCCGTATAAAGTTTCTATCTAACTTTATGCGAGGGGTTGTCCTTAATATTCCTGGCTGTCCAGATATTTCATATAATTTACGACCATCAATGCGATCTTGAAAGTCAGTGCATCATCAAAGCTCCGCAGATCCAGGCCGGTGCTCTTCTGAATCTTCTCAATACGATATACCAGCGTATTACGATGCACGAACAACTGTCTGGAAGTCTCCGACACATTCAGATTGTTTTCGAAGAACTTGTTCAGGGTGTTCAGGGTCTCTTCATCCAGATCCATAGGTATATTGTCACCGAAGATCTCCTCAATAAAGATCTTGCACAGATTCACCGGCAGCTGATAGATCAGACGTCCGATTCCCAACGTGCTGTAGGCGATCACCTTTTTCTCTGCGTAGAATATCTTGCCTACATCCAGTGCCATCTTGGCTTCCTTGTAGGACTTGGATACGTCCTTCAATTCCTGTACCACGGTGCCATATGCCACCTTCACATCCAGAAGAGCCTCCGCATTCATCATGGCTACAATAGTCTCGGCCAGTTCATGCAGTGTCTCAGGTGTGGTGGTGCTCTCAACAGATTTGATCAGGATCAGGCTGGACTCATCCACCGCTGTTACATAATCTCCCGCCTGCGGGGAAAACATGCCCTTCAGCACTTCAGATACAATGCCATCTTTCTCATCCTTGGTCTCAATGAGATATACGGCTCTGGGACAGCTGACTTCCACATGAAGTTTCTTCGCCCGATTGTAAATATCTACCAGCAACAGATTATCCAACAACAGGTTCTGAAAGAAATTATTCCGGTCAAACCGTTCCTTGTAGGCAATGACAAGATTCTGGATCTGACTGACAGCAATCTTACCCACCATATATACGTCATCCGTCATTCCCCGTGCCACCAGTACATATAAAAGATTCGGGCGCTCGAGCGCCAGCTCGGCAAAGCGCAGGCGGGCCAGCTCACCGCCGGACAGCGACGCACAGTCCTTAAAGACCTCCTCGCCGCGGTAGCCGAAGCGTGCCAGATGGCTGCGGACCTCGAGCTCGGTAAAGCGCGGGTACTGGTTCCAGATGGCATCAATGACGCGGCCTGCGCGGCGGGCCTGCTGCTGGGTGAATACGCCCGGCTTGGCGCCGCTGCCCAGGCGGACCATACCGCCCGACGGACGGCGCTTGCCGTCCAGCACCTGCAAAAGCGTGGACTTGCCTGCGCCGTTGGGACCTGCAATGACGAGCTTGTCCCCGCGGTGAACGACGTAGTCCAGGGCGTCGATGAGGGTGCGTTCACCGATATGGACGCTCAGATTCTTCATAATGACCAGCTCGTCATAGGGCTCAATGTCGTACTCAAAGCGAAAGTTCAGCTCCCACGCCTCGGTGGTCGGGGCCTCGACGATTTCGAGCTTTTCCAGCTGCTTGCGGCGGCTCTGGGCCATCTTCGTCGTGGAGGCGCGCACAAGATTGCGGTCCACATAGTCCTGCAATTTGGCAGCTTTTTCTACAGCGGCGTCATGCAGCTTCTGCTGGCGCTCGTCAGCAGCCTCGCGCTGGGGCAGATAGGCCGAGTAGTTGCCGCGGTAGGTCTTGATGCTCTTGCCGCGCAGCTCCCAAATGCGGGTGCAGACGGCGTCGAGGAAGTAGCGGTCATGGCTGACAACGAGCACCGCACCGCGGTAGGCTTTCAGATAATTTTCGAGCCACTCCATCGTTTCCAGGTCCAGATGGTTCGTCGGCTCGTCCAGGATCAGCAGGTCGGGGCGCTCCAGCAGCAGCCGTGCCAGACGCAGCCGGGTCTGCTCACCGCCCGAAAGCACGCCCGCCAGCTTTGTCCAGGTGTCGGCGGGAAAGCCCATGCCGTTGAGCACCTTTTTGATCTGGGTGTCCATGTTATAAGCGTCCATCGCGTCGATGACAGCGGTGCAGTGGGCGATCTTTTCGGTCAGTTCCGCATTGTGCGGGTCTGCGGCCAGCTGCTTTTGCAGCGCGTCCATCTCCTGCATGGCGTCAAGCGCCGGGGTAAAGACCAGCCGCATTGTGGCATAGATGTCCAGTGACGGGTCCAGCCGGGCGTTCTGCTCAAGGTAGCCGGTGGTCACGCCGGTGCCGAACGCGGCATCTCCGGCGTCGGGCAGGCTCTCGCCGCAGAGGATCCGCAAAAGCGTCGTCTTGCCGGTGCCGTTGGCACCGATGATGCCGATACGGTCCCCGCGCTCGACACCTGCATTTACATCACGCAGTACCTCGTGTTCGCCGAAGCTCTTGCCTAAGTTTTGAAGTTCCAACAACATAGCGGTACATCCTCAATTCCAAAATGATGCCGCCACCTGACAAACGGGCAGCGGCAGTGCGCCCTTGCCTTACAGCAGGGCTTCGTTGCTGTGGCGGCGGTTGCGCACGCCGATATTTTCCAGCTCCTCCGGCTCCATCACGATGCGGTAGAGCTCCTCATAGGAGCTCACCGTATATTTGGGCGTGATGCCGGACTTGTTTTCAAGATTGCCGGGGTTGAACCAGCAGGTATCCACACCGGCGTTCAGGCCGCCCTTGATGTCGGCCAGCAGATCGTCGCCGACCATCAGCACACGGCTCTTGTTCGTGATGCCGAGGTCACGGAAGGCATGCTCAAACAGCTTGGCGCTGGGCTTGGCCGCGCCGACCTTCTCGGAAATATAAATGCCGTCCATGTACCTGTCGATGCCGGAGGCCGCAATGCGGGACTCCTGCACGGCAATGGCACCGTTCGAGACGAGGGCCAGCGTGGCGACCTCGCTCAGCTCCTCCAGCGCGGTCAGTGCGCCGGGCAGCAGGTCGGCATGGGTCGCCAGCAGCTCCTCATAGCGGTCATTCATGGCCTTGCCCTTGCCGTTGTCGGGCAGCTGCATGGTCTGCATGAAGCGGGAGAAGCGGATCTGGAACAGCTTCTGCTTGTTCAGCTGGCCTTTGGCCAGCGAGTCCCACAGCTCGCGGTTGACCTTGTGGTAGGTATCATAAGTGGCCTCGTCGTGGGGCAGCTCGTACTCGGCGAGCATATCGGTCAGGGCCTGACGCTCTGCGGCGTCAAAGTCCAAAAGCGTGTTGTCAACGTCCAGCAGGACGCAGGTATAAATTGCCATCTTCGTAACCTCGTATGCTTATTGCGGTGTGGAATCGGCGGGGGTCGGCTCCGGCATCGGCGTGGGCACAGCGGTGGGTTCCGGCGTAGCCGCGGCGCTGACAGTCAGCACAAAGACGCTGTCCGCACCGTTGTTGGCCGCGTGGATGTGGTAGGTGCCTGGCTCGTTGGCCGTGAAGGTCACCTGCGTGCCCGTTGTGCGCCAGGAGGTCTCCTCGCAGCCCCAGAGCGTGTCGCCGCTGCCGTTTTCCACGGTAGCCGTCAGCGTCGTACTCTGGCCTGCGGTCAGCGTGCCTGTGCCGCTGATGTTGATCGTGGTGGCCTCGGCCTCGACGGTGACGATCAGCTGTGCCGTCGAGAAGGTGCCGTTGATCTCTATGCCTGCCTTGATCGTGTAGGTCCCGGCGGCATCGGGCTTGAAGGTCAGGCTGCTGCCGTTCTTCTCCATCTCATCGTTGATGGACCACTGCACGTTCGTGGCGTCGTAGGCCTTGTTGCCCAGCTTGACCGCGGCATTGACAGTCAGGCTCTCGCCCTGCTTGATCTTCGTATCGCCCTTGTCCAGCGTCAGCTCGACGCGGGCGTCGTTGAACATGGCCTTGACGGAGATGTCCTTGGTAATATTGTCATAGCGGGTCGCGGTGGTGACGCCGTCGCTCCACTTGTAGAACACAAAGCCCTCCGCCGCCACTGCCGTGACGTTAACGCTTGTGCCGGAGTCGGCCTGAATTTCGACGCTGGACACGCCGGTCTGGCCGTTGCCGGTCAGCGTGCCCTTGGCGCTGTCCTCGACCTCATAGCTGGCCGTGAACTTCGTCGGCGTCGAGGTCGGCACCGGCGTGTTGCTGCCTGCGGAGGCCGACGCACGCTGCGGGATGTCCGACGTGTCGGGACGGCTGTCCATCGTATTGCAGGCGTGGCTCTTGGCGTACTCCAGCAGGGCGCGTGCGCCGGAGGTGCTGAAACCGTTGGATTCAAAGTAGGTGCCCTCGCCGTAGCCGCGGGTGTTTTTAAGGGCCTCGGCGGTGTTCAGGTACTTGAAGCCCAGATCGCTGCTGGCCGCCGCAATGGCCTGGTTGAACTGGTCAATGCGGGTCTGGGTCTCGGCAGCGTTCGTGCTGTCCTCGGTAACGGGCGGGATGCCCACCGCGATGATGTCGCAGTAGGCGTAAGCCGAGCGGATGCTCTGCAGGAACTGCTTGTAGTCGGCAATGAAGGAGTCCACACTGACCGAGCCGTCCACATCGTTCGCGCCCAGCACCACAAAGACGCGGCGGGCCTTCATCTTGGGGATGGCCTGCGGGATCGTGTAGCTGCTGGCGTCCGATGCAAAGTTTACGCAGGAGGTGGACAACGCCTTGGAAATCTGCAATCCCTCCTGCCCGACAAACTGATTCAGCGTGATGCGGGTGTCCTTCTGCAGCGTCACGGCGTACTGGTCACCCGCAAAAACGCTGGCCGTAATGTAGGCGTCATCCGCCGCGCTCTGCGGCAGGATGGAATCCAGCGTCGTATCCAGCGGGTAGGCGTCCGGGTCGTAGGGATCCTTCCCGCCTGCAAACAGGCCCAGCTTCGTCGGCAGCACCCATGCCGCCAGAATGCTCATCACAACGGCCAGCGCGCACAGCGCCAGCACCACACACGCTTTGCGCTGTGTCGGGCTCAGGCCTTTTTTCTCCTCATTACGTTCTCTGCTCATCGGGAACGGCAACCTCCTTAATTATCGAAAGCGGGCGTACCCATGGCCACAACCCACCTAGTATACATAGTATAGATTATATCATATTTGCCGGGCTTTGAACATGGTTTTCAAAAAATTGTCACGTATTACAATTTTATTACAAGCAAAAAGCCCGGGATTTGACATCCCGGGCAAAATTGGGTTCGATTTCAGGAAAGCAGCATTCTGTCGTTGGCAAACTCGCCGTCGCTGACCTGCTCAAAGCGCTGCAGCAGGTCACTGACCTGCAGGTTCTTCTTTTCCTCGCCGCGCACATCGTAGATGACGTGGCCCTCGTACATCATGATCAGGCGGTTGCCGTACTTGATGGCATCCTTCATGTTGTGGGTGATCATCAGGGTGGTCAGGTGGTTTTCCTCGACGATTTTCTCGGACAACGTCAGCACCTTGGCCGCGGTCTTGGGGTCAAGGGCGGCGGTGTGCTCGTCCAGCAGCAGGAGCTTGGGCTTTTTGAGGGTCGCCATCAGCAGCGTGACAGCCTGGCGCTGACCGCCGGAGAGCAGGCCGACCTTGCTGGTCATACGGTTTTCCAGCCCCAGATCCAGCGTTTTGAGCAGCTCGTAGTATTCGTCGTGCTCCTTCTTCGTGATACCGATCTTGAGCGTGCGGGCAAGACCCCGGCGGGCCGCCAGGGCCAGGTTCTCGTCGATCTGCATCGTCGCGGCGGTGCCCATCATCGGGTCCTGGAACACGCGGCCAATGTACTTGGCACGCTGGTGCTCGGACAGGCGGGTCACATCCTTCCCGTCAATAATGATTTTGCCCATATCCACCGGCCAGACGCCCGCGACGGCATTCAGCATCGTGGATTTGCCCGCGCCGTTGCCGCCGATGACCGTGACAAAGTCGCCGTCCTCCAGCGTCAGATCCAGTCCCTTCAAGGCGACCTTCTCATTGACGGTTCCTGCATTGAAGGTCTTGTATACATTCTTGATCTCAAGCATTGTCCTTGCCTCCCTTTTTCACGGGTACTTTGGTGAAGTATTTGCCCTTCCAGTACGGGATGGTCAGGAACACGGCCACGACCAGCGCGGTCAGCAGCTTGAGGTCATCGGTGGACAGGCCCATGCGCAGCACGAAGTTCATAACGATGTAGTAGATGATTGCGCCGATGACAGCGGCGGTCAGCTTGAGCGCAAAGTTGCGGAAGATCTTGCCGAAGATGACCTCACCGATGATGACGGCGGCCAGACCGATGACGATGGCGCCGCGGCCCATGTTGATGTCCGAGAAGCCTTGGTACTGGGACAGCAGACCGCCCGCCAGCGCCACAAGGCCGTTGGAAACCATAAGGCCGAGCACGATGGTGACGTTCGTGTTGATGCCCTGGGCGCGGGCCATGTGCTGGTTTGCGCCGGTAGCGCGCAGCGAGCAGCCAAGCTCCGTGCCGAAGAACCAGTACAGTACGCCGATCAGGATCGCGCAGAAGATGAGCAGCACGAAGATCGGGTTGTTGAGCGCCAGCGCGCGGACATAGCGGGCCGAGACCAGCAGGCTGTACTTGTCCACACTGATGGGCAGGTTTGCCTTGCCGCCGCCCGTGCCGGTGCCCATGATGCGCAGGTTGACAGAATACAGCGCCAGCTGGGTCAAAATACCGGCCAAAATTGCCGGGATGCCGCAGGCCGTGTGGAACAGGCCCGTGACAAGGCCCGCCAGCATACCGGCCAGCGTGGCTGCCACAAGGGCGACGCCCACAGGCACGCCGTTGAGCACCAGCACCACGCAGACCGCGCCGCCCGTGCCGAGGGAGCCGTCAACGGTCAGATCGGCCACATCCAGAATGCGGTAGGTAATGTACACGCCGATGGCCATGATGCCCCAGATGAGGCCCTGTGCCACAGCGCCGGGCATGGAGTTTACCAAAGAGGTCAGGAAATCCATAAAAACATCCTCATTTCGTAAAGCACCAAAACAGCGGGGAAAGAGAGTAATCTCCCCCTCCTCGCTGTTATGATGATTTTCAGTCGCTGTTCAGTTCAATCAGCCGATAGCCACGTAGTCGGACGGCGGGGTGATGCCCAGCGCCTCGCAGTTGGCGGCGTTGTACTTCTTGGTCACGTTCGGAGCGAACTCAACGGGCATCGCAGAGACGTCCGCTCCGTCCGCGAGGATCTTGGCAGCCATCTCACCGGTGGCGTAGCCGAGGTCGTAATAGCTGATGGAGAGCGTTGCAACGCCGCAGCCGGAGCAGATGCCTTCCTCACCGGCCACAACGGGGACCTTGGCGGGGATGACAACGTTTGCGATGGCCTCGGTGTTGGAGGCTGCGGTGTTGTCAGTGGGGATGTAGATGACGTCGGAGTTATCGGCGGCAGTCTGGGCCACGGAGGTGACGTCGTTCGTATCGGTGAAGGCATAGCGGGCAACGGTGTAGCCCTCCTCGTTTAGGTAGCCTTCAATGACGTCGCACTGGTAGACGGAGTTCGGCTCTGCACTGCAGTAGAGCAGACCGACGCTCTTGGCATCCGGGAAGAGCTCCTGGATCATGGCTGCCTGCTGGTCCAGCGGAGCCAGGTCAGAGGTGCCGGAAATATTGTTGCCGACAGTGCCGGTCCAGTCGCTGATGTCCAGCGCGGTGGCGTAGTCAGTGATGGAGGTTCCCAGCACCGGGATGTCGGCAGTCGCCTGTGCGGCGGCCTGCAGCGGTGCGGTGGCGTTGGCAAGGATCAGGTCAACGCCGTTGGAGACAAAGCCATTCACAATGGTGGCGCAGTTTGCGGAATCGCCGGAGGCGTTCTGCTCGTCGAACTTGACGCTGCCCTCGCCCAGCTTCTCGACCAGAGCATCCTTGAAGCCCTGAGTAGCGGCATCCAGCGCTTCATGCTGGACAAGCTGGCAGATACCGATGTTATAGACCTTGCCATCCGCAGCGGCGGTGCTGTCAGCAGTGCTTGCAGCAGCCTCGGTGCTGGAGGCGGTGTCCGCAGCAGAAGCGGCGGTGTCGGTGGATGCGGTGGAGCCGCAGGCGGCCAAACCCATGGTCATGGCGGCTGCCATCATAAGGGAAACTGCTTTTTTCATGTCTATTCCTCCATAGTACCTGCTGCGCAACCTTTTTGTTTCAGGTGTACACCCGCGTCTCCTCACGCGGGTCCCTCCTGCGCAGCCGGTTTAGCGCTTTAAAGTATAGCACACTTCACCGGTTTAAAGCAAGCGCAAATACGTATAATGCGTCATGCGATTTACGGCGTTTTTTGGTTATATTGACGAATGTCCAAATTGATGCCCCGTAGGGGCGGATCCCATATCCGCCCGCGGTAGTTACCGCAGGCTGCGCGAGCACATATAGAATGTGCCCCTGCGGAGGCAAACAAAAAGCCCCAGCTTGCAAATAAGCTGGGACAACTTTCGGTTTTATTCCGCAAAGCAGGCGTTTTCCGCCTTGGCGATCAGCTCCACAAAGCGGTGGGGGTTGCTGGCTGTGCGCAGGCTTTCCACAAGGTCGCTGCGGCTCAAAAGGTTTACGAGCCGCGCCAGGATCTGCAGATGCAGGCTCTCACTGCCCGGCGGAACAGCGATCATGAACACAAGATCCACGGGTTCCCCGTCCGGTGCGCCCCAGTCGACACCGCGGCGCAGCAGCAGCGCCGAGATGCCCGGTGCGGACACGCCCGCGTTGCAGGCGTGGGGCAGCGCAATGCCGCCCCCGATGGCCGTTGTGCCGCCGAACGTTTCCCGGTAGCTGACCGCATTGTAGTAGGCATTGCCGTTGGTGATAACGCCGATGCCCTCCTGCAGCTCGACCAGAATGCCGAGCGCGTCGGCAGAGTTATCGATCTTTGCATAGAGCAGTACGCCCTTGGGGTTCATCAATTCGCTGACCTTCATCGTCAAACCTCACGTCCTTCGGCCCTGCCGATCAGGCTGTACAGATACTCCCCCACTGCGCCCTCGGCGCAGGTGCAGGTCGTCACATGGTCGGCGGCAGCCTTGACCTCTGCCGGTGCGTTGGCGACAGCCACGGCGTAGCCGGCCTCCCGCATGATCTCCAGGTCATTGTAGTAATCACCGATAACGACGGTGTTCTTCATGGATTTGCTCATGAGAGCGCACAGGTCATGCAGACCGCTGGCCTTGCTGACGCCGCTGGGCATGATTTCTAAGTAAATGCTGTTCGTAGCCAGGAAGTAGTTTTCCCGCCCGTAGTACCGCGTCTTGGCGTACTGGCCCAGTTTACGGATGCTCTCCGGGTCGGAGGCAAAGACGACCTTGACCCAGCCGTCGGGCACACTCTCCACCGGGCAGGCAATGCTGCCGAGGTGCTCGTCCACCTGATGGGCGTGGGTCACCTCATTGGCATGGATGACGAACATCTCGCCGTTTCCGGCCATGACCTCCACGCCTATATGCGGAAACTTGTTCAGGATGTCAAGGATGGCCGTCGTCGCCTGCTCGCGGTTCAGCGTCGAGCGGTGCAGCACCGACTCGGCGGAGAAATCATACAGCAGCGCCCCGTTGCAGGAGATGGCCGGCAGCGACAGGCGGATGTTCCCCAGCGCCGCGCGGATGGACTCCGGCGGGCGGCCCGTTGCCACCGTGAAAAGCCCCCCCATGCCGGTGTACAGCTGGATGACCGCGCGGTTGCAGGCGGGGATGCCTTCCTTGGCCGTCAGCAGCGTATTATCCATATCACAGATCACAAGGGTATCGCTTAGGGGTGGTTTCATGCGCGATGTTCCTTTCTTAACCGTGTCAGAAGCTCTGTAAAATAGGGCGGCAGGGGCGAATCAAACTGCATCCACTCCCCTGTCCGCGGGTGGACAAAGCCCAGCTCCTTGGCGTGCAGGCACTGGCCATTCAGCGATTTGATGCAGTTTTTGGGGCCGTACACAGCATCCCCTGCCAACGGATGCCCCGTCGAGGCCATGTGTACACGAATCTGATGGGTGCGCCCGGTCTTTAATTTGCACGCAATGTACGTGAAATTGCCGAAGCGTTCCAGCACCTGCCAGCCCGTGTAGGCATACTTGGCTCCCGCCGCGTTCTCGGCCAGGACGGCCATTTTCTTGCGGTCCCGCGGGTCGCGTCCGAGCCACTTTTCCACAAAGCCCTCGTCCTCCTTGAGGTTACCGTACACCACGGCATGGTAGACGCGGTGGATGCTGTGTACGCTCATCTGGGCGCTGAGCGCCTGATGGGCGGCATCGTTTTTGGCAACGACGAGAAGGCCGCTCGTGTCCTTGTCAATGCGGTGGACGATGCCCGGGCGGATGGCCCCGCCGATGCCCGACAGCTGCCCCGCGCAGTGGTAAAGCAGCGCGTTGACGAGCGTGCCGTCCGGGTTGCCGGGGGCCGGGTGCACGACCATGCCCTTAGGCTTGTTGACAACGAGCAGGTCGTCGTCCTCGTACACAATGTCCAGCGGGATGTTCTGGGGCCGGGCCTCGATGGGCTGCGGGTCAGGCAGGTCGATGGCGTAGACTTTGCCGGGCGCCACCTTATCCTTTTTGTTGACGGGCGCGCCGCCGCAGGTCACAAGCCCCTGCTCGATCAGATTTTGCAGCGCACTGCGGGACAGCGTCGGGCACTGCCCGGCCAGCCAGGCGTCCAGGCGTCCGCTGTCGCCGGGGGCTGCGGTAAGCTCAAGCCGCTCCATCTTCGTCCGCCTTTGGCTCTGCGGTCTTATCCTTTTTGAAAGAGTCCAGCAGCACGGCGAGCATCAGCAGGCCGACGCCGACACAGACGCAGATGTCCGCAAAATTGAAGATGGCAAACCGCATGAACAGCACATTGATGTAGTCCACGACCACACCGTTGAGCACGCGGTCAATGAGGTTGCCCACGCCGCCGCCCAGTACCAGCGTCCAGGCTGCGCGCTCTGTCAGCGGCATTTTGCGCACGAACAGCATGATAAGGACAGCCAGCAGCATGACCGACGTCATACCGATGAGCAGTCCCTGCTTACCGGCCAGCATCGAAAACGCCATGCCGTCATTCAGGCAGTAGCGCAGCTCCACAACGCCGGGCAGCACGTCCATGCTGCCCACCGGCAGCAGCGCCGCCGTGGCCCAGTGCTTGATGAGCTGGTCAATGACGACCAGAATGGCCGCTCCTGCCAGCGATAACAAACCAGAAATCATACAACACCTTATCCGAAAAAATCAGCGGTGCTTAAACGTATAAGCACCGCTGACGGTAGAGTAAATTTACTGCTTCAAGACCTTAGCGCAGCGCGGGCAGAGGCCGTCCTCACCGACGGTGGTCTCGTACTTCCAGCAGCGCAGGCACTTGTTGCCGGCCGCATGGGCAGCGCTGACGCCGAGACCCTCGACCAGGCCCTTGACGCCGCCCTCACCCTCGACAAGGTCAACGTGGGAGACGATGAACAGGTCAGCCAGCTCATCCATCGGGATGGCGTTCAGGAAGTCGTAGACCTCCTTGCTGCAGTACAGCGTCAGACCGGCCTCCAGCGCAGAGCCGATGACCTTATCGGCACGGGCCTGCTCCAGCACCTTCTTGACGTCGTCGCGGATGGCCATGATGCGGTCCCACTTGGCCTCAAACGCCTCATCGGCGGCAGCCTTGGCCTCGGGCATCTGCTCAAAGACAACATAGTCCTTCATGCCGTCCAGCTTCGGGATGTAGCTCCAGATCTCCTGGCTGGTGAAGCACAGGATGGGTGCCAGCAGCTTGGTGAAGTCGACCAGGATGCGGTACAGCGCGGTCTGGGCGCAGCGGCGTGCGTGGTCATCTGCACAGTACAGACGATCCTTGATGACGTCCATGTAGAAGTTGGACATATCAATGACGCAGAAGTTGTACAGCGCGTGGTAGGCACGGCTGAAGTCGTAGTGCTCGTAGGCATCGCGCATGGTGGCGGTCAGCTTGTTGCAGGCCTCGAGTGCCCAGCGGTCGATCTCGAACAGCTGGTCATCATCGACCATATCCTTCGCAGGATCAAAGTCGCTGATATTGCCCAGCATGAAGCGGGCCGTGTTGCGCATCTTGCGGTATGCCTCGGACAGCTGGCGGAAAATTTCCTTACCGGCGCGGACGTCGACGGTGTAATCGCTGGAAGCGACCCACAGACGGATGATGTCAGCACCGTAGTCGCGGATGATCTCACTGGGCTCCATGCCGTTGCCGGCGGACTTGTGCATCTGCTTGCCCTGGGCATCGACGACCCAGCCGTGGCACAGGACCTCGCGGTACGGGGCCACACCCTGGGTGGCGACGCTGGTCAGCAGACTGGACTGGAACCAGCCGCGGAACTGGTCGGCACCCTCCATATACATATCAACGGGCCAGCGCAGCTCGGGGCGCTCACGGCAGACAGCGCTCCAGGTGGAGCCGGAGTCGAACCAGACGTCCATGATGTCGGGGTCCTTCTCCCAGTCGGAGGCACCGCACTCGCAGACCTCGGTCTTGGGCAGGATGTCGTTGGCATCGTACTTGTACCAGGCGTCGCTGCCCTCCTTGCGGAACAGGTCGGACACAGCCTTGATGGAGGCATCGGTGATATGGTACTTGCCGCACTTCTTGCAGTAGAATACCGGGATGGGCACGCCCCAGACGCGCTGGCGGCTGATGCACCAGTCACTGCGGTCACGGACCATACCGGCCATGCGGTCATGGCCCCACGCCGGCTGCCAGTGCACACTGTCAATGGCCTTGTAGACGTCCTCCTTGAAGGCGTCGATGGAGCAGAACCACTGCTCGGTAGCACGGAAGATGATGGGATGATGGCAGCGCCAGCAATGCGGGTACTGGTGGGTGATGTGCTGCACACCCATCAGATGGCCGCTCTTCTTGATGTGCTCCAGAATGACCTTGTTGGCGTCCCAGACCTTGAGACCGGCAAACTTCTCGCCCGCCTCGGCGGTCAGGCGGCCCGCGTCGTCCACGGGAACGACAACGGGAACCTGCGGATAGTGATTGACGCAGACCTCAAAGTCCTCAACACCATGGCCGGGAGCGGTGTGGACGCAGCCCGTGCCGCCTTCCAGCGTGACGTGGTCACCCAGAATGACCAGACCCTTGCGGTCAAGGAACGGATGCTGATACTGCATGAGCTCGAGCTCACTGCCGAGAACAGTCTCGGGCAGGACCTCGTACTCGTCGATATGGCAGCCCTTCATCGTGGACTCAACGAGCTCACGGGCCATGATGTGGTAGGCGTCACCGATCTTGACGAAGGCATATTCCAGATTGGGGTTCAAGCAGGTCGCGACGTTGGCGGGCAGCGTCCAGGTGGTGGTCGTCCAGATGACGATCCATGCCTTGTCCAGCGGGATGTTATGCTTGGCCAGCACGCCGTTGGGGTCGTCGGTCAGCTTGAAGCGGACATAGATGGAATCGCACTCGTCCTCGGCGTACTCGATCTCAGCCTCGGCCAGGGCGGTGCGGTCCTCGGGGCACCAGTACACGGCCTTCATGCCCTTGTAGATGTAGCCCTTCTTGGCCATCTCGCCGAAGATCTCGACCTGGCGTGCCTCAAACTCGGGGCGCAGGGTCAGGTAGGGGTTCTCAAAGTCGCCCTGCACGCCCAGACGCTTGAACTGCTCGTTCATGACGCCGATGTGCTCGGTGGCAAACTCCTTGCAGATCTGGCGCAGCTCCAGCTTGGAGACACCGGCCTTCTTGTCGCCGAGGGAGCTCAGCGCCTTCAGCTCGATGGGCAGGCCGTGGGTGTCATAGCCGGGCACGTAGGGTGCCTGGAAGCCGGACATGTTCTTATAGCGGATGATGATGTCCTTGATGATCTTGTTCAGGGCCGTACCCATGTGGATATTGCCGTTGGCATACGGAGGGCCGTCGTGCAGGATGTACTGCGGCTTGCCCTCGTTGTTCTTAATCATCTGCTCATAGACATGGTTCTGCTCCCAGTCCTCGAGCATTTTGGGTTCCTTCTTCGGCAGACCGGCCCGCATTTCAAACGGGGTCTGCATCTTATGGATGGTGTCGTTGTAGTTCTGCGCCAAAGTTTCCTACTCTCCTCTATTTATTGGATTCTTTAGTTATATCACATCGGGCGTCAGCTGTCAAAGTCAACGCCTTCAAAGTTATCGAACGCCGGGGAATTCAGCTCCTCCTGCGGTTCGTCACTTGCCTTTTTGCGGGTCGTGCGCCTGGTCGTACCGGCCTTGCGGCGGCGGGCAGGCTTGGCCTCCGGCTCGTCATACAGGCCGGAGACATCTTGGAACCGCGTCTCGTCGATGGCGGGCTCCTCCACGGGGATCGGGGCGGGCTCGGCTTCCTCCGGCTCCTCCGGGTGCGGCGCGATGGCAAATTCCACCGTGTCTACCTTTTCGCCCTGAGCCTGGGCACTTTCCGTCGGCTCCGGCACGGGCTGGGCTGCGGGCGGCTCATAGTAGGCCGTCTCCTGCATGGCGGGCACCTGGGCTGCCTGCTGTACCGGGGCCGACTCCGGCACAGGCTGGGCTGCGGGGGCCGTGTAGGCCGGGGCTTGCACAGCGGGCTGCTGCGGCTCTGCCGCAGGGGCAGCGGCCTGCTCCGGGGCCGGGGACGGCGGCGGAACGGGTTCATCCTCGGGCCGTCTGGTGTAATCGGGCAGTTTATTGATAAGGTTGATATGCTTGCGGTACATCTCGATCAGTGAACGCTTGAAGCTGTCTGCCTCACCCTTGAGCGTGACGATCTCCTGCTTGGCCAGCTCGACGTCATCGCGGGCGCGCTGCTCACGGTCCTCCGCCTTGATGTTGGCCGAGCGGATGATCTCCGCCGCTTTCTGCTTGGACTCGTGGATAATACTGTCCCCCATGCGCTGGGCGTTGATCATCGACGTACTCAGGGAGTTTTCCATCGTTCGGTATTTTTCAATGCGCTGGGCCAGCATGACGAGCTTTTTCTGCAAATCATCATTCTGAGCAGCCAGGTCGTCCATTGCCTGGGCGACCTGCTTGAGATAATCATCCACATCCTCACGGCGATAGCCCTGGAACGCTTTGTCAAATGTGACGTGGCGGACATCCTCGGAAGAGATCATGACGGCTTTCCTCCTGTATGCGGGGCACACGGCCCCGTTATTCCCTGCCCGCAGCGCTGCGGGCGATCCTGCGCTCAATATTGGTAAAAGGATATGAACAGACGATCCTTGCGGCTTTTGCCGCCGATGGCCGCCAGCTTGAAGCGCCCCACGCCGCGCACTGTGAAAATATCCGCGGCGTAGGCGGTCTCGTGGGCGGCCTTCAACGGCAGGTGGTTGATCTCCACACGGCCCGCGGCGATATATTCTGCCGCGCGGGTGCGGGAGGTGTGCAGCATGGCTGCCAGCACCGCGTCCGCACGCAGGGACGGCACGGTAGCCTCCTGCAGGGTGCGCTCGGGGCTTTCGGCCAGACGGGCGGGCAGTGCGTCGATGCACGCAGTATGCACGGTGCAGTGCCCTGCACCGGTCAGCTCCGCGTTTATAAATTCCTGCTTGTCGGCGAGGATCACCGCGTAAAATGTGTCCTCACGCTCGGGGTCTGCCAGCAGATCCCCCACGCAGCTGCGCTCAAGGCCAAGGCCCAGAATCGCACCGAGATAATCCCGGTGGGTCGGCAGCTTATCCCCGTAAGCGGTGCATTGCAGGTAGGCCAGCGGTTCTTCCTGCCAGGCGTCGGGCGGCTCAATACAGAGTACCCGGCGTTCTGCCGCGTCAAAGCCGCCCCAAAAGCGGATGCAACTGCACCCGGCCTTGTTGCAGGCGGCCTGCGCCAGGCTCTGCTCCCGGTCCGAGAGAAAGCCCGTATAACGCGGGATGCTGCGGCTTACCGCAACGCGGCACAGCTCCTCGACACGGCGCATCAGGCGGCGCTCGTCGTCATTCTGCGGCGGCACAAAGCCGCGCACCGCATTGGCGGTATCAGAAGAAGACGCCATTGTTTTCCAGCTCGTCGAGCAGGTCACCCATAATATCAACGTTGTACGGCGTAATAATGAAGGTGCTGGTCGCCACGCGCTTGATTTGGCCGTTGTTGGCATACGCCACACCGGACAGGAAGTCGATCAGACGGCGGGAGACCTCTTTGCTGGCAGACTCCAGATTCAGCACCACAGTATGCTTGGCGTTGAGCTGGTCCGCAATGCTGGACGCATCGTCAAAGCGCTCCGGTTTGACCAGAACGACCTGCAGCTGGGTCGTCGCGTTGATGTTCACGACCTTATTGCTGTGCTGTTTGATCTCCTGCTGCTGGGTATACTCCCGCGCAGCTGCAGCCCCCTGCCCGCCGGGGAAAACATTCTCTTCAGTGTCATCTACATAGGAATCCGCTTCGGGGTCGATACCGAGCTTGCTTCTCAAACTGTCAAGCATGGACATGGTCGTAAAACTCCTTTGATCAGAAAGCGCCGTTTACGTCAGCGCGTCATTACAGCGATATACATTAAATATTATCTTCTTTTTTAGCAGTCTTGTCAATACGAACGGCGTATTTTCGTTACAATAGTTTGCCATCCTCCAAATTTGTGCCCTGCACGATGATCTCATCATAGAGGCGCACCTCATTTGCACTGCCGAGCTTGCCGTCCTCCGGGACAAGAATGTAGTTGTCGTTCTCATACAGCGTTGTGATCTTCAAAAAGCGCTGCAGGTTGCCGTACTTGACATAGACACCGCGCTGGCCATTCACGATATGCAGCGCCGCCTTGTCGATGCGGATGCCCTCGTAGGTTTTTAAATCGACCTGCACGGTCTCGCAGCCCAGGCCCAGGACCTCGGCGCTGATGGTCTGGCATTGCAGCACGATCTTGGCAATGCCGTTGTCCTTGTCCTCGGTGACTTCCTCCACCGTGGCGGAAAGCGGGGTGTTCTGCTTTCCGGGTACGCTGATTTTCACCGTGGACAGACCGTCGAACCGTGCGGCGGTATCCAAATCGCAGACCGCGTAGAATTTCCAGCTGAAGCCCGTCGCGATCTGTCCGGCGCGGTTTGTATCCGCCGCCGGGAAGCCGTCTGCCAGCATTTTTTGCAGCGTAGCCGGGTCGGCATCGGCCAGCGCCCGGCAGTCCGTCCGGATGGCGGGCGAGGCCTCCGTGCGGCTGAAATAGCCGTTCGTTGTGGCGGTGACGGTCTGCAGCGTGTCGAGCTGTGCCTTGATGCCGTCGTACTCGGTCTGCAGCGCTGCGATGGACTGGGAGAAATCCGCCGTCTGCCCGGTGCTGATCTGCAGACGGTTCTGGGCCAGCAGAAAGCTGTCCTGCGCGTCGGAGATGCCGGTATACTGGGCAGTGTCCAGCTTATCCAGCAGGTTGTACAACGCCTGCTTCGTCTGGTTTGTCAGCACCGAAAGCTCACTGCCGGCAGAATTCTGCGACTTCGTAAGCAGCGTGATGGAGCGCTCGAGCCGGTCCAGACGCTCACGCTGCAGGCCCTGGGTGTCATCGGTGTAGCATTCGGCTACCACCGTGCCGTTCGTCACGCGCTCGCCATCCTGCACAAGATAGCCGAGATTGCCGCTGCCCGGCACATCCACAGCGTCAAACGCCACAACGCCGGTCAGGTTCAGGCTTTCGGCCAGCGTGTAGCGGATGGCGGTCTCGGTCTTGTAGGACCGATGGAAGATCAGCACGAACTGGACGGCAACATACAGCAAGAAGAGTGCCAGTGCCAGCAGACCCAGCGCGTGTAAAAGTTTTTTTGCCAGCGGGCGGTCCTGCCGGTTGCTCACGGTGCACCCTCCTTTCCGTTATTCTTCGTTGTGCAAAAAGGCCCGCACCAGCGTGCAGGCGCGCTCGGTGACATCCTCCTCATCCAGATAGAGCCACACCGCGTCGTTCTGACGGCGGAACCAGGTCAGCTGGCGCTTGGCGTAGTTGCGCGTTGCCTGCTTGAGACGCTCGGTGCATTCGGTCAGATTGGCCGTGCCCTCAAAGTACGGGAAGAATTCCTTGTAGCCGATGGCCTGCGCCGCCGTGCGGTAAGCATCGCGGTGGTCGTAGACCTGCCTTGCTTCGTCCAGCACACCGTTTTCGACCATTTCGTCCACGCGGCGGTCAATGCGGCTGTACAGCACTGCGCGGTCCCGGCAGGTCAGGCAGAGGCAGAGCGCATGGTAGGGTGCCTCGGCGGGCCTGGCCTCGCGGCGTTGGTCGCTCATGCGGCGGCCTGTGGCTTCAAACAGCTCCAGTGCGCGGATGACGCGCGGCAGGTTGTTGGGGTGGACCTGAGCGGCGTAGTCGGGGTCGATCCTTTGCAACTCAGCGTAAATCGCCGCGCCGCCCTCGGTGTCCGCCCGCGCCTGTAATCGGGCGCGGATGGTGGGGTCGGTCTTTTCCGGGGCAAACGCCATACCGCTCAAAAGACTGGTGATATACAGCCCCGTGCCGCCCACGACGAGGGGCAGTCTGCCGCGGGCCGTGATGTCCCGTATCAGCGGGTCTGCGGCGGCGGTGAAGTCCGCCACGCTGTAGGGGGTCTCCGGCGACAGAAAGTCCAAAAGATAATGCGGTATCCCCTGCCGCTCCTCCGCGCTCGGCTTCGCCGTGCCTACGTCGAGATTCTTGTAAATCTGCATCGAGTCTGCGTTGATGATCTCGCCGTCAAAGGCTCTGGCCAGCGCGACGGAAAGTGCGGTCTTGCCGCTGGCCGTCGGCCCGCCGACGGCGACGACGCGGGGTTTAGACAAGTCGGCCAAACTGCTTTTCCAGCTCCTTCCGGGTGATTTTCAATACGCAGGGCCGCCCGTGCGGGCAGAACGGCGGGACCGTGCCGTCCATGATGCGCTGGGCCAGCGCGAGCATCTCGGCGGCGTTCGTGCGGTCCCCCGCTTTGATGGCCGCGCGGCAGGCGATGGAATGCAGCACCCACTCGGTCTTTTCACGCAGGGCGTCGCGTCCGCCGTCGGCGAGCTTTGCCGCCAGCTCCACGATCATATCCTCTACATCGTCCACCGGCACGTCCGCGGGCACGGCGCGCACGACAACAGTCGAGCCGCCGAAGTCCTCGGCCTCGATGCCGGCATCGGTCAGAAGGTCAAGGTTCTGCAAAACGGCCTGCTTTTCCGCGGCGGTCAGATTGACCTGCACGGGGACAAGCAGCATCTGGGACGGCACGCTGCCGTAGTCCCTGGCCAGCTGCTCAAACAGAATGCGCTCATGCGCAGCGTGCTTGTCGATAAGGCAAAGCTCACTGCCGCGCTCGGTGATGATATAGGTCTTGAACACCTCGCCGACAAGGCGCAGCGGCTCGCTTGCAGGCGGCGGGGTCAGCGTCGTCTGCTCGGGACGTGTGCTGACCATGTCGGGCAGGGCGCTTAAAGCATGCGGGTCATTCCGAACGTAATCCGTCTCGGGGTCTGCTGCGGGAGCCTCGTCGGGCAGCTCCGGCAGGATGTCCAGCACCGTGTCATCGCTGACGGCGTGGGGCATCGGCTGCGGGGCGGGAATCGTTACGGGCTCCGACGCGGGCGTTTCAACCGCCGTCACCGGCGTGACCGGGGTCAGCGGTCTCGGTGCGGGCCCCGTCGTGTAGGCGGGCTTCGGGGACTGTGCCTCCAGCACGTCCGGGACAGGCTGTGTGCCCTGTGCATTCTGAACGCCTTGCGCCGTCGGCAGCGGGCACGCAGGCACGGGCGCGGTCAGACCGTTCAAAGCGCGGTATTCTGCCGCGGACAGCGTCGTGAAGCCGCCCTTTTTCGGCTGGGCTGCAGCGGGCCGCGCGGCAGGTGCCGGGGCGGCGGGCTGCATCACGGTCTGCCCGGGCTTTTCTTCGGGCGCGGTGTGGCCCATCTCAAAGCGGCACTCGCCGCTGCCGGGCGTTGCCAGCGCGGCGCGAACAGCGCGGTAGACAGCGTCAAAGACGTCACTCTCTTTCGCAAAGCGAATTTCGGTTTTCGCCGGGTGGACGTTGACATCGACCATGTCGGGCGGCAGCTCCAGCATGAGCACCGCGCCCGGGAACTTGCCCTGCATCATCGTGCCCTTGTAGGCGTTTTCGAGCGCCGCCATCATTGTGCGGTTTTTGACGTAGCGGCCATTAACAAAGAAATGCTGCGCACCGCGGCTGGCGCGGCAGGCACGCGGCGGCGTGACCAGGCCGGTCACATGGTACAGCTCGCTGCCGCCGTCCACGGGCAGCAGGTCGCGGGCAAATTCACGGCCCAGGACCGCGTAGACCGCACTGCGCAGGTCGCCGTCGCCGGGGGTCACATACTGCTGCTTGCCGTCGCGCAGATAGCGGAAGCTGATCTCCGGGTGGGACAGCGCCGCATGCAGGACGGTTTCAGCCACAAACGTGCCCTCGCTGGCGTCCTTTTTCAAAAACTTCATGCGGGCGGGCGTGTTGTAAAACAGGTCACTGACCGTGATGGTCGTGCCGACGGGGCGCGCGCCTGGCTCCATCCCACGCTCCTCGCCGCCTTCGATGCGGTAGCAGCAGGCGTACTCGTCGGCCTCTGTGCGGGTCAGCACCTCGACGCGGGCAACGCTGGCAATGGAGGCAAGTGCCTCGCCGCGGAAGCCCAAGGTATGGATGTGCCCGAGGTCCTCCGCCGTCGCGATCTTGCTGGTGGCATGGCGGATAAACGCTTTATCGATATATTCCGCTTCTATGCCTGAACCGTTATCTACGATTTGCAGCTGCTGGATGCCGCCGCGCACCGCCGACAGCGTGATCTGCGTCGCGCCTGCGTCGATGGCATTTTCCAGCAGCTCCTTCGCCACGGAGGCGGGCCGTTCGACGACCTCGCCCGCCGCGATCAGCTCTGCGGTATGCTTGTCCAGTACACGAATTTCCGCCATGGTTTTCACCTGCCTTTAGTCTTTGTCCAGTGTGTTTTTCAGCTCGTACAGGAAGTTCAGCGCCTCCAGCGGGGTCAGTGTCTCAATGTCTACATTGTGGAGCTTTTCGACGACCTCGCTGGGTACGCTGGGGTTGTTATAAGCCTCGACGGTGTCAAAATCGAGCTGCATCGTGTTATTGCGTCCCGGTGCGCCGGCCTCCAGCTGGCGCAGCACAGCGTGGGCGCGCTTTGTCACGCTGCCGGGCAGACCCGCGAGCTTCGCGACCTCGATGCCGTAGCTGTCGTCGGCGGGGCCTGCCACAATGCGGCGCAAAAACGTGATGTCCTCGCCGCGCTTTTTGACGGCGATATTATAGTTTTTGACGCCGTGAATATCCTGCTCCATGCTCGTCAGCTCGTGGTAGTGCGTGGCGAACAGCGTCTTGCAGCCGATGTTCTCGCAGATAAATTCTACCACACTGCGCGCAATGCTCATGCCGTCAAACGTCGAAGTGCCGCGGCCAATTTCATCCAGAATCACTAAGCTGTCCTTCGTCGCGTTTTTCAGGATCTCCGCAACCTCGGTCATCTCGACCATGAAGGTCGACTGCCCGGCGGCGAGGTCATCCGACGCGCCGACGCGGGTGAAGATGGCATCCACCACGCCGATGTGCGCCGCGGCGGCAGGCACAAAGCTGCCAATCTGCGCCATCAGGGCAATCAGCGCATTCTGGCGCATGTACGTAGATTTACCGGCCATGTTCGGGCCGGTGATGAGCAGCATCCGATTCTCGTCCTCGTCGAGCATCGTATCGTTGGGCACAAACAGACTGCCCTTGAGCATCTGTTCAATGACCGGGTGGCGGCCCTCCTTGATCTCCATAACGCCGCTCTCATCCACGTTTGGCATGACGTAGTTGTTTTGCAGCGCCGCCTCGGCAAAGCCTGCCAGCACATCGAGCTGGGCCACAGCCGATGCCGTGCGCTGGATGCGGACGACCTCGGCGGAGATCGACGAAAGCAGGTCGGCAAACAGCTGGTGTTCCAGAACCAGCAGGCGCTCGTTCGCGCCGAGGATCTTATTTTCCAGCTCCTTCAGCTCGGGCGTGATGTAGCGCTCACCCGTCGTCAGCGTCTGCTTGCGGGTGAAGGTATCGGGCACCGAGTCGGTGTAGGAGCGGCTGACCTCAATATAGTAGCCGAACACCTTGTTGAAGCCGATCTTCAGCTTGGGGATGCCGGTTTCCTCGCGGTAGCGAGCCTCAAGGTTTGACAGATACCCCTTGCCGCCGTGCATGATGTCGCGCAGCTCATCGACCTCGCTGTTGAAGCCCGCGCGGATAGCGCCGCCGTCCTTCATGTTGGCGGGCGGGTCATCCACAAGGGCGGTCTGGATGTTCTGCAAGACATCCTCGAGCAGATCGATCTGGTCAGCCAGCTGCGTCAGCAGCGGCGCACCGCAGGCCGCAGCCTGGGCCTTGACCTGGGGCAGCATGGCGCAGGTATCCCCCAGCGCCTTGACCTCGCGCGGAGTGGCGGAGCCGTAGAGAATGCGGGTCGTCAGCCGCTCAATGTCAAAGACATGGCCGAGGGCTTCTTTCAAATCGGCGCGGGTGATGCTGGCAGAATAGAGCGCCTGCACCGCACAGAGCCGCGCGTTGATGGCGTCGGCGTCCACAAGGGGCTGCTCGATCCAAGAGCGCAGCAGGCGCTTGCCCATCGAGGTTTCGGTCTTGTCGAGCACCCAAAGCAGCGTGCCGCGCTTCTCGCGCCCGCGCATCGTCTCGGTCAGTTCCAGATTTGCGCGGGTCACAGGCGACAGGCGCATATACTGTGCGTCGGCGTAGTTCTGCACGGTCTTGATGCGCTCAACGCCGTGCTTTTGGGTCTCGTGCAGGTAGTTGAGAAGCGCCGCCACAGCATACGGGACAAGCGCGTCCTTCTCATAGCCGAGGGTCGTGCGCCAGTCGGCGCCGAACTGGTCGGCCATGGTCTGCTCCATGACGGCGTCCTTAAAGCAGGCATCCTCGCGCAGCTCGACCAAGGCGTTTGTGTGCTGCTTGATGTAGGTCGTGACATCTTTAAAGTCAAGCATCGGCGGGCAGATCAAAATCTCGCTGGGCATATAGCGGCACAGCTCGGTGATGATGGCTCCGCCGATTTTTTCAGCGTTCAGCTCTGTGGCGTAGGCCTCGCCGGTGGAAACGTCCGCAAAGCAGACGCCCGCACGCCAGCGGCCTCGGGTGCGCTTGCAATAAACGCTCGCCAGATAGTTGTTTTTATCCTCGGACAGCATGCTGCTTTCAATGACCGTGCCGGGCGTAACAACACGGATGATGTCGCGCTTGACAAGACCCTTGGCGAGGGCAGGGTCCTCCATCTGCTCACAGATGGCGACCTTGTAGCCCTTGGCGACCAGGCGCGCCATGTAAGTCTCGTAGGAGTGGAACGGCACGCCGCACATAGGGGCGCGTTCTTCCTTGCCGCAGTTTTTGCCGGTCAGAGTCAGCTCCAGCTCCCGCGAAGCCGTCAGCGCGTCGTCGTAGAACATTTCATAGAAGTCACCGACGCGGTAAAACAGAATCTCGTTGGGATGCTGTTTTTTGATTTCAAAATACTGCTGCATCATGGGCGATACTGCTTGCTCGGCCATGTTTCACACTCCTGTTGATTCTTGTTGATATGTTGTTCTTGTAGGGGCGGATTCCATATCCGCCCGGAAGGTATGCGGCTGCGTACAGTGCTGCGGGCGCATATAGAATACGCCCCTACGGCCTCTCTGCCCCGCGCCTCAATCTTTAGTGGCAGCCGCCGCAGGTGGAGCAGCTGCCGGTGCAGCCGCCGGTGGGGGCCTGCACGGTCATGGGGTCGCCGCCGTTCATAGCGGTGTTGATGATGGCGTCAATGTGGCTGACCATTGCCTCGCACTCGGCCTTGGCGGCATTGTAGCGGACCATGCCCTCGCTGGCCATGATCTGGCTGTACAGGTCGTTGACGCGCTGGTTCAGCTCGGCCACGCGGGCGGCATCGGTCTCGGCCTTGGCACTCTCATTGTTCAGGTCGAGGCGGGCGAGGTTGAACTCACCGATCATGTTCTGCAGCTCCTCGTCCATGTCGTTCTCACGGCGGGCAGCGTCCAGCTCCAGGTAGCGGGGGTCAGTCTGCAGGGCAGCGGCGGCTTTCTTGAAAAGATCAATGCAATCCATTGTAAAATTCTCCTTATAAATATAATGTATAGGGCAATACCGCATAATTCTAAGTGCCGATACGGCGAGCGAGGTGCGGCAGCTGCTAAGCCAAAAGCGCAGATAATACTTTGTGTATTATCGAGCATTTTGGCAACGCAGATGCCGTGCCGCAGCCGCCGGAGCGGTGCTTAAGCCGTAAGGCGGGAATTATGCGGTGTTGCCATAGGTTTATTCAGCAAGCTCGCCCACCAGCAGTGCGGCGCGCGAGCCGGTGATGTGGACGTCGGCCCACTGGCCGATAAGACTTTCAGGAGCCTTGAACTCCACGACCAGATTGTTGTCGAGGCGTCCGTTGACTGTGCCCTCATTGCGGCCCGCAGCCTCGACCAGCACGCGGACGGTCCGGCCTGCCATGGCGGCGGTGGCGGCAAAGGCGAACTCCTCCTGCGTTTTCAGCAGGCGGTCCATGCGGGCGGCCTTCTCAGCGTGGGTCGTTGGATCGGGCAGCTTGGCCGCCGGGGTGCCGGCGCGCTTGGAATAGATGAAGGTAAACAGCTGCATATAGCCCACCTCACGGATGAGGTCGAGCGTCGCGGCAAAGTCCTCCTCCGTCTCGCCGGGGAAGCCGACGATGATGTCGCCGGAGAAGGTCACGCCGGGAATTTTTTCCTTGGCGTAGCGGATCAGATCCATGTACTGCGCGACGTTGTAGTGGCGGTTCATCTCCTTGAGCAGCCGGTCCGAGCCGGACTGCACGGGCAGGTGGATATGCTTGCACAGATGTTCCTGCGCGGCAATCGTGTCGATGAGTTTACGGCTGGCGTCCTTCGGGTGGCTCGTCATGAAGCGGATCTGGTAGTCGCCGGGGACCTCGCACAGCAGGTTCAAAAGGTCGGCAAAGTCGATGGGATGTTCCAGCCCCTTGCCGTAGCTGTTGACGTTCTGGCCCAGGAGGGTGATCTCCTTATAGCCCTGCTCGACAAGCTGCCTGAACTCCGCCAGAATTGCGGCGGGCTCGCGGCTGCGCTCCCGCCCGCGGACGTAGGGCACGATGCAGTAGGTGCAGAAGTTGTCGCACCCGTACATGATGGGCAGCCACGCGCGGAAGCCGGAATCGCGGCGGATGGGCAGCTCCTCGACCACGGCGTTGCGCTCGGCGGGCTTTTCCAGATAGCGCTTGCCCTTGCGGATGCGCTCGGCCAGCATGGCGGGCAGCCGGTCAATGCCGTCCACGCCAAAGACAAGGTCCACATAGGGGTAGCTCTGGCGCAGCTTTTCGACAATGTGCTCCTGCTGGGCCATGCAGCCGCAGACACCGATCATCAGACGCGGGTTCTGCTCCTTGAGCTTTTTCAGCGCGCCGACATTGCCGAAAACGCGCTGCTCGGCGTGCTCACGCACAGCGCAGGTGTTGAACAGGATGAGGTCGGCGTGTTCGACATTGTCGCACAGGCCGTAGCCGACATCCTGCAAAACGCCCTTGATCTTCTCGCCATCGTTGACGTTCTGCTGGCAGCCGTAGCTGCGCACATACGCCAGCGGCGGTGTCTCATAGAACGCCGCCAGCGCCTTGGCGGCGGCATCGTTGTGGGTGTAGGTCAGTTTTTCCAAGTGAATTTCTCCTTATATAAACGCCAAAATGGGCGCACCTATCCAAACATACCATATTAGTATAACAAATTCGAAGCAAAAGCACAAGCGGCAGAAGGTGAATTTTTTGTGCCGTCGGGCGGGGAATCCGCTTTTTGCATCCGTTCCGCAAAAAGACGGCAAAAAGACGCCGCGGGAAGATTGACATTTCCGCCTTCTTGCGCTACAATACATATATTATGCCGCTGTGGCGGAACTGGCAGACGCAAGGGACTTAAAATCCCTCGGTAGCGATACCGTACCGGTTCGATCCCGGTCAGCGGCATTTACCCGAGCCGAAACAGCTTTACCGGTTGTTTCGGCTTTTTCTATTGGACCCTGTGAGGCATGGTATGCTGAACCATAAATCTACCCGCAGTGCCCGGCTGTTCTGGCTGGGGACGCTGCTCGGCGCTGCCGTATTTTTGCTGGTGTACGGCCTTGCACCACTGGACGCAGCCAACGACGCCTTCTGCCGCGGCGGCTACATTGAAAAGGACATCCAGCAGCACTACGCGGGCTGGCTGTTCTACCGAAGCAGTGCGCCGGGCTGGCCGCTCGGCGTAACGCAGGCCATCAACGCGCCGCAGGGCGTCAGCGTTGCGTACACCGATTCTATCCCGCTGCTGGCTGTGCTGTGCCGCCCGCTGGCGGCAGCGCTGGGCGGGACGTTCCAGTATTTCGGCTGGTTTACCCTTGTCTGCTTTGCTTTGCAGGGCGGCTTTGCGGCGCTGCTGTGCGGGCTGTTTGCTGAGGGGCTTGCCGCCCCTTTGGCGGGCTCGCTTGTGTTTGCGGCCAGCCCGATTTTACTGGAGCGCGCGTTCCGGCACACCTCGCTCGGCGCGCAGTGGCTTGTGCTGGCGGCGCTGTACTGTTATTTTGTCTGCCGCCGACAGAGCCGGTTTGCGTCGCGCGGATTGTTTGTCATCAACATTCTGGCCGTCGGTATCCACCCGTATTTTCTGCCCATGACCTACGCTGTCACACTAGCGCTTTTGCTTGAGTATGCCGTAAGGCAGCGGCAATGGCTGCGGCCCGCGCTGTTTTTGGGCGGCAACATGCTCTGCACCGCGGCGCTGGGCTGGGCGCTGGGGCTGCTTTACGGCACAGCCACCAGCGGCGGGCAGGCGCTGTACGGCTATTTTGCCATGAACCTGAACGTGCTGTGGAACCCGGCGGGTGTGAACGGCGTTTTGTACAGCCGCCTGCTGCCCGCACAGAATCAGGTCGGCGGCAACTATGACGCCTTTGCCTATCTGGGGCTGGGCGTACTGGCTGCACTGCCTGTCGTGGTCGTGTCAGCGCGGCGGCATATCCTGGGCGCTGTGCGCCGTCACTGGGCGCTGTGCGCGGTCTGCGCTGTGCTGACCGCGTTTGCCGTCAGCAACGTCATCACCGCCAACGGCGTGACGCTGGTCACGCTGCCGCTGCCCGCCTCCTTTATTAAGCTGTTCTCGGTCTTTCGCTCCGGCGGGCGGCTGTTCTGGCCCGTCTACTACCTGCTGACGCTGGCAGCGTTCGCAGGGCTGGCGCGTCTGCCCCGCGGGGCTGTCTGGGTCGCACTGTTTGCCGCCGTGCAGCTGTGGGATGTAAGCCCGGCGCTTTGCCAGCGGCACGACGCCATGCAGGCCGCGCAGGTCACGGACGTGTTTCCGTCCGAACTGGACAGTGATTTCTGGCAGAGCGCGGCACAGTACCGCCACATCGAATCCGTGCAGGGCATGCAGGCCGACAGCTTGCACTTAGCGCTTTGGGCCGCCGACAACGGCATGACGACGAACGATCCGTTCGCCGCCCGCTACGACGAGACTGCTCTTGCCGCCGAGCGCCAGACCGCGTTGGACGCGCTGGACGCGGGCACACTGCAGAATGACACGCTCTATCTGTTCGAGGACGAGGGTGCCTTTTTGCAGTCCGTGGAACCGGTCAAGGCGCTGGCCTGGTGCGGGCGCGTGACGAGCGCCGACGGCAGTGCCAGCTGGTATGTCATTGCGCCGGGGCTGCAGGGACAGACGTTTGACACTCTGTGTACGCCCTACGACGAGCACTATCCCCTGCGCCTGGCCGACTACACCGACGCGCTGTGGAACCGCGGCGTGCTGGACGAGACAAAGCAGACGGTCTGCTTTAAGGATTCTCCGTTTGCGCGCACTAAGCTGGACGGTGCGTCACTGCTTTGCGCGGGCGGGCAGGAGTATCCGATTTTGAAGGTCGATGACCACGACGCCGGTTGGCTGATGGTCACCTTGGATATTGAGGATGCCACGGTTTTGTGGGATCAGGAGTTGACGACAAAATGAAAGAACTGCATGTAAAAAGCCTGCTGCCCGTGCGGCTGGACAAGTACCTGATGGACCAGTTTCCCGCTTTGGGCATGGGACGGCTGAACAAGGCCCTGCGCGAGAACAAGATCAAGCTGAACGGAAAGAAGCAGCCGCTCTCCACCCGCGTGCAGAACGGCGATATTATCAAGCTGTTCCTGAACGACGACCAGCTGGAGAACCGCCCCACCCCCGCCGCCGTGTTTGTGTATGAGGACGACGACATCACCATTGCCAGCAAGCCCGCAGGCATCGCTGTGGACGGCCCGGACAGTGACACGCTGCTCCGCCGCGTGCAAACGAAGCTGGCCGCTGAGGGTAAGGCTGCCCACGCTGTGCTCTGCCACCGGCTGGACACCGGTACAAGCGGGCTGGTGCTGCTGGCGAAGAACGGTGCGGCGGAGGCGTTTCTGACCGCCGCCATTAAGGCGCGCGATATTGAAAAGCGCTACCTCTGCGTGACGTTTGGCCGCCCGAACCCGCCCGCCGCCCTGCTGCGCGACTACCTTTTGAAGGACGCCGAGCGCGGCATTGTGCGCATCACCGACACGACGGCGGGCGGCGCGAAGGAGGTCATCACCGGGTATGAAACGCTGGCTGTCAGCGGACGGCTGGCCCTGTTGGAGGTCGAGCTTGTGACCGGGCGCACCCATCAGATCCGCGCGCATTTAGCACACATCGGCTGCCCGATTCTGGGTGATTCCAAGTACGGCAACAACGCCGCCAACCGCGAGCTGCGGTTCAAGTATCAGGCGCTCTGCGCGTGGGATCTGCGCTTTCCTGCGCAGATCAGCGACCCGCGGTTTGCGCATCTCGCCGGGCGGGTATTCCACGCCGAGAAGCCGTGGTATTACCAGCAGATTCTGGACGGTACGCTGAAGTAAAGGCTTTGGGCTGGGCGGATACGGAATTTGTCCCTACAAAAAAAAGCAGTGCCTTCCGCTTGGAAAGCACTGCTTTTTCTTTATGCCCTGGCGTCCTCGGCCAGACTGCGCCTGCGCAGATACAGCAGGGCTGCGGTCAGAATGGCAAGCGACGACACCAGCGTGATGAGCCAGTTTTCGGTAAAGCCCGCGATCAGGTAGCCGGGCACACAGGCCGCCACGACGACCATGGCGTACTGCATCTGGGTCTGCACGTGGTTGATGTGGTTCGACTGTGCACCGGAGCTGGACATGATGGTCGTGTCCGAGATCGGGGAGATGTGGTCGCCGCAGACCGCACCGGACAGGCAGGCTGCCGCGGTCATAATCAGCATGGTGGACGGTGCATCGCCGAATACCGCAATAGCGATCGGGATCAGGATGCTGAACGTACCCCAGGAGGTACCGGTCGCGAATGCCAGACCGAGCGCGATGAGGAAGAATACCGCCGGCATGAACATACCGATGGTGGATTCCGCATTCACCACAGAGGATACGAAGCCGCCGATGTTGAGGTACTCGTCACGGCAGACACCGGACAGCGTCCACGCGAGCGTCAGGATGAGGATGGCCGGAACCATCGCCTTGAAGCCCTCAGTGAAAGCCTCGCAGAACTGGCCAAAGGACAGCACCTTGCGCGGGATGTACAGCACAAAGGTGAACAGCAGCGTAAAGAACGAGCCGAGCACCAGTGCAGTGGAAGAATCGCAGTTTGCGAACGCCTCAACGATGTTCGCGCCTTCCAGAATGCCGCCGGTGTACAGCATGCCCGCAATGCAGAGCACGATCAGTACGCTGATCGGCAGGATCAGGTCGTAAACCTTGCCCGAGCCGGCTACAACGTGGGTCTCCTCAATCAGAGAGAGATCGTCATCCTTGTGTGCAAGCTCGTACTTTT
>OGXD01000667.1_pt1 | contig 30503 bp, 35 predicted proteins | sample 1576211 | NCBI WGS metagenome assembly OGXD01 (sample SAMEA3541470, study PRJEB24748) | human gut metagenome | biome: human gut; feature: human-associated habitat; material: faeces | place: China | collected 2012
GGTTCTGAAATTTTCAATCCAGTTTCTTCCCACACTTCGCGTATCACAGCATCTGTAAATGATTCTCCTCTTTCCACATGTCCTCCCGGAAATGTTATTCCAGAGTAATCATCATCCCTCTTATCTTGGACAAGTACCCTGTTTTCACTAAACACCATACACATATTCGTCATTATCACTTTTTCTGTTCTTGCCATTTGTAATACCCTTATCCTTCATTTGCTGAATCCATATATATCATTTCAACAATACTATCTGCATCAATATCAGCTGTAATTATTTTTTCATTAAAAACTGATGAAAAATCCTTTTCTCTCCACCATCTACGCATATCTTCTTCACCAAATTCCTGTTTTTTATCTCGTGTATTATGCCGCCTGACCATCTCTTCAAATGGTATATCAAAATAGTACGCATATATATCCATTCCATACAATTCATTTGCCGTTTTGAACAAAGGACTATACCACTCATCATACATGATGCCCTCTAAAATAACCACATCACAATGCTCATACCCATATTTCAAAAGTTCTATCATAAGTGGTAATGCCTTAGTATCAACGCCATCTTTAACCCACAAGATATTTCTCCTAATCTCATCTTGTGAAATCATCATTGTATTGTATCCAAATTTCTTTTGCAACGCTCTAGCTACTGTTGTTTTTCCACTTCCAGAGTTACCTCTTAATATGATTATCTTTTTCATAATTTCTCCTTAATCTTGCTATTACTCTCTCCACAAATAGAGCCAAACCAGAGCCATTTGATAAAATAAATGCCGGAAACCCGCATAAATACAGGTTTTCGGCATTTTAATCCGTTATTCAAACTCCCCGCAGAGGAACTTATTATCCCTGTGAAGGCTTGATTTCTAGAGCTTTTAATGGCTATTATTCCGCCTTTTATCACAATTATTTTATATTTTCAAAAATTTAGGTATCATATGGGTATCAAAATTCCTATTAAAATCTAGGCACCAAATGATATAACATTCAAGTAATATATTGCTTTACAATATTTACAAAAATAGCAGTTGTATATCTACTCACTAAACTGCATCTTAACTTGTAAAATATTGTTAAACAAAGGTTCATTCCCTATTATTAATATACATAATCGTTCCCTTGCTCTAGATACTCCTTGAAACCAAAGTTTATAAAATATGTAATCCGGATTTGGATGAATTTTTCCCTGTAAATGTCCATCTTCAGCATATTTAAAATTATTATCCATACTAAAAATCACATTATCAAATTCCTGTCCTATTATATGATGTGTATTTGTATAATTAGAAAGTTTATCTATATCATTACTTTTTATTCTCGATGGCGTATACGATATAAATTTATATTGCTTATTTGTGACATAATGTTCAATTATATTTTTTGCCACTGTATAGTCAAAAGCATATAGAACTTCTATATTGCTATAATCCATATATCTTTTTGGTCGATGTGCTAAATTAATCACGTTTTTAATAAATGACGCAACTTCCTTGTTCGTACGTATTTTTTCAGATAATTTATTTTCACAAAAAAAGCTCAATCTATTTAATTGTTCTGGAATATTTCTATTTTCTTCGGCATATGATAAAACCTGATAATAGTCGTATCCAAAAATACAATGAATATCCAAATCCTGAAATGCCTTAACTATACAATCAAAATCTACTTGATATAACCTTTGCGACTCATCTATCAAAATGCAATCATATTGCCTAATCAAGTTTTCATTACATTCTTTAACTGGAATTATGTCAACTTCTCGTAAAATTGAATTTAATTCAATATGTCCTTGAGAAAGAATGCCCGAATGTATCACACATACCCTCATCATTTGTCCTAATGTTCTTGCAATATCATAGAGCAACAATGTTTTTCCCGTTCCAGCACTGCCTTGAATCCCCCATATTTTGTGTTCTCTATTATCTATTCCGTTAATTATTTTATTCTTAATCTCTTCCTGTTGACCTGTTAAATAATAATTTCCCTCGACAAAAAGCTGTGGTGTATTAATTGGAGAGATCAAATAATCCTTAGCCTTAAATAGGCTCTCAATATTTTCTTTAATAAACGTACCTTTTAAAGAAATTAATTGAGCAATTTCTTCTATATTGCTTTCTAATAATTTGTCTCCATCATATGAATATATCTTACCATTCTCCCCAGAATTAACATAAGTAAAACTATAAATTTTTTTCTTTAAATGTGATAAATAATATCTATTTTTCCTCAACTGATACTCTATTTTGTCCAAAGCTATATCATTACTTTTTAATTCAATATTTACAACTACATCATTTTCGAATATTTTTAATAAATCAAACTCTTTTGATATTTGTGGAATAGAAAATCCATAAAAAAATCCATCTAAATCCTCTATGGCTATACCCCAATTCAAAAGTTCATTAACAAATCTTTTCAATGTATCAATTTCGGCATTTTTCAATTGTTTTTTTTCATATGAATTTGTCAATACTTTCTGATAATCAACCCAATTATCCAATTTTGTTCCTTCACATAAAATATATAAATTTACTGAATTCATATTATTACATTTCTCCTAACCTTTTATTTGCCACTTTAATCATAGTAAATCGCTATTGGATACGAAATTAATACCTTCTCGTCATTTTTTCAATTATATCTTGCCGAATATCCTCAATTTTCAATTTAGTGTACTATCTCTCCAATTCACAATTAAACATTTTCTCAATTATTCATCGGTAAAGTATCTATTAATTCTTTTATTGCTGTTGATTTATAAACAATTCCTAATCCTAATACTTCTTCTGTTAAATAATGAGTATTTGTTTCTATCGATTTTAATTGATTATTCCTTATCATAGTAGCAGAAACAATGCCTAATAATTTTATATCTTTTTTACCAACAATTATTTGTCCATTCTTCATATTTTCATATGTCAAATCTATGTAAACCGGACTACCACTTGAACCTGGGAACACCTGTGCATCAATTATAAATGTTGGATTACCATTATAGTCATATTTAGGATTACTAGCAATCATACCAGTTCGTATCAATGGTAAATTATTTGCCTTATCATATCTATTATCTGGATATCCAACAAAATATACATTTTCAGCTACAGATAATTCTTCTTCATTGAATGTTGCTAACATATCATACGATACAGCTTTATAATATAGTTGTTCAGGCATCATAATAAAAAGTCCTGTACATTCTAAAACAGCAATATCAACATTAGAATCTGGATGTCCTACAATACTATCCTTTATATTTGATATTGGCAAACGTACCCTGTTACCAACATCTGGTTCATTTCCCTTATTTGCAGTAAAAGATATTGCAATTGAATCTGTATTGCACAAAACATGCTTATTAGAGACCAAATATAACTTATATTTATTATCTCCCACAGGTCTTTGTATAAGGAATCCTGTACCAATTGAAAAAATATTTCCAATACTATCTATACACTCAATTCTTAATGTAGTATACATTAATTGCTCAAATATATTATCTAACATTAAATATCTCTCCTTCCATTAAGTTTTATCCATTTTTCAATCAAATAGTTTACAAAAGCTGAGCATGAAACCAACATGTACTTAGCATCTTCACTTGCCACATTAACAAATTCAATGCTTCCATGTCTTATTCCACCTGAATCAGATGTATACCCATACAACTGCTTAAACGCATTTTCCATTGCTGGATGTATATTAATTCCACATTCCTTTAATTTTTTCAATGTATTACCTAATGTTGCCGTTCCACCTGAAGTACCTGTTATAATACTGCACATAGCTTCAACACTACTTATTGATTCTTTTACCGAATTTTCATAATCTGGTTTTTGTCTATCAGAGTATAACTCTAATGCCTTTGTCATATGTTTACTAACAGATTCATATTCCAAGTCAATTGTTTCACTTATTGAATTCAATTCACTTTTACCAATAATCGGTACAACTAATCCATTTAAAATTCTGTATGGAGCAACCTCCTCTTCTAGTATTCGATTAAATTCTAATGTCAGCCTTTGAGTTTTTTCACTATCAGTCAATCTAAGATATTTTTCAATAAAATCATATATTCGATACCATATACCTTCACATTGAACCACATACTTATGCAACTTTTCTGCATTTTCATTTTTGTAGATTTTATTTGCTGGAAATTCGTATTTAATTCCCATTTCCAGCATCATATCTTCTATTCCCGTTGTGTAAGATGTATATTCCGATGTATCATAGTAGTCATACTCTTCCTTATAAAATACATTCCATATACGTTCTCTCAATTGCATGCTTGTGCTTCTCACCCCATTGGGATTTACTCTTAAAACCTTATTTCTTGTCGAAAAAAATTCCATAAAGCGTTAACTCACCCCTCTCTAACAATGCCTAATTAATGCACACAAACCTGACAAGTCGCTATTCTTTCAAATGAGTGTTCTACCTGCAAATCTATCATTTTTAAGTTACTCTCTATATACTCCAGCAATTCTGTACCATCCAAATATATATACATCTGTGGTGCTATAAATCCCGGAATATTTTCTCTTAAGTCATCTAATGATATCTGTGATGTTTCCTGAAATCTATCTATTTCCATTGCATATCTATAATGATACTTTTCTATATATTCTTTTATTCGTGTAACGGCATTGCTATCTTCTTTATAGTCTTCCATCCAGTCAGATAGACAATGCCTTTTACCCAAGTATACAACACCGGTGATCGCTTTCACCGGTGAGCTGACATACATATATGCCATTATAGGTTCATCTGGAAAATTTCTCCTGTGTTCAAATATCTTCACACCAGATTTTATTTTTTCATAAACATCCGGTCTGAAACTTAATAGCATTTTTCTCAATGTCTGTACCGCCTTATTTCCATTTACATTCAATATTCAGCACTGATGTCGGCATACCAATAAACTGTACATCAAATTTTAAGCTTGGTTCAACCTTTGTACTTGCATTATGGATTCTGAAGCTTAATTGCCATCCATTATCCAAAAACATTTCTACTGTATTAGTGCTTCCAGGCTTGAACTCAAGTGCCACAAGTCTTGTAGGTAGCTCTACTACTGGAACAGTAATTGCCGACACCTTATTTTCACTTGGTTTATTTAAAGTATCATGCATATTAAATGTATGAATCATTGTAAGACGCTTACTATCACGGCTGACAACCTTATAGTAATCCTCTATTCCAATAAGATATTCTATCATCTTACGTGGCATATTCTTATCTTCTTTATATGCTCTATTAACCTCATCCATAAATGCCTGTAATAAAGGTACATATACTACTTCATCTTTGTCATTGATTTCAGACCATCTTGAACCATTATCCTTTTCATTCTTCAACATATCAAATATTGGTTGAACCGCATACCAATATGCATCACTACAAGGCATATCAAACCACTCTTTACCAAAATCGAGTTTATGACTTAATCTGCTATGTTTTACGGCATCGTGATTATGTTTGATACTTAATCCTATTTCCCACTCAATATCTTCTCTTCTAATAACAATATCTCTTACATCACCCTTTACGCCTGCTCCGTCCTTCTGAAATTCTAATGTCAATTCATCGTTACTGCCTTCTGACATTTTAGGTTCCATTTCAAGCACTGTATCAATTGCTGATTCTGCTGATATCATAAATGTCTGCTGCATTTCCTCATCCATAAGAGCCCATGCCTTTTCATTTGCATGCAAGCTAGAATTATCAACTATTCTAGTTTTTCGCATTTCACATAATGCCTTGTAAAGTGTTTTTATCCAGGCATACTCATATGCTCTACCCTGATCATTACTCTTTGTACTCACTTTCTTCTCATTAACCTCCTTTGCATCTATAACCTCATTATCTATAACAACCTCTGCGCCATAACCTTCTAGATATTTCTTTATTGCAACAGCTATTTCATATGCAAGATTAACCGGAACAGCATTACCAATCATTTTGTATGCTGTATTAGTATCCTCATATATAAATTTGAAATCATCCGGAAATCCCTGTACTCTCGCAACCTCTCTAATTGTCATTCGACGATAAAGATGTTCTTTTCCTTCCACAAATCTACAATCATTCTGTGCTATTTTAACCATTTTAGGTGCCTGTGGATGAAGCTGACATTGTCTTCCTGATGCCTGAACTGTAAATGCCTGTTCATCCCATGCTTTTACCCTGTTACGACTCATAAATATTGGCGAATATGCTCCAGTATAGTATTCATTGTTATTGATTGCTTCTGGATTATGATGATTTTTCTCTCCTGATGGAACCGCTGTATCTTGCAAGTCCCATATAATATCACGAAGAGTGATTTTCTTATCATCATCCTTTGTTGAACCTTTAGGAAATCCAAAATCAATGTTCAAATCCTTCCTGAAACCTATATAAAATACTCTCTTTCTTTCTTCTGCGACTCCGTAATCCTTTGCATTTACAAGGGTAAATGACACATCATATCCTGCATCATCAAAAAGATTTAGAATATTCTGCACCGCTTCTGAATGTCTGTTTGCCAACATTCCGCTTACATTTTCTGCCAAAAAGAACTTAGGCTTGAATTCCTTTAGTATTCTAATATAATCAAAGAACAACTGTCCTCTGGCATCCTTAATTCCCTTTAATGAACCTGCTTCAGACCACGACTGACAAGGTGGTCCACCGATAATTCCGTCAACTTCTCCATTTATAAACTGTTCTATATCTTCTTTTGTTACCTGTCTTATATCACCTTCAATCAGATGAGTATTCGGATGATTGGCTTTAAATGTCGCCCATATTGTTTTATCAAACTCATTTGCAACAGGAATATTAAACCCAGCTCTTTCAAAGCCTAAATCTAATCCACCACATCCACTAAACAAACTAATTATGTTCATGGGTATCCTCTCCTTCATTGTTTTCCTTAATTATTCTGGTAGCTTCTATTAATGCCGTTCTTCTTATAAACTCACTATAGGATGAATATGCTTCTAATCTTGCTGCTTCCTTAAACTTATCTAATTCTTCTTCGCTCACTCTTATACTGATTGAAATTGATTTTCTCATCTCATTTATTCCTCCTGCTTCATAAATTTATGATACTTTCTTCGTATGTCAATGTCAATATTTTGTTGCACGAACAGATGTTTTTATTTTGTTTTTTTATAAACATTTCCAACCACCTTCCCCACGCTCTCCAAAAACCTCTCCAACAGATTAACCCCATCAATTACAAACTGCTTCATAAACTCATACGCCTTTTCCAGCAGTTCCTTTAATGTCGTATTTTCTTCTCTAAGCTTCTGGTTCTCATACATCACATCAATAAGCTTATCCCTGACATCATCAGTTCCACCCTGTCTGAACAGATCATATACACTCTCTGCAATCTTTGTTTTCTCTATCAGTTCACTTTCCTTTGAAGAAAGCAGTTCCAAATCATTCTTTTTATCCGTAATCATATCTTCATATTTTGCATATTCCGTTTCTGCTGCATTAATACTACTCCTGACCGTCTCCAGCCTGTCCTCATCAGCAGCTATAACATCCAGATTTCTGCTATGGCGTTGTTCCTGTGTAGCAATCTGATATGATATGCTTGCGTTATTGCTTCTCAGTTTAGTGTTTTTCTCCTGTTCTTCATTGTTCTGCTGCTTTATATCAGCAAGCTTCCTACTCTCCTGTGCCACCTTATATTCCGTCACAGACAAGTCATGGTTGCGACCTTTTTTCTTCTCTGCCAGCTGTTCCTTGAAATAACATTCAAATCCATAACTTGCCTCCGCTCTCAATTTATCTTGAAGAATCACAGATAATGTTTGTGGTGTAAATACATTTCTTTTTGATACTTTCTTAGATAAGCCACGCTTTGCTCCTTCCCATACTGGAACGCCTACCACATGCATATGTGGGCTGGCTTCATCAAAGTGTATGACCGCATTTGCAATCTTGAACTCCGGCAGTAGCTTTTGCAGGCATTCAAGAATATAATCAAATACCTCAGACATATAATTTTTGTTTTTCCAATGCTCGTCCCAATATCTCTTGTCCCCGCATTGAAAAATAATCTCTACCGCCATATCCTGATTAAGACCTGCAACATGTTCAAAATAATCCTTTATCTTTCGATCTTCTCTTTTCTACCTGCTGTTATATACCTTTACCACATCATCAAATTCTCTGTGATATACCCTCTTAACATCCTGAAACAAATCTGTTGTTCCATAAATCAGCCTGATATTATCTGAGCTGTAATCTGCGGATTTATATTTACGCAGGTTATGCTTTGCAACTCCTGCAAGTGCTTTTTTACTTGTTATCGCACTCTTGCCATTGCTTATATGAGCAGAGTATGATACATTTCCCATAGGCATTTTATCCTTTCTTATTCGTATTTTTCCGTCGGAGAGGTGCAGTTATCATCTTAGCTCTGCCATAGATGATAACCCCATAGCAGTTTCGTCATACTGACAAAACTGCGGGGGCTCTCCGAGGGTTTTGGCATCAGCCTTTTAAACCTCATCTGCACTTAAACACAATTTCATTTATCACAATTTCCTCAGCCATCGTTCTTGCCTGATTTCGCAAATGCAGCTGCTCCATAAATGTTTTCTTTTTACCTGTCATATGCTTTTTCAACCACGCTGCTTCAATATTGTCCAATCGCTCATAAACTTCTTCATTTACTGCTTCTGCCCGCTTTCTAAGCTGTCCCATCCTTGCCATATGACGATACTCAGAAGGTTTATTTCCTTCCATGTACCTAAGCCACATCCGACCATATTTTCCAATATCCGCAAAATTGTATTCTGCTTCATCAACAGATAAAAGAGAATATAAAATTCCATCCACATCTTTATATTCAACATCTAATTCTTCAAATAATGTCATTCTAATTGTTCTTTCTTTTCAAGACCGCAACATCGCAAGGTCTATATATTTTGTAACCTTGCAAGCTTCAAGATTGCAAAACCTGACACTTTGCAATGTTGCGATGTTAGATTTTTATGCTCGCAAATTCCAGTACCAGTTATTATTGCAATGCTCAGCCTTTATCTTAAGTTCCTTCTTTGCTGTCTCAAGTGTTCTTTTCGATATTCCTTCCTGTGCTGCAAGCTCTATAATTTCTGTACTTAAAATTCTCTGTGTTCTTTCTGCCTGTTCTCTTAAAAACTGCTTTGCCATCTCAAGTTTGCTTGCTTTAGGAACCATATCACCCAGTACTTCATCAGCAGTAATTTCATAATCACCTAACCAATGAAATCCGTCCTCTGCCAGTTCAAATGCTTTCGGATGACCAAATGCTGCAAGATTATTCTTTATCTGTATCATTGCCCTGAGATTACTCTGCCCTTCTATTCTGCCGACAAGCATTACACTCCTTGCCATAGCAAAGAAATCAATGGAGCCCATTCCCCGGTAAGCAGCCTTTGCCCCTGAGCCTTTATTCATATGACCTATAAGAACAATGGCACAACCTGTTCTTTCAGCAATAACTCCAAGCTTCTTCGTCATTTCTCTGGCTTCATTTGCCCGGTTCATATCAGTATCACCGCCAAGATAAGCCTGTATCGGATCAAATATGCACAATTTCGAATTTCTCTTTTTATGGTTTCCTCTATCCTGTCATCCGTCATACTAACACTCTTATCAGACTCATCTATGATTGATATTCTGCTACAGTCTGCATTTGCTGCTTCAAGTCTCGGCTTGACTGTATCTGCAAGTCCGTCTTCTGCTGTTTTGATATATTACATTTACAGGCTCAGTAATATTCATATTTTCATCTATACGTTCTCCCATTGACAGCTTTGCTGCAATATTAAGTATCAGCGTAGATTTCCCATCACCTGGGTCTCCCTGCACTATTAACAGCTTTCCATAAGAGATAAACAGATACCACAGCCATTTAATCTGCTGTGATTCAACCTCAGAAAGGTATATCATTTTTAATTCTGTATTTGTTTCCACTGTCTGCCTCACTTTCGTAAATAATCATTGTCTCAAAAGTGGGCTGCTGTTATACTTTAATTGGTGTTTTGGTAACAGAAGCCCGCTTTTGTTATCTGCCGTGGCTTTCCCGATTGCCGTCAGGAAAGCCACTATTTCTGCCAGAGGTATTGGGCACCATCAAGCATATCCACAACCACTTTTATCATAGCAAGATAGTCATGCTGCAGTTCCTCAATATCTGTATAAATCCCACCATCAACCGGTAATTCTTTTTATTTTATCTGTCCTGTTTGTATGATTTCATCATACATTTTATGAATATCTGCCCACATCTTCTCAAGCATCTGCACCAGCATATATACTGTTTCTTTCTTACCTACAACACAGATTCGACCATAGATACAGCATCTTGTAAAAAATGTTTTCTTCATCATTCCACTTGCCTTGATTCTTGCTTCAATTTCACGCCTTTCATAGTCTGATATGCGAAAACTGATTGTCGGATTCTTATGAACTCCACTCACTGAATATCACCTCCATTTCCTATCCCTGGCACAAATTCTTCATTAAGCTTATCAGCCATCTCAATCTGCTCTGTCGGAAACATATGTGCATAATGAAATGTTATTGTCTGGCTCTCATGTCCAACCCTATTTCCAATGGCTACCGCTGAAAAAACCAGGCGAATAAGTAAAGAAATGTGCGAATGCCTAAGATCATGAATTCTTATTCTCTTTACTCCTGCCGCTTTAGCTCCCCTGCTCATCTCGAGGTGCAGATATGACTTCGTAATCTGAAATATTCTGTCATCTCTTCCATACCCATACAGCATTCCGATAAACTGTCTTAACTCCTCTACCAGAAAATCAGGAATTACAACATCCCTTCTGCTCTTTTCCGTCTTAGGATCTGTGATGATATCTTCACCATTGATATACTGATAAGACTTTGTGATATGAAGTTTCTTATTCTCAAAATCAATATCTGCCGGTGTCAGGGCAAGCAGTTCACCTTCCCTTATTCCGCACCAGTAAAGAATCTGGAACGCATAATAAGATATTGGCTTGTCTTTTACACATTCTATGAACTTGAGATATTCTTCTTTTGTCCAGAAATCCATCTCATCAGCTTTGCCTTTACCAATCGTCCCAGCCTTCTTTACAGGATTTTCTCTCAGATTGTAAAAGCGTACCGCATGATTAAATATGGCTGACAGCTCTGACTGCATTGTTTTCAGATAAGTCGGCTTATAGGGCTTACCGTCTGCCTGTCTCTTCTTGATCATCTCATTCTGCCATTTGATAATATCCGCAGGACTGATTTCATTCATCTTCTTGTCCTTGAAATATGGAATCAGCTTCTTCTGAAAAATAACATCCTTTGTACGCCACGTGTTAAGCTTCAGCTTAGGCTTTAAATCTTCCTCATACAGCTTGTAAAAGTCCGCAAACCTCATATCCAGATTTGTTGCCTGCTGCAGCAGAAACTTCTGCTCGTATTCCAATGCCTCCTTTCTCGTCCGAAAGCCACGCTTTAGCTTTCTTTTGTTTTTACCTGTCCAATCGTTGTAGTGGAAGGAGACATACCATGTCCCCCTCGCCTCATCCTTGTATGCTGCCATACACTACTCCTTTCCCTTATGCTGTCTTATCACATAAGTCATATACTTTACTGTCAAGATACTTACGGCTGACTCTGCCGGCTCTGACATAAAAGCCTTTAGAAGATAATTCCCTGTTAGCTTCTCTTATTACTTTGTATGCATGAGATACCGATACATCAAGCATCTCAGCAACCTCTTTTGCTGTGTAATATAACTTCTCCATAGTGCATTCACCTCCTCTCCCCGGCAATTACCGGTATGTATCAAGCACTTGTATTGGTAGCTACTTATATATAACTCGTTGCAACTATTGTATTTTCTTGTCTTAAATTTAAAAAGGGACAAACCCGACCCTTTTTCTCTGATAAGGGTACAATAGCGTTTTTTTTTACAAACATAGCAGCATCCCTGTCTCTTGATTACATCACTTATTCTAATTCAAAGCATGAATTTGCTAAATATTCTTTCATTGACTTTTTTCGTCAAAACATATTCTCTGACGGACTTTTTTATCTTTAAGTACAATTAATCCATACTTAAACCTATAAAGATGTCTCTACAAACATTGTCGGAGTCATCAGGTAACATTGTGGCAATACTGGCACATTGTGTGTTAAAAATTTTCTGTGAGATAAATTCTATAACCAACCCACAAATTACGGAAGTGACACCACTGGTGTATTTTCACTAATTTGCACCAGTTTTTGGTGCTTCATATAATTGGGATAATTTTTGAAAATAAAAAGAAATGTGATAATAGATAATACCTATGACACTTCTGTTTAGTACTCATTAATATCTGTGGTACTATCAAAACAGGTATCATATAGGTATCACAAAAAAAGAAAAGGCCCCATAAATGGCTTGTTTACGCCATTTATGAAGCTCTGTTTACTATTCAAACTCGATTTCAGCAACTATATATTGTGTCTAGTCAAATTATAGATTACCATATTGAGTATAATTATTCTTGAAATCTCACATATTCTTTGTCATTTTGGGAGTTTTTGCAAGCGTTTCGCAATCACCTTTTAAGCAATTAATTTTAAATCAAATGCTATCACCCTGTCTTGACCAGTTAGCAATAGAATAAAGCGAATAGTTTTGAGTAAGAATCACTTTAGTAAACTCCTCAACATTAATCTTTGACCACATCTTTGTTAATAATTCATCACTCAACCTAATAAATCTTTCATCCATCATTTGTCTAACCATGTTATTTGTGTCAATATCTGTTGAAAATGTTCTTTCTAAAATACTACTATCAAAGATATTGCCTAAGAATACTTCTAAAAGAAGTCTATTCTCTTTGTTATCCTCCTCCAAGAATGTATTAATAATTTTTCGAACGTACTCATATATAGAAGAATCACTCCGTATATATATCGCCCCCAATGTTTTAATACCTATCTCTTCCTTCAAACCATCAATTATAAATTCATTCTTTGGAACAAACAATACCTTTTCCATGCCTCTGCTTCTTAAATCAAATTCATACCATAAACCTTTTTTCAAAGCATATGTTAATTGTATGCGTCTTTGATTATGATTTACTACAATTTTACTGACTTCTTTATTGCTCAAAGCATATTGATGAAGAGTATTATACATGTCATAGTTACATAGTATATTATTTACATCATCTAAAAAGTTATCTTCTGGACATACTACACCAATAAGATTCTTTAATGTAGCTTCGCTTTTAATTTCTTTAAGTAAATATTCCGCTGCCTGTGTCATTTTACTCTCAAAAATATTTATCTCCGGCATCTCATACACTTGCTCTGCTGATACAATTTGACGAATCCCCTCATTTTCTAACGAAAGACTTTTTATCTTTGCCATTCTTTGTATTAAAATTGTCTCATCAACAGGTTCTTTATGTTCATTTGAATACCTACTATTCACTAGAGGTTGCATAAGATAACGTCCCTCTGACAGAGCCCAAGATTTTGAATAATCCAACTTCTCTAAAGTATTCATCTGCTCCTGAATATATTTCCGATATACATCATAAATATCTGACAACACCTCACTATTAGCATCCAATTCTATTGCAGATCTTGCAACATTCGTTTGATATTTACTATTTTTTATATTAGCAATTGCTAAAATGGACGAATCTTTATATCCCGGAGTAGTAAATTCAACCCGAATTCCTTCGACACAAGTTCCAATCGGCAATTGATTTTTTTGATTTGAACGTCTACTATCTATTTCCATCAAACACCAATCAGACAGATATCTTAAATGTCGTACTGCATATGCTACAGATACATTACCCTGGTTTTCTTCATATACATCATATTTTTCTCCATCAACGTTTCTTCCAGTATCATTCAAATATTTCGTTAATACATCTTTCAAAGAATCATAACCTATTCTAGTTTCATGTTGTTCGTTTGCAGTCAAGAATACTGGAATTTCAGGCAAAACTATCCATTTGCATAAGTCATCTTCCAATGTTGACATATCTACATCATTTCTAACATATAACTTAACCATTGTACCGTGATTTTTTATTCTTTTATCAACTTCTGACTTATTTATTCTTCTCAGCAAATAGCTACCATTCACTTTACGTAAATTAATACTATTAACATCATTCTGTTCTTCAGAATTCGTTACAATATCAATATCATTTGCAATCATAAAGCATGTTAAAATACCTATTCCAAAATGACTAATAGAGCAAAAATCAGGAAATTCTTTTTTAATTGTATCGTCACGATATTTTGAAGCCCCAACTTTTAAGAGATAGTTTTCTACATCAGAAATCGTCATACCAGTTCCATTATCCCAAAAACTCAATTCTCTTTTTTCTTCATTCCAGTCAACTTGTACTTTTCCTTGAGTAATAATTCTACCTTTTTTATTTTCATACTGTTTTTGCAATTTTACTGCATCTATCGCATTTTGAACTAATTCTCTTACAACAACTGATGAGTCGTTGTACAATGTATGACCAACTAACAATTGTAAAATATTTTCCTGTGCGATAGTAAATTGAAGTTTTTTCGTTTCAAATCCTATAACGGTAATTCTAGTTTCGTCAATTTCCCTCCAAGGAAATTTATATGATAATGCACCTTCTTTTTTTCTCGCTTTTTCAACAATTTCATTACATTTTTGTAATTCTTTACGTGTATACTGTAAATATGAAGATAATCCGAAATATGCTTCTGCAGTTTCTGCACCTTCAAAATATGCCGTAATTTCTATTGTATCCTTTTCTAGCTTTTCATCAATATTTTCTTCACCATCTCTTTTTAGTTTTGGTTGTACAGCTCGCACAGCCATTTGCTTTTCCCACTCCACAACACTCATTGGATTAGAAACATTTATCATCTTTCTTGTTATAGAAGGTGTTCTATCCTTTGTTATATGTAATAAATCCGCTATTCTAAGAATAACAGCAATATAATTTAAATTTACTTTTTCATTTTTATCATTTCCATATACATTATCTACTCGATACTTTGTAAAATCATCAATATCATCTTCATGGTGACTTTCACAAATCATAGCTAAATCAACTTTGAACATTTTATCTAGACTCTTTAGGATGTCTTCTATTATTTCTTTAATTGTCGATGCATCCCCCAAGTCAGTTTCCAAACTTCCTTCTATCCATTGTTTTATTCTTCTTGCATGATTTTCTCTAACAAACTCTTGATACAAAAAATATTCGTCTTGTTTTTCAACAAATTCAACATACTCTGATTTTTCCATTCCAGAAAGGACTTCATTTTTATAGTTCTTAAAAGATGAGGTCTCTCGTTTTTCATATTCATCTTTTGTCACTACCATACCTAAATCATGAAAATAAACTGCTAAAGTCAACATTAACCACTCAGCAGACGTCATTTCTTTTTTTGTTTCATCGGGAATCAACCATTCTATGATACCAAGCATCTCATCAATATGCGAAATATTATGTACCGTGTATTCTTCAAATATCCCTATCTTACCAATATGTCCTAGTATTTCTTCTACTTGATCTCTAACATGTAGTAATTTCAATCCTCTACAAAAAGATAAATTTTCTGCTTTTTCCGCCTGTATTTCGACATAATTTTTTAATTTATCATTCATATTTTTAATCTCCTTATCCTTAGGCTCATTTCTATACCATTGCTAATCTCAATTCTTTTAATTTTCTATATTTTTTCATTAATCTCTTCAATCCACCCACTGTCATCACTCTCAAACAGCTTTATGAACTTTCCAAAATTACTGCTGCCAGTAACAGAATCATCCGAATCCAAATCTTTCACTCGTCGGCTCATATCTTTGTAATTCTTCACAGTAACATGTTCCATAACTTTCTGAATCTGGTCTGCTCTTCCTTTGTAATTCTCCACCCCTGTATATTCCTTTATCAAGGGAGCATTCACTGGTTTTGCCGGAGATTTCAGATTTTCATCGGTCCAATGTTTAGATATAATCTGCATCGTACATGGATTACCAAATATAAGCACTTCATTCGCTGCACTATCCACACCATGAAACTCATTAATTTTGCGTTTAATGTCCTCATACTGCTCATGTGGTTTCTTTTCCGTATCACAGAACACCAGCACAAGTTCATCTGCTCCATTTTGATATCGATCTTGATATCTCGCCGGGATATTTCCATTTCCACCGGCATTTACCAATGAAATATCATATTGCTCATTCCATACTTTTAAATTTTTTAATCGATTCAGATACTCATATTCCTCATTACCTTCACAGATAATGCAAATTTTATGCTTATCAAAGAACTTAGGGAGCTTATTTGGCATCGGCATCATCCCCCTTTACATCACCTTTAATACTAAGCAAGGAATTGATTAGTTCTGGATCAGGCAATGCTCCAAGAGCACCTTTCCGATATTTTTCCATAACATCTGTCGTATCTCGTACGCCCTGCTGTGCTGTAAAATCTGCAAGTGAATATACATACACACCTTCTTCATCCTTATGAACAAACCAAATCTGCTCCTTTCGGAACATTCTCTTGCAATCCATAAGATTTATATCATGTACTGTAAATATCATCTGTGCACTTGTATTCAATTCATTATTAAACATCGCAACAATTGCCCTGGTAAGCTTAAAATGAATACTGCTATCCAACTCATCCACGACTAAAATCCTGCCCTGTTCAAGTGCTTCGATTACATAGCTGGCAATAGCTGCAATCTTCTTTGTTCCTGTGGAGTCAAACATCATACTTGGTACATGGACTCCTTTATATGTGGATACCAATCTGATTTGATCCATAATATTCTCCGGAATATCAAGCACTTTCTCATCTGGCTTTTCATCCCCTTCACCAGTTTTCAGCTGTATCTTATCCATATCTACATATTCAAAATTATCCATATATAAATCAGCATTTTTTATGAACTCAACAACCTTCTGCTGCAACTGATTCTTATTCTTCATGAGTTCAATCGTGTGCTGCATAGGTATGTTATTCATATTGATGATATCAATTTTTTCTGCAAATCCAACAAGAATCTGCTTCATCTCGTTGATATGTTCGAATTTACTTGTATCTACCACATAACATAACAAATTATTCTTTGATACAACTGAAATCATAGTCTGAACAGATTCATCAATACACTCGTATACTTCACTAACAGTATCTTTTTTCAACCAGCAAACTTCTTTTTCATTGTTGTACTGATCTTTGAATATCTCAGAAAATGATTCATATATATATTCTTCTTTTTCTGCATCATACTTAAGGTCATAAGAAAATTTTCTTCCTGATGACATAAATGTTACGCCTAACTCACAAACATCACTCTCAGTAAATATATTAGACATTAAACCATTTTTCTTATTTAAAAGCACATTTTTTATTGCCCTAATGCACTTAATCAAACAGGTTTTTCCTGCATTGTTTGGACCATATATTCCTACTGTTTTAAGGACATTAAAATTATTCTCTTGGTGAACATTTGCTCCAAATTTTTTATTTCGCATATCTGCTTTCATTGAAAATGTAATATCATCCTCAAATGCATAACAGTTTTTTGCTCTTACCTCTATAATCATGGCTCATTCCTCCAAGTCACTTTTCCTATTTACTTATCATTATTATATCATTAAATATTTTTTATGCAACTTTTTTTCACAAAAAATATTTAATTTTACAATATATCATATAGCAAAAAGGCAGCCTTTCTACTGCCCCAAATCACACATACACCACCTCCCTCACTACAATCTCCTCCGCACAAGTAATAATATTATTCATCTTCCCCACCCACATCATCTGATTCTCCGCTTTCAACTCCTCTGTCACACCTTGTTTTCCTTCATCTGCTCCACAAGCCTGTCCGGCATCTCATAGCATTCCTCATCAATCTCATGCAGATATTCATTCAGCTTTCATTCAAGCAACAGCTCCATATAATATCTATGTCTGAACTCTTTCAGATACTCACATCTCATATGTCCATACTTTCCGATATTATAATTTGTTCCCTCTGGCAACTGTAAATCCGGATAATAAATATCATCCTCGCCCAACACATAAGTAATTCCATTCTCTACAATAACTTTTTCCAATTTTCCCATAACTTTTATCCACCGTTCTGCGATAATTCTCACACCTTAACATGAATAATAAGGTTCCCAATAAAGAAATTATTGCTCACAAACACATTCTGCATATTTGTCTCGACCTGAAAATACAATCCTGTTGCTGTCTGCTTATTATCTTTTGCTATCTGCACCATTAAAAATAACTCGTTCTTCCACAACTAGTTGGACACTTTTAATTTGTAATAGCCCACCAGTCAGTGTTAATACAATAATCATAGAAAATGCTCCTTTCAAACACGTTTATTTTTTCGTGTGTCTATCTATCACTCTGTTTGACATTAATTGCAAGTTATTTTTGAAATTTTCCAAAGAAAAATTTACAGGATACCCCATGATTGGCTAATTTATGGGAAAGTCCTCTTCATTGTTGGCTTTATTCCACTCTGCCAGACGATTCACTTCATTAAGCACGTCAGCCCAATCATCCTCATAGAGATTTTGTATTGTGTACCAAATAATTGTTAACAACTTTTTTCTGTCTTTAAGTCCAAAGGCATCCGATGGCTCTAATAAAATGATTTTTGTGATATCCTTCTGAAGTTCAATATGATTGTAACCGTAAAGCTGAATCAGAAAAGTAGTTATAACGCTAACCTTATTTCTTTTTATTACTTTATTTGTTTCCTCACAATATTTGTCCAAAATATCTACTATATCAGCGTTGAAACCTTGCCCTCTCCAGCGCTCTCTTGCAATCTCAAAAAATCTATCACAAGCTCTGTCAACTAATCCCATTGCCTAACCTCCTAAAGGTAGATGAACAACAACCTTTGCTATAGTGAATAAGTTGTAATATACCCTAAAGAATTTAGCTGATTCCTCTTGTGGAACAACAAGCTCATCACTTGTAGACAATATAACTGCATTGCTTATCCCCTCTGACCTGTAATACTCTGCAATCCTCAAAATATCATCATATTTTTTTGCTGTGTTTAAAACATTCCAATCCCTGACATGGTTCTGCTCATCTCTGCTCTTTGGCTTTAGCAGAACAAAAGAATTTGGATGCTTTGCAGTAATTGTGCTTAATAACATAAAAAATCCTCCAATCGTATAATTTTTGCCCCAATCATGGGTTTGTGCTATGTTAGTTCTCGTCTCATTTTCTGTAAACAACTTCTCAAAATCTTTCTTAAAAAGTTGCATGAACTGTTCAATTATTCGCCAATTTTCAAAAAAGTGCAAAAAATTAGAGTCATCCGAAGATGACTCTGTACCTTTACATTATAAACTTGTAGCTTTATCGAATGTTTCTTAGAATTGCTGTACCATTATACCATAATCTATGCATATAATATAAATCAACTTTCAATATTTTTTATATACTCTCTTAACTTGCCTCTCATATCATCAGGCGTGATATGAATGTTTTTATTAAATTCTTCCTTCAAATATTTTACCAATTGTTCTGATTCCCTATAACCAAATTCATGCAATCTTTGATCCAATGAACCATAAGTAAAATAAAACAAAGAAATTAATTGACTACTATTTTGCACTAATTCAAATAACATTTCGATAGTAGTTATATCTCCTAATGAATAATTTTGTTCCACAAGAAGATATTTACTCTCATATTCTCCCAAAGCATTTCCTATATATTTTATTGGTGTGTTTGCTATCTTTTTAAATGCTTCATCATCAAGATTAAAATTCAATCGTGTTATCATATCACCATACATAAAACAGCTCGCAATCGTTTCCTCTGTAACAAATGATAGATATTTTTCATTATCTTTAGCTTCTGTTATTTGTCCTGGTATATATTGAGCAAATACTTTTTCTTCACTCCTCCCTGGAGATGATTGTGAAAATCTATAAAATAAATGGTCAGTTTTTGCCAAATCCCCTAGTGTTTTGGGAAATTCTTCAGTTTCAATACCTTTAACATCAATTGTCTCTTCCGTACGTTTCGCTCTTCTGAAAAATTTATTAATCATAATGCTAACCACCTCCAAAATTCCACTTAGTATTTATTTTTAGTATAACAACCTGACCATAGAAAGGCAACTGGCGTTTACCCCATACCCCATGAGTATTGGGAAACATTTATTACCCCAAAAACCACACAAAAATACTAAGACAATCACATATTTTACATCGTCCTGAAAAGTACCTATATGTGACACCTCTACCAACCAAAAGAAACATATTTTCTTAAAAATGACTTGATATACTGCTCTACCCTTTATCATACCATTTACAAATGGATAGTATTTATCTTTCCATTCACTTAACCTGTCAAGCGACTCCCATTTTATTCTTTTCCGATTAATACCATCAACAGCATACTGTACATGACTGATAAAACCTCTAAACAGTTCATTATACATCACATACTCTTTATTTATAACAAATGTATCACTAGCGATATCGCCACACAACACTTTATCTATATATTCCTTTTCATTGCCAGAAACCTTCTCATAAGGATCATATGTAAGCAACTTAAGCATTAAATCTATCATAGAGAAAAAACTTTTCATATAAACTATAACCAATTATACTATAAGCAAGGTTGACCGACTACCGCAAAATAAAACCGAACCTGAAAAATTGGCTCTATTCCAAAACTATATCCCCACGCTCAAATACGCATGTTTCAAAGGTTTCTTGACACTATGAGTCAAAATTTAGAGCCAAATTTTACTAAATCGGAGTGAATCCCCATTTCATCCCCAATTCAAAATAAAAAGCCCCACAAAGCCCATAAATACAGACTTTGTAAGGCATATTCCTCTATTCAAACTCGGCAAGTTGCTTCTTTTTCTAAAACTATTTTGTTTAAGTTTTATTTAAAATCTGCCTTTATTTTACTTCATTTACACATTTTATTTTGGCTTACTGATTTTCTGTTGCCAATGTGTTGCCACGCATTCTATATATTTACATATCCACATTACAAATATAATTTGCCCAACTGTATATTTTAGACAAAGTGTGCTTCTTATATATTTCAGAATTCATATTTTCAACTAGTTCATCCCCTTTCTCTCTAAACTGCTTACTATTCTCTATTGAATATCTTTTAATTATATCTACAGCTGCACTTATTTTATTGGAGCAAAGTGCAAATCGCCCTAATATTTTAGAAAAATCATCACTTCCTATAGCAGAAGCCAATTGCTGACCTGCCTTACTCAATATTACTGTATCTCCCCAGTAATGTAATAAACCAATAGCACTCAAATCATATAAATGCTTGTTGTATTTATGAATATCCAGATTGTCAAAATCTTCTACTATTATACGAAAAACTTTAATATCCTGTATAATAGTTTTTTGAGGAGTAAAGCTTTCAGCTTGATTTTTTACTTTCTTAGCACGTGGTATTTTTTCATTTGTCCCAATTTCCTTTAAGTAAAATGTGTCATCATTTAATTCTAGGAAATATATCCATCCAACTAAAATTTTCGCATATATCTCCCATGTATTTTTACTTATATCAACACCTTTAAAGATTGTTTTTAATTCTTTGATTATTTGGCTGGTGGTAAAACCATTACTATACTTTTTCAATTTCATAATTGGTGTATAGTAAACAAATTTAGCCTTCACTGCTTCTACAAAATAATCTCTGTTTATATTGTTCTCATCACACGATACATAGTACTCTTCTCCACGCTTATACAACAAGCCTAAATTTATCAACTCTCTTAAAACATTTAATGTACTGTTAGCGTTTTTCTTTATTTGCAACTCTGTTACTTCATTCAATGTCATGCGAGTCTTTCCTTTAAATCCAAGAAATACTTTTAGACATTGTATCGGTGACATTCTTAAAATGTAGCTTTCGCCTATCATTGGCACATTTCCAGTAATTAAGTAATCTCTAAAGATATCCCAATAAATATTATATTTTGTACCCGATTTAATAATTAATCTCTTATTGACTAATTCCGTAATTACAATATTTTCAATGACTTCATCTATTTCCATAGCATCAAACATATCTCCATCATAAGCTCTTTGAGCTATATATTTTAATGCCTTAACCTCTTTTGGCTCTAACTTTTCTAAATCAGCATCAAACAATCCCTTAATATTTAAATCCTGCTCTACCAACTCCTCCATTGAAATACCCATATTTATTTGATTATAGATATGAATACATAATTTTTTAGTCAACCAAGGAAAGCCTTGAGAGTTCTCAGTAATTTTTCTTTTAATACTTAGATCCAAAGGAAAAGAAATTGATTTTTGCATTTGACCTATAACACTAGCTACTTCTTTTGAATTAAATTCATCTATCGTAAAACATTTTGTTTCGCTTTTTACAGTCTGCCACAAATGATACGCCTCATGATCTATTGGAATGTTTATTTCTGACTTCCATGAAAATCCCAAAATCAGATTCTCATTGGATGAATTTATATCTAACATTAGTTTGTAAAACGTTTTAAATATATCACTTTTCCTAAAAACATCTTCAAACTGATCAAATATCAATATCATGTATTTATTACTATCCTTCAACTCCTTCAATATACTTCTAACGGAATCAGATTCTAAAATATCATAGTTTGAAATAATATTTATCTCACTATTATTTTGAATAAATTTTTCTTTTATGCCTTTTTCAAACATACATTTAACTGCTTGAGAAACAAAATTATTTGAATTAGCACTCCTTGTGTCAACTGCAAAAACCAAATAATTTTTACGATATGTTTTACTGCTATATGTATCTCTTATATATGATACAAATGAACTCTTCCCCCATCCTGATTTACCCTCTACATAAAAAACCCTTTTATTAGTTTTTGCAGACCTAATTTCCTGAATATATTCATTAAACAAACCCACAATATACTTTCTTCCAACAAAGTGTTTTTTTGATGTTGGCAAATAATCATACCAATTTTCACTTTGTTTAACTTCAGCTACTGTCTCATAGACAAAGTCATTGTTCAGTTGCACTTCTCCCATTGATTCTTCACATTTTTCAGCTATTTTTAAGCAATTCAAACCTTGTAATTCTGCAACGTTAGATTGAATCATTTCCACTATATCTTCATCATATATTACTTCATTATTTGTAGCATTAAACACCACTAAATGCTGTGCATATGTTTCTCCAGCTAGAATACATGCCCTGAATATGCCCATATATGATTTAACTAATATCTCTTTAGAAACACTAATATCATATTCTTCATAATTTATCGGAAGAATCTTTTTTGATTCCTCTAACAACTCAATTATTTTATCCGGTCCCCAAAAATATAAATTTGAATACTCACTATTTGATTCAATTTCCGTTATTAACCCAGCAACTTGATGCACATATTCTGTTGTTGATATAAAATATCCATAAGGTACACCTCTAAATTTAGAATTAAAAACAAAGGATTTTATATCTGTTGCGGAAAGATTATCCCTCGCCTTACATTCAATATAAATCTGCTCATTAACTCGATCTTTATGAGAAGCAATAAGATCAATTTCCATACCAGTAAAATTAACACGTTCTTTAATTAAATACCTCTGTGAATAGAATATATCTGCAACTAAACTTTCAAAAAATTCACCTTTTTTACTATTATCAAATTGTTCATCATATATAATTACAACCTTTTTCTTTATCATAAATATTCACCTTTCCTCAAATATCCTCAACCTCTTAACAATCTCCTCCGGTTCCGGCAACATTGCTTTCATCTCTTCTGGTAGTGTATTTCGTAACTGATATGTAGCTACCCCAATCGGTGCATTTATTTTCTTCAAGGCATATTCTACATACGTTTTATCCTTGCTCTTACAAATAATAATACCAATAGATGGATTCTCGTCCGGCAATTTAACTTGTTCATCCAATGCCGCCAAATACAACTGCATCTTTCCAGCATATTCTGCTTCAAATTCACCTATTTTTAACTCTATAGCTATCAGGCTTCTCAACCTTCTATGAAAAAGCAATAGGTCAATTGTAAATGCTACTATGAAAATGTAAGAAAATTCCGAAATGGAAATGTAGGAATTTAAGCATTTTTGTAGTAGCATTTTTCTTTTATAATTATGTCATCTTTTTACGGAGGTGAATTTATGCGAGATGACATAAGAGATGCTATATCATTCCTAGGAAAGGAGGAATCTTTATTGTTCAATAAAGCCGAACTTGCCAGGCGATATGACTGTGATCCTAGAACTATTGACAGGTATTTAAAAATTCAGTCTGGCGAGTTAGAAGCAAAGTCCAGTTCAAGAGTATATATTTCCAAACTTGATGACTACAAATCAACTATCATTAATAAAGTGGATACTTATGGATGTACTGCTATGGCTGTCTACAAATTTATATGCAAAAAAGGATATACTGGCAAATACAGCATTGTTGCTGACTTTGTTAAACATCATAAAGACGATGAAACAAAGAAAGCTACCATAAGATTTGAAACTAATCCGGGTTTACAAGCACAGGTTGATTGGAAAGAAGATATGACTCTTGTAAATCGTTTTGGTGAAGTTTTCAGAATCAATATATTTCTTATGGTGCTTGGATATTCAAGATACAAGTTTTTAATGATAACATCAGACAGAACACAGGAAACACTTTTTAATTGTATGGTTAGTGCATTTAAGCATTTTGGTGGTGTTCCACATGAGATTCTGTTTGATAACATGAAGACTGTTGTTGACCATGCCAAAAGCTCATTTGCCAGAACTGTTTTTAATGAATGTTTTGCGTATTTCGCTAAGGATATCGGATTCAAGCCTATAGCATGCCGTCCATACAGACCTCAGACAAAAGGAAAAGTAGAATCACTTGCAAAGCTTATGGATCGATTAAAAGCTTATAACGAAGAATTCGAGAGCTGGAATGATTTAGTAAATATCAGTCAAAACTTTATGGATGATTTAAACCATGAAGTATCCCAGGGATCAGGAGAAATACCTGTTATTCTATTTAATAAAGAAAAAGAGTATCTTTTACCTCCACCAGACAATGGAATCCTGACCAGTTACATCTCCCGCCAAGAAGATAAAACTTATCCGGTTAATAGAGAATCCATGATCAAATATGAAGGTAAAAAATACTCAGTACCTACACGTTACATAGGCGAAAGAATGACCGTTATCACTGATGATACCGGTAATCTTAGCATTTATTATAACAACGAGTTTGTTGTGTGTCACGCAATAAGTTCAAAAATGTATAATTACACTATTGATACAGCTTGCGATATCTTAAGAAGTGATGCCATGCAAGGCAGAACAGATGCTGAGATTTTATCTTTTGTCCAAAACAACCTGTTAAACATGGATAGATGCATTGGAGGATTATAAATGTATGCACAATTAGTCAATAATCTTGATGAGTTGGGTTTCACAGATGTGGAGCCTTACTTGTCAGAGTATCTTACAAAAGTCTCGAAGGAGGCTGTAAGCGTTCAGGATGCTCTTTTACACCTGACGGATAGAGAAAAACATCTTAGGAATCAAAGAGCAGCGCAGATTCAAGTGACTGTATCTCATTTTCCTTATATCAAAACAATTGATGAATATGATTATCACTTTCAACCAAGCCTGAACAAAACAGAAATCAAAGACCTTGCAACCCTAAGATTCTTAGATCAGAAAGAAAATATACTTTTTTATGGAACACCTGGTACAGGTAAAACGCACCTTGCCATAGCCATAGGAATAGAAGCTGCAAAGAAAAGAAATATTACCTATTTTATCACATGTCATGACCTTATACAAACTTTACGAAAAGCCCATGAAGAGAATCGGTTAGAAGCAAGATTAAAGCACTTTTCAAAGTATAAACTTTTAATCATTGATGAAATCGGTTATCTTCCAGTTGATAAAACCGGTGCTAATCTTTTGTTCCAGCTAATTGCAAAGAGATATGAGCACACATCAACAATAATTACAACCAATCAACCATTTAGTAAATGGGGAGAAGTATTTTCTGATGCTATGCTGGCGAATGCGATTCTAGACAGATTGCTTCATCATTCTCATGTGATAAAAATGGTAGGTCCATCATATAGGACCAAAGATTACTATGACCTAATTGATGCAGAAGAACAGAAACCAGGTCGGTAAAAAACTACATTTTCATTTCGGAATTTTATAGCATTTCGATGTTGACATTTGCATCAATATACAAATCCCTGCTTCCTATCATCAAATGGTATTGATTTCCAATAAATGTAAAATCACCACCCATTTCTATCAAAAATGACCTAATATTGTTTACTAACTGCATTTCCAGCTCGTGTTCTGAATATTCCGGTGAGAGTTCCGCAAAATCAAAGGTATATTCGTCCTTTACTGCTAATTTTGCCTGTACTCTTCTCTCTTCGGATAATGTTAAATCAAAATTGGTCTGATTCAACAAATATTTTTCATATGTTTGCGCTTCAATAAAATTAGTCAATACACGCTTTGTCCAACCATATCGCTTTGTCATCTGAATATAAAATTCTCTTTGTAAATCATCTTTGCATTTCTCCATGATAATTATATTATTGCTCCAGCTAATTTCTCGCACCAATGGTGCGAGTTTTATTAACCACATTATTTCTAAAAAACATCCTTTTTTGTTATATTTCCACAAATACATTATACTATGCTTGTATTGCTTTCTCAATAATTTTTACATTTTCTTCTCAACGTGAAAAGGTCTAGTGCTTCTTCACCAGACCTTTGCCAGAACGTTGTATTATTTTACCCATTCCCGATTTCGTTTTGGTTTTCCATGACCAAAATAAATTGTTTTCTCACCCAATTCACTAATATATTTAGCACTTAATAACATTTCCTGTTCATCTACATAAAGCATAGATGCTGTTGGATAAAACATATTCATCAACGCATCTCCGACAAACAAGTTATCCTCTATCTCTACTCCAATAGAACCTTTCGTATGTCCCGGTAATTCTACAACCTTTGCAGCTATACCATATTCACTCAAATCATCGCCATTTTTCAAATAGATTATTGGATCAAACACTTCTAAGCTATCCATTTCAAAACTACTTAGAGATACAGATAAAACAATTTTACCCAAAAGTGTTTTTGCTAATAAAGATTGTTTTCTATTATCCGTTATCAGATCCATATCATTTTTATTTATAGCTATTGGAATATGCAAAGCCTCAGCAAGATAAGCAGCATTCTGACAATGATCCATATGTCCGTGTGTGAATACAATTAAGCTTACATGAAACTTCTTGCACCTTTCTAAAATCTTCTCACAATACTTCTTCCTATCAGTATCAATCAATATAGCCTTGTCATTATCCGCTACTATTTTTTTGCACAACTCTGCTGTCTGTTTTATATTGTGATTTGTTCTTGACAATAGAATATGCAATAAATTTTCTCAACACTCATTTGTCACATTAGCTTCAGTACCTTTATATACTTTTTTCTCATCACCTTTATTATAGCAGGATATAAACTCATCATACTTTTTCATTTTTGCTACTAAGCTTATATCCATTGCTTTCTCCTTTATTCATACTTATGACTACAATTATTACTTAGCAATTCTGGTCTATAGTTGGCAGGATAATTATACCAATCCATCAGGGTCTTTAGCATTCTCCATTCTCCCATGTATCTTATTTCACTCTGCCATTATAGCCCATTCAAAAAAGGATTTTCCCTCATTCTTGAAACTCCCCACCTTACCACTCTTTATTGCTTCTTCTGCTATAACTTGTGACTCATTAACTCTATTCATGTGGATGTATGCTAAATATTTTAAAATATCAATATTCATCCCCTCAGCATTATTAACAACATATTCATCAATATCATAATTTTTCATAAAATCATGACTACATTCCATTATTAATTCAACAAGACTTTCTGCTAGTTCCTCATAATTTTCTGTTAATTCTACCTCACCTTTTTCTATTAAAATTGACGGAGCTTTAAATGCCCCAACTGCTCTTAGTGAATCAGCTTGTTTACTATTACTTGGCATTTGTAATACTTTCCAAAAAATGTCATCATATTCATAATTTTTAATATATATTCTATAAAACATTTTTTGTGAATCAACAAAATAATCACAGTGAATAAAGGCATTGCCTTCTAAAACATATATAGAACAGCCCTTTACTTTAAATCCTTTCTTCTTAGAAGCATTGCGTATTGCTTCAGCAAAATGCTTTTGTTGTTCTTTATCTAACTTCATTATCTTCTCCTTGCAAAACAGAATATTGTATTTTTATACCCAATTCGTTTAATTGATTATTAACTGAATGCAAAAACTTTTCCGCATTTTTAGTTAAACAATGTAGAAAATGTATTTCTATAATTCCATACATAATACTCATGTCTTGGTATATATCTTTATATTGTTTTTCCTCTAAAAATGAAATATATGCATTAATTTTTGCTTGTAGCATTATCAAATGTTGATATTCATCTTTTCACTCTAAATGGTCTGTTATTAATAAAATAATACCTTTCTTATCATCCGTTAATGCTACTCCATCTACCGTTTTATTATCTACTACTGACATAATGCCTCCTAATTTACCGCCTTTCGAAACAATATTTGAGTCTAAATTACCGCTTTTTTGACCAATTTTTATATCCGTTTATAGTAAACTTTCACAGAAAAACGCACCCTTTCGCAGCATTCTGTTGCTAAGATTGCGTTACATTAGCATATTAAATTCGCTATGTTCGTCCGTATACCCAACTCGGCAAAATTTCGCTAGTGTCTATTAATTAACATCATGGATTCTTAATTGCTTCGCAACAGCCATGATGGTTAATTAATAGACATGCAGGAGTTGTAGGTTGTTGGGAGTCCGAAAGTATAACCATAATTAAAAATCCTTAGATTAGTCAAACATAATTCCAATTTCCTCTAAAGATTGTTTGCAATATGTTATTTCTTCGCCAAACCATTCCATTAATTTTTCTTTTTGTACAGCATCCAATAAAAAACTATCATTTGTCATTTTTTTTAGATACAATTCTTCTACAATTTGCTCATGCTCCTGATTCATTTCATAATAATCTCTCCAATATTTTTTCATATCTTTCTCTTCATAAAGATATGGCAATAAAATATTATCGCTTTTATGCATAAACTCCTTTTCGTTCATGTCTGAACATATTTTTTCTTCTTCTCCCCAAAAAATAGCAGATATAGCTGGAATATCATCACCATCGTTTTCGACAAGCAAATATGGAAATATTTCTCCTCTTACTCTATAAATTATATCTAATTCAGCATCCTTTAACAATGTATTTTCTATATTGTTTTCCCCTTCTAAATAATTTTCTTCACTCTGTATTCCACACAAAAAATTCTTTTCAGAAAAGGATATAACGCCTCTAGTTCCTTCCATATTTTGGAATAGAAAACTAGTTCCATCCCAAGAAATTTCATCTGACAACAATGTATATTTTCCAACCATTACTGCATGGCAAATAGAAGCAAATATACATTTACTATAAACACTGGTTCTATCCGTAAACTCAAAAATTGTATTCATTGTCTATCTCCTGTTATGAAGTGACTTTTGTCAAGGGTTAATTTCAGGAAATTTTTTCTTAACTCCAGTCACATTTGTTTTTCTGACAGCATTGGAAAAGAGCCCTAGTTTAACAGTCCCCGGCAGTTGGCCACTCTGTTATACGTGGATTGGTTACCTACAGGCTAATGGTCCGCCGTTCTTTCTGTATTTCATGGCTGTTTTTCACCTCAATAATAAATTTATGAGGTTCATAATAATTAGCAGTTATTTATTATTCAATGTACTAGTTACCAGTTAGTACATTCTTAAAGTCTTCATACATTTTAAATGTAATTTTCAAAATTTCTTCTAAATCCTCATATGTTCCTATGATTGGTTTTTTTATCCTGTAACTGCTATCAATTAGTCTCCTTGAATATGTCCCCCAAGGAGCCCCAAGAAGCAATTCTCCATTCTCTCTAACTACCCAAACTAAATCAACCATTCCATCTTGCAGAATAATATGAACTCCCAAAGTAATCTTTCCAATTTGTTCTTCCTTGATTTTATATAGTTTTTCTTTTGCATCAAACAGCGGAGAATAGCCTAAAGCTTGAATTGTCTCCATAACTTCTTTACCCTCAATATAAACTAACCGGTTACTTGAAGGTGTTCTTTCAGCATTAAATTTATTAGATAATTCTTCATATCGCTTAATAAAGTCTATTTTTATTAGAGCATTCTTAATCTTAGAATTTAATTCTATCATTGCACTTCCTCCGTAAATTCCCCCATGTCATCTAATAGATTAGCATCTAAACCACTCTCAAGAGCCTCACGCATCGCAGCATCATAATTTGCAAAAATACTTCTTAACTTATTCTGTGTTGCTGCCATTATCCC
>OGXD01000683.1_pt1 | contig 30164 bp, 19 predicted proteins | sample 1576211 | NCBI WGS metagenome assembly OGXD01 (sample SAMEA3541470, study PRJEB24748) | human gut metagenome | biome: human gut; feature: human-associated habitat; material: faeces | place: China | collected 2012
GCGCTCCGTACCTCGGCCTCTTCGGCTATGTCAAGGGCACGGCCGACAAGAAGGCGGAGATCAAGAACCTGATGCTCTCCGGCAAGCTGGACATCACCGAAAACTACCGCAACTCCTTCGCTTACTCCGGCGGCCTCGTTGGCGGTGCGGAATATGTTTCCTTCACCGATATCACGACGAACGTTGCCGTCACCGCGAAGAAGGGCTCTGCCCCCTATCCGTGGAGCTATGTCGGTGGCTTTGCCGGTACGGTGAAGAATGCAGACTTCCTGCGCTGCGTCAACAACGGCACCGTGACCACGGACGGCGACTATGTCTCCGGCTTCGCGGCCAAGAGTGAGACGACGACCTACACCTCCTGCGTGAACAACGGTGCGATCACCGGCCGCACGAAGATCGGCGGCTTTGGCGGCGCCGTAAAGTCCACGAAGACGGTCGACTCCTACAACACCGGCACGATCGGCCTTGCAGCCTACAACGGCGGCAATCAGGGCATCGGCGGTCTGTTTGGCGAGATGGGCTACGGCTCGACGCTTACGCGCTGCTATAACACCGGTGCCGTCACCGGCGACTGCTATGTCGGCGGTCTCGTCGGCTCGGTCGGCAGCGGCTCCGACGCCGCGAACGGCCCGAGCTACATCGTCGACAGCTACAACTCCGGCTCGATCACCGGCCACAGCGACAAGAACTACTGCGGCATCGGCGGTCTGGTCGGCAAGCTCGACGCCAGCTCCTCGAGAACCTATGAGCAGAGCTACGTTCACAACTGCTACAATGTCGGCACCGTGACCGACCTTGGTCTGAAGACGATCAACGCCGGTGCGGCGATCGGTCTGATGCATGCGGATTATTCCACGGACAGCTACCTCGAAGTGGAAAACGTCTACTACCTCGCCTGCGGCCTCGAAGGTCTCGGCAAGATGAACTATTCCACAATGCACGATCCGTCCGTCTTCGCAGAGATGACGGCAGAGGCCATGAAGGCCTCCGACTTCGTCACGAAGCTCGGCGCTTCCTTCAAGGCTGACGGCACCTGCATGCAGAAGGTCAACAGCGGCTACCCCGTCCTCACCTGGCAGCAGCTGGGCGAAGGCCAGAGCGAGCACACGTTTAAAGTGACCGCAACGGTCGACGCGACCTGCACCGAGGCCGGTTCCAAGACCTACACCTGCACGGCCTGCGGCGAGACGAAGGCGGAAGAGATTCCGGCTCTCGGCCACAATGTCGGCGAAGGCGGCATCTGCAGCCGCTGCGGTGAGAAGATCGCCTACCTGTCCGCGCTCCGTCTGACCGCTTATAACGGTTCCGGTGACTATGCCTTCACGCCGGAATTCGACGGTAAGACGGCCGAATATCAGGTTGCAGTCCCCGATGCAGACGGCTTCAGCGCCTTCCTGTGGGCCACGCTGTCTGAAAATGCCCCGGAAGGCTCCACCATCAAGGCCGAGTGGACGAATCTGTATAACGGCAAAACCCAGTCCACGGCCATTACGTCCGGCAAGACCTCCGGCCAGAGCCTGGCGAACTTCAGCCGCGATGCCAAGCCGAACACCGTCACCCTGACGGTCGGCGTTGACGGCAATACGCAGACCTACACGCTCACCTCGTTCCGCACTCCGACCCTGTCTGCCCTGAACGTGACCGGCGCGCGCATGAACGAGACGTTCTCGCACCGCACGGCGGAATACACCATCGACACGACGGCAGATTCCATCACGCTCAGCGCCATACCGTATCAGGACGGCTACACCGTGACCTACAACGGCGCGGAGTCCGGCGAATGGACCCTGCAGGACGGCGAGAACGTCATGACCGTCGTCGTCTCCAACGCAGACGGCCTGTCGACCTCCTACACCGTCAAGGCAACGAAGCACGCCATCTGCAAGGTGCGTGCAGAGCTTGACCCGGAGAACGCCCTGCTGGTCCTGTATGACTCGTTCAACACCAGCATCTATCCGGATGAAAACGGCGATTATGCCCTGATGGACGGCGCGGCCTACACCTATGTCGCAACGGCGAAGGGCTATGTCGGCAAGTCGGGCAGCCTGACTGCCAGCGCGGCCGAGCCAGTGCTCAAGATCACGCTGACCGCAGCCGAAGAGAACACGACCCTTGTCAAGGATCTCCCCGCCGAATGGCCTAACTTCCGCAACGGCAGCGATCACCTTGGCATCACGAACGCCCCCACGCCCTACACGAGTGAGGACAGTGAGCTGCTGTGGGCTGCGAAGTACGGCACAGGCTGGGCGGCCGCTCCCGGCTCCCCCATTCTGGTGGACGGTGGCCTCATCACCTACACCGGCAGCACCATCAAGCGCCTCGACGTCAACACCGGCAAGGTGCTCGCAGAGGGCACGATGGCAGGTACCTCCAGCTTCTCCATCAACCCGGCAACCTATGCCGACGGCATGATCTTTGTCGGCCTGTCCGGCGGCAAGATCCAGGCCTTCAACGCCAAGACGCTCGAATCCCTGTGGATCTACACCGATCCGCTCGGCGGCCAGCCCAATACCTCCCCGACATACCACGACGGCTACATCTATGTCGGCTTCTGGAACGGCGAGAGCAAGCCCGGCAACTTCGTTGCCATCTCCGTGACGGACGAGGACCCGATGAAGACGGATGAAGCCAAGCTCGCCTCCTGGTCCTATGCCTGCGTCGGCGGCTTCTACTGGGCAGGCGCTTATGTGACGGATAACCTCTGCATCGTCGGCACGGACGACGGCTCCGGCGAGGGCGACTATATCAACACCTCCGCCCTGCTGGTCTTTGACCGCCTGACAGGCAAGCTGCTCGACTCCCACTACGGCTGCAAGGGTGATATCCGCTCCAACGTTTCCCACGACCCGGATTCTGACCGCGTGTTCTTCACGTCCAAGGGCGGCTACATCTACAATGCCGCCATCGACTGGGAAACCGGCAAGATCACGGACTTCAAGTCTCTGGCGCTCAAGGACGCCGAGGGCTACACCAGTGAGGAAAAGCCCGGTGCCATCATGTCCACCTGCACGCCGTCCGTCTACAACGGGCGCATCTACCTCGGCGTTTCCGGCAGCAAGGGCCAGTTCTCCCAGAACGGCGGCCACTGCATCGAGGTCATTGATCTGGATACTGCAACTGGCGAAATGAGCTATGCCTATTCCTACGGCATCATCGGCTATCCGCAGACCTCGGCCATGGTCTCCACGGCCTATGTCGACAAGGACTTCGACGGCGACGGCGCGGGCGACGGCTATGTGTTCATCTACCTCCCCTACAACTATACCCCCGGCGGCATTTCCGTCCTGATGGATCGCCCGGGCCAGACCGAGCCGAAGACGGCCACGGATTCCGGCTACAGCGAGATCTTCACGCCGCAGGCTCCGCTGGCACAGTACTGTATCTGCTCCACCATCGCAGACAGCACCGGCACGATCTACTACAAGAACGACTCCTGCTACATGATGGCCATCACCTCGAAGATTCTGTCCATTGAGGTCACGGAAAACCCGGAGAAGATGACCTATAAGGCCGGCGAGACGTTCGACGCCTCCGGCATGAAGGTCGTTGCCAAGCTGGCCAACGGTCTCGAGCGGGATATCACGAACTATGTGACCTGGCAGGAAGGCCCCATCGAACAGGGTCAGACCTCCATCATCCTCTCTTACACCTACGGCTTCGACAGCGCCAACTACGGCCTGAAGACGAAGACGGCCAAGCTCGAGCTCGACGTCCTGCCCAGCCAGGATGAAGACGGTGTCTACCTCATCGGCAACGCCAGCCAGCTGCTTTGGTTCGCGAGCAAGGTCAACAGCGGTGAGACCGGCATCAGCGGCAAGCTGACGGCCAACATCGACCTGACGAGCGTTGAAAGCTGGACCCCGATCGGCTCCCTGAAGCAGCCGTTCACCGGCAGCTTCGACGGTGACGGCCACAGCATCACCGGCATGAGCATCACCTTCGATTCCAATGACAAATCTGTCGGCGCTCCGTACCTCGGCCTCTTCGGCTATGTCAAGGGCACGGCCGACAAGAAGGCAGAGATCAAAAACCTGACGCTCACCGGCAAGCTGAACATCACCGAAAACTACCGCAACTCCTATGCCTATTCCGGCGGCCTTGTCGGCGCTGCGGAATACGTCTCCTTTACGGACGTCACAACGGACGTCACCGTCACGGCCAAGCAGGGCACGGCTCCCTATCCCTGGAGCTACATCGGCGGCTTTGCCGGTACGGTGAAGAACGCAGACTTCCTGCGCTGCGTGAACAACGGCAGCGTGACCTCCGACGGCGACTACGTCTCCGGCTTCGTGCCCAAGAGTGAGACGACAACCTACACCGCCTGCGCGAACAACGGCGCCATCACCGCCCGCACCAAGGTCGGCGGCTTCGGTGCCGAGGTCAAGTCCACCAAGGCAACGGACTGCGGCAATACCGGAGCCATCAGCCTTGTGGAATATGGTACCGGCAAGCAGGCAATCGGCGGTCTCTTTGCCGAAATTCGCTACGGCTCCGCCCTCACCCGCTGCTATAACACCGGCGCCGTCACCGGCGACTGCTATGTCGGCGGCCTCGTCGGCTCGGTCGGCAGCAGCTCCGATGCCACGAATGGCCCGAGCTACATCGTCGACAGCTACAACTCCGGCGCGATCACCGGCCACAGTGACAAGTACTACTGCGGCATCGGCGGTCTTGTCGGCAAGCTCGACGCCAGCTCCTCGAGAGTCTATGAGCAGAGCTACGTTCACAACTGCTACAACACCGGCACCGTGACCGACCTCGGTCTGAAGACAGCCGGTAACCCCGGCGCTGCCATCGGCGTCATGCACGCGGACTACTCCGAGGGCAGCTACCTTGAAGTGAAAGACGTCTACTACCGCGCCTGCGGCCTCGAAGGCCTCGGCATGATGGTCTATTCCACGATGCATGATCCGTCCGTCTTTGTAGAGATGTCGGCGGAGGCCATGAAAGCCTCCGGCTTCGTCACGAAGCTCGGCGCTTCCTTCAAGGCTGACGGCACCTGCATGCAGAAGGTCAACGGCGGCTATCCCATCCTGCTCTGGCAGAAGCTGGCCGAGGGCCAGAGCGAGCATACGCTGGAGAAGACGACCGTTGTCGCCCCGACCTGCACCGAGCAGGGCTACACGATCTACACCTGCACCGCCTGCGGCGAGACCGTCAAGGCCGACTTTGTTCCGGCCAACGGCCACAGCTACGAGGAATCGGTCGTTGCCCCGACCTGCGAGAAGGACGGCTACACGAACCACGTCTGCTCCGTCTGCGGCGACAGCTACCGCGACAACTATGTCGACGCTGCCGGTCATCAGTACACGCTCACCGTGACTGCCCCGACCTGCACCGCCGCCGGTTATACCACGCATCTGTGCAGCGTCTGCGGCCACAGCTACGTTGATTCCATTGTTCCGGCTACCGGCCACAGCTATGAGGATACCGTCACTGCGCCGACCTGCACCGCCGCCGGTTACACCACGCACACCTGCTCCGTCTGCGGCCACAGCTACGTCGATTCTGTCGTCCCGGCCACCGGCCATGACTATGTCTGGCAGATCACCCGCGTGCCGACCTGCACAGCGGAGGGCGTGAAGACCTTCACCTGCTCGCACTGCGGTGACAGCTATGACGTTGCTCTGGCAAAGGCGGACCACACCTACGAAGCCGTTGTGACGGCTCCGACCTGCACGAACAACGGTTACACCACACATACCTGCTCCGTCTGCGGCGACAGCTACGTCGATTCCATCGTCCCGGCCACCGGCCACAGCTATGAAGCCGTCGTGACTGCCCCGACCTGCGACAAGATGGGCTACACCACCTACACCTGCTCCGTCTGCGGTGACAGCTATGTCGGCAGCTACACCGATGCGCTCGAACACACCTACACAGCCGTCGTCACGAAGGAACCGACCTGTACCGAGGAAGGCGTGAAGACCTTCACCTGCAGCGAGTGCGGCAAGTCCTACACCGAGGCCATCCCGACGGTCGCGCACCGCTACGAAGCCGTTGTGACCGCCCCGACCTGCGACAAGATGGGCTACACCACCTACACCTGCTCCGTCTGCGGCGACAGCTATGTTGCGGACTATGTGGACGCTGCCGGCCATGACTGCGAGACGGAGACCGTCCCGGCCACCTGCCTCGGCTACGGCTTTGTCCGCGAGTCCTGCAAGCACTGCGACTACAGCGTCATCACGGAGATCACCGCCCCTCTCGGCCATGATTATCAGGCTGTCGTGACGGCTCCGACGCTCGACGAGGGCGGCTATACGACCCACACCTGCAGCCGCTGCGGCGACAGCTATGTGGACAGCGAGACCCCGGCCCTCGGCCACAAGTGCGCTGCCTACACCGACATCCCGACGGATTGGGCGAAGGAAGGCATCTGCTTCGTGATCGAGAACGGCCTCATGGTCGGCACGACCTCTACGACGTTTGCACCGAAGGACACCCTGACGCGCGCCATGCTCGTCACTGTGCTCTACCGCATGGCGGGCAGCCCGGCTGTCGACGCTCCGTCCGGCTTTGCGGATGTGGATGACGGCCAGTGGTACTCCGATGCGATCGCCTGGGCCGCCGCAAACGGCATCGTCAACGGCGTCGGCGGCAACAAGTTCGCCCCGTCCGAGCCGGTCACCCGTGAGCAGCTGGCTGCGATCTTCTTCCGCTATGCCAAGGCCGAAGCGCCCGAGGCAGACGTGCTGAGCGGCTATCCCGATGCTGAAGCCATCAGCACCTACGCCAGAGACGCCATGGCATGGGCCGTTTCCACGGGCCTCGTTACCGGCTCGAAGGAAGCGGACGGCACCTATCTTGCCCCGCAGGGCCTTGCGGCCCGCGAGCAGGCGGCTGCCATCCTCATGCGTTACGCAAAGGCAAATTAATTTTGCATCTCCCCCTTCCCCGCGCCCCGCAGCTGCCCACGCTGCGGGGCGCATTTTATCCGATATTCTCCTGCGCACTTGACACGGCGCGGCGGGGATGATATGGTATCGGCAGAAAAAATGCGGGCACACGGCTCGCTTCTGAGGTGAAAGATATGGAATATCGCATGGAGCACGACTCCATGGGCGACGTCCGCGTGCCTGCGGACCGCTATTGGGGCGCGCAGACGCAGCGCAGCTTTGAAAACTTCCCGATCGGACAGGGGCGCGAGCCCATGCCGCCGGAGATCATCCACGCATTCGGCATCCTGAAAAAGGCGGCCGCCATAACGAACGCCCGCCTGTGCCCCACGGCCATGACGGCCGAAAAATGCGGCGCCATCTGCGCCGCAGCCGACGAGGTCATCTCCGGGAAGCTGGCCGGGCACTTCCCGCTCGTCGTCTGGCAGACCGGCTCCGGCACGCAGACGAACATGAACGCAAACGAGGTCATCGCGAACCGCGGCAACGAGCTGGCGGGCAGGCGGCTGCTGCACCCGAATGATGACGTCAACCGCTCGCAGTCCTCGAACGACACGTTCCCCACGGCCCTGCATATCGCGGCCGTCTGCGCGCTCGAGGACGGTGTTCTGCCCGCGCTGACGGAGCTGGTCGACTCTCTCAAGCGCCTCGAGGCCGAAAATGAGGGCGTCATCAAGGCCGGGCGCACCCACCTGCAGGACGCCACGCCCATTTCGTTCCCACAGGAGATCTCCGGCTGGCGCAGCAGCCTCGAGCGCGATGCGGAGCTGATCCGGCTGGCGCTTCCGCCGCTGCGGGAGCTTGCGCTGGGCGGCACGGCCGTCGGCACGGGGCTGAACGCCCCCGCAGGCTTTGCCGAAGAGGTCGCTGCGGAGATCAGCCGCCTGACGGGCAAGGACTTCCGCAGCGCCCCGAACAAGTTCCACGCCCTCACCTCCCGCGACGAGCTGGTCTTCGCCCACGGCGCGCTGCAGGCGCTGGCAGGCGACCTGATGAAGCTGGCAAACGATATCCGCTGGCTCGGCTCCGGCCCACGCAACGGTCTCGGTGAGCTGTTCCTGCCGGAGAACGAGCCCGGTTCGTCCATCATGCCCGGCAAGGTCAACCCGACGCAGTGCGAGGCGCTGACGATGATCGCCGTGCAGGTCATGGCGAACGGAGCCGGGATCGGCTTTGCGGCCTCGCAGGGCAATTTCGAGCTGAACGTCTTCCTGCCCGTTCTGGCGCACGAATTCCTGCAGTCCGCGCGGCTGCTGGCCGAGGGCATGCGCTCGTTCCGCCTGCGCTGCGCCGACGGCATCCGCGCCAACCGCGAGAAAATGGCGGAAAATCTACGCCGCTCCCTCATGCTCGTCACGGCGCTCAGCCCCACGATCGGCTATGAAGCGGCTGCCGAGACTGCAAAGCTCGCCCACCGGGAGGACCTGACGCTCCGCGAGGCATGCCTGCGCCTCGGCTGCCTGACCGGCGAGCAGTTCGACGCTCTGTTCCATCCCGAAGAGATGGTCTAAAGCACAATAATGCCCCTGCCACGCCGAAAGCATGGCAGGGGCACTTTGTGTTTCAGTGCAGATGGTCGTAGATGCGGAGCATGACCGTCGCAGCCTCGGCGCGCGTGGTCGTGCGCTGCGGGAAGAAGCGGTTGTTCTCCGCGCCGCGGATAAGGCCGAGGGCCGTCATGCGCGCGACGCTGTCTCGCGCCCAGACGGAAATGGACGCCGTGTCGGCAAAGCTCAGCTTTCCGGTGTGGAGCGTCTCGCCGCGCTGCTGCATAAGGCGGTCGAGAATGACGCACATCTCCTCGCGCGTGATGAGCGCCTCGGGGCGATAGGAGCCATCCTCATAGCCGCGGATCAGATTTTTCCGCAGGGCCCAGCTCATCGCTGCCGTGTACCATTGGCCGCCCTTCACGTCGGAAAAGCCCGCTGCGCTGTCCGGGAGGCTCTCGCCGACGGCACGCGCCAGCATCGTAACGAACATGGCGCGGTTCAGGCCTCCATCCGGTTCATACGCAAAGTCTCCCACGCCTTTAAGAAGATCCAGAGAGACTGCCCGGTCAATGCTTTCGAAATACCAGGAATTTGTGGGCACGTCGCGAAAGAGATGGCCGGACTTGCTCAGATAGAGCGTGTACGTCTGGCCACATCCCTCCTTTGCAAACACGCGATAGCGCAGAATTCCGGTAAAAAATTCCAAACCGGAGGAAGGGTAAACCGCCGAGCGCTCCGTCGGAGCAGAGCCGTCGAGCGTGTAGCGCAGCTCGGAATTCGGATTCGGATTGGAGATCATAACCTTGCCGTTCAGAGCCCTGACTGTCGGCTCCTTCAGCGTAATGCCGCGCACCTGGACCGAGGTCTCAGCGCTGGCACTGCCATTCAGATTAAAGGCGGCCACAGCGCGAAGGGTCTGGCCTGCCTTTGCCTCAATGGGACCGGAATAAACCCGGCCGGAGGCCAGCGGCGAGGAGCCGTCGAGCGTATAGTAGATCACTGCGCCCTTGTCGGCCGTGATGGTGACCTTTCCGCCCGCCTCCGTGACGGTCGGTGCATTTACGGGGCCGAGATCCGTTCCGGTCGGCTTGCAGGAGCTGTAGGTGTGGCCCTTCTCCAGCGAGACGCCGCGGCGACGGAACAGCTCGTTCACCGTAACGAATTCATAGCCCTTGGCCTGCAGCTTGTCAATGGCCATCAGGACGCCGTCCACCGTGGTGGAATGGATGTCGTGCGCCAGCACGATCGCGCCGTCATGTGCTCCGTTGACGATGTTCGTGCAGACGGTGTCGGCATTGCGGTACTTCCAGTCCAGCGGATCGACGGACCAGAGAATGGCCGGATTGTCCAGCAGCGACAGCACGCGGGAATTATAATCGCCGTAGGGCGGGCGCACAAGATAATGCGTGCCATAGCCCGTGATGCGGTTGAGAATATCGGCCGTATGGCTGATCTGCCACCTCACCTGCGAGTCCGTCTTTTTGCTCAGCTGCGGGTGATCGTATGTATGCGAGGCGATCTGATGGCCGGCATCGCGGACGAGGCCCGCCGTCACATCGTAGTTCTCGGCCTGCTGACCGAGCATGAAGAACGTCGCCTTGACACCGCGCTTTGCCAGCCCCTCGAGCAGGCGGCGCGTATAGGGCCCGGGGCCGTCGTCAAATGTCAGGGCGATCAGCTTGCCGCCCTTCGAGCGGGTCTCCGTCTCCGGGACGGCCATCGCCGTCGCCGGGAGCAGCGTCAGAAGGCACGCTGCCAGCAAAAGGATCGCTAAAATTCTGTGCTTCATCGGTACTTCCTCCGTTTTCTGTCATTTCTATGGAGGGCATGCATCCCGCCGCATCGAGCCGGAACACCAGCCGCGCCCGGCCCATAAGCTCCTGCTCCGCCGCCTGCGGCAGCCATTGCGGCAGCTGCTGCGCCTCTTCGGGCAGCAGGGCAAGCGCATAGCCGTCCTCCAGCTGCTTGAGCAGGCCGTTGCGGATGGGAACGCCGTCCGCCTCGCCGCACCACGGGAGCCACGCGCCGCGCGGCATGGCAGCCGCCGCAGCGGCCGTCAGCCCGTCCGGAAAATGCGACACCGGGATACAGGCCTGCAGCTCTGCGCCCTCACGGCGCGGATACGGAATGCCGAGATACTCCACTCTCCATTTAGATATGACGTAAATGCGGCGCAGTTGTTCCGCATGCTTGGAAATTTTGCAGATAAAAATATAGAACAGGCCCTCCTGCTGCGCCGTTACGGTACCGATCTGCTCGCCCTGCTCCCAAACGCTCAATTCCATCATCAAAAATCCCTCCCGCACAGCCTATGCGGGAGGGTGGCGCATCATTCCGTTTCGCCCTTCGGCAGGCCAAAGCTGACCGCAATGGCGTTGTCGACCTGATTCATCATGGCCGCATCGAGCCTGCCCATGTGCTCGCGCAGGCGGCGCTTGTCAATGGTGCGGATCTGCTCGAGCAGCACGACAGAGTCCTTCGTCAGGCCGACGTTCCGGCCGGTCAGCTCAATGTGCGTCGGCAGCTTTGCCTTGTTCATCTGGCTCGTGATCGCCGCCGCAATCACCGTGGGAGAATGCCGGTTGCCCATGTCGTTCTGCACGATGAGCACGGGCCGCGTGCCCCCCTGCTCACTGCCGACGACCGGACTGAGATCGGCATAGAAAATATCGCCACGCTTGACAGTCATATCCATTTCCGTTTCACGCTCCGAGAAAAATATCACCCGTTACACTGATTGCTTTCAGGAAGCTCTGCTTAGATCAGCAAGAGTGGATGGCGAGAGATTTTTTGGCAAGTCAAGGTATGGAAAACGCAGGAATACTTTGTGTACCCGCAAGGGGCATGCCGCATCCGTAAGGCGGCAAAGCCGCCAACGGCTGCGCAATATTTCAAGTTTTTCATACCGATGGATTGACGAAAAATATCCGGCATCCGCCGCAGCTGATCTATGCAGAGCTTCCTCTAAGTACCGCGGGTAATCATATTGTCCCACGGGGCCGGAAAAATTATACGCCCCCGTGCTCTATCCTATGCGGCACGGGGGCGTCATGTGTTTTTCAGACTGTCAAAAACCTGCCCAGCCGAAAATTACGCCGGGAAGAAAAGTGGAAAAGGAAACCGTCAGGGTCAGCTTGGCGAAAAAGTCCGAAGGGATTTTTTGACAAGCTGTTTTATTCCTGCAGCATATCGAGGAACTGCTGCTCCGTCAGAACAGGGATCCCAAGCTCGCCTGCCTTGCGCAGCTTGCTGCCCGCATTCTCGCCTGCCACGACATACGTCGTCTTCTTCGAGACGGAGCCGGAGGCCTTGCCGCCGTGCGCCTCGATCTTTTCCGTGGCCTCATCGCGCGTGAACAGCGACAGAGCGCCCGTGAGCACGAATGTCATGCCCGCAAAGCGGTCGTCCGACGGCGCGGCCGTGCTCTCAAAATTCACGCCTGCCTCGCGCAGGCGGCGCAGCATGTGCTGCGACTGCGGGCTTGCAAACCACGACACGATGCTCTGTGCCGTGATGGCCCCGATGTCGCTGACCTGCGTGAGCGCGGCCTCGTCCGCCTGCATGAGCGCGTCCATGGAGCCAAACGTGCGCGCAAGCACCTTGGCGGCCTTTTCGCCGACCTGCCGGATGCCGAGCGCATAGATCAGGCGGCTGAGATCGGCGCTGCGGCTGGCCGCGATGGAGTCCAGCAGCTTCTGCGCGGCGCGCGTGCCGCTCTTCCAGAGGCTCTTCAGGTCATCCAGCTGCAGGTAGTAGATATCCGCCGGAGAATGGATGTGGCCGCCCGCGATGAGCTGGTCCACAAGGGCCTCGCCGAGGCCCTCGATATCCATGGCGCCGCGCGAAACAAAGTGCGCAATGTTGCGGCTGAGCTGGGCCGGGCACTCCGCGCCCGTGCAGCGCACGGCAGCGCCGTCCGGGTCCCGCTCGACCGGCGCGCCGCAGACGGGGCACACGGACGGCAGATGGAACGGCACGGCGTCCTGCGGGCGCTTTTCCGGCACGACCGCAAGAATTTCCGGGATGATCTCGCCCGCCTTGCGGATGGTGACGGTGTCGCCGATGCGGATATCCTTTTCGGAAATGAAGTCCTGATTGTGGAGTGTTGCGCTTGTGACCGTTGTGCCCGCCAGCCGGACGGGGCTGACGACAGCGCGCGGCGTCAGGACGCCGGTCCGCCCGACCTGCACGACGATGTCCTCCACAAGGGTCTCACGAATTTCGGGCGGATATTTATAGGCGCAGGCCCAGCGTGGGAATTTCGCCGTGCTGCCGAGCTGCGCGCGCTGCGGCAGGCTGTCGAGCTTGACCACCGCGCCGTCGATGTCAAAGGCAAAGCCGTCGCGCGTCTCGCCGATCCCGGCAATGCGCCGCAGGGCCTCATCCGCCGTGGCGCAGCGCGTGTGCGGGATAACATGGAAGCGCAGCGCCTGCAGGAATTCCAGCGTCTCGATGTGCGACGTGAACTCCCGCCCCTCGGCAAGCTGGAGGTTAAAGACGAGAATGTCCAGCCTCCGCTCCGCCGCCACGGCGGGATCGAGCTGGCGCAGGCTGCCCGCTGCGGCATTGCGTGGATTGGCAAACAGCGGCTTGCCCTCCTCCTCGCGCGCCTCGTTGAGCTGCGCGAAGACCGCGCGGGGCATAAAGACCTCGCCGCGGACGATGAGACGGTGCGGCGCGCCGTCCAGATGCATGGGAATGGAGCGGACCGTCTTGAGATTTTCCGTCACGTCCTCGCCGATGCGGCCGTCGCCGCGCGTTGCGCCGCGGACGAACGCGCCGTCCACATACTCCAGCGCAACGGACAGGCCGTCAACCTTCGGCTCGACGCTGTAGACGGCGTCCGGCACGCTCTCGCGCACCCGGCCGTCAAATTCGCGGACCTCGTCCGGCGAGAACACGTCCTGCAGACTCTCGAGCGGCACGGCGTGCTCGACCTTTTCAAACTTGCTCAGCGCCTCGCCGCCGACCCGGCGCGTGGGCGAGAGCGGCGATGCCAGCTCCGGATGCGCGGCCTCCAGCTCCTCCAGCCGCCGCAGCAGCCGGTCATATTCATAATCCTCCATCTCGGGCGCATCGAGCACATAGTACTGATGGTTCGCCCGCTCCAGCACCTCGGTCAGGTGCGCGATCTCTTCGCGTGGGTTCATGTTCCTTCCTCCTCCGGGCCGCCCAGCCCGATGTAGGTGGACGGCACATTGCCGACGATGACGGTCTCCGCCGCAAGGACGGTCACATCGACGGCGAGCTCCTGCGTACCGGCCAGCGACAGGATCGTGACCGTAACGTGAATGTCAATAAAGATCTGGTGCAGTGTCTGGTTGATCCCGACCGTGCTGAAGCGGTTCCGGAACGCGGCGTCCGAGGTCCGCACGGCCAGCACGCGCACGACCAGCCGCGGCCCCATGCCGGAAAACAGCTCCGGCAGCACGACGCTCCCGACCGGGATGCCAAGCTCCTCAACGGACAGGTCCGCGAGATTTTCGTCGATCCGGGCCGTCAGCGCCGTGCGGAAGCGGTTCAGCCCCGCCACGTTCGACCGCACGGCCGTGACATTGCCCTGCGTATCTTTCTCCAGCTCGACGAGCTTGTCATAGGTGATCTCCTCCGCCGTGAGCGTGTCCTGCACGGCGTCGTTGATGGCCGCCGAGGCCTGATTATCCAGCTGCAGCGCCGCCAGCTGCGCCAGCACGGGCGCATAGTGAAGCCGCGTCAGCAGCACAAGGACCGAGACCGCCGCCAGCAGCACGGCAAGCGCCGCGCGCAGGCGGTTCCGCTGCACAAATGTCATTCTGCCCACCACCCCCTGCAGCTTATGCGGGGCGCGGGCGTGGTATGTTTATAGCTTCTTCATGCGGGAGGCGGCGAAGTTCGCCATCAGGCGCTTCGTGCCGATCTGGTCAAAGGCGATCTCGAGCATTTTGTCATTGCCCGTCGGCAGGACGGACAGCACAAGGCCGCGGCCGAAGACGTCGTGCTCGACCGTGTCGCCCTTGCGGAAGTCGATCACGGGTCCGGATGCATGGTGCGAGCCAAGCGTATCGCTGTGGGGCATGGTCGGGCGCGGGCGCGGCTTGGCCTGCTGCACGAAGCGCGGCTGCGTGTGCTGCTTGCGCTCGACAAGCTCCTCCGGGATCTCCGCAAGGAAGCGGGACGGACGGCTGACCGTTGTGCGGCCGTAGAGCATACGCTGGTGCGCACAGGTGATGGTCAGGCGGCGCTTGGCGCGCGTGATAGCCACATAGCACAGGCGGCGCTCCTCCTCCATCTCCTCCGGCTCGCCGATGGCGCGGGCACTCGGGAACAGGCCGTCCTCCGCGCCGACGAGATAGACCTCCGGGAATTCCAAGCCCTTGGCCGAGTGCACCGTCATCATGACGACGGCGTCCGCCGTGCGGTCATACTGCTCGATGTCGGTATAGAGCGCGATCTCCTCCAGAAAGCCGCTGAGGCTCGGCGCATCCGCATTCTCCAGATACGTCAGGATGGAGGAACGCAGCTCGCGCACGTTCTCGAGACGGGTGCGGCTCTCCACATCGCCCTTCTGCTCGAGCATGGCGGCGTAGCCCGTGCGGATGAGCAGCTCGTCGTAGAATTCCGGCAGCGGCATCGTGCGGGAAAGCTCTGCGCACGATTCGATGAGCTCTGCAAACTGCTGCAGCTTCCCCTCGGCCCGCTCCAGCGCGGGATAGGAGCGGGCATTGCAAAGCACGGAATACAGCGGGCGGCCCTCCGCCGCACTCTGGCGCTCAATGACCTCAAGCGTCTTTCCGCCGATGCCGCGCGGCGGCTGATTGATGATGCGGCGCAGGCGCAGATCGTCCGCACGGTTGTTGATGAGACAGAGATAGGCCAGCATGTCCTTGACCTCCGCGCGGTCGAAGAAGCGCGTGCCGCCGATGATGCGATACGGGATGCCGTTTCGCTTGAAGGCATATTCCAGCGCGTTCGACTGCGCGTTCATGCGGTAGAGCACGGCGAAATCGCCGTAATTCTGGCCGTGGGAATCCGTCAGGATGCGGTTTGCGACGTAGTTGGCCTCCTCCACGCCGTCGGAGGCCTCATAGATGCGCACGCGATCCCCCTGCCCGTTCTCCGTCCATAGCTTCTTGCCCTTGCGGCTGTGGTTGTTGGCAATGACGGCGTTGGCCGCATCCAGAATGCACTGCGTCGAGCGGTAGTTCTGCTCCAGCCGGATGAGGCGCGCGCCCTGATACTCGTTTTCAAAATTCAGGATGTTCTCGATCGTCGCGCCGCGGAAGCGATAGATGCTCTGGTCATCGTCACCGACGACGCAGATATTCTCGTGCCGGCCGGCCAGCAGCGAGGCCAGCAGATACTGCAGGTGGTTCGTATCCTGATACTCGTCGATGAGGACATAGCGGAACTTGCGCTGATAGTGGTCGCGCACATCCTCATATTCCTGCAGCAGGCGGACCGTCAGCAGGATAATATCGTCAAAGTCGACCGCATTGGCCTCCTGCATCCGTCTCTGATAGGCCGCATAAAGCTGGCCGATGCACTTCAGGCGGTAATCCGAGTTGACGGAGGCCAGAAACTCCTCCGGCGTCTGCATCTGGTCCTTCAGGCGGGAGATCTGCGTGAGGACGGCGCGCGGCGGGAATGTCTTCTCGTCCAGCCCGCGCTCGCGAAGGAGGTCCTTCATCACGCGCTCGGAATCCGCGGTGTCGTAGATCGTAAAACTGCGGTCATAGCCGAGGCGCTCGATCTCGCGCCGCAGGATGCGGCAGCAGGCCGAGTGGAACGTCATGGCCCAGACGTCGTTCGCCTCCGGGCCGAGCAGGTCTGTCAGGCGTTCGCGCAGCTCATTTGCCGCCTTGTTCGTGAAGGTGATGGCCAGAATGCTCCACGGCGCTGCCGGGCGCAGGGCACAGAGGGCATCCGCCCGCTGCACGCCCTCCTCCGTTGGGTATTTTGCCTGCTCCTCCAGAAAATCGATGTCCTCCGGCACGGCATCCGGCGGAACCTCCGTGCTGTCGGAGGCGCAGCCATAACGGATCAGATTGGCGATGCGGTGGATGAGAACGGTCGTCTTGCCGCTGCCAGCACCGGCCAGCAGCAGGAGCGGCCCCTCCGTGGTCAGAACAGCCTCGAGCTGACGCGGATTCATGCGCGAAAAGCGCGAGGCGATATAATCTCTGCGTGCGGCGCAAAAGCGCTGCTCCAGTTCCTGTGTCATAATTACTCCCTGTCGAGAAGCCCCCGCCGAATCGGCTGTAGGGCGAAATGGTTTATCCTTGTTTTTACCCTTATATTTTAGTACATCCGCGCGAAAAAAGAAAGCCCGATTTTGCTGCCCGGCCACAGCAGCACACCCGCAAAATAAAAATGCCCTGCCGAGAGGCGCACTCTGGAAGGAAGTGCGCCTCAGTTATATTCGCCTGACAGCGAGTGAAATTGTCCTTCGGACAGTGATAGGATACTTCGCATCGTGATATTGCCTGCGGCAGTTTAACGGGCGAATATAATATCACAAAAACCGAGAGGCTTTTATATCACTTTCCGAATAGGAAAATATCACTCCGGGCAAAGCCCGGAATATCACTTGCTCTTTCCGGGCGGCCTGACATTTGACGTCGATTGTACCTTTTCTTTCCGGTAATTCTATGCTATAATGAGGAAAACCGATTTCAGGAGGCAAGCCTATGCCGATCTCTGCAGAAGCACCGTGGCTGAATTATTACGGTGCGATTCCCCGCACGCTGAATTATCCGCGCCTGACCATCTACCAGCTCGTCGCGCAGACCGCGCGGGAATGCCCGGATCTGCCCGCCTATGAGTTCATGGGCCGCAGAACGAGCTACCGCGATTTTCTGGCGCGCATCGACCGCGCCGCCCTCGCGCTCTACACCGCAGGCATCCGCGCGGGTGACCGCGTGACGATCTGCATGCCGAACACGCCGCAGGCGCTCGACTGCTTCTATGCGCTCAACCGCATCGGGGCCGTCTCCAATATGATCCATCCCCTGTCCGCCGAGGAGGAGATCCGCTTCTACCTCGATGTCTCGGGCAGTCAGGCCATTTTAACGCTCGATCGCTTCTACGGCAAGGTAGCCGCGGCCGCCGCACGGGCCAAGCGCAAGCCGAAGCTCTGGATCGCCCGCCTGCAGCCGGAGCTGAAGCCGCTCATGCGCCTCGGCTATGACCTGACGCAGGGCCGCAAAACGCCGAAGCTCCCACAGGAGGGCTGCACGCTCTGGACGGACCTGCTGCGCAAAGCCGCAGGTACGCTTCCGCCGGACGACGGCCAGTGCGATGCCTGCGCCAGCATCCTCTATTCCGGCGGCACGACCGGCACGACGAAGGGCATCTGCCTTTCCAGCTACAATTTCAACGCTCTTGCGCTGCAGACCATCGCAGCCAGCGGCTATGAAAGCATCCGCGGCTGCATGATGCTCTCCGTCATGCCCGTGTTTCACGGCTTCGGCCTCGGCATCGGCATCCACACGGCGCTCGTCGGCGGAGCCTGCTGCATCCTCGTGCCGAATTTCAACATCCGGACCTATGCCGACCTGCTGCGCAAAAAGCACCCGAACTTTATTCCCGGCGTGCCGACGCTGTTCGAGGCTCTGCTGCGCACGACCGGGTTGGAAAAGCTCGACATGTCGTTCCTCATGGGCGTATTCTCCGGCGGCGACTCCCTGTCCGTGGAGCTGAAGCACAAGGTCGATGCCTTCCTGCACGCGCACAACGCGAAGGTGCAGATCCGCGAGGGCTACGGCACGACGGAATGCGTAACGGCCAGCTGCCTGACGCCGGTCGACACCGCGCGCGACGGCTCCATCGGCATTCCCTTCCCCGACACCTTCTATAAGATCGTCCGCCCCGGCACAACGGAGGAGGTCGCCCCCGGCGAGGAGGGCGAGATCTGCCTGTCCGGCCCGACGGTCATGCTCGGCTATCTCGACAATCCGAAGGAGACGGCGCTCGTTCTGCAGCGGCACAACGACGGCCGCATCTGGCTGCACACCGGCGACCTCGGCTGCATGGATACAGACGGCTTCGTCTACTTCCGCCAGCGCATCAAGCGCATGATCATCACCTCGGGCTACAACGTCTATCCAAGCCAGCTGGAGAATATCATCGACGGCAACGAAAACGTTCTGCTGTCGTGCGTCATCGGCGTGAAGGACCCCTATAAAATGCAGAAGGTCAAGGCCTTCGTCGTGCTGAAGCCGGGAGTCGCCCCGACGGAGGCAGTCCGGCAGGACCTGATGGCCTACTGCCGCAAGCGCATCGCCAAATATGCAATGCCCTATGAGATCGAATTCCGGGAGGAGCTTCCCAAAACGCTTGTCGGCAAGGTCGCCTACCGCGTGCTGGAGGAGGAAGCGGAAAAGGAGCAGCAGGCATGACGAAAGAGACTTCCCTTCCCGCAAAGCAGCGTATCTGGGAGCTGGATGCCCTGCGCGGGCTGTGCATCCTGTGCATGGTCGCCATCCACGCCTTCTGGGACCTGAGCGCCTTCGGCGGCTTTACATTTGATCTGCCGGGCTGGTTCCTGTTCTGCCGGCAGTACGGCCATATCCTGTTCATCCTGCTCTCCGGCCTGTGTGCCACGCTGGCCTCGCGCAGCTTTCAGCGCGGCGTGTATGTGTTCGGCGCGGCTCTCGTGATCTCGTATGTCACGTTCTTCATGGTCAACGTTCTGAACTTCCCGAGCGACATGCTCATCTGGTTCGGCATCCTGCATATGCTCGGCGTGTGCATGATGCTCTTCCCGCTGTTCAAGCGGCTGCCGGTATGGGCGCTGGCCGTGCTGGGCGTGGCCTTTGTGGCGCTCGGCGCCTGGTTCGAGACGTTCTACATCCCCGTGAAGTTTCTGTTCCCGCTCGGTCTGCGCGCACAGGGCTTCTACTGCGGCGGCGACTACTTCCCGCTGCTGCCGGGCTTCGGCTGGTTCCTGCTCGGCGCGGTCATCGGCCGCACCGCCTACCGCAAAAAGCAGAGCCTGCTGCCGCGCGTGAACGCCGCAAATCCCGTCATCCGCTTTTTCTCGTTCTGCGGTCGGCATTCGCTGCTCATCTACATGCTGCATCAGCCCGTGCTGACCATCGGCACGATCCTGATCTTCGGCTGAACCATATTCCCGATTTGACGCGGGTCTGTTCGACGCGGAAGTGTTGACAGGCCCGCGCCGTTTTGTTATAATGTATCACAGATAGATAGTGATACTATCAGAAAGCTGGGGTGCCTTATGACCCAAAAGGAGCTGCGCGAGCAGAACCGCGCCGCCGTCATTCGGGCGGCACAGGGGCGCTTCCTCGCCCAGAGCATTGACAAGACCACCATCGCCGAGATCGCCGAGGACGCCGATCTGACGCCGATGTCCGTCTACCGCTATTTCGGCAGCAAGCAGGCCATTGCCGTCGCCGTCGCCAATCATCTGCTCGACGCATATCTCGCCGAGCACAGTGCGCGCTGCGAGGCCGCCCGGACCGGTGCGCCGGAGAACGGTTATGAGACGTTTTCCCGCATATTGGGCGCATATATCGATACCTACGAGGCTCATCCGGAATACATCCGCTTTCTGCAGGACATGGCGTTCTACGCCCTGCGCGAGCAGCTGACGGAATCCGTGCGCTACATGTGCTTCAGCCGCCCTGTGGCGACCGGTCTGGACAAACCGGGGCGCGAGGCGCTCGTGCGCGGCATGGAGGACGGCTCCGTCCGCCGCGACCTCGATCTTGAGATGGTCTACCTCAATCTCGTGAACCTGCTCACGGGCGGCGTCAATTTCCGCATTCTGATCGACGAAGCAACACAAATGAAGATCATCCGCTCGTCTGCGGAGATCCTTCTGTATTATGTAAAGAACTCCGGGAGGTAAGAACGATGGAAAAGAATTATGTTGTGATGACCGACTCCTCTGCTGACCTGAATCCGGCACTGGAGCAGGAGCTGGGCGTGGATATCATCCCGCTGAGTGTCAACTGCGGCGACCGGACCTTCCTGGACTATCCGGATGAGCGCGAGATCAAAACCAGCGAGTTTTACGGCATGCTGCGCAGCGGCGCAAACGCCAAGACCGCAGCCGCGAACGTCGAAACGTTCCTCACGGCAATGTCCCGCCATCTGGAGCATGGCAAGGACGTGCTGTATCTCGGCTTCTCATCCGGTCTGAGCAGCACCTACAGCGCCTCCGAGATCGCCGCGCAGGAGCTGCGCGAGCGCTATCCCGAGCGGAAGGTTCTGACGGTCGACACGCTGTGCGCCTCCATGGGTCAGGGCCTGCTGGTTTGGCTGACCGTGCAGGAGCTGAAGCACGGCGCAACGCTGGAGGAGGCTGCAAAGTACGCTGAAGACAACCGCCTGCACCTGTGCCACTGGTTCACGGTCGACGATCTGTTCTTCCTGAAGCGCGGCGGCCGCGTCTCGGCGGCGACGGCCCTCGTCGGCAGCGCACTCGGCATCAAGCCCGTGCTCCATGTGGACAACGAAGGCCACCTCATCAACGTCTCGAAGGCCCGCGGCCGCAAAAATTCCATCCTCGCGCTGGTCGACCGCATGGAGAGAAGCGCCATTGAGCCGGAAAAGCAGACCGTCTTCATCAGCCACGGCGACTGCCTTGCAGACGCGGAATTCCTGGCGCAGGAGGTCCGCCGCCGTCTGCACGTCCCGCGTATCGAGATCAATTACGTCGGCCCGGTCATTGGTGCGCACTCCGGTCCCGGCACACTGGCGCTGTTCTTCCTCGGAACAGCGCGCTGAGCCACATAGAATTCATAGAATTACAGAAAAACCGCTGCGGTCCATTGCTCGGATCGCAGCGGTTTTTCAGATATCTCTTCTGCCCTCGAGCGCGCGCAGCAGCGTGACCTCGTCGGCATACTCCAGCTGGCTGCCGACGGGGATGCCGTAGGCAAGGCGCGTCACGCGCACCTCCAGCGGGCGCAGCAGGCGGGAAAGGTACATGGCGGTCGCCTCGCCCTCCGTGTCCGGATTCGTGGCCATGATGACCTCGCGCACGCCGCCCCTGCCGACGCGCTCGAGCAGCTCGCGGATGCGCAGATCGTCCGGACCGACCTGATTCAGCGGGGAGATCACGCCGTGCAGCACATGATACACGCCGTGGTATTCCCGGGCGCGCTCCATGGCGACAACGTCCTTCGGCTCCGCCACGACGCAGATGAGGCCGTGGTCGCGCTCCTCATCCTCGCAGATGGGGCAGACGTCGCGATCCGTCAGGTTCTGGCACACGGGGCACAGGTGGACGGACTTCCGCGCCTCAAGCAGGGCGTCGGCGAATTCCTCCGCCTCCTCCTGCGGCTGGGACAGTAAGTAAAACGCCAGCCGCTGTGCCGTCTTGCCGCCGATGCCCGGCAGCTTGGCAAACTGTTCCGTCAGCCGCTCCAATGCGGCGGGAAAAACGCGCATCAGAACAGGCCGCCGAGATTCAGGCCGCCGGTCAGGCGGGACATATTCTGCGACGCCTCGGCCTCGGCCTTGCGCATGGCCTCGTTCACTGCGGCAACGACCATATCCTGCAGCATTTCGACATCCTCGGGGTCGACAGCCTCCGGATCGATCGTCAGGGAGACGACCTCGTGCTTGCCGTTCACAACGGCCTTGACCACGCCGCCGCCCGCAGCAGCCTCATACTGCTTGACCTCAAGCTCCTCCTGCATCTTCAGCATGTCCTGCTGCATTTTCTGGGCCTGCTTGATCATGTTCATGTTCATGCCGCCGCCCATCGGGCCGCGGAAACCGCCTTTTGCCATAGTGACATTCTCCTTTTTCAAGTTGGAATTTATTCTTACTTCAGTTCGACCAGTTCCGGGTGCTCCTCCCCGAAGCTCACGAGCCGTTCAAAGCCCTCGTTTGGCTTTTCTGCCTTTCCGGAAGCAATGCGCACCCGCACGGGCCTGCCCAGCAGGGCCGTGGCGGCGTCCGACACCGGCCGGAGGACCTCCGGCTTGTTGATGAGGTTCCGCACGAATTCCGTCTCCGTCTGCAGCTCCAGAACGTCCCCGTGCAGCGTACCGCGCACCGGCGCGTTGTCCTGCGTGGAGAACATGGCCTGCTCCGGCAGCGGGAGCGTCGTTTTCAGCCGCTTGACAAGCTCCGGCCAGAAGCCCGGCGGGGCCTCGGACGGTGCAGGCTGCTGCGGCTCCGGGGCCGTCTCCGGCTCCTCCGGCGCTGCCTGTTCCTGCTGCGCCTGCTCCTCCTGCTGCGGTGCAGCAGCGACGGGCACGACACCGCGCGCCAGACGCTCCTCCACGCGGCACAGGCGGGCATTGAGCGACTCGGCATCCAGACTGGCCTCCGGCTCGCACAGGCGCACAAGGCAGAGCTCGGCGTCGATGCGGCGGTTCGCGCTGGCATTGAAGCCCGCCGCCGTATCGCGCAGGACGGCCGTGATGCGCAGCAGCTCGCCCGGGCTGAGCAGCGGCTGCAGCGTGCGCAGCTCCTGCGGCGTGCAGATTCCGGAGATCATCTGGATCCCGGCCTGCGGGGCCGTGCGCAGGATGAGCAGGTCGCGCGCCACGGCGCACAGCTCGTCCAGCATGGCGCCGAGGTCCTTGCCCTCGGCATACTGCGTGTTGAAAATCGAGAGCGCCGCAGCCGCATCATGCTTCCCGACAGCCTCCATGAGCGCCGCCGTCTGCCGCGCGCCCGCGAGGCCGAGGACCTTGCAGGCCTCGTCGACCGTCACCGCGCCCTGCGCAGCGGAGGCGCACTGGTCGAGCAGGCTCACCGCATCGCGCAGACCGCCGTCCGCCAGCCGCGCCAGAAACGCAGCCGCATCCGGCTCGAGCTCGATGCTCTCCTGATAGGCGATATAATTCAGACGGCCCACGATATCCTCCGGCACGATGCGCCGGAAGGCGAAGCGCTGGCAGCGCGACAGGATCGTGGCCGGCACCTTATGCAGCTCCGTCGTCGCCAGAATGAACAGCAGGTGCTCCGGCGGCTCCTCGATGATCTTGAGCAGGGCGTTGAACGCGCTCAGCGAGAGCATATGCACCTCGTCGATGATATACACGCGCTTTTTGACCTCCGCCGGGGTATAGACGGCATCGTCGCGCAGGGCGCGGACGCTGTCCACGCCGTTATTCGAGGCGGCGTCGATCTCCAGCACATCCATGCACGCGCCCGCATCGATGCTCCGGCAGGCGGCGCAGCGGTTGCAGGGGTTGCCGTCCTGCGGATTTTCGCAGTTCACGGCCTTGGCCAGAATTTTGGCGCAGGTCGTCTTGCCGGTGCCGCGCGTGCCCGTGAACAGATAGGCATGGCTCAGGCGGCCGGTCTGGAGCTGATTCTTCAGAGTCTGGGTCACGCCCTGCTGACCGACGACGTCGTCAAAGGTCTGCGGGCGGTATTTGCGGTAAAGTGCCTGATACATGTCATCATCTCCCAGTGCATAGTATACGCGAAAACAGCGCAAATTGCAATCGCGCCGCTGCAAAAAACGCGCGGGAGGGGCGTCCCTTCCGCGCGTTCTATTGTCCATTCCGATCCATGACAAGATCGCACACCCATATTTGAATCCGGAACCATTTCCGTTTCCCGAACAGCCAGCTCAGCAGCGGCGTCCTTGCGGCACACGGACAGATCCGCTTAATGCTGCTCGGTTCCCCGCCTGACATGGTTCACGGGAGCCCGTTGCGCAAGACCGATGCCTCAACACCGCTTATTCGGACAGCAAAACAGCACGAACCCGGGTATGGGAGTTCATCCCTGCTATAGCGGATTGCAGGTCACAGGGCACCGCTATCTCCCCGACTAGTGCGACCTTGTCACAGACCGGAATGGCCTGATTCAGCCCTCGTTCAGCTTCTTTTCAATGTAATCGGCAAGCTCACCAATGGTGGTCAGCTCTGCCATATCGTTCTGGTCAAAATCCACGCCGAGCTCTTCTTCCATGTCCATCATCATTTCGACCATGTCCATCGAGTCAAGCTGCAGGCTCTTAAACGTCGTATCCCAGTGCAGCGAATCCTTCGGGAAATCGAACTGCTCTGCCAGATATGTCGTGATCCGTTCAAACATCGTTCTTCGCTCCTGTCTTTGACGCGCTGCAAAGTCGCGCCTCTCTCCTCTCTATATCATACGGATTTTTTCCGTAAAGTCAAGAGAAATTTTTTCAGGGGCGTTCCAGCTGTCATCCTAAAAAGTCTTTCAGCACTTTAGAACGCGACGGATGGCGCAGCTTGCGCAGAGCCTTCGCCTCAATCTGGCGGATGCGCTCGCGTGTGACGTTAAATTCTTCCCCGACTTCCTCCAGCGTATGCATGCGGCCGTCCGTCAGGCCGTAGCGCAGGCGCAGCACGCGCTCCTCCCGCGGCGTGAGCGTCTTCAGCACGCCCGCCAGCTGCTCGCGCAGCATGGCATAGGACGCGGCGTCCGCGGGCTCCTCGGCCTCGTCGTCCTGAATGAAGTCGCCGAGGTGGCTGTCATCCTCCTCACCGACCGGCGTCTCGAGTGAGATGGGCTCCTGCCCGATGCGCATGACCTCCTCGACCTTCTCCAGCGGGAGATGCAGCTTGTGCGCGATCTCCTCGGGCGACGGCTCGTGGCCCAGCTCCTGCAGCAGCTCATGGTTGGCGCGGGAGACGCGGTTGATGGTCTCGACCATGTGTACCGGAATGCGGATCGTGCGGGCGTGGTCGGCAATGGCGCGGGAAATGGCCTGTCGGATCCACCAGGTCGCATAGGTGGAGAATTTATAGCCCTTCGTGTAGTCGAACTTGCCGACGGCCTTGATGAGGCCGAGATTGCCCTCCTGGATGAGATCGAGGAACGGCAGGCCGCGGCCGACATAACGCTTTGCGATGGAAACGACGAGACGAAGGTTGGCCTCCGTCATTTTTTTGTGGGCCTCTTCATCGCCCTCGGCCATGCGCACGGCGAGCTTGTGCTCCTCCTCCAGCGTGAGCAGGGGGATCTTGCCGATTTCCTTGAGGTACATGCGCACCGGGTCGTTCAGGCTCATATTTTCGGAGAGATCCTCCGTGTCGATGATCTTCTCCTCCTCGATCAGCTCGAGGTCCTCCTCGCTCGGGAGCATCTCCTCCGGCTTGGACAGCAGCTCCACGACGTCGGAGACGTCGATCTCAACTCCGGCCTCGTCCAGCGCCTCGTAGATCAGCTCCGTCTGCTTTTCATCCGCATCGATCGCCTCGAGCGTATCGATGAGGTCCTTGGAGGCGATCTTTTTCTCCCGCTTCGCCTTTTCCAAAAGCGCGCGGAGCTTCTCGTTCATCTGCACCTGTTCTTCCATCGCTTACGAACCTCCATATCCTTTTTTCTTCTTCAGATCCCGCTGCATGGCAAGCAGGTCGCTGGCGTCGCTCACGCGCGCCTTGGCCCGCTCCTCACGCAGGATGCGCAGGTAATCCGCCAGCGCCGTTTCGGACAGCGGCGGCTCCTGCTTCTGCAGCACGGCCGTCAGATGCGCCATTTCCGCCGGGCTCAGGCTGTCTGCCAGCGCCGCAGGCGTGATGGCAAGATCGTTCTGCCACCGCTCGCGCAGAGCGGCATAGACCCGGCCGAACAGCGGCACGGAGAAATCCTCCGCCGTCAGGCCCTCCGTCTGCGCCAGCAGAGCAGGCTCGCGGAACAGCATGCGCAGCAGCCCCTCCTCCGCCACGGCGGAGCGGACGTTGTCGTAGCGCAGCTCGCGCTGGAACGGCTGAACGGCTGCGGCCGGGTCCATCTCCCGGCGCGTCTCCTCGCGCTTCTCCTGCCGCAGCAGGCGCTTGCGGGCGCGGTCGATCTCCATGCGCAGCACGTCCGGCGAAAGCCCCGCCGCCTCGGCGGCACGCGTGCCGTAGACCTCGCGCTCCACCGCCGTGCCGAAGCCCGCGATAAGGGCGGCGGCCTGCTTGGCAAATTCCACCTTCTGCTCATCCTGTGAGAGGTCAAAGCGCATCTGCAGTGAGCGCAGGCGGTACTCTGCCTGATTTTCGCAGCCCTCCAGCAGCAGGCGGAAGCGGTCCGCGCCGTATTTCTTCAGGAATTCATCCGGGTCCTTTGCGCCGCGCATCCGCAGGATGCGCACCCGCAGGCCCGTCCGCTCCAGCATGGGGATGGCGCGCTGGGTGGCGTTCTGCCCGGCTTCGTCGCCGTCGTAGGTCAGCACAAGCTCATCGGTATATTTGGACAGCATGTCCGCGTGCTCCTGCGTCAGCGAGGTGCCGAGCGAGGCCACCGCACAGTCGAAGCCATATTGATGCAGCGCGATGGCATCCATATAGCCCTCCGTGAGGATGATGAATTCCCGCTTGCTTTTCTTGACGACATTCATGGCGAAAAGGTTCCGCCGCTTGTTAAAAATAATCGTTTCCGGCGAGTTCAGGTACTTCGGCGTCGAATCGTCCATGACGCGGCCGCCGAAGCCGATGACATTGCCGCGCACGTCGATGATGGGGAACATCAGGCGGTTGCGGAAGCGGTCATAGAGCGTCCCCTTGTCGCGGTTCTGGCTGAGGAGGCCCGCCTCAAGCAGTTCTTCCTTCGTGTAGCCCTTTGCCGTCATGACGTCGAGCAGAGCCGTCCAGCGATTCGGCGAATAGCCGAGGCCGAAGCGTGTGACCGTCTGGCCGGAGACACCGCGCTTCTGCAGATAGGCCCGCGCCTCCTCTCCCGCCGGGGTCTTGAGCTGGGCGTGATAGAACTGTGCCGCCGCGCGGCACAGTGCCCAGAGCCGTTCTTTTTTCTTATACTGCGACTGATAAGCGCCATCGTCCGGGACCTCGAGGCCCGCGCGCTTTGCCAGAAAGCGCACGGCGTCGCCGTAGGTGAGGTTCTCGATCTCCATGATGAAATTCACCACGCCGCCGCCCTTATGGCAGCCGAAGCAGTAGAAAATGCCCTTCTCCGGCGCGACGGAGAACGACGGCGTCTTTTCGCCATGGAAGGGGCAGAGGCCGAACAGGTTGCTGCCCCGGCGCGTCAGCGCGACATATTGCCCGACGACGTCCTCAATGGGATTCCGGGCGTTGAGTTCATCCAAAAATGCCGGGGGAAAAGCCACGGCTCTGCCTCCTTTCAGCCACGCACCTGCCAGCCGGTCGGAATGAACAGCTCGTCATACTTGTACATGGCATATTTGTCCGTCATGCCCGCGATATAATCGCACACGACGCGCGGAAGTCCCTCGAACGTGAGCTGCGGCTGGAAATCCTGCGGCAGCGCCTCGGGATGGGCGATGTAATAGGTATAAAGCTCCTGCAGGATGCGGCGGGCCTTGGATTCCTCGCCCTTGGCGACCGGATTCTTGTAGACGCGCTCAAACATGAACTGGCGCAGGGCCTGCATGGTCTGCTCGATCTCGGGCGTCATGCCCAGCTCTCCCGTGCCGCGTGAGTGGAAGATCATATCCGTCACGAGCGTATTGATGCGCTCGCGGTGGGTCTCGCCGAGCACGTCGGAGATCTCGCGCGGAATGTCGTCATTCGTCAGGATCCCGGCGCGCATGGCGTCGTCGATGTCGTGGTTGATATAGGCGATCTGGTCGGATTTGCGTACAATCTGGCCCTCGAGCGTCTCCGGCATGCGGCTGTGGCTCGAATGGCCGAGGATGCCCATGCGGACCTCATAGGTCAGGTTCAGGCCCTGCCCGTCCTTCTCCAGTACGTCTACAACGCGCAGAGACTGCTCGTTATGGCGGAACGGCTCGCCCATGACCTCCGTCAGCGCAACCTCGCCCGCGTGGCCGAACGGCGTGTGGCCGAGATCGTGGCCGAAGGCAATGGCCTCGGACAGGTCCTCGTTCAGACGCAGGGCGCGCGTAATGGTGCGCGCGATGCGCGCGACCTCCAGCGTGTGCGTCATACGCGTGCGGTAGTGATCGCCCTCCGGCTGCAGGAAGACCTGCGTCTTGTGCATAAGGCGGCGGAAGGACTTGCTGTGCAGGATGCGGTCGGAGTCCCGCTGATAGCAGGTCCGCACGTCGTTTTCCTGCGGCTCCTCCGGCCGCGGACGGCCGCGCGTGGCATCGGAAAACTGCGCGCGCTCGCTGAGGCAAAGGTGCTCGGTCCATTCCAGTTCTTCCCGGATCGTCATCGGCATTTCCTCCCGTCTGTCGCTCGGCGCGTCCGCTCAGGGAAGCGGGAACGCGCGGTATTCCTGTTTTCCGATCAGCCCCTCGATCGTCCCGGCCGAAAGGTCGGTCACCCGCTCGAGGAAGCCCTGCGTCTGCTCCTCAGGCAGCAGCAGATCCAGCTCGACATCCGCGCCGAACTGCGTCTCGCGGATCATGCCGCCGAATGCGGCGACCTCGAGGCGGATGCGCTCATACCAGCTGTAGGGGCACGGCAGATAGACATTCGTCCAGATGCGCTTGATGGAGCGCCCTGCGGCGTCCACAGCGATCTTGGCTCCGTGAGCATAGGCGCGCACAAGGCCGCCCGCGCCGAGCAGGATGCCGCCGAAATAGCGCGTCACGACGCACGTTACATTGTAAAGCTCCTCCCGCTGCAACACCTGCAGCACCGGCATACCCGCCGTGCCGCCCGGCTCGCCGTCATCGGAAAAGCGCGTTGCGCCGTCGCGGATGATGTAGGCGTAGACGTTGTGGGTCGCATCCCAGTACTGCTCGCGCATCTGCTTCAGCCGTGCGAGCGCCTCCTCCTCCGTCTCCGTCAGGAAGATGTGCCCGATGAAGCGGGAGCGGCGCTCGATGAACTGTGCCTCGCCGTCGCCGGTGGGGACGAGATATTCCTTCATGCCTCCGGCTCCTTTACAAAGCGCTTCAGGCGGCCGAACAGCTCCTCGCGGCAGACGGCCTCGACCTCAACGCCCTCCGGCAGGTAATCCACACGGAGCACCTGCGCCTGCTCGTGCAGCTGGGCCAGCGCGCCCGCGTCGGAATACGGCAGCAGGAACACGGCCCGGTGGAGCTGGCCCGTCAGCGTCTCCTCAATGCGTGTGAGCAGCTCGTCCATGCCGATGCCGCTGCGCGCACACATGGGGATATTCTTCTCGCCGATGGGGAGATTCGAGACGTCGCCGACGAGGTCGGCCTTGTTATAGCAGCGCAGCACGGGCACGCCGGGCTTGGCCAGCTTTTCGATCAGCCGGTCAACAACCTCGATGTGTGCCTCGCGGTGCGGGTCGGACGCATCGATGACATGCAGCAGCAGGTCCGCATACTGCAGCTCCTCCAGCGTAGCCTGAAAGGCCTCGATGAGATGATGCGGCAGCTTGGCGATGAAGCCGACGGTATCGGACAGCAGGATCTCCAGATGATCCGACACCTTCAGGCGGCGGGTCGTCGTGTCCAGCGTGTCAAACAGCCGGTCGTTGGCCGGGATGCCCGCGCCCGTAAGAGCGTTGAGCAGGGTGGACTTTCCTGCATTCGTGTAGCCGACCAGCGCCACGACGGGAATAGAGTTCTTCACGCGGCGCTCACGCTGCGTGGCGCGCACGCGGCGCACCTCGTCCAGCTCCGCCTGCAGGCGGGTGATGCGCTCGCGGATGTGGCGGCGGTTCATTTCCAGCTTCGATTCGCCCGGCCCGCGCGTGCCGATGCCGCCCGCCAGCCGCGACAGCACCAAGCCCTGCCCAATCAGGCGGCTGGACTGGTATTGCAGCTGCGCCAGCTCGACTTGCAGCTTGCCCTCGGCGGACGATGCGCGCTGGGCGAAGATGTCCAGGATCAGCGTCGTGCGGTCAACGACCTTCATTTATTCCCAAAGAATTTCCTGCACTATGGCAGTGATGCCGGTGCGGAGATGGCGGCAATCCATCACAGTGTAATCAGTACGGTAAAGTTTCACGGTAGTTTCGTTTGGGACTTCATCGGAAT
>OGXD01000717.1_pt1 | contig 29437 bp, 34 predicted proteins | sample 1576211 | NCBI WGS metagenome assembly OGXD01 (sample SAMEA3541470, study PRJEB24748) | human gut metagenome | biome: human gut; feature: human-associated habitat; material: faeces | place: China | collected 2012
CGCTCGGGGGATTTTTAATTTGACCCGTACGGGAATCGAACAGCACGGCCCTGCGCAGCAGGGTAAGCAATCAGCCCAGTGGGCTCTTTTTTAGTGCCCCGGGTTGCGGCTCCCAGCATCCGTGCGTGCCTTGGGCGGCACTTGCGTCTTGCTGGCCGCTGCCCCAACAACTCCTCCCTGCATCGGCCACTGGCCGCGGTCGTCGTTGTTGCAGGTCCCAACGACTAGGAATGTCTAATGTGGTTGCTGTTTCATGCAACCCGCACAGGAATTGCAGCTGAGCTGACCGCCGCCAGCGAGCAAAGACTTCCCCCGGTCGGGGGAAGATGTCGCATAGCGACAAAAAGGGGAGTACAGGGAAGCGAAGCTGGGGCCGTGGTCAGCGGGATGCGAACGCCGCTCCAAGGCGTGAAGCAGACGCTGGGAACCACAACCCGGGACAGGGCGGCGGTGCGCCTTCATCTTGAATACCACATGCCATTTTATGGATAAAAAGCCCGGCAGGGGAACACGTTCAGGTGCTCTTCTGCCGGGTTTTTCTGCATTTTCCGTAAATTTCCGGCCTGAAATAGTAACAAAATTATGTCAATGAGACATCAATCCTCCATTTTTAACTGCGAAAATTGACTTGCACACCAAAAACTCTGGGATATCCTAGCACTTTCCATATAAATTCATAACAAAGTTTGGTAGAAATAATATCTTGTATACAGGCTGCACTTACGTTACAATACAGATGATATACCAATTGTACGAGTAGAAGGGAGGAAATGGAGTCCACAAGGGCGGTTTTCAATCACGAGTACGGGCCGGTGGCGGATGCAGCGTGCAGTTTTTGCATCATCTGTTCCCATCGCCTGATGCTTAGAACGGGAGGATGTCAATGGAAGTCTTTTTGCAAGCACTGGTAAACGGGATCCTGCTGGGCGGTTTCTACTCCCTGATGGGTATGGGCCAGAACATCATTTTCGGTGTTATGAACATCGTCAACTTCTGCCACGGCGAGATGTTGATGGTGGGTATGTATATCACCTATGTTCTGTATACCTACTTTGGGGTGGACCCCTATGTAGCCCTTCCCATCGTCGCAGTGCTCATGTTCGGTCTGGGTGCGCTGATCCAGTCCACCCTGATCACCCCTTCGCTCAAGACCAAGAGCTTTACGAACCTTTTGTTCCTCACCGTCGGTCTGGGCCTGCTGCTCACCAACGGCGCTCTGGTCATCTTTGGTTCCACCTATTATAAGATCATTACCCCTTATGCCCAGACCTACATTCCGCTGGGTCCGGTCACGATCGCGCTGCCCCGTCTGATCAGCTTCCTGATCCTGATCGTGGTCGCGATTGCGCTGTTTGCCTTCCTCAAGTATTCCACCACCGGCAAGCAGATCCGTGCCGTGTCTCAGAACCCCATCGTACCCGGATGCTGGTACCGAGGCGGGCATCAACGTCAAGAAAATTTACATCCTGACCTATGGTCTGGGCGTTGCTCTGGCCGGTATCGCCGGTTCTCTGCTCACCCAGTTCTACACCATCTATCCCACCGCAGGCGCAAGCTTCGGCTTCCGCGCACTGATCGTCGTGGTCGTGGGCGGTCTGGGCTCCATCCCCGGCGCATTCTTCGCCGGTATTTTCCTGGGCCTGCTGGAGCAGATGAGTGCATTGTTCATCAGCCCGTCCTACAGTGATATGATCGTGTTCGTCACCTTCATCATCATTCTGGTCGTGCGTCAGGTCATGATTCTGAGGAGGCGATAAGATGGATACCAGAAAAGCAGTTAAAACCTATCACCGCAATCTGGCGATCGTTCTGGCTATCATCGTCGCCATCTTCGCAGCGATCCCGCTGGTCGTGGATAAACCTTATATCATCAACATTTTCGTTCTCACCTTCTATATGTCCACTCTGTCCATGGCATGGAACATTCTGGGCGGCATCACCGGCCAGAATTCGCTGGGTCTGGCCGCTTACATGGGTCTGGGTGCCTATGTGTGCTGTCTGGTGGTCACAAAGACGGGCATGAACCCCTGGGTGGCCGCTGTGCTGGATATGCTCGTTGTGGGCGTTGTGGCCGGTGTCATCTTCTTCCCCAGCCTGATCCTGCGCGGCCCCTACTTCACGCTGGTGTCCATCGCGTTTGCCGAGTCCATCCGTCAGTTCATCATCAACTCGGAGTTCTTCGGCCGCGCATCCGGTGTGGGCCTGCCCTTCGGCAAGGACTCCTTTGCGCAGTTCCGCTTTACCAGCAAGGTGCCGTACTACTACATCGGCTTCATCATGATGGTGGGCGTTTATCTCATCATGAAGAAGATCGGTCGCTCCAAGCTGGGCTTTGCGCTGCGCACCATCCGCGAGGATGAGGACGCAGCCGCCGCCATCGGCATCAACCCCACCAAGTACAAGGTCATTGCCGTTGTCATTTCGGCTATCATTGCCGGTCTGGTCGGCTTCTTCTACGTCAGCTACATCCGCTACATCGACCCGGATGTCATGATCCAGTCCAAGTCCACCGAGATCGTGCTGCCCGCAGTCGTGGGCGGTGCCGCCTACATCGAAGGCCCGCTGATCGGCGGCCTCATCATGATCCCGCTGAGCGAACTGCTGCGTGCAAACTTTGCCGCCATCCTGCCCGGCATCAACATGCTGATGTATGCCATCGTGCTGATCGTGGTCATCCGCTTCCGTCCGTCCGGTATTCTGGGCTGGTACATGAACTCGAAGGTCAAGACCTTTATCGATGAAAAGATCCTCAAAAAGCCGTCTCTGGACGTGCTGGAAGAGTATGAGCTGATGGCAGACAAGGGAGGGAAGTAATCATGGCAGAAAAGCCTATTATTGAAGTCCAGGGCCTGACCAAGCGGTTCAAGGGTCTGACCGCCGTGCATGATGTTTCTTTCTCGGTGGAGAAAGGCTCCATCACCGGCATGATCGGCCCCAACGGTGCTGGTAAATCCACCACCTTCAACATGATCTGCGGCTACTACCCGCCCACCGAAGGCAAGATCTTCTACAATGGTGAGGACATCACCAACAAAAAGGCGTATGAGTACACCAACATGAAGATCGCCCGCACCTTCCAGATCATGAAACCTCTGAAGAACCTGAGCGTTCTGGATAACGTCACCGCCGCCGCCTACTTCGGCCACGCCGGTGCAAAGAGCGAAAAAGAGGCCAAGGAGCGCGCCATGGAGGTGCTGCACTTCACCGGCCTGTACGAAAAGCGTCATGTGATCTCCAAGGACATGGGCACGCCGGACCAGAAGCGTCTGGAGATGGCAAGAGCTCTTGCCACCAAGCCCGAAGTGCTGTTTCTGGATGAGAACATGGCAGGCTTGAACCCGGCTGAGACCGAAGAGGCCATCCAGCTGATCCGCAAGATCAACGAGTCCGGTGTCACCATCCTGCTCATCGAGCACATCATGAAGGCGGTCGTGAGCCTGTGCGAGAAGGTCATCGTCCTTCACCACGGCGAAAAGATCGCTGAGGGCACGCCCGAGCAGGTCATGAACGATCCTTACGTCATGGAGGTGTACCTGGGCACCAAAAAGGAGGGCGCAAGTGCTTAAAGTTGAAGGTCTGAACGCCGGTTACGGCTCTGTGAACATCCTGTGGGACATCGGCTTTGAGGTGAAGGATGGCGAGATCGTTTCCATCCTTGGCTCCAACGGTGCCGGTAAGACCACCATGGTGCGCACCATCACAGGCATGGTCAAGGCCAGCTCCGGCAAGGTGGAGTTCAACGGGGAGGACCTCTCCGGCAAAAGCTCCCGCGTTATTCTGGACAGCGGCATCGTGCAGGTGCCGGAAGGCCGTCAGCTCTTTACCGAGATGACCGTGCTGGAAAATCTGGAACTGGGTGCATTCAATAAGGAGACCAAGGCGCATTTTGCAGAAAATCTGGAAAAGTGCTATAACTGGTTCCCCAAACTGCGCGAGCGCGCAAAGCAGGCTGCCGGCACTCTGTCCGGCGGCGAGCAGCAGATGGTGGCCGTGGCCCGTGCGCTGATCGGTATGCCCAAGCTGCTGATCCTGGACGAGCCCAGTCTGGGCCTTGCCCCCAACATCGTGGACGACATTCTGGAAGTGGCCAAGACCATGGTGAAGAATGACGGCATCTCGGTGCTGCTGGTGGAGCAGGACATTACCAAGGCCCTTGCAGCGGCTGACCGCGGCTATGTCATTGAGAACGGCCGCGTGGCGCTGGAAGGCACCGCCGCCGAGCTCTCGGCAAACGAGCACGTCAAGAAGGCGTACCTCGGCATCTGATTTTGGAAACTGGATGTCCGGCGGGCACTACTTCACACGGTGCGGCGGGGCATCTCGGATTAACAAGCTGTTTTTTACAAACAGAATTGGAGGACAATTATGAAAAAGATCTCTCGTAGAAGCTTCCTGAAGGCATCCGCTGTTCTGGGCAGCGCAGCTGCTCTGACCGCCTGCGGCGGCTCTTCCGCTTCCACCAGCACTGCAGCATCTACCAGCACCGCGGCATCCGGCAGCACTGCAGCAGCCAGCGGTGATACCATCAAGATCGGTACCATCTACGCAATGTCCGGCGGCAACGCAGCCATCGGCGAGAACATCCTGCGCGGCATCGACTTCGCAGTGGACGAGATCAACAAGGCAGGCGGCGTGAACGGCCAGATGCTGGAAGTTGTCCGCGGCGACCACGCAGGCGACGCAGCCACCGGTAAGTCTGAGGCAGAGCGCCTGATCACCCAGGAAGGTGTCAACGTCATTATGGGCTGCCATATGTCCGTTGTTACCGAGGTCGTGGCTCAGGTCTGCCAGCAGTATGGCATCCCCATGATCACCGCTATCTCCACGCTGGACCGCCTGACCGACGAGGACCACAAGGACTACGATTACTTCTTCCGTCTGTGCCCGCTGAACTCCGTCTACGTGGAAGATATGCTGAAGTATCTGCAGGACTCCAAGGAGCAGACCGGCAACGAGATCAAGAAGGTCGCCATCTTCACCGATAAGGCTGCCATCGGTCAGGAGTTGATCCGCTGCGTCAACCTGTTTGCACCGGACTACGGTCTGGATGTTGTGGCCGAAGTGGACTACAGCTCCAACGCGACCGACCTGTCTTCTCAGATCCTGGCTCTGAAGCAGGCTGATCCCGATGCCATCCTGTGCGACTCCTACATCGGCGACGCTACCCTGTTCGTCCAGACCCTGAAGGAGCAGAACTACAAGCCCAAGATGATCGTTGCCAAGGCAAACGGCTTCACCGATCCTTCCTTCATCCCGAACCTGGGCGCATCCGCCTTTGCAAGTCTTGCCTGATTTTTCCATGTTGGCTCTCTGCATCCGGCAGCAACGGCCGCAGTGAGCTGCCTCCTGTCCTCCGCAGATGCGGTAGTTTCCCCCGGTGATGTGCAGCGGTTTCCCGTGGACAAGGCACGCTGCGATCTTGCGCCGTGCGCTTTCGTAAATCTCCTGCACGGTAGAGCGTGAAATGTCCATTTGTGCGGCACACTGCTCGTGGGTTTGCCGCTTCAAGTCAACCAGCCGAATGACCTCGTACTCGTCCAGCGTCAGCAGGATCGGCTCGGTATCCTTGCCCCCGTTGGGGCAGAAGGTGTCAACTTGTGGTACGCCACAAATCCGACGGCACCGTGGCGGTCTTGGCATGGACTCCTTCCTCCTTCTGTTTTCGGTATATACCGATTATAGCGCTTTAGACAGGAAAAATCAATATTCATTTCAAAAATCACTGCAATCTCCATCCTTGTATGCATCGTCACATCGTTCCGTCAAGGGAGTCACGTTCCCTTACACCGCCGCCTGAGGCGCTGTTATTTGAGAAGCTGTTTCAAATCCTCCTCCGGGGTGGTGATGGGAGCAATGCCGAAATTTTCTACAAGGTAGTTCAGCACATTGGGCGAAACGAACGCCGGCAGCGTGGGGCCAAGGCGAATATTCTTGATCCCCAGATACAGCAGCGTCAGCAAAATGCACACCGCCTTCTGCTCATACCACGAAAGAACCATGGACAACGGCAAATCGTTCACGCCGCAGCCGAACGCCTCCGCCAACGCCAGCGCGATTTTGACAGCTCCATAAGCGTCGTTGCACTGGCCCACGTCCATGAGTCGAGGCAGGCCGCCAATGGTACCGAGGTCAAGGTCGTTGAAGCGGTATTTTCCGCAGGCCAGCGTCAGCACCACGGTATCGGCGGGCGTCTGCTTGACAAACTCAGTATAGTAGTTCCGTCCGGGGCGGGCTCCGTCACAGCCGCCGACCAGGAAAAAGTGCCGGATCGCGCCGCTCTTTACCGCCTCGATCACCTGATCCGCCACGCCAAGCACCGCGCCATGACCGAAGCCGGTCATGACCGTGCCGCCGCCGTTGATGCCGGTGAACGGCTTGTCCTCGTTGTAGCCGCCAAGCTCCAATGCCTTTTCGATGACAGGGGTAAAATCCTTATCCTCGCCGATGTGCGTCAGTTCCGGGTAGGATACCACCGCCGTGGTGAACACGCGGTCGGCGTAGCTTGCTTTCGGCGGCATCAGGCAGTTGGTGGTAAACAGCACCGGCGCGGGGATGCCGGCAAATTCTCTTTGCTGGTTCTGCCACGCCGTGCCGAAGTTGCCCTTGAGATGGGCGTACTTTTTCAGTTCAGGATAGCCGTGGGCAGGCAGCATTTCGCCGTGGGTGTAGATGTTGACACCTTTGCCCTCGGTCTGCTCCAGCAGCAGCTTCAAATCGTGGAGATCGTGGCCGGTGATGACGATGAACGGCCCCTTCTCCACCGTCAGCGGGACGGTGGCAGGCGCGGGCGTACCGTAGCTTTCGGTGTTGGCCTTATCCAGAAGCGCCATGCACTGGAGGTTTTTCTCGCCCACTTCCATCACGATGGGCAGCAGCGCGTCCATATCCCAGTCCTCGCCCACGGCAAAAAGAGCCTTGGCGAAAAAGCGGTTCACTTCCTCGTCGGCATAACCCAGCATCATAGCGTGATGGGCGTAAGCCGCCATGCCGCGCACGCCGAAGAGGATCAGGGATTTGAGGCTGCGAATATCCTCCTGCGCGTTCCAGAGCAAGTTCATATCATAATCATCGTTTCGCCCGCAGCGGGAGCCGCAGCCGGAGCAGCCTGGAACAAGGCGGGCCTTTTCCTCGTGTACCCGATCGATCAGCTCCCGAATGGTCTTTTCGTTGAAGCTCACATTGGTGACGGTGGTGAACAGGCCCTCGATCATCAGCCGCCAAGTCCCCTCATTCGCATCCGGGGCATTATCTACCGCACGGGACAGTCCAATCAGAGCGCCAGTCAGCTGATCCTGAAGCTCCGCCACCTCAGCGGTTTTGCCGCAGACGCCGGCTTTTCCGGTACAACCGGCGCAGCCTGCCGTCTGCTCACACTGAAAACAAAACATCCTGTTATCCATTGTCGTTCGTCTCCTTCTGCTTTTTAGTTCAGGACCTGCATCTCTGGGTTCTTCTCCCCGAATTTCTCGCGCAGCATGTTGCATATCTCATCCCGGGACTTGCCCTGCTTCTCACCGTTTTTAATGAGCTTGTACGCCTGAAACAGCGCCGAGGGGCCGATCTCGCTGCTGAAAAAGCCGATGCCCTGATTCCATGCCAGCAGCTCGAACACGTCGTCCAACGCGGCACTCTCCACACCGTGGATATATGCCTTTACCAGCTCCCGCGCCGCCTGCCTCATCCGGCCCGCACCGACAGCGTTGGTCAGGGACAGCAGCAGCCGCGTTTCGTAGGGCAGTACGCGCTTCTCGCTCTGCCATGTGGTCTCCCAAAAATCCACGGCGATCTGCCCCAGCTTTTCATCGATCATGGGATAGTTCAAAAGAGCCAGCGGCTTGAAGGGAGCGGAGCTGTCGCCTTCCTTCTTCTCCACACGGCAGAACCAGACATGGAACTCCGCCTCACTCCGCCGCTCGGTGTGGTGCTCGTAGCCCAAGCCCTCCATGACAGCGTACAGTGGATGCGGCTCAAAGGTCTGGATGATGTGTAATCCTTCGCCCACCTCCAATGCCTCGGCTCGTTTCTTCAGCCCTTCAAAAAAGCTGCCCTGTATATGGCGCACATCCATGGTCTGAAACCCCTGCGCCTTATTCTTCCAGTTTTCGTAGCTCATGCGGTTATTCTCCTTTCCTCACTCGATAAAACCAGACGTGATATTCACTGCTGCTCACCTTCTCCGTGTGATGCTCAAAGCCCATAAGGGCCAGCACCGGGTACAGGGGGACAGGCTCGAAGGTCTGGATGATATGCAGTCCTTCGCCGTTTTTCAGCGCGGCAGCCTTTGCCTTCAATGCGGGGAAGAAGTCCATCTTTTTGCCCCGCACGTCCATCACTTCAAATGTGCCGATTTTGTCCTTCCAGTTTTCATAACTCATAGTCTTTGCCTCTCTTGCAGAAAGCTCACGCCTCTTCGAAGGAATCCTTACCCACGCCGTCCAGCTTAGGACAGCCCACCAGGGTGATGTGTCCCTTGATGAACCGCTCGTGGAAAGCGGCGTAGGCGTAGGCGGTGCAGTCGGCGGCAATCAGGAGCCGTGCGCCGTCAAAATACGGGGCGTTTATCCTGATCGATTTCAATGATCCGTCGTTTCATGTTCGATCCTCCTGTTGCTTTTGTGCGTTCATTGTACTATACTAAGAGCAACAAGTCAGTTGAATTTTCAACAAAAGAGAACTTTTTATGAAAGAATTTTTTCCGGTACTTCATACGGCGGCGCTTTTCTCCGGCATTTCCGATGATGAGCTTGCCGTCATGCTCTCCTACCTTGGGGCGAGGATCGACACCTTCCCCAAAGGCTCACGCCTGCTCCGCGCCGGGGAGCAGGTGGAGGAGGTGGGTCTCGTGCTGGCGGGCAGCACCCTCATCGTGCAGGAGGATATCTGGGGAAACCGCAACATCCTCTCCAAGACCGGGCCGGGGCAGACCTTCGCGGAGGTATTCGCCTGCGCGCCGGGAGCGGTACTGAACGTGAGCGTAGAGGCGGAGAGCGCGGTGACGGTGATGTTTCTGCATATAAGGCGCGTTTTGAGCGTGTGCCCCTCCGCCTGCTCCCACCACAGCCGGATCATCCGCAACCTGCTGGACGAACTGGCAGAGAAGAACCTGCGGCTCAACGAAAAGCTCACCCACATGGCCCAGCGCACGACGCGTGCAAAGCTGATGTCCTATTTTTCCGCCGAGGCCCAGCGGCGCAGCGTCTATGAGTTCGACATTCCGTTTTCAAGGCAGCAGCTTGCGGATTACCTCGGTGTGGAGCGCAGCGGGCTGTCTGTAGAGCTTGGAAAAATGCGGGATGAGGGCCTGCTCGACTTTCACAAAAGCCATTTCCTTCTCAAAACGCCGGAGGCTGACCGTCCCTTTCCTTCTGCGCGTTAAGGAGCCCCCTTTGGGCGTATTGGCAAGTGCGGATAACCCCCGTCAGCCACGGAGCGTCGGGGTTTTGCAGATGGATGAAGCAGCTACGGTCTGTAGAGATCGGCAGGACAGCGTCAGCTCGTACAATCTGATTTGATCATACCCACAGCCGCTTTTGGCTGTGGGTATTTTCTGTTTGAACTTCAAAAGCTTTGCAGAGCTCAAGGAGCCTAATGCCAAATTCAGCATGTCACCAACTATGAGGAAAACATCTTTTAGAGAGGGGTCAAAATTCATAGGATTCGGCAAGGAAGATGAACCGCGTCCTTTCGTGATGCTGCTTTTAAAAGATTACAGCTTCGCCCCTTAACGAAGACTTTAAGTTAAATCTGTTATACTGCTGCAGTCCCCTCAAAAATACAGACAGGAGAAAAAATTGACCGTATGATGAAAAAAAGATATTTCGCTATTCCCATTCTTGCAATCGCACTGCATTTTTTGCTGTCCAATCTGTTCTATTTCCTTGTGGAAAGGCTCGTTTTGGATGTTTTTCATATCTCCCCGCAGCAATTTATGAAACACTCATATTGGGGCGAGATTTTGATCTACGCTGTTCTTATCCTCGTATTCTTCATGTTCTATAAACTGCTTTGGAGGAAAGAGATAAGCGAACCGCGCACAGCGACAAATTTCAAAGATGTGCTCGGCAGTCTGGTCGTGGGATTTGGCATTTGCGGCATCTCCGGTCTTTGGATCATGCTGGCAGAGCAGCTTCCCTCGCTTCAAAAAAGCGTTGAGGCAATGAACGCCGGTGCTGAAAATATTGCCGGCGGAAATGCATTTGGAACATTTATGATCGCGGTGATTGCTGCACCTGTTGTAGAAGAAATTCTATTCCGCGGCATTGTGCTTCGCTCCATGCGGAAATTTACCCCCGCTTGGGCCTCGATTCTAATATCATCTGTACTCTTCGGCGTTTATCACCTGAATATCGTACAGGCTGCCTATGCCACCCTTATGGGCATTGCCGCAGGAATCCTTTACGAGAAGAAAAGGAACCTGCTGTTTCCCATCCTCGTGCATTTCGCAAACAACCTCATTACTATGCTGCAGGGCTTTGCGCCATCCGAGGTGAATGAACTGATCAGCATTTTTATTCTGATCATGATCGCTCCGGCAGGGTATATCGTCTGCCGCTCACTCCGACAGGGCAAAAGAGCAGATAGCATGTAAGTTTTTTATACAATGTATAAAGCATACAGCGGCACAGAGCAAACTCTCTGTGCCGCTGTTTTTTAATCTCTTTCGTAATAAAGCAGCATGGGAAAAGAAACCGAGGCACAGTAAGCAGCGCTAAAGTTGCGGCAGTCCTTCTTGTCTGATCAGGTATTTCCACAGAAATCTGGTCCATCTCCATGGTCGCCGGCCAAGGGAGCAGGTACACACGGTCGAAATGACCGTCCCAAAGTCTCCAGAGATATCCAATGACCGCAGGACTTGTGTATGAGGAACACAACCCCTGTGGTCAACATGTCCAAGACGAATATCCATTATGACTGCAAAAAGCAGAGGCCAAGTCGGCGGATCAAAACCACACCTTTGCAGATACTCGATCACGCGCCCCCTTGTCTGCTGTTATGGCAGTCTCCTATGCACTGTGCGGTTCGCTGCATCTTCACATATGCCCTCAGAACAGGTGTCACACATGTATTCGCGAAGCTTTCCGCAGTAGAGCAGTGTGTGCGGCATTCTAAGGAACTGCATCGGCTGTATGATGGAGGAACGTAACTGTTCCGTGCCGTCAACCCGACTTTTTGCGAGAAGCTCTCCGACAAACTCTGAGCAGTAATAGCAGCCCTCCTGCTTCCAGACAATATGGAAGTATGCCAGGCATAAGCCAATATAGTTGTAACTGTATTTCCTCCTCCGCTTCCACATCACATCGAGCATTTCTTTGAGCTCTGCGTGTTGTTCTTCTGTGACACTCACGCTCAGAACCAACACCTTGGTTTCGGAAAAACGCTTGAAGGTACCGCTACGGGGCGACTCTATCACGAAGCCGCCCCAAAACGGATTATAGGGATGCCTGCGGCCAAAAGAATACATCCTCTCTAAATCTCTGGACAGGCTGATGGAGGCGTGGTTATATTCTGCGCCGGTGATTTGTTTAAGGATCCGGGACAGAAGTGTTCCGGTCTGGCTGATTACGATGTACAGCTGTTTATTTTGATTGCTCATATGCGTATCCTCACAAGATTATCCACCAGTGCCGTGCTATTGGCATAAGAGGTGCTGCAGGTCTCGAGGAAGTCCGTTTCGACCATGTTAGCGTTGGTGTGCCGGCTGACCCACTTCATGCTCTCCGGTTCGATCTCGAAGCCTCGATGCAGCGTGGGACAGCCGAGGCTCATTCGGCAGGTCTTTGCGTATACAACTGCAATTGTTCGACCTTGAGCGTATTCTCCTCGTTACCGCCGCTTCGGAAGCTCTCCATTTCCGAGCTTCTGATACTCACAATAACCCTATCATTGACCTGCAATTCCTCAAAAGAAATCCTTGTAACCTTCTGCGTGGCAAAGTCGCAATAGGCCATAGGAGTAGACGAACAGTCTATCAGACATTCTTCACCTAAAGCACTTTCATCGGCATCGTCTTTTACCGTTATGGTTTGCTTTCCTGTATCGATTTCCGTGATCACTGCGTTGGCGATCAGAAGCGTGTCATCCTTCAATGAACCGCACCCGGATAGGGATAGCATGAGAGTCAATAAGCACAGAGCGATGCCGATTCCTCTTATATTTCTATCCAGCAATGTCTTATCCTCCTGTTTTTTGCGCTGTGGGACTTATCCACTCTATGAAAAAGACACTTCTTCCGCTCCTCGTGTCAGGCGGGACAGCGCACAGACCGCGTACATATAGCCTGCAAGGATCAGCAGTGCCGGCAGCCCGTAAAGCAGCGGCGCCGGGATGATACGCCAAAACAGCTTGAGCACACCGATCTCCGCGCCGTAGGTGAAGAAGTAGTTCGCCTCCGGGCAGAGCGTGAGGCGTAACAGGAGATTGATACAGTGCGCGCCAACGGCAAGCAGGCCAAAGGTCTTGAGGATCCGCGGGATATCCTTTGGGTCGGGGCGGTAAAAGCCCAGCGTCGCCAGACTCAGGCCACAGACAACAAGGATTGCGTGGGTCACATAGTAGCCGAAAATTCGCGGCATTAACAGCGAAAAGCCGGAGAACAGGGGCTCCGGAAAGAGCAGCGCCATCAGTGCGCCAAGGGGCGCTACAAAGAATGAAAACCCCATGATCGAGCGGTTCCTCTTCCACACTCCCAGCGGGATCAGAAACAGATTGATGTTGCACAGGTGCAGCGGCAGCTCATTGAAAATGTTGAAGCCGTTGGGATAGTAGGCACGGACATACGCTGCGTCCATGGACAGTGAGAGCTTGTAGCCGGCAAACAGTGCGAGATTAAAAAGACACGCGCCGATCAGAAACCGGGAGCGCCGTGCTTCCGGTTTTTTGTGCAGCAGCAAGAATATGAGCAGCGCCGCCGCTGCCGTAAGCAAAAGCAGAAGCAAATGCAGCCCGCGAAAGGGCGTTATAGTAAATTCGTTCATTTCACACGCCGGAACGTCTTTCCGGTCTTCTCCTCAAGAAATCGTTTGAATTCCTCCACCGTCCCGCCGGTAAGAGTACGCTTGTCCAAGGGCTGCGCGAACCGCTTTTTCATCAAAAGGATCATGTAGTCCTGCGACTCCGCCATGGCGTCGATCAGCTCATAGCGGAATGTGGAGGTGATGACCTCCGTAACGACGGTATAGGACTCCTCGCCGAACGCAATATGATAGTCCTTTGTGCCTGCCAGCGTGTTTTTGCAGGCGATCATGCCGTTGAGCCGATCCTGAAACAGCAGAACGGACAGCAGCATCACCTCTACCAGCAAGGAAATCACCGTGCCGGCATCAAGCGTAAAAGGCTCTCCGTCGAATGGGATCAGCAGCAGAGCGTTGATGAAAAAGACGCTCCAGTCGAAAATGGCCCAAATAATGTTTCTCTTCCGCCGCAGCACCCTGCGCATCGCGCGGGCGGCCACGGCCATGGATCGATTGGTGATATCGCTGTGAATTTCAAAAGTCATGCATATTCTCCATCGTTGATCATTTCTGTTTTTGCAGCCTGCCTGGTTCCTTGCAGAAGTGTTCCGTCCAGAGCAGGGTATTTATAGATTATGTTATCATAACAGGAATAAAGTTTATGTTAAGTCTGCCTATTCTTTAAGAAGCCATCTCAAATTCAGCACTCGCTTTCCTCACGAGAATTTTTCTGCAGCGGGAAAATTGACTTCCTTTGTCCGACTTTTATAAATTGCAGTCAGGCTGCACCGGAATACCTTGCTCCCTGAAATCGTCACGCTTACTATGTAGTCAGCGCTATCGCGGCATCACGCCAGCCTTGCGTTCACCAGATGATACCACGTCATCCCGTTTTCCTCATAGGACTGAAATTCACCGATGACGGTGATCTCCGCCCCCAGCTCCGGGTAATCGTCCGGGTAGGTATAATCGCCTTCCAGCACAAATTCCATCCCCTCGGCGCAGCAGGCGGTGGCATCGGCGATAATGCAAGCATAAGCCACGGGGTCAGGCTGCAGCACGCCGTCTGTCACAAGCTGATAGAGGGAAAACGTCCCTTTTGCCTTGACGGTCTTGCCGAGATAATACGCCGGGTCATTGTAGAGCATATTGTAGACCTCGGAGTAGACCATGGTGCTGCTGAGAACGGTCAGATCCACATCCACGCCGTCGGCAGATGTTTGTGTCTGTTCGGGTTCCTCTGGGGTCTGCTGTTCGTCCGGCGTTTCCTGTTCTTTCGGCGTTGGAATGCTCTCAGCCGATGCAGACGATTTTTCATTGGAAGAAGATGCGTCATTTCCTGCGCCTTCTTCGCTGTCTTTCCCGCAGGCACAGAGGGAAACCATCATGCAAACAGCCAGCATCAGGCAGAAAAGCCGTTTCATCCCGCTTCCCCTCCCCTTGCGCGGCCAAGGGCCGAACAAATCAAAAATGCCAGAATATCCACCGCCACGATGGTAGAACCCACCGGCGTCCCCGCCAGAATGGAGATCAGAATTCCCAGCACCGCGCAGCTCACCGATAGAACGGCGGAGCAGACCGTCACGGACCGGAAATTCTGAAAGAGGCGCATGGCGGACAGCGCCGGGAAGATCACCAGCGCGGAGATCAGCAGCGAGCCGACCAGATTCATCGCCAGCACGATGACCACAGCAACGATGACGGCGAGCAGCAGGTTGTACAGGTCTGCCTTTGTCCCCACTGCCTTGGCAAAGTCTTCGTCAAAGGTCACGGCAAAAATTTTGTTGTAAAACAGCAGAAACACCGCCACGACCACCACGGACAATCCGGCGCACAGCCAGACCTCGCTTTTTGACAGCGTCAGGATGGAGGTGGAGCCGAACAGCGTGCTGCACACATCGCCGGAGAGGTTGGACGAGGTGGAGAAGATGTTCATCAGAAGATACCCGAGCGCCAGCGCCCCCACCGAGATCATGGCGATGGCGGCATCGCCCTTGATCTTCGTGTTCTGCCCCGTGCGCAGGAGCAGAACGGCACAGACCACCGTGACGCCCAGCGTCAGCGGCATATCGTCCGTCAGCCCCAGCACAGCGGCGACAGCCATCGCGCCGAAGGCCACATGGGAAAGCCCGTCGCCGATAAAGGAAAATCGCTTGAGCACCAGCGTGACCCCCAGAAGTGATGAGCACAGCGCGATCAGCACACCGACGATGAGCGCGTAGCGCACAAAGGGATAGGTCCAATAGAACGCGAGTTTTTCAAAGATCGCCGTCATTGCGCCCCACCGCCTTTCTGCCATGCCTGGGGGAACTCGTTCAGGTAGGCCGCCTTGGTGCCGAAGAACACTTTGTCCCCGATGTGCAGGATATGGCTGGCATATTGCAGCGCCGCGCACAGGTCATGGGAGATCATCACAACGGTGATACCATCTTCGTAATTGAGCTTTTGAATGAGCGCATACATTTCCGCCGTCACCTTTGGATCAAGGCCGGAGACCGGCTCGTCCAGAAGCAGCATTTTTCTGGTAGCGCACAGGGCGCGGGAGAGCAGTACCCGCTGCTGCTGGCCGCCGGAGAGGGTCCGGTAGCAGCGTTTGGCAAGGGGCGCAATCTGCATTTTCTCCATGGCGTCCGCCGCCATTTTCTTCTCTTCTCTGTTATAGAAGGGGCGGCTGCCGCAGCGTCCCTGGCATCCGGAGAGAACGATCTCTCTCACGGATGCCGGGAAGTCCTTCTGCACCTGCGTCTGCTGCGGCAGATAGCCGATCTCATTTTTCCTCAGCCCGTCGCCCGTCAAAATTCTGCCGCTGATGGGCGGCTGCAAGCCGAGAATCGTTTTCATAAGGGTACTCTTGCCGGAGCCGTTTTCTCCCACGATGCAGAGGTAGTCGCCTGCAAAGACCTCAAAATCAAGGTCTTGCAGAACAGGTCTCCCATCGTAGCCGATGCAGAGCTTTTGACAAGTGAGCTGAGCCATCATCTTACCTCCTTAACCAAGCGCGTCTTTCAGCACAGAAAGGTTCTGCTCCATCACAGAGAGGTAGGTAGCACCGTTTGCAGCATCCTCGGAGGTCATGGACTGCATGGAGTCCATGGTCAGCACTTTCTGGTTCTTCTTGGTGGTGCTCTGGACGATGGTTTCCGCGAGCTTGTGGTTCTTGCCCTCAATGGTCAGCACGCAGGGAAGTCCCAGCTCGTCCACCTTTTTTGCAAGGAAGGACACTGTCTCAAAGCTGGCTTCGCTCTCGGCGGAGCAGCCCGCAAAGGCGGCGTAGTAGCGCAGGCCGTAGTCATCCACCAGATAGCGGAATGGGAAGCGGTCGCCAAACAGGACAGTCTTGCGCGCCGCGCCGTCCACGGCAGACTGATACGCGCCGTCCAGTGCGGAAAGCTTTTCGATATAGGCAGAGGCGTTGGCGGTGTAGGTATCCTTGTTGTCGGGGTCAAGCTCCTGCAAAGCGTTGGAGATCGCCCCGACCAACGTTTCGGCGTTCTTCAAAGACAGCCAGACGTGCTCGTCAGCTTCCTCCTCGTGGTCGTGGCCGTGGCCCTCCATGTGCTCGCAGAGATCCTCACCGGTCATATCAGCTGGGAAGAAGGTCGGCCACGACTTTTCCGGATCAACGATGGCGTCAAAGCTCTCGTTGCTCATTCTGATGTGGAAATGCTCGGGCGCAGCCGATTCGATCATGTGGTCGTTGAATTCGATGTAGATCGGTGCGCCGGAGGTTCTGTCTACCGCTTCAAAGCGATACATGGCCGCCTTGGTGCCGGTAGACCAGTTCTGAATGTAATAACCGATATACTTGTAGTCAGAGCCGACCTTTTTGCCGTCCTCATAGGTGAACGCAATGTGGTCGCCTTCAATGCCAATATTGGTAATGTCCGTTTTGTAGCCCTTTTGATAGTAGGTCTTATACTCGTCTGCGGTCATCTCGCCTTCCTCTGCCATCGCTGCAAAGGCATCGTCCAGCGTTCCGTCCAGCGCAAAGGGGTAGGCAGACTGCCAACTGCCCTCCCAGTCGGACAGGCTTCTGTCCTGAACCTCATGATCTTCAAAGGTGGAAACCTCCTTGCTGTGGTCATGGGCGTGCTCTGCTTCCTGCATCCCCTCAACGGTCTCCTCCGTTTTTACGGAATCACCCAGCACCTCCAGTAAGTTGATGACCTTTCTCTTCTTGTCGGCGGCGTTTTTCAGGACGCTCTCCACCCAGCCATCGGACTCGCCGCCCACGTAGACGAAGAGGTCGCAGTCGGAAATCTTGACGATGTCATCCGCCGTGGGCTGGTAGCTGTGCAGGTCAACGCCGCTGCTCAGCAGCATGGTGACCTCGGCATTATCCGCCTTGTCGCCGAGAATTTCCTTGACCCAGTCGTATTCTGGGAAAATGGTGGTGACAACGCTCACTTTGTTGGAATCGCTCTCGCCCGTCTCTGCGGCATTCTTTTTGCCGCAGCCGGCAAGCAGGCCGACCGCCATGGTCAGTGCAAGAAACAGGGTGAAAATTTTCTTCATCATATAGATAAAACCTCCGAATTTTTGAAAAATGGGCGCAAAAATACAAGGGCAGCGGCAAAACCGCAAGAGCCTATCCAAAAATGGATAGACTTCGCCCTTGTAAAAGTCCTGTTTTTAATTCGAAAGCTTTACCTTGAGAGAAACGAGTGTCAGCGTGCCGATCATCTCTGTGCAGGGCAGAATCGCCCTGCACATGGTATATGTAAGCACAGCCGTGATCGCCGCGGCAGCACCGGCAAGCCCCAGCGTTTTCAGCAGATTCTCGCAGATGCTGATCTGGCGGCAGATGGCACAGTCGTCGCCGGAGCAGTCATGGTTGGCTTCGACCGCAAGATAGATCGCCGAGGACAGCATGACAACGGCCAGCACGGCCGCCAGCAGGCGCGTCATAAAACAAAGCTTCTTTGTCATGGTCTGTCCTCCCTTCTGTTTGTTATTTTCCCTTGCAGTCCGAGCAGGTTCCATAGAGGATCGTGTCGGCTGCGTCCAGCGTGAATTGCTCGCTCTGCGCCAGGTGCTTTGCAAACAGGGCGGCGTTGCTGTCGGCCATGTGAAAGGTTTTGCCGCACTTCACACAGCTCATGTGCAGCGCGCCCTTGCAGCCATTGGCGTCAAGATACTGATAAAACGCTTCGTGCGACCCGCTTTTGGCGCTGCGGCGCACCTTTTCTTCCGCTTCCAGCTGCACAAGATTTCGATACACAGCGCTGAGACTGATCTGCTTCTCTGCCAGCGCGTCCGCCATCTGGCGTGCAGTCAGCAGCTCGTCCGGGTGCTCCCCCAAAAAAGCAAGCAGGGCTCTTCGCTGTTTTGTATTGTAGCCTGACATCAGCCACCCTCCAATCTGCGAACCATTCGCAGATATTATAGCATCATTTCCCCCTTTGTCAATATCATCCCGCGACACCGGCGTCTTTTCGGCAGTTCAATATCTGTCAGCGTCAAAGAAAACAGCGTCACATCAAAGGCTTCGAACCGGTGGGCGCTTACGTGGTCAAAGCAGTCTGCGTTTCACGGCATCATCCACCGGCTCCAGTTCTTTTTCCAGCGTACAGGATAGATCCCATAGCAGCTGACGTTCCTCGTCATCCTCTGCGGTCAAGCTGCCCAATTCATCCCACCGCAGAATGATTCGATACAGCGTCAGGGCCTCCTGCTCCGTGAGTCTTAATTCTATAAGAGACGCCTCCCTCTCAGATGCTTTTCAACGGGAAATCAGTGGTAAACGATACCGTACATTTCATCACGTCAGCCGCATCTCATTCTCAAACTGCTCCATCGCCTCCTGCCGACTGGGAACTTGTGCAAGCGTGCAGGAAAACGGCTGGCCGAACAGGGGCTGGGACAGAGTCTCCGCCCAATGCGTCAGCACCTCCGGAGTGAGGGGGCGCTCCTCCCGGAGAAAGATCACCCCGTAATAGGGCGGTACAGACGGGGAAAGCAGCTGTGTCAGCGGGACGCCGCTCCGGACGGAGGCGTTGCAGAAATGCATCTCCGGCGAAAAAAGCGGATAGTACAGCGCCCCGACGAACCAGTCCTGTTCGCCGTTTCTGAGCCGCCTTGCCTGCTCCAGAAAGTGCGGATGATCCGGGTTATCCGGCTCCACAAACTCACCGTCCCGAATGGTCTGGTGAAGTGCGGGGAGGTTATGGAAATCAAAGTGGAAAAAGGGCGCCTCTCCCGCCTCGTCCTCGGTAAGAGAAAACTCCGCCGCATGGAAAGGTTCCCAGTCCTTGCCGCAGTGGTAATAGCCCCACCAGTAGTTCCAGTCATAAATATGCAGATATTTTTTTGCTTTGCAGTCCATAGATGTACTCCGTTCTAACAATGTCGGCACAAGAGAAAATCACAGGGAACTCTCCCCCAGTACCAACAAAAATCTTTTCTAAGTCCGTCCTTTTTTTAAGAAAGGCGCTCACAGGCGGCGCGGTGCTCTTCTCATCGGCTCACCGGAATGGTAATCTCGAAAACAGCGCCGCCATCCCCGTTGTACGCACGGATCGTTCCCTTATGCAGGTGGATGATCTCCTTCGTCAGGGCAAGGCCGATGCCGGATTTCCCGCTTTTTCCCATGTAGAAACGGTCAAAGATGTGGGGCAGGTCCGCTTCGGCGATGCCGTCCCCGTCGTCCTGTATCCGTATCGTCACATGACGCTTGTCCGCGCGGCAGGTCAGGCGCAGCTCGCTGCGGGCATAGCGCACACCGTTGGACAGAATATTGGTGACCGCCCTGCGCAGCCGGGTATCGTCGCAGCTGACCATAATGGGCGTTTCGGGGAAGTCCGGCGTGATGGTGATGCCGCCGGCGGCGGCTGTCGGCTCCACGGCGCGTATGCTGTCGTAGAGCAGCTCCCGAACATCCATCTCGGAAAGGGTAAGCGGCTGCCGCCCCATATCGATTTTTGAGATGTCCAAGAGCTCGTCTACCAGCTCCGTCATGCGGTCGCTCTCCGCCAGAATCACCTCCGCCGCGCTGGCCGTGTCCATGACGCCTGCCTGTATGCCCTCCGCGTAGCCCTGTATCGCCATCAGCGGCGTTTTCAGCTCATGGGAGGCGTTCTGAAAGAAGGTCTGCTGCCGCTCTGCCTCCTTCTCGATGTCCCGGCCGAAGCGGAAGCCCAGCAGGCACATGACGGAGGAGATCGCCACTAACACCGCAAAGAACGCCCAGTTCAGCGTTACGATATAGCGGGTGATGGGGCCGATGTCTATGTACATGATATAGGAGTAGGGTTCCTCCCCATCGCCGTAATCCTCCTGCACGGACATGAATATCAGGTGATGTTTGTCCGCTTTGAAGGTATAGCATTGATTGAGTGCAATATCCCGCCCGGCGCAGTATTCCAGCAGCTTTTTCTCCAGCCGGTAGGTATCCCGATTCCATGTGTTGTGCCGGTAGCCATCCTCCAGCTCCAAAAATACGATGCTGGGCGTAAAGAAGTATTCCTCCTCCCAGTTCTCGTCATAGTCCGGTTCGTCATAGGTGTAGGGTATGGCTCGATTCTGATACTCCGCTTCGTTGAGCAGCGCCTTTTTTGCCTCGTTTACAAAGTGAGACGGGATGATCACGTTTACCGCCAGCACAAAAAGGGCAGACAGAAGTAAAGCTGAGCCGAGGATCAGGTACACGATCCGCAGCTTGATGTTTTTCATACGCTTCCTGCTCCCTTCAGCTTATAGCCAAAGCCCCAGATGGTGCTTACGCTGACGGTGCTGCCCGCTTGCAGCAGCTTTTTTCGGATACGGCGCAGCGTTTCGTCGGTCACGCGGGTCTCCACCTCTGAATCAAAGCCCCACACCGCGCTGAGCAGCTCCTCTCGGGAATAGGCCTTTTCCGGCTGCTTCATCATATAGCTGAGCAGCCGCAGCTCGGTCTGGGTCAGCGCCATGATCGTGCTTCCGCAAAAAACAGCGTTTTCCGTAGAGGAATAGCGGATATCCCCGTAATGCAGCTCGTCCTCTGCCGCCGCTGTTTTTCCTCGATCCATCTCCACACGGCGCAGTAGCGCCTTCACCTTCATCAGCAATATCGTTGGACGGAAGGGCTTGGTGAGATAATCATCGCTGCCCTGGCTGATGCCCATGACGTAGTCCAGCTCGCTGTCCTTGGCCGTAAGCAGGATGATGGGAATATCAGAAACAGAGCGAAGCTCCCGGCACACGGCAAGCCCGTCCGTGCCGGGCATCATGATGTCCAGTATCACAAGCTCCGCAGGCTCCTGACGGAATGCCTCCAGCAGCGCATCGCCGCTTTCAAAGGAGCGCACGGTATAGCCGTCACTTGCCAAAAAACTATGGAGCAGTTCCCGGATGCTCTTTTCATCGTCCGCCAAATAGATGGAATGTCCCATGTGTCCTCCTTGCAAGCAGCACCAAATGCTGCGCACAGGCGCAGCATCGGCACGATATTGATTTTATACTATCAGAATATCTCCTTTCCGTCAAAGGGGGCAGATGCCGCCCTCGCAGCCGGTGTTGCCCCAGATGGTATCGTACAGCTTGCACAGTTGGTTATCAAGCTCTACCAGACGGTTATAGTCGGCGATCAGCTCGTCCTTTTCCGCGTCGGACAGGAAGCTCAGGCTGCGGATAAAGGCGACCTCATCATAGTATTTGCTGGTATTTTCCATTGCAAAGGGCATGACCATCTGCTCCAGAAACTGAGCGGGTGCGGGAATCGTCAGCTTGGCTACGGTGTTCTCGTCTTCCAGCGCCTTGACAAACCGGAAATGCTCCACAAAGGGATGGCTGTCCACTCCCACCTCTCCGGTGAGGTAGGTATCATCAAGCATTGCGTTCTCTCCATGGAACGGCAGCCCCTTCTCCGTGCGGCTGTGGCCCACACCGTGAAAGCCCCACATGAAGTCGAGGTGCCAGGTGGCACGGCGGAATTCGCCGTCGGTAATTACGTGGTATCCAGCGCTCTGCTGCTTGGCAACCAGCTCACGGATCGCCTGATCCTCCGCTGCTTTCAGCTCATCGGCTCCGATCTTGCCGTTTTGAAAGTCTGCCCGCGCCTGCTTCAGTCCGGCAGGGCGAAGAAAGCTGCCAACGTAGTCATAGCGAAAAGGGGCATTTGCTTTGTTCATGGGGAAACGCTCCTTCCATACCAAAAAAATAGGCTGATTATAGGACTCGAACTGCAACAAGTCCAGATTTTTTTCCGTGTCTGCCGCAAGACTTGAGCTGTCAGATCAATAACTGTGCAAAATCACCAAGCTGTTGTATCACAACGGCTTGGTGATTTGCGTTCAGTTGGCTTTTTTCAGGCTTTGGCGTTGCCGCTATCCTTCTGCGGCATCTCGCCCGTCGGCTTTGACCGTGGGGTATCATCGTCCGGCTTTGGGCCGCCGCCGGAGGGCAGCGCTCCGTCCGGCTTCTGCCCGCCGGGGCCGCCCATATTACCCATGCCCGTACTTACTGTGCCGGTCTGGGCGGCGCTCTCCGTCTGGATCTCGCCGGAGGAAAGCGTATAGTGGCTGATGTCCTTGAAGTCCTCCGCTTCATAGCTGCCCAGCGCAGACTTGGAGGGGTGCGTCTGCTCCGCAAGTTGTTCCAGCGTCAAGCCACACTCCACACGCAGGTCTTTCAATCGCTCTTGTATGGTTAAAGCCATATTTTGTTCCTCATTATATTGCCGTTATCATATTTTCTAACTTAAATCTTTCGAGCTGCGGAATGTTCTTGGCGGAAATATTTAGGACATATTCTGGTTTCGACTTTTTACCCTTGTATGAATGGTAAACAAAAATATTACTACTGTCATTATCCCATGTGGTCGCAGGAATTAAATATTCTATGGGGTGTTCGCCATCATTTAGCAAAAGCAAGAACAAGTAAAGTGATTGGTCTGAAATATCAAAATATTCCTCCCGCATAAAAACATAGCCTGTTCCTTTGCGAATGGTTTTAACTTGAAACTTCAAAAATCCTCTCTTGCTTTCTGCAATAAAATCTATTCCATGGTCATCAACAAGGAAGATTCAGAATAAGCAAATAGCAGTACGGTATCAGGCTGACACCCGGTACCGTACTGCTAATTTTCTTCATTTTCTAATGTCTCACCGAATATCTCGTGAACACGGATCAACGCAGCGACCTCACAGAAAAACCGCTCCGCTAACTCCTCTTCATCCCACCATGTCCTCTGCGGCGTTGCGTGATGCCCCGCGTCCTGCTCCACCTCTGCTTTAGCGGTGCGGATGGCCTTCTGTGCGGAGAGCCACCGCCCATAGGCGCCGCCGTACAAGTCCCTCTTCAACTTTCGCAGCGCGGCCTTGTACGCCTTCTCCGCTCCGCTGGGGCCGTTGTAGTTGAGCCGGATCGCCAACTCCTGAAAGGTCATGCCAACCTCGTCCGGCTGACCGATGCCGAGGTAGCTTCGCACCAGATTCAGTTCTCTGGGCGTCAGCACCTCCTCCACCTGTTGGAGCAGAAGTGTCCGACGCATGAGGCGGTCATAGGCCACAGCGGGATCGCCGCCGCAGCTGATGGAGAACACATCGTCGCCCAACTGCCGCGCGCCGCACAGCGTCCGGTATTCTTTTATCAATGCCCCAGCTACCTTGGCAGATACATTCAGTTCTCCGCACACCACCTTGACCAACTCAGCATCAGATGAGTCCCATCCCTCGGCGCAGAGGTATGCCACCCTGCGCAGTTGGTTGCACCGGCTGATGGGAATGGACAGAGAGGAAAAATGCTGTGCGGCATAGTCGGACAGCGCCGCTTCTATCGCGGGCGTCGCATAGGTCAGCAGCTTTGTTCCGTAGGCGGGATCAAAGCGTCCCGCCGCGTCCAGCAGTGCCAGCGCCGCCTCCTGCTTCAAGTCCTCCAGCTCACACCACGGTATGTACGCCTGCGCCAGCTTGGTGAGGTATCCTTCGTTCTGTGGGATAAGCAACTCCGCGGCGTTTTTGTCTCCGGCTTGTATCCGCAGAGCCAGCTCTTCGTTGCAGGGGCCGTCCCCGGCAACGGTGTACATATTTTTCGTCACAGGAACGCCCCCCTTTCTCATTTCAGCCGCTTTTCTGCCTCCGCGTAAATGTGTTCCAATTCCATGTCCCGCGCATATCCGTCAGCGGCATAGTCGTTGTCCATCAGCGCCTTGTCCCGGTAGCTCCCCGCCAGATAGAGTGCCTCCCGCCGCAGGTCATCGGAGATCTTCCCTCTCTGGTGATGCTTGCGGATGGTGTCAGTGCGGGTATTGAACAGGCGGTAGACCGGGTGCTGTTTGTTCTGCTCCTTCTGGTGCATCATCGCGCCATACTGCCGACAGGTATAGCGGCTGTCCTGCGGTGCGACGCCGTCGCAGTATTTAGGGATGTGACCGTTGGTGGTCAGAAAATATCTCCCGCAGCCTTGGCACTGGCTGGGCGCGTGGCCGTGGTGCAATCCGTTCATCAGGTCATAGGTGTAGAAATCGGTCAGGCGCGGAAAAATCACCCGTTCTACAAACACCATTTCTTTTTCGTTTTTAGGACTGCGGGCAAACACATAGGTGGAGGACAGCTCCGGATAAACCGTGAATGGCTCCATATCCAAGCTCTGTAAACTTCGCATCTCATCCCAAAACTGCTCACTGTTGAAGCAGTCATGCGCGGCCACGGCAAAATGCGTTTCGTTCCGTTTTTTCAGCCGCCGCAGATAATCCAGCTCAAAGAACCGCCCCGCTGCATAGAAGTGATACATGGCGATAGGGATGCGTATGATCCCGACGCAGAATCTCAGAAACTCTGTCTGGAACTCCGAATCGGGCGTCCGTATTTGCAGGAGGTTTCTCTCGTCAAACAGGATATTGATCCGGCGCATTTCCTTCTCGTAGTCATTATAGCAAAATGGCGGATACTTCCAAAGCAGTTCGGTCAGATACAATATCCGTTCCCGCAGCTGCGGGAATACCGCCGCAGCCTCCTCATCGCTGCCCTGTACCACCACAGGAAACAGGAAGGTCGGTGCGCCGCCGGCCTGTATCAGCTCCGGCAGGTCTTCTTCGGGAATGTTCAGAATGGACATCGCCATGAATCCCGCCGGGAACTCCTTCTCCTGATAAAAGATCTTGTCATTCCAGACATCCATTGTGAACTGCGTGAAATCGTTGTTCTGCTGTACTCCCAGCGGCATAGCATCGCCCCCTGTCCCATATCCGTTTTACAGCTGTCCTGCGATATTCTCATTCTATCAAAAAATACAGAATAATCAAGTGAAAGGGTTAGAGCCTCGACTGCAGCGGGGTCTCTGCCCTTATCCTTTTATCCGGAGGAAACGAAAGTGAAAAAAGAAAACCGATTGCTGACCATCGACGGTGAGACGCTGATGAGCCAGCCGCTCACGCCGCTGAACTTCGTGGTGGATACGTTGCTGTCCCAGGGGCTGCACATCCTCGCGGGCTCACCCAAGGTGGGAAAGTCCTGGCTGGCGCTGTGGCTGGCCGTCACGGTGGCGAAGGGCGAAGCCGTCTGGGGCATGGGCGTGAAGCAGGGTACCACGCTCTACCTCTGCTTGGAGGACTCCACCCTCCGCATCCAGAACCGCCTGTTCGAGATCACGGAGGACGCCCCCGCCAGCGTCCACTTCACCACCAACAGTGACACTCTCGGCAAGGGTCTGGAGGAACAGCTCTGCGCGTTCCTCTCTGAGCACCCCGACACGGTGCTGATCATCATCGATACGCTGCAAATGATCCGCGGCGCCGGTTATGACAACACCTATGCAAATGACTACCGTGACCTCTCCGCGCTGAAGCGTATTGCGGATGCCCACGGCATCGCCATTCTGCTGATTCACCATCTGCGAAAAGAATTCGCCGACGATGTGTTCAGCCGTATCTCCGGCACAACGGCTATCAGCGGCGCGGTGGATTCCAGCTTCACGCTGGTGGAGGACAGGCGCGGCAGCGGCAGAGCGACGCTCTCCTGCATCGGGCGCGACATCGAGTACCGAGAGCTGACGCTGGAGCGCAACGCGGAAAATGTGTGGGAGCTGATGTCGGACAGCAGAACACAGCCGGAGCTGCTGGGCGACCGGATCGTCATTCTTCTCTCTGAACTGATGCGTGACCGCACAGAATTTATCGGCACTCCCACGGAACTGTCCGCGCAGATCGACCCTGTGGGCAGCGAGGGCATCACGCCGAAGAAGGTGTCTCGCCTGATCCTGCAAAGCGTTGCCGCACTAAGCAAAATCGGCATTTCCGCCGTGGTGCGCCGCAGCAACGGAAAGCGACTCATCAAACTGCGCCGTGCCGAAAGTGACGATGCACAGGGTACCCAAGCTGTTGACCCTATCGACCCTGTCGATGTCTCAGGCGGTGAAAACGCCCCGTGTTTCGCCCCGTGAGCCGCTGTGTGCGCGGTTAGGGGGACAGGTGGCGTATGTACCCGCCGAAGCCCTTTGAAACGAGCGTTGCGGCGTTTGTGGGCGATGTGGGAAAGTACCGTTTAAGCACTACTCCGATTTCAGAGAAATGTGCTTTTTCAAGGGAGTTTTCCCTCCCGGCCATGCCCTGTTCCAGAGGCTTTCGCCCCTTATTTACCCGTTCGATAAAAGCACAAGATAAAAGGCCGCAGTCGCAAGCGCCCGCAGCCTGCCCACAAAGCCCCGCAGTGCGGGGCTTTTCAGGGAATCGCCAACCGCAGTCGGTTTGGCGGTTTTACAGAACAATCGCAGTCTGTCATCCGGAAAAGTCCCGTGTTTGCAGGGCTTTGCGGCGATTTTGACCGACGACACAGAAAGGAAAGAAAAAATATGGATGATAACAAGAAAAGCACCACGATCTGGCTGCGCCCCAGCGTGATCAGCCGCATGGACGGCTGGTTGGAAGCAGATAACTGTCAAAGCCGCAGCGAATTCGTGGATAAGGCCCTGCGCTTTTACATGGGTTATCTCGGCACCGAGGACAACACGACCTACATCTCTCGGGCCATCCTGACAGCCATTCAGGGTACGCTGGACGACAACAACAATCGGCTCTGCCGCATTCTTTTCAAGTGCGCGGTGGAACTGAATATGCTGTGCCACACCATCGCCGCGCACTTCCGCGCCGACCCTATCCACACGCGGGAGCTGCGGGCATACGCCGTGGATGAGGTGAAGCGCACCAACGGTCAGGTGAGTTTTGAAAGCGCGGTGCGGAGCCAGCGGCGCATAGAGCCGGATGACACGTGGCCCGGATCGTACTGATCTCCCCTTACCTCAAGGGCGGACAGAACGCCGCGAAGCTGGCTCAGCGCACTCGCTACGTTGCCACCCGTCCCGGCGTGAAGCTGCTGGCGGATGAACGCAGTACACTCCCCGCTACAAAAAAGGCTGCTCGATGTGGATGCACATGTGAACCGGTTTGGAAATGTATTTTTTGCGCCGCAATAGTCAAAGAAACATTTGCAAAAGTAGTAGCTTTGTGCGCCGGGTTGTGGTATGTGTTGTGGCTACCAAAAGGAGGTGCCGCAATGTATGACTACATGAAGGCCCTGCAAAAGCGCTTCGACCGTCAGTCTCATCCAGAACTGGACGCCCAGATTAAAATCGCCCATGAGGAACTGCGGCGGGACATGGACGCCGCGGGGCGCAGAAAGCTGCTGCGGATGTTGGACGCACAAAACACATTGCTGGTTGAATCCAAGCTGATGAGCTTCACGGCAGGCTTCAAGCTGGCGTGGGGCATGGCGAAAGAGCTGGAGGCAGACGGGCTCTACTCCTTCGAACGGGAGGAAGAAGAACACATCTGCCATCCGGCGGAACAGGAGGACTAAATGGCAAAGCGAAGACCGGCCGGTGACGGCATGGTGCGCAAGCGGGAGGACGGCCGCTGGGAAGGCCGTATCGTGGTGGGCCACAAGAAAAACGGTACACCCATCTTCCAGCACGCCTATGCTCATACACAAAAAGAACTGACGGAAAAGCTCCATCAAAATATCGAACGCTATCAGGATGTGGAGCTGACCGAGGACAGCCGGATGACTTTGGGCGAGTGGCTGGACCGTTGGCTGACGGACTATAAAGAGAACACCGTCCGCCCCGGCACCCTTGCGGGGTATCGAAGCTGCATCGAAAACTATATTAAGCCGCAGCTCGGCGGCAAACAGGTGTCGCTGGTGACATCGCAGGATGTGCAGAAGCTCTATCGGAGACTGAAAGAGAACGGCCGGATCAGGGAGCATCCGAGGTTTGGTTCCGCTCTGTCGGACACCACCATCAACCGCCTCCACGCCATCTTCCATCAGGCGATGGAGGATGCCCTCCACGCGCATATCATCGCTAAAAATCCCACTGTGGGCGCAACGGTGCCAAAGGCAAACCATGCACCGAAGCATGTCCTGACCGACAGGGAACTGGACACCTTTCTGGACGCCGTGCGGGAAGACAGGATATGGGGTGACTTCTTCTACGTGGAGCTGACCACGGGCCTGCGGCGGGGCGAGATCTGCGGGCTCATGTGGCAGGACTTTGACGCACGGAACGGCGTCCTGCAAGTGCGCCGCACCCTTCATAACCGAAAATTGGGTGTCGATATGCTGGGCAAGACCAAGACCCGCAGCGGTGAACGCACCATCGTCCTGCCCCGCAGCACGGCGGAAATTTTGCGTCGCCGAAAAGAGAATGCGATCACGCAATGGATCTTCCCAGACCCTGTCCGACCGGAGCTGCCGCTGTCTCCGAACTGCGCCTACACGCACATGAAAGCGATCTTACACAAGGCGGGATTGCCGGACATCCGCTTTCACGATCTGCGGCACCCGTATGTCAAGCACACGACAAAAATTTTTAGCTTGCGCTTGATGGATTCTCAAGCGCAGGCTTATCCTGATGCTCGGCGAAAAACTCGCGGAGCTTGTCAGCTTCATCGGGGAGGACAAAGCCAAAGCCCTGTCCGTCCACTCTGCAATAGAAAGCGATTTTCATGTCTGCCACCTCAATCGAAAATATCTCGGATTTTGTACGCGATCTCAATCCGCTTGTCGGGGTATGATCCATATCTTCAATGATATATCGGTAGTTATCTTCTACTGATTTCTGCTGAGGAGGAATCGAGTTATCATAATCGCCTGGCAAATCTTCGTAACGCATGAAAGGTACTCCCTGTTCGTCTGTTCCATAACGATAGGCTACATAGAAATGAGCAAAACCTCTCATAAAATAAGCTTCTCCCAAACTTCTCTGCTCTATCTCTGAAAGTTCTTTTTCTTTTTGTTTTTTCAGCAACTGCTGAATAATCCAGTTTGAACGGGAAATATTCTGATAAAGCAATTCGTATGCACTTTTCAACGGACTCTCATCACCGGTATAAGCCATTGTAGCCAAGGTGTTGAAACTTCTGGAGCGTCCCCATACTACGTCACATCCGGCTCCTTGTTCCCAGAACAAGTCACGTCCGAACATGGTTTCCTTATGGAAAGGTTTATAAAGTCCGTCTATTGCATCAATGGCTTGTTGGTCATTGGTAAAATAATCGTTTGTGATAGGATTTCCTT
>OGXD01000720.1_pt1 | contig 29338 bp, 29 predicted proteins | sample 1576211 | NCBI WGS metagenome assembly OGXD01 (sample SAMEA3541470, study PRJEB24748) | human gut metagenome | biome: human gut; feature: human-associated habitat; material: faeces | place: China | collected 2012
CTTATGGACGTTTAAACGTGACATCCTCCACGCAGATCCCGTTCCATGTGCGCCGTATCGTAGCTCACGCGCTGGATATCCCGAAGTCTAAGGTCCGTGTGCTCAAGCCGAGGATCGGCGGCGGATTTGGTGCAAAGCAGACGGTGGTTACGGAGGTTTACCCGGCGCTGGTAACCTGGAAGACAGGAAAACCGGCCAAGCTGGTCTACACCCGTTATGAATCCCAGATCGCTTCTTCCCCGCGTCACGAGATGGAGGTACATGTGCGCCTGGGTGCGGATGAAAATGGAATTTTTCAGGCCATTGATCTGTATACATTGTCAAATACCGGAGCATTCGGTGAGCATGGCCCGACTACCGTAGGTCTGTCCGGCCATAAGTCTATTCCGATTTATTCCACGCCGAAGGCTTACCGATTCTGCTATGATGTTGTTTATACGAATACCATGTCAGCAGGTGCGTACCGCGGTTATGGCGCGACCCAGGGTGTGTTTGCGCTGGAGTCCGCAGTCAACGAGCTGGCACGGGAACTTCAGATGGATCCGACCGTGATCCGTGAGAAAAATATGGTACACGAGGGCGATCTGATGCCGGCTTACTACGGCGAAACCGCCAACAGCTGTGCTCTGGACCGCTGCATGGCAAGAGCAAAGGAGCTGATGCACTGGGATGAAAAATATCCGTGCCGCGACATGGGTAACGGAAAAGTCCGTTCGGTAGGCGTTGCCATGTGCATGCAGGGCTCCTCCATTTCCGGTGTGGATGTGGGCTCCATTACCTTAAAGCTGAACGATGACGGCTTTTATACCATGATGATCGGTGCGTCAGATATGGGTACCGGCTGTGACACCACGCTGGCTCAGATCGCCGCCGAGGTGCTGGACTGTGACCTGGACAATATCACCGTCTTTGGCGCGGATACCGATACCTCGCCCTATGATTCCGGCTCCTACGCTTCCTCTACCACCTATGTCACCGGCAAGGCAGTGGAGAAGTGTGCCCTGCGGCTGCGCGGCCAGATCTGCAAGCTGGGTGCGGAGCTGCTCCAGACGACCGAAGATGCCGTGGATTTTGACGGCAAGTTCGTCTCCCTGAACGCAGACCCGGAGAAGAGGGTCTCTCTCTCTGAGGTGGCCTTCGCCTCCCAGTTCGGCCACATGGTGCCGCTGGAGATCACCGAGACCCACACCTCGCCCCTTTCGCCCCCGCCCTACATGGTCGGTGCGGCTGAAATTGAGCTGGACAAGGAGACCGGTGAGGTCAAGGTGGTGGATTATGCCGCCTGCGTGGACTGCGGCACCCCCATCAACCCCAATCTGACCCGTGTGCAGACTGAGGGCGGCATCCTGCAGGGCATTGGCATGGCTCTGACCGAGAACATCACCTACGATGCCAAGGGCTGGCCGATGGAGAATTCCTTTATGCAGTATAAGATCCCCGCCCGTGTGGACATCGGCCACATCCGGGTGGAATTTGAGAGCAGCTACGAGCCAAACGGCCCGTTTGGAGCAAAATCCATCGGTGAGGTGGTCATCAATACCCCGCTGCCCGCCATCGCGGATGCCATCTACAATGCCATCGGCACCCGCTTCTACGAGCTGCCCATCACCCCGGAGCAGGTCGCCATGGCGGTGGAAGAAAACCGCTGATGCTTCCGGAAAAACAGTTTCCGTTTCTGGCTGAAAAGGGCCATGTGGTCTCGCTGGTGGGCGGCGGCGGAAAAACCACCCTGCTCTATGCCTTTGCCCGGCATTGTGCCGCCAAAGGCTGGCGGGTGCTGGTGAGCACCACAACCCACATCCGGCAGCCCGGGGAGAATTATGCCGCAGATGAAGCCGCCCTTGCGGCCCTCTGGGCGGCAGGGCAATATGCCGTGGCCGGTGTCCCGGCAGAGCAGGGCAAGCTGACCGCCCTGCCGCCGGAACAGCTGACCCGCTGGATGGCACAGGCTGATATTGTTCTTCTGGAAGCGGACGGTGCAAAACGGCTGCCCTGCAAGGCCCCGGCGGCCCATGAACCGGTGCTGCTGCCGGAAAGCGATATCGTGCTGGCTGTGGCCGGATTGTCCGCACTGGGCAGACCTCTGCGGGAGGTCTGCTTTCGGCTGGAGCAGGCCTGCGCCCTGCTGGGCGCTGCCCCCGAAACGCTTCTGACCCCGGAGCTGCTGGCAAGGCTGCTGGCCAGTGAGCAGGGAGGACGAAAACAGGTGGGGAACCGCCGTTTTTCTGTGGTGCTCAATCAGGCAGATGACCCCGCCCGCATTGCTGCCGGAGAACAGACCCTCGCGCTCCTGCGCAAAAAATATGATGTGCAGGGCGTGTTGACTTATTTTGATGAAAAGGAGCGTGCATGAAATGGCAGAACAGGGCCCCATTGTCTTCTGCACCGGCGGCGGATGCACCGCAAAGCTGGGTGCCGGGGTACTGAGCCGCATTCTGGAAAAGCTGCCCCGGGGCGAAAAAGACCCCGACCTTCTGGTTGGCTACGACAGCCGGGACGATGCTGCCGTCTACCGCATTACCGAGGATATTGCCCTGGTGCAGACGGTGGATTTCTTCCCGCCGATGGTCGATGACCCCTATACCTTCGGGCAGATCGCCGCGGCCAATGCCCTGAGCGATGTCTACGCCATGGGCGGTGAGGTCAAAACGGCACTGAATCTTGTCTGCTTCCCCGAGAGCATGGATCTGAACGTGCTGGGGGAGATCCTGCGCGGCGGTGCCGAAAAGGTGGCCGAAGCCGGGGGCACGCTGGCGGGTGGGCACTCCATTGCCGATACCGGTGTGAAGTACGGCCTGTCGGTGACAGGCCTGGTAGACCCGCACCGCCTGACGGCCAACGATACCGGCCGCCCGGGCGACAAACTTCTTCTTACCAAGGCGCTTGGCGTGGGACTGATCTGCACCGCCAACCGGGTGGGCGAAGCCGCTCCGGAACAGATGGAAGCCGCAGTCCGTTCCATGACCACCCTGAACAAAGCAGCGGCAGAGATCGCGCGCAGGTACGAGGTGCACGCCGCCACGGATGTGACCGGGTTCAGCTTTCTGGGCCATCTGCACGAGATGATGGGGGAGAAACTCTCCAGCGTCATCGATGCCCATGCGGTGCCGATACTGCCCGGTGCGTGGGAGGCCGCAGATGCCTGCCTGTACACCGCTGCCGGTCAACGCAACCGCAACCACACCGGGCCCTTTGTCCGGTTTGAGAAAGTACCCTTCCCGATGGAGGAAATTCTGTTTGATCCCCAGACCTCCGGCGGCCTGTTGTTTGCTGTGGCCCCGCAGGATGCCGCTGCACTGGAAGCAGAGCTGCAGGCGGCGGGTCTGCCCGCAAAGATCGTGGGCACCATTGGGGAAAAGCAGACACCGGAGATCACAGTAACATACGAATGAGGGAGGAACAACCGATGATCAAGATCGATGCCCGTGGAGATGCCTGCCCGCTGCCCGTGGTCAAGGCCAAAAAGGCCATTGCAGAGCTGCACGGCCCCGGCGAGGTGGAAGTGCTGGTGGACAATGAGATCGCTGTCCAGAACCTGACCAAGATGGCCCAGCAGAAGGGCTATCTGTCCAGCTCTGAAAAGCTGGCCGAGCAGGAATACCGTGTCCGCTTTACCATCAAGGATATGTCCGCTGCGGAAACCGCTGCGCCAGGCGCGGTGAAACAGCAGGCAGAAGCGGAAACCTGCATCCCGGATGCCCGCACCGATACAGTGGTGGTCATCGCGTCCGACAAGATGGGGGAAGGGGCCGAGGAGCTGGGCAAGACCCTGCTCAAGGCCTTCGTGTTCTCCCTGACCCAGCAGGACAAGCTGCCCAAGACGATCCTCTTCTATAACGGCGGCGCATCCCTGACCTGTGAGGGGTCGCCCATGCTGGAAGACCTGAAGGCACTGGAAGCTGAGGGCGTGGAGATCCTGACCTGCGGCACCTGCCTGAACTACTACGGCATAACGGAGAAGCTGGCCGTGGGCGGCGTGACCAATATGTATGTCATCGCTGAAAAGATGCTGAACGCCGGGAACGTGGTCAAGCCGTGATCTACCTTGATAACGCCGCAACCACCTTGTACAAGCCCCCGGAGGTGGGGCAGGCGATGCTGGATGCTCTGCAGACAGCGGGCAACCCGGGCCGTGGAGCTCATGCGCCCACCCTGCACGCCTCCCGCATCGTCTACGAGACCCGGGAAGCGCTGGCCCGGCTCTTCCATGCCGAAGGCCCGGCCTGCATCGCCTTTGCATCCAATGCGACCCAGGCGCTGAACACGGCCATCAACGGCCTCTTTGGCCCGGGGGATCATGTCATCACTACGGTCTGTGAGCACAATTCCGTCCTGCGGCCCCTCTACCGCCTCCAAAGGCAGGGGGTTGAGGTGAGTTTTGTGGATGTGGATGCAAACGGTGTGCTCTGCTATGCGCAGTTTGAGCAGCTGCTCCGTCCCAACACCAGGGGAGTGGTTGTGACCGGTGCTTCCAATGTCACTGGAAACCGCACGGACCTGGCGTTCGTATCCGCTTTTGCAAAAAACCACGGCCTGTTGTTTCTCGTGGATGCCGCCCAGACAGCGGGTGCCATGCCGATGGACGTGCAGGCGCTGGGGGTCGATGTGCTCTGCTTTACCGGGCACAAGGCGCTGCTGGGCCCGCAGGGCACCGGCGGGCTGTATGTCCGGCCCGGGCTGCAGGTTGCCCCCCTTGTGGTGGGCGGCAGCGGAGTCCACAGCTTTGATGAACGCCACCCTACCGAAATGCCCACCGCTCTGGAAGCCGGAACGTTGAATGTGCCGGGAATCGCCGGGCTGGGGGCCGGGGTGCGCTGGCTCCTGACGCAGGGCGTGGAAGCGCTGGAAACAAAAGAAAATGCGCTTGCACGCCTGTTTTACGAAACTGTCCGGGAAATTCCCGGTGTGCGGCTCTATGGTGACTTCACTGCGCCGCGTGCACCAATCGTCTCGCTGAACCTGATGGGCGAGGATTCCGCCCGGGTGGCAGATGCGCTCTGGGAGGAGTACGGTATCTGTGTGCGGGCCGGTGCGCACTGTGCTCCGCTGATGCACAAGGCGCTGGGCACCGTGGAGCAGGGCGTGGTGCGGTTCAGCTTCTCCCACACCAACACTCGGGAGGAGGCGCTTGCCGCTGCCCGTGCGGTGCGCAGCCTGGCGGAGGAATAAACGATGCGTGCAAAGAGACCCTATATCGTGTTATCCTTCCGCACCACAGTGGAAGCAATGGCATGGGAAAAACACTGCGAAGCGGAACACATCCCCGGGCGGCTCATTCCGCTGCCTCGGGAGCTCTCTGCCGGGTGCGGCCTTGCGTGGCGGATGCCGCCCGAGGACTGGCCGCTGTGGCAGAGTCGCATCGACCCCGCCGCCTATGATGCCGCAGCGGTGGTAGAACAATAACAAATAAAGGAGAATAGGATGGGAAACCGTTCTTTTTTCAATGCACTCCATGACCGGGAGGGGGATTTTCTGCTGGCCACGGTGCTGGAAGGCCCGGCGCAGGGGGAACGTGTCCTGCTGCGGAACACAGCACCGGTCTGGCCGGAGGACTTGCCTGCGTTCTGGGGGGAGCATCTGCCTGCCCTGGCCGCTGTGACCTCCAGTGGAATTCTGAAATCAGCCGGACAGCGCTTTTTTGTGGAGCGCTTTGGCGCGGCCCCGCAGCTTGTGGTCTGCGGCGGCGGCCATGTGGGCGCGTCGGTGGTGCGGCTGGCAAAGCTGCTGGGTCTGCCGGTCACAGCGCTGGAGGACCGCCCCGAGTTTGCGGAGGAGCTGCGTCAGGCCGGGGCCGATGCTGTGCTCTGCCTGCCCTTTGCAGAGGGTCTTGCGCAGATCCCCGGCGGGCAGGAGACATATTTTGTGGTCGTGACCCGTGCCCACAGCTGTGATATCGCCTGCCTGCATTCTATTCTGCAAAAGCCCGCTGCCTATGTGGGCATGATGGGCAGCCGGAAGCGCGCGGCACTGGTGCACACACAACTGGCCGAGCTGGGGCTGCCGCAAGAGCGCATTGATGCCCTGCACGCGCCCATTGGGCTTTCCATTGGCGCAAAAACCGCACAGGAGATCGCACTTTCCATTCTTGCGGAGATCGTCTCCGTGAAAAACAGCCGCCAGCAGACCGAGGGCTTTTCCCCGGCGCTGCTGGCCGCGCTGGAACAGCAGACCGCTCCGGCGGTGCTGGCGACCATCGTAGGCCGCCATGGCTCTACGCCAAGGGAGGAGGGCTCCAAGATGTTGGTACTGCCCGATGGCTCTGCCGTGGGCAGCGTGGGCGGCGGCATCATGGAGTACCGCACCCAGCAGCTGGCGCGGGAATTGCTGGAGCCGGGGGCTGCCCCGTGCAGGCTGGCCGCCTTTACCACAGAGGGGGCCAGCGATGCCGCGGCCATTGCGGCCTGCGGCGGCTCCATGGAAGTCTTTTTGCAGCGTCTGGAACCGGAGGGATGAGCCATGAAGCGTGATGACCTGATCGTTGTCCGGGGCGGGGGAGACCTTGCCACCGGTGTTGTGCATCGGCTCTGGTCGGCTGGCCTGCGGGTGCTGGTGCTGGAAACGGCCCATCCCGCCGCCATCCGTCGGCAGGTGTCTCTCTGTGAGGCTGTTTACGAAGGCGAGACCGCTGTGGAAGGAATGCGGGGCATCCGGGTGGAGACGCTGACGGATGCCGATGCCGTCTGGGCACAGAACGCCGTGCCGGTCCTGATAGACCCCACAGGTGCGTGTCTGCCGCAGGCAAGGCCAGCTGTTCTGGTGGATGCCATCATCGCAAAGAAAAATCTGGGCACCACCCGGGAGATGGCTCCGCTGACCATTGCCCTTGGCCCCGGCTTTGCGGCGGGGCAGGATGTGGACGTGGTGGTGGAGACCAAGCGCGGCCACAAGCTGGGCCGCATCATCCGGGAAGGGTCTGCTGCACCCAACTCCGGCGTGCCGGGCATCATCGGCGGCTATGGTGCCGAGCGTGTACTTCATGCACAGGCTGCGGGTATCTTCCGCAACCTGCATTCTATCGCTGATTTTGTGGAGGCGGGCGAGGCTGTGGCCGAGATCGAAACACCGGACGGCCAGCGTTTACCGGTGGTCACACAGATCTCCGGCATCCTGCGGGGGCTGCTGCGGGATGGCTACCCGGTGACCAAAGGATTCAAGGTAGCCGATGTGGACCCCCGCCGTGCGGAGCTGGAAAATTGCTTCCTGATCTCGGATAAGGCCCGCTGCATTGCGGGCAGTGTGCTGGAACTGATCGCCGCAGAGTGCTGGAACTAAAAGAAACGGGACTGTTTTTGCAACAGCCCCGTTTCTTTGTTACTCTGTCAGTTTTGTGATGAGCATCTGATAGATCTCGTTGCCCTTGAGGATGAACTGCTTCTTGACCAGATCGGCACTCAGTCGGTCAGGCGTGCCGATGTCCAGACAAAACAGCTCCTGATCCAGTGCCTTGATGGTGCAGCGGATGGAGCAGTGGCCGTCCGGCTTTTCGGTGATGCGGGCGCTGTACTCGGCTTCCTTGCGGGCCCAGGTCTGGCTGCGCAGAACCGCCGCCACCGCGCGCTCCCGCACACTGCGGGGCAGGTCATAGGCAAGCTCCTGCGCGACCTTGCGTCCTTTTTCGGTGATGGAATAGCGATCTTCCTTCAGCGTGACCAGCTGCTGGCGGGTGATATCATCCAGACAGGAGCCGATCTCAAAATAGTTGACCAGCTGCTCTTCCATCAGCGCATTCTCAATCTCCGTCCGGGTGATCGGCCCGGCATTCTTCACCAGATAACACAACAGCAACCGGATCTCCGTGCTGTCGGTCAGCCCGCCGGGACGAACACCGGCGGTAAAAGCATCGTTGGCGGCCATCGTTCTGCACATCCCCCTGTTATTTCAAATTGCTGCCCGGCACTGCCTCGGGGCAGGCCGTAAAGAATCACTTTCTTATAGTATAAAGGGTTTCAGACAGGATTGCAAGCCGCAACCGCAAAATCTGTCTCAATGCGCTTGCGGCTTTCGGGGGTGGAATACAGCCAGTGGTCGATATGCCCTTCGGTGATGAAATAGCGCAGGTCGAACCGGTGGCTCTGGCCCAGGCTGTGGTTGACGATGACCAGCTTGATCTTCATTTTATCAGGCAGGATGTTTTTGATGTAGACGCTCACCGCCTGCCCGGGGTGCAGGTCGGGGCAGGTCTCGGCAAGTCCGGCCAGATTGGGGGCGATCTCCACAAAGGTGCCGTATTCCTCCACGCTCCGCACAATGCCCACCACGGTCTCGCCCACGGTGAACCCGGCGGCGTTCTCCTCCCAGGTGCCCAGCAGCTCCCGGATGCTCAGCACGAACCGCCCCTGCACGTCCCGGTTTTTGATGGCGCACAGGATCTGCTGGCCCACACTCACCCGGTCGGCAGGGGATGAGATGCGGCTGACCGACATGCAGTCGATGGGCAGCAGGGCGCTGATGCCGCACCCAACGTCACAAAAGGCACCAAACGGCTCGATGTGGGTCACAGTGCAGGGCAGGATGTCCCCGGGCTGTAAGGTGTCCAGATACTCTGCCTTGCACATCCGCTGTGCCTCAGCCCGGGAAAGCAGGTAGCAGGGCTGGCCGTTTTCCCCGGTCTCCATCCCTTCAATCACAAAGCAGGTGGGGCGGCCCACCCGCGTCAGCACCGCAATGTCCCGCACGGTGCCGCTCTCAGCCCCATCGGCACACTGGCCAAAGGGCATCACGGCCTTTACCCCGCCCAGGTCGAACCGGAGCTGGCGCTGGGTGTCAAAGGCAAGGGCAGTGCTCTGTAAAATTTCGCGGCTGGCGATGGCGGCGCGCAGTTCTGCGGGGCTGAGCCGGTCTGCGGAACGGTAATTGCCTTCAGTACGAAATGTCTGCATCATGGTTTGTTCCTCTTTCTGTGTTATTTTAGCGTTTTCCGCTGCACGTCGGCACACAAAGCAGGTGTCGGCATTAAAACTCTATGCGCGGACAATTGCATTTTATACGAGTTTGGTTTATACTATATCTGTATGTGCGGCATGGAAACCAGCTGCACAGGGTACTGCCCCGCCAAGGGGCGGCAGGAGGGAAAGAAATATGGATATCGCAGTGGGAGATACAATCCAGACCCGCAAAAAACACCCGTGCGGAGCTTCCAGCTTCGAGGTGCTCCGGGTCGGTATGGATTTCAAGATCCGCTGCACGGGCTGCGGCCGTGAGGTCATGCTGCCCCGCGCGAAAATTGAAAAAAACATCAAGAAAGTGCTCAAACCCGGCACTGCCGAGTAACCATTGGGTCATGTAAGGAGAACTGCACAGTATGTCAAGACTGCTTTCCCAAATGGAGGCTGTCAGCCACCGGTTTGAAGAACTTTCCATCCGCCTGAACCAGCCGGAAACAGCGGCAGATCCCGCACTGTTCCGCCGCTTGATGCAGGAGTATCACGAGGCGGAACCCGTGGTGCAGGCCTATCAGGCCCTGATCACGGCGCAGGATCATCTTGCTCAGGCCAAAGCCCTGCTCGAGGGCGAGGCCCTTGATCCGGACTTTAAGGAAATGGTACAGCAGGAGATCGGCGAAAAAAGTCAGGAAGTGGCGCAGCTGGAAAATAATCTCAAAATTTTGCTGCTGCCCAAGGATGTCAACGATGATAAAAGTGTCATCATGGAGCTGCGCGGCGGTGCGGGCGGCGAAGAGGCCGCGCTGTTTGCCCACAGCCTGATGCGGATGTACACCATGTACGTTCAGAGCAGGGGCTGGGAGCTGGAGGTTCTGAACCTCAATGAGACGGAGCTGGGCGGTGTCAAGGAAGCCATTCTTGCCGTGAACGGCGCAGGGGCCTATAACCGGCTCAAGTATGAGAGCGGAGTGCACCGTGTCCAACGTGTGCCCGAGACCGAAACGCAGGGCCGCATCCACACCTCCACGGCAACCGTGGCGGTGATGCCGCAGGCCGAAGAGGTGGATCTTGTCATCGACCCCAAGGATCTGCGCATCGATACCTTCCGCTCCTCCGGCGCGGGCGGCCAGCACATCAACAAAACGTCCAGCGCCATCCGGGTCACGCACATCCCCACCGGAATGGTGGTGGAGTGCCAGAACGAGCGCAGCCAGTTCCAGAATAAGGATAAGGCGCTGGAGATCCTGCGCAGCCGCCTGCTGGCCCAGAAGCAGAAGGAACAGCAGGATGCCATCAATGCCAACCGCGCGGGGCAGGTGGGAACCGGTGATCGCAGCGAGAAGATCCGGACTTACAACTTCCCGCAGGATCGCTGCACAGACCACCGCATTGGCCTGACGGTCCACAATCTGGATAAGATCATGGACGGAAATCTGGACGAGATCATTGATGCACTGGCAACCCATGAACAGGCCGAAAAACTGCGTCAGCTCAACGTACAGGCCAAATGATACTGTGATGAAAAGAATAACGTGTTTGTGTTAATTTGATGATTGAAAAGTATTTATACTTTACAGATAGAAAGAACGATGAACCGTATGAAAATGAAAACTGAAATTTTACCTGCTGAGGGCGAAGCAATCGCCAAAGCGGCTGATCTGCTGCGCAGAGGGGAGCTGGTGGCCCTGCCCACCGAGACGGTCTACGGCATTGCCGCCGATGCGCGCAACGGCGCGGCAGTCGCAAAGATCTTTGTGGCCAAGGGCCGCCCGCAGGATAACCCCCTGATCGTCCATGTCACCGGCCCGGAGATGCTGCCCGGCCTTGTCAGCGAGGTGCCCGAGCGTGCCCAGCTGCTGATGGCCGCGTTCTGCCCCGGCCCTCTGACCATCATCATGCCCCGCGGCCCGGAGGTGGCCGCGGAGTGCTGTGCCGGTCCAAATCCGGGGATGAAAGAGCCGGAACCGATGGTCAGGGAATGCTGTGCCGGTCTGGACACGGTGGGCATCCGGATGCCCAGCCACCCGGTGGCACGGGCTGTCATTGCGCAGAGCGGCTGTGCCTTTGCGGCCCCCAGCGCGAACCTTTCCGGCAAGCCCAGCCCCACCAACGCACAGGATGTGTTCACCGATATGGATGGCCGTCTGCCCCTGATCCTGGATGGCGGCGAGTGCGATGTGGGTGTGGAGAGTACCGTGATCTCTGTGGTAGGCGAAAAGCCCACCCTGTTCCGCCCCGGTCATATCACGCTGGAAGATCTGGAGCGTGCTCTGGGGGAGGAGGTCGAGGTCTCCAAAGCCATCCTCGAAAAGCTGCCCGAGGGTGCTGTTGTCCGCAGCCCCGGCATGAAGTATAAGCATTACGCCCCTAAGGCAGATGTCACCCTGCTGGACGGCACCTTTGAGCAGTTCAAGGCCTATGTGGATGCCCATGCCGACCAGAACCCCAGCTGCCTCTGCTTTACCGGCGAGGCCGAAAAGCTCGGCTGGCCCTGTGTGGAGTATGGCAGAGAGGGAGATGGTGCCGATCAGGCAAAGCATATCTTCCGCAGCCTGCGTGCCCTGGATGAGCAGGGGGACGGCGTGGTCTATGCCCGCTGCCCGAAAAAGGACGGCCTGTCCATGGCAGTGTACAACCGCCTGATCCGTGCGGCAGCGTTCCGTGTGATCCAGCTATGATCACGCTTGGGATCACCGGCCGCAGCGGCTGCGGCAAATCGACTGTGACGGCGGTGTTTGCCGCCCATGGTGTCCCGCTGGTGGATGCCGACCAGATCTCCCGCGAGATCCTGCTGCCCGGTTCTCCGTTGCTGCCAGTGTTGGCCCAGCGGTTCGGGGCAGATATCCTGTATGCCGACGGCAGCCTGAACCGCCGCCTGCTGGCAGACCGCGCCTTTGCCGCGCCGGAAGGAAAGGCCGCTCTGGATTCCCTCGTGCTTCCGGAGATCATCCGGCGGGTCTGCAGACTGAAGCAGGCCGCCCGGGAAGCCGGAGCACCGCTTTTTGTGATAGACGGAGCCGTGATCGTGGGCACCGATGCGGAAAAAGAGTGCGACCATCTTTGCGTGGTCACTGCGCCCTTTGCCACCAGTGTGGCCCGCATTGCGGCCCGGGACGGCATCGCCCCGGAAATGGCGGCACGGCGGCTCAACGCCCAGACCCCGGAAGAGGTCCTGCTTGCCAGGGCCGATCTTGTCCTGCGCAACGATGCTGACCTTGCTTCTCTGGAGGCGGCGGCAGCGGCGCTCTGTGAGCAGCTGCAGGCTGAGGGTGCACGGAAAGGGGGCGCGGACACTTCGCTTTGAAAAAGTTTTTGAAAACGCTGGTCCTGCTCTTTCTGCTCTGTATGGTCCTGCTGGCGCTGCCGCCGGTGCGCCGTCAGGTGGAACAGCGGCTCTACCCGCGGAAATACAACGACCTTGTGGAGCAGTACGCCGCCGAGTATGACCTTGACCCGCTGCTGGTCTATTCCTTCATCCGCACCGAGAGCGGCTTTGACCCGGGCGCAACTTCCAGTGTCGATGCGCGCGGCTTGATGCAGATGACGGAGGAGACCTTCCTCTGGCTCCGCAGTAAGCTGGGCCTGGGGGAGGAGGTTTCCTTTGGCGACCTGTACGACCCTGATGTGAGCATCCGCTTTGGATGCTATTACATTTACCTCTGCCTGGTGCGTTACAACGGCGATATTTCCACGGCCGCCGCAGCCTACCACAGCGGGTGGGGCACCGTGGATGCCCTGCTCCAGAAGGAGGAACATTCAGAGGACGGGTTGACCCTGTCGGGTTTCCCCTATAACCAGATGCACCACTATGTGGAAAAGATCACCGCCTGCTATGCCAAGTACACCGAGCTGTACGGAGCCTGAGCAGGCTGCAAACCCGCTTGAACCGGCTTGCGCCGGTTTGAAATATTTAGGAATACCGAAAGAGAAAGGCAGGAGAAATTCTATGGCAGAAAAAACTCCGAACCAGCAGCTGGCTGAAAAGCTGCTTTATAAGCCTGCTTACGTCGCCGATAAGGACGCTGACGTGAAGCAGAAGGCCCACGACTTTGCCGAGGGCTACAAGAAGTTCCTGGATGCAGGCAAGACCGAGCGCGAGGTCGCCGCCGAGAGCGAGCAGATGCTCAAGGATGCAGGCTACCAGCAGTTCGACCCGAAAAAGACCTACAAGCCCGGCGACAAGATCTACTTTGTCCAGTACAACAAGGCTGTGGTGGCTTCCACCATCGGTACCAAGAGCTTTGAGGATGGCTTCCATCTGGTCATTGCCCACACCGACAGCCCCCGTCTGGACCTGCGCCCCACCCCGCTGTATGAGTCTGACCACCTGAGCTACTTCAAGACCCATTACTACGGTGGTGTCCGCAAGTATCAGTGGGGCACGATCCCTCTGTCCATCCACGGCGTGTTCACCCGTGAGGATGGCTCCACCGTCACCGTCCGTGTGGGCGAGGACGAGAACGATCCCGTCTTCTGCATCACCGACCTGCTGCCCCATCTGGGTGCCGAGCAGAACGCCCGTCCCCTGAAGGACGGCATCAAGGCTGAGGAGCTGAACATCCTCATCGGCTCCGACGCTGTTGATGATGAGAACGTCAAGGAAGCTGTCAAGCTGAATACCATGATCCTGCTCAATGAGAAGTACGGCATCACCGAGAAGGAGTTCATGCGTGCCGAGATCGAGATCACCCCGGCCTACAAGTGCCGCGACGTTGGCTTCGACCGCTCCATGGTGGGCGGCTATGGCCACGATGACCGTGTGGATGCTTATCCTGCACTGATGGCCGAGATCGAGACCAAGAACCCCGCCTACACCACTGTCTGCGTCCTGACCGATAAGGAAGAGATCGGCTCCGACGGCGTGACCGGTATGCAGAGCATGTACGCCTTCCACTTTATGCAGGAGCTCTGCCGTGCCGCCGGTCAGGATGATATCCTGGCCTTCCGTCACAGTGTCTGCCTGTCCGCTGACGTGACCGCTGCCTACGATCCCACCTGGGCAAGTGCATTTGAGCCCATGAACGGCACCTATGCAGGCCGCGGCATTGCCATCTTCAAGTACACCGGCGGCGGCAGCAAGGGCTCTGCAAGCGATGCCTGCGCTGAGCTGGTCAGTGATATCACCCGGATGCTGGACAACGGCAACGTTGCATGGCAGATCGGTGAGCTGGGCCGTCTGGATCTGGGCGGCGGCGGCACCATCGCCAAGTATGTCGCAAACCGCGGCATCCCCGTGCTGGATATCGGTGTGCCTGTGCTGTCCATGCACGCTCCCTTCGAGGTCATCCACAAGAACGACCTGTACATGGCTTACCGCGCCTTCTCCCTGTTCAACAACGCACAGTAAGTGCGATCCAGAATGAATGCCCCGGCAGGTTTTGCGCCCGCCGGGGCATTTTTGCGCTATTTTAAGAAAAATGCTTGACCTTCAACCGACTTTATGGTGTAGTGTAAGGGCGGAGGTGAAGCAAATGAACATCAAACAGGCTTCAGAACAAAGCGGTGTGTCTGCCCCGAACATCCGCTTTTACGAAAAAGAGGGGCTTCTCACACCGGCGCGCAGGCAGGGCAATGACTACCGCGATTACACCGCCGGGGATGTCCGCACCCTCAAGCTCATCCGGATGCTTCGGATGCTGGATATGCCGCTGCCCGTAATACAGAGGGTCCTCAACGGGGAACAGCCGCTGAGCGAAGCACTTCAGGCACAGCAGGCGGTGCTGGAGCAGCAGGCGGCGCAGCTGGCAGCAGCCATGCAGTTTTGTGCCGACCTTGCCCGCCAGCAGCCGCAGGCAGATACGCTGGACGTGGATGCCTGCCTGACCCGCATGGAAAGCCCCACCCCGCAGCAGGGCTTCTTTTCCGGCTGGCTGCAGGATTACTGCACGCTGGCGCGGGTGCAGCATCAAAAGCATTTTTTCTTTATTCCGCAGGGCAGCATCAACACCCCGCAGGAGTTTATGGCGGCGTTGCAGACCTATGCAGAAGAGCGGGGAATGCAGTTCGCCCTGACCAAAAAGGGGATGTACCCGGAGTTCTCGCTGGATGGCATTCCGTATAAAGCTTACCGCAATCCGGGCAAATACCGGGACGAGATCTGCTGTGATGCCGTGCATCCCGAGCAGCTTGACACCGGGCTTCCCTCCCGGCGGGAAAAGCTGCTGCGCATTGCGCGTATCGTGTTGCCGCCGGTGTGCGTCTTCGCGGCTATCATGGCAGCGGGGTGGGCAGTCACCGGCGGCACGGACTGGCTCTGGCTGGCGGCGCTGGCATCCGGCGGGGTACTGCTGGGGCGCTGCTTTGAAAAGTGGCTGTAAGGCGCATTACCCCAGCGGCAGCGCCTCGGCTACGGTCAAAAAAGTGTAGCCGTTGTCCGTATACCACCGTATGATATCCGGCAGCGCCTCGGCAGTGGTGCGGGTGGTGGCAGAATCATGCATCAGAACGATGCACTGGGTCTGCTCGCCGGTCTCACGCACTACATTCCGGTAGATGGTTCCGGCACTGGGCTTGCCGCCCACGGCATCCTCAGCGCAGACATTCCAGTCCACATAGGCATATCCCTTTTCGGTACATTGCTGTTTCAGCTCGGCCATCACGCCGCGCCCGCCATAGCGGCGGCTGACCGTGTTGGTGCTGCCGCCCGGAAAGCGCAGGTAATGCAGAGAAGCTGTGTTGACATAGGGCGAGATGCGCTTTTTCAACAGGGTGATATCCTGCCAGTAAGCATCTGCACTCTGGTAGATGTCACTGTATTCATGGGAAGCGGAATGCAGCGCGATCTGGTGGCCTGCCGCCGCCGCATCCGCAATGAGCGGCAGGTACTTTTCATTGTAGCCCGTGGCCACCACAAAAAAGGTGGCCTTGACCCCGGCGGCATTCAGCGCATCCAGAACCGCCGGGGTCGTTTTGCTGGGGCCGTCATCGAAGGTCAGGCAGACCCATTTCTCCGGCATCGGCTCCTCCTGCGGCAAGGAGCTTGCAGGGGCTGCCTCCGGAACAGGGGAGACAAAGCCGGTATCCGGTACCGGGGTCAGGTCGCTTTCCCAGCAGCCGGGCCCCGCCGGCACAGCAAAGAACAGCCCCAGCCCAAAGCCTGCCGCTGCGCCCGCCAGAAGCAGAGCTGCCCCGCAAAATAAGATCTTCCCGTTTGCTCTCAGCCATGAAACCATCTCCCAAACCTCCTTGACAGATCGCATTGGATCTGCATATCTCTTATAGGATATGACCCGCTGAAAATTTGTAGAATACAAAAGCAGGCAGAGGAATTGACATTTCCCGCAAAAATTGATAAACTAAATAAGTTCTCTGTGCAGGAGTGGCGGAATGGCAGACGCGCTGGTTTTAGGCACCAGTTCCCAGTGAGTGAGGGTTCAAGTCCCTTCTCCTGCATACACAAAACGGCAGGCCCTTGGATAGAATCCGGGTCTGCCGTTTTGTTTGCGGCTTTGGTTGGAAAGCATAAGAAAAGCCCACGATCTATCGCTAGACCGTGGACTTTCTTTTATGCGAGGGAGGGGACTCGAACCCCCAAGGATAAACCACACGCACCTCAAACGTGCGCGTCTGCCAGTTCCGCCACCCTCGCACAACTATAAAATTGTTGCAATCCTGGATTTCTGAGGCTTGAAACCGTTGTTGCGGACTGCTTGAATATACTACCACATTACCCCGGGAAAGTCAAGCGATTTTGATAGAAATTTCCTCGTTTCATATTCAACGGTTTCCCGGTGCATACTAGAACAAATTATCACCGGGGAGGCAGGACCGTGAAACGACGCAACAGAGCATACCGATTGCTGAGACTGACAGCAGTATATCTGCTCCTGCTGCCGTTTCTGCTGCTGGGTTGGCTGTACAGCCGCCTGCCGGATCGTGTTTATCTGGAGCCCGGGCAGGCCTTGCTTTTGCCTCGCTTTGGCTGGGTGGAGCCTATGGGGCTTCACGGCAGCCAGAATGCGGCCAGTACCCAGGTCGTGGGCAGTTACCAGACCACTCTGTCACTGGGCGGCTGGCTTCCCATCAAGAATATCCGTACGGTGGTCACGGAGCGCACGCAGGTCACGGTCTGCGGTACGCCGTTCGGGGTCAAAATGTTCTCCGAGGGGGCACTGATCGTTGGCTTTTCCGATATCGACAGCCCCGGCGGGAGCACAGTGAACCCGGCAAAGGCAGCGGGACTGCGCCTGGGAGACCGCGTGATCCGCATTGGACAGATCGGGACGGAAAACAATGACGCTGTGAAGGAAGCGCTGGAAGCCGCCCGGGGAAGCGCCGCAGAGGTCATCTATGTCCGCGGCGGGGAACAGCGCAGCACCACCCTGACCCCTGTCTGGGATGCTGCTGCCGCCCAGTGGCGGGCAGGCATGTGGGTGCGGGATTCCTCCGCCGGTGTGGGCACTCTGACCTTTGTGGACCCAGAAAAGGGTGTCTTTGCAGGGCTGGGGCATCCCATCAGCGACGGCGACACCGGCGAAAGCATCGCTCTGCGCAGCGGGGAGATCGTGCCGTGTGAGATCACCGGGTGCAGCATGGGCACTGTGGGCAGCCCAGGGGAGCTGAAGGGGAAGTTCCTGAGCGCCCACGCCATTGGCAGCATCCGGATCAATGGAGAAAACGGCGTTTATGGCACAACACGGACAGGCTTTTCCGGGCAAACCATGCCGGTGGCGTTTGCGCAGGAGGTCGAGACGGGGGATGCACAGATCCTGGCTACCGTCGCCGGGGAAACGCCCCGTACCTACCATGTCCGCATCGAGAAGATCAGCGATGTCGATCCGCACCGCAATATGGTCATCCGGGTGGTGGACAAAGCCCTGCTTACCCGGACCGGCGGCATTGTGCAGGGGATGAGCGGCAGTCCCATTTTGCAGAATGGGCGGCTGGTCGGCGCGGTGACCCATGTTCTCGTCAACGACCCGACACGGGGCTATGGAATTTTCGCGCAGACCATGCTGGAGCAGGCTGAACAGGTTGCAACGGCGGAAAAATGAGCAGATTTGGTAAAACAAAACAGGCTGATTCGACTGAAGATTCCATAATATGGCAAAAATAACAGTTGAAATCCATGGGAATTTATGGTAAAATCAGAAACGTAAGGAAAACCGCACACATTGGAGGAATGAACGATGGACAAGATCAAATTTTTGATGTCGGATACTGGCGCAGAGATCACGGCAGCCTGTCGTGAAGCTTTGGAGCAGAAGGGTGTAGAGGTGACCGTGGTGGAAAAAGACGGCCTGAAGGTCCTGCAGAAAATGCTTGCAGTGCGGCCCCAGGTGGTGTTGCTGGATGCTTTTATGCCTGGGCTGGATGCGCTGGCCGTGAAACAGAAGTACAATGCAGCCGGTGAGCGCCACACCTCTTTCTTTGTGACGGGGGCGTTCCAGAGCGAGGAAATGGTGCAGGAGCTGTTGGATGAGGGCTTTGCTTACTATTTCGTCAAACCCTTTGACGAAACGGTTCTGGCAAGCCGCGTGCTGAAGGTGGCTGCCGGGCAGGAAAAGCGCATCCTGCACACCAGCGTGGACAGCGATGAACTGACAGTCACTGAGATCCTGCACCAAATCGGCGTTCCCGCCCACATCAAGGGCTATCAGTTCCTGCGGGATGCCATCCTGCTTACCATGAACGAGCCGGAGTACATCAACGCTGTGACCAAGCGTCTCTACCCGGAAATCGCCAAGAAAAACGGTACCACTGCCAGTCGGGTGGAGCGCGCCATCCGCCACGCCATCGAGGTGGCATGGGACCGGGGCGATGTGGATACCCTCAACAGCTACTTCGGCTATACCATCCACAACCTGCGGGGCAAGCCCACCAATAGCGAATTCATCGCGATGATCGCTGACAAGATGCGGCTGGATAAGCGGCAGAGAGCAGTGTGATGAATATGCATGCCAACGTGATATTTTGTGCGCAAAGCTGGTAATTTGGGGATGGTGAAAAATGTTTATCGCTATGGAATTATAGAATTATGGATTCCGTAGCGATAAATTGATTGTTGATAGGGCGATAAATCTCCGGAATTTATTGGGTGTGGAGCCGAATGGATTCCGGAGGTTTTTTGTGGTGGAAAAAGATGTAGAAATGTTTCTGGAGGCGTGCGAGTTAAAGGGACTGAGGCGGTATTCTTTTCGGAGAAGATGGCAGGGCAGATTCGGAAGTGGATCAAGTATAAAGACCGCTATCGTAAAAGCATGGCTCACACCGAAGGCTGGGTAACAGCAGAACAATAAGACACCAGCGTATCGTGTTACGAAAACATGGTACGCTGGCGTTTTTGCTTGAAGAAATTGCTATGTTCTCTTATTGCTGGTAAAATAGGGACGGATGTACGAATAAGAATGAATGTGGGAGTGTGATGGAAAGTGGATATCTCTTTTAAAATGGGCGATGAAAAGTTCAATTACAGAGTGAGTGCGATCATAATTTCTAACGGAAGAATTTTGGCAATGTACCATGACAAACCGTCAGAGTACTACTCTCTGCCCGGGGGTAGAGTGATGATGGGGAAAACAGCTGAACAGTCGATGATGCGTGAAATTCTGGAAGAGCTTGGTGTTTCACTGAAGATTTCCCGGCCATTATGGTTGAATCAATCTTTTTTCACAAAAGATACAGATGGTCTCCGATATCACGAGATATGTATTTATTTTTTGATGGATACCGCAGATGCTGGCCTGCTGGAAAGGCAAAACACGTTTACTCGAACAGAGGGAACCGATACGCATATATTTAAATGGTTAGAGATTGCTCAATTAAAGGATGAAACTTTTTATCCATTGTTCCTGAAAAAAGAAATTTCCAACCTTCCGGATGGGTTCACGATCCGAACGGAAGTGCGATGATGAATCTGTGCTTTCGATGTTGACGCTTTTGTTGTACAAAATTGAGGGATTTATCCTAATGGCATTTCTTCTGCTGTGATATAATTGTATCGATCAAAAGGAGGAATGCAAAATAATCCATCTGCTGTTAGCGGTGATCTATGTTTCTTTTATCAGTCTGGGCCTGCCGGATTCTCTGCTGGGGGCTGCGTGGCCTTCGATCTATCAGGGTTTTGGGGTTCCGGTCTCCTACTCCGGTGTGATCTTCTGTATCATATCGGTAGGAACGGTGCTCTCCAGCCTGCAAAGTGACCGGATGACCCGCCGGTTTGGAGCAGGCGGTGTTACGGCCATCAGCGTTGCCATGACCGCCGCAGCACTGTTCGGGTTCTCTGTCAGCAGCTCATTCTGGGCCATGTGCCTGTGGGCGATCCCTTATGGACTTGGGGCTGGAAGCGTGGATGCGGCACTCAACAACTATGTGGCACTCCATTTTGCCAGCCGCCACATGAGCTGGCTCCATTGTATGTGGGGGATCGGAGCCTCGGTCGGGCCCTACATCATGGGCGCGGCGCTTTCTTCCCATGCCGGGTGGCAGACGGGGTATCGGGTCATCAGTGTGATGCAGATGGTGCTGACGATCATTATTCTGCTGAGCCTTCCACTCTGGAGAACGAAACCGGGCGCGAATGCCGAAGAGATGAAAACGGCCCCGGCAGAAGCGCTGACCCTGAAACAGATTTTCCGGATCTCCGGCGTAAAAGAGGTTCTGGTCACGTTTTTCTGCTACTGTTCTCTGGAACAGACCACCAGTCTGTGGGCCAGCAGTTATCTGGTGCTGAACAGGGGAATCGCGCCGGAGACCGCCGCCGGTTTTGCCAGTCTTTTCTTTGTCGGCATCACCGTGGGACGGGCGTTGTGCGGCTTCCTGACCTTAAAATTCGATGATACCCAGATGGTTCGTATGGGGCAGGGGATCATCGCGATTGGGATAGCGGCGTTTCTTCTGCCGCTTGGGGAAGCAGTGACACTGGCAGGGCTGCTGCTGGTTGGTCTTGGCTGTGCTCCGATCTATCCCAGCATCATTCATGCAACGCCGGGCCGCTTCGGTGCGGACAGGTCACAGGCGATCATTGGGGTTCAGATGGCCAGCGCCTATATTGGCAACTGCCTGATGCCGCCGTTGTTCGGCGTGATCGCAAACCACACCACGATCGCAATTTTTCCGTACTATCTGCTGGTGATCCTGATTTTGATGGGATATATGCACGAAGCGCTGCAAAAGAAAACGAAAGCGGCGCAATAAAATACCGCTGCTCTTGCATTTGGGGAAATGCACAAGAGCAACGGTATTTTTGTACGCATATCACCCTGCGCCTGCACCGGAACAGCCGGCAGCAATGCACACGATGATGGTTCTGGGTGTGGCACTTGGGTGAAGAACCCCCTTGCTCAGGCAGTCTGGATTACTGGGGCTCTCTTGCCTGTATGCGGCGGCAGGCATCCTCCTTCACAAGCTCAATGATCACCGCCGTCAGGGGGATAAAGAAGATGATACCGATGATGCCAAAGAGTTTTCCACCGATCATAGCAGCCACAAGGGTGTATAGCGGAGAAAGTCCCACGGATTTTCCAACCACCCGGGGGTAGATGAACTGGTTTTCAATAAACTGTACGGCAAGGTAAACAATGAGACAGCGCACGGCCAAAACGGGATCCACCAACAGCACGAGGAACACGCTGACTACACAGGAAATCAGCGCTCCGACGTAGGGGATAATGGCGCAGATGGCGGTCAGCATTCCCACCAGGCTGCCGTAGGGAATCTTGAAAACGGAAAACGCAAGAGCCATGAGAACGCCAAGGATCACGGCCTCGCTGCATTGCCCTGTCAGAAAGTTTGCAAAGGATTGCCGGAACAGCCGGCAGAACTTCAGCAGCCAGGCGGAGTGGCTGGGTTTCAGGTAGGCGCAGACCAATGTGCGGGCGTGGTGGCAGAGACTCTCCGAGCCGACGGACATATAAACAGAGATGATCAGAGCAAAGGATGCGGTCACCACGATATTTACCGTGGCAGATACGGCTCCTACCGCATTGACCAGCACGGTGTCGATGCTGTCGGTGACCCTGTGAAGCAGCTGCTCCCAGTCGATGCCCTCCAGCCAGCTCATCAGCCACCCCATGTCGGCATCCTGTGCGCTGAGATAGGCGGTCCAGCGGGGGATGTTTGCTTCGATCTGTACATAGAGGCTGTGAAAAGACTGCACCAGCTCCGGGATCAGCAATGTCAGCGCCAGCACCAACACCAGCACAACACCCAGCAGGGTGATGAAGAAGCTCAGGAGATGGAGTACTTTATCCGAGGGTTGTTTTTTGGTCTTGCAGAACAGGCGTTTCAGCCGTTTTTCCAACCCGGTCATAGGCACATTGATAAATAGTGCCAGAATGCCGCCTGCCAGAATGGGCAGTACCAAATCTACCAACTGTGCAGCAAAGGTCAGAACGGCAGAAAGCCGCAGCAGCGCCACAAAAAGCGTGACACCTACAATAGTTATGAGCAGATATTGTTTTGTTTTTGGTTCCATGAAAAAATCCTTTCCCGGAGCTGATGGCTGAAATATGTAAAGAGAACGTCTGCGAACTCTTTTTTTTGTATTGTAATCAGAAGCAGCTGGCTTGTCAAGAAGTCGGGAACTGCGGGGTTTCCTTTTTGGACGGACTGTGATATAATATGTAGGTCGTAATTCCGTGAAAAAACTAAAAATAAACGGGAATGTGTGAAAAAACGAAGAAACATAACAGAGAGTATCTTTGCTGCCTACATAAAGTTGAATGAAAATCAACTTGAGATAAAACTCCATAGTACAGCCTGTATAAAAATGACACGAAAAAAGCTGAAAATTCCTCTTGCTTTTTCTGAGATCTGTGCTATAATATTAAGGCAATCGTTTCCAAGGCCGCTCGCGGGGGTAGCCGATATTGAAGGTTGTGATGGGCACATACATTTATAATATGGCCCCAATAAGTCAGAACCAGAAATGAGGTGAAAAAGAATGAAACAGGGTATCCATCCGAACTACGTTGACTGCACCATCACTTGTGCTTGCGGCAACGTCATTAAGACTCGTTCTACCAAGCCCGAGATCCACGTCGAAGTTTGCTCCAAGTGCCACCCCTTCTACACTGGTAAGCAGAAGCTGGTTGACACCGGCGGACGTGTTGAGCGCTTCAACAAGCGTTTCGGCCGTAAGTAATTACTGGTCTTTTCAGCGCCGTCTCCTTTGGGAGGCGGCGTTTTTTGTTGTTATGCCGCACAAAAGCTCTCTTTCTGTAATTTACACGCCGTTCCCTTATTTTGAACACATTTCCGGACTAAAATAAACCAGTATCTTCAAAAAGCGCTTTGCGCTGCCTTAGAAAGGAGCGTTGTGAACGTGATCGAAGTTTCTCATCTCACCAAACAGTATGGCAATCATCTTGCCGTGGACGATGTCTCGTTTACCGTGGCAGATGGCCAGATCTGTGGTCTGCTGGGGCCCAACGGCGCGGGCAAATCCACCATTATGAACATCCTCACCGGCTATCTCTCTGCCACCAGTGGGCAGGTGACGGTGGCAGGGCACCCTCTGCCCGAGGAGGCCGATGCCGCCAAGGCCTGTGTGGGCTATCTGCCCGAACAGCCGCCCCTTTACCCGGAGATGACGGTGCAGGAGTACCTGACCTTTGCCGCCGAGCTGAAGGGTGTGAAAAAGGCGGAACGGAAGGAGCAGGTGTGCAGGGCTGCCCGCCGTACCGGGCTGGAAACCGTTCTGCCCCGGCTCATCCGCAGCCTTTCCAAGGGCTACAAGCAGCGGGTGGGCATTGCACAGGCATTGCTGGGCAGTCCCAGGCTCATCATTCTGGACGAGCCGACGGTCGGCCTGGACCCGGCACAGGTCATCGAGATCCGCAAGCTCATCCGGGAGCTGGGCCGGGCACATACAGTTATCCTGTCCAGCCATATCCTCAGTGAAGTGCAGGCAGTCTGCCAGCAGATCCTGATCCTTTCCAAAGGACACTTGGCGGCAGCAGGCAGTCTGGAGGAGCTGACCGCCGATGGCAAGAGCCTGGAAGAGGTATTTCTGGAACTGACCGACGGTGAACCGGAAGAAGCAGCCGGAGAGGAGGACGCAGAATGACAGCTATTTTTAAGCGGGAATTCCGCAGCTTCTTTCACGGGATGCTGGGGTACGTCCTTACGGCGTTTCTGGTGGCGAGTTCCGGCCTGTATTTTCTGGCCCGGTGCCTGATCTACGGCTTGACCGATTTCAGTTATTACACCCTCTACCAGACCATTTTTATGCTGCTGCTCTATATCCCGGTGCTGGTGATGCGCTCACTGGCCGAGGAGCGCCACAGCCGCACCGACCAGCTGCTGCTCACCAGCCCGGTCTCAGTGTGGGGCATCGTGCTGGGCAAGTTCTTTGCCATGGCAGCTGTGTTCGCACTGCCCTGCGCTGTGGATGCGGTGATGATCTTCATCCTCTGGGCGCTGGGCGGCACCGTGTCTGCTCTGCTCGCAAACCTTGCGGGGCTGCTCTGCTACTTTTTGCTGGGCTGTGCGGCCATTGCATTGTGTGAGTTTCTCTCCGGCCTGACCGAGAACCAGATCATTGCCGCCGTGGCGGGCTTTTCAGCCTTGCTGCTGGCCTACCTGATGCCCAGCCTGCGCAGTATGTTCAATGCGGGCAGCGCTGTGGCGCTGGCAGTGTTCACCGGGATCGCAGGCGCGGCTTCTCTGGCGGCCGGTCTGCGCACCCGCAGCTTTGTGCTGGGGTGCCTGACCTTTGCGGCACTCTGCCTGGGCCTGACGGGGCTGTTTCTGCTCCGCAGTGCATGGCTTACCGAGGCTTTCAGCGCCGTGCTGAGTGCCCTGTGCCTGTTTACACCCTTTGAGGATTTTGTCAACAACAGCTTCTCCATCCCTGCCGTGGTCTATTATCTGACCGTGACGGCGGTGTTCCTGTTCTTTACGGCGCAGGACATTGAGAAGCGCCGCTGGAACTGAGAGGAGGGAACACAGATGAAGCTTTTTGCAAAGCAGAGCTCCTCGGGTGACGGGCGGGTGTTTCGCAGCGGGGTGTGGTCGGCAGCCATTGCCGCAGCTGTGATCGTGCTGGCCGTGCTGGTCAATCTCATCGTCCGGGCCATTCCTTCCAGATATACCGAGTTCGATCTCTCCGAGGCTGGGCTCTACACCCTGAGCGAGAGCTCCAGACAGGTGGCCGACGACCTGACGCAGGATGTGACCATTTACTATCTGGCCCAGACCGGCAATGAGGACCAGATCATCTCCAAGCTGCTGGACAAGTACGCCGCCCAGAGCAGCCATATCACTTGGGAGCTGAAAGATCCGGCAGTCTACCCGACCTTTGCAGCCCAGTACGGCGCACAGGATCTGACCTCCGGCGGGCTGATCCTGGTCTGCGGGGAACAGAGCAAGGTACTGGATGCCGCAGAGCTTTACGACTACGATTACAGCGATTATGCCGCCACCGGTGCGGCCAACGTGACCTTTGCCGGTGAAAGCAGGATCACCTCTGCCATCTACCAGCTGACCAGCGGAGAGAGCCGCCATGTGTACTACACCACTAACCACGGCGAGCAGGCGCTGACTTCCACCCTGACCGATGCGCTGGAAAGCCAGAACCTGACCGTTTCGGCACTTGACCTGCTCTCCCAGACCATCCCCGAGGACTGTGACCTGCTTGTCATCAACGATCCGGCGCAGGACTTTTCCGGCGCAGGCAGTCTGGTGGATGAGCTGGGCCAGCTGCGCAGCTATCTGAGCAGCGGAGGCCGCGTGCTGCTGCTGACGGATTCCTATTATAGTACCCCCAATCTGGATGCTGTGATGGCCGAGTTCGGCCTGACTCGCACCGAGGGCCTTGTGGTGGAGGGTGACACCAACCACTACCTCAATGGCTACCCGGCCCTTTACCTGCTGCCGGATTATGCCAGTACAGAGGAATTCACCGCGCTGGACGGTGTGAACACCAGCCGCAGAGTTCTGCTGCAGATGGCACAGGGCATCACCCTGACCGAGACAGAGCATGTGGTCTCGGATGCCCTTCTGGTCAGCTCGGACAGTGCTTACAGCAAACCGGAAGGCTACGAGATGACCACCACCGAGAAGGCGGACGGCGACATTGCCGGTCCCTTCACGCTGGCAGCATACGCCCGCAATGAGGACACGGGTGCCCAGGTCATCTGGGTCAACTGCGGCAATATGGACAATGAGGGCATTTATCAGGTCATCCCGGGCAATGTGACCTTCCTGCAGGGTTGTGCAGCTTCGCTGGCCGGGCAGGAGAACGCTGTCCTCATCGACAGCAAGGCGCTGGAAGCAGCTCCGTTGGAAGTGCCCGGCATTGCCGCCTCTACGCTGGGCCTGCTCTTTGTCATCGTTCTGCCTGCGGCCCTGCTGGCTGTGGGTGCCGTGGTGGTCGTGCTGCGGCGTAGAAAGTGAGGACCTGTCCATGAAAGCAAAACAGCGTACCCTCGGGGTGCTGCTTTTCCTCATCCTGCTGGCAGGCGGCGTGTTTGCCCTGCTGACGCTGCGGAATGCCCGGGAAGAACAGGCTGCCAGTGCGGTCGCAGATGGAACCATTCCGCTGGCGGCAGTTTCGGGCAGTGACCTGACGCAGATCGTGCTCCACTATCAGGGCGAGACGAACACTCTGCTCTATACCGCCGATGGCTGGACGCTGGCTGAAGATCCCGCTTACCATCTGGACACCTCTGCCTGCAACACGATGCTCACCGCGCTTTCCTCTTTGAACGCAAAGCGGGAGCTGAGCCCGCAGGCAGGGGAGGACTACGGCTTTGCGGAGCCTGCGCTGACCATAGAGGTGACGGCAGCGGGCGAAACGGACACCTATACCTTCGGGGCCAGCAATACCATGACAGGGGATCTCTATGTCCGCAAGAATAACAGCGATACCATATACACGGTATCTGGCACCAAAGCCGCCTGCTTTGAGTTGACCAGGGCGGAGCTGTTCGGTGCCTTCAACCCGGCGGGGCTGACGGCCTCGGAGATCGAAGCTGTCTCTTATACACTGGCCGATGGTGAGACCGTGACCCTGAAAGCAAACTCGGAGCCTGCGGCAGAGAGCGGCAGCAACGCCTACCAGACTGTCTGGCGGCTGGCAGGGGACACCGCCGCAGACCTCGACGAGACAAAGGTGGATGCCATCCTCTCGGCGCTCTGCACCTATGTCTCGGCACAGGCAGCAGATGCCGACCCGGCGGCGTATGGTTTTGAGGCCCCGCTGGTCACAGCAGAGGTCACCACAGCCGATGGCACAATAAATCTGACCTATGCCATGGGTACAGACGGCTGTTACCTGATGGTGGAAGGGGACCGCTCCGTTTATACGGTGGATGCCAGTGTGGTGAGTGCGCTTTTGTACCCCGCGGATCAGCTGAAAGCAGAATAAAACGTTTCACTCCCGCGCTGTGCGAATTCTTGGTACAGCGCGGGATTTTTTTGCGCCGGATGTAAAGTTTCGGCAAACCTCGACAGAGTGATTGACATTTCAGTTCGGATTGTTTATGATAGGCGATGACAGGGCAGAATAACTGCACAATATTACGGATGTCATGGATGTTGTGCGGGGCTGGTCGCCCTGGTACGAAGGATAGGGTGGATGCCCTGTCTTTTTTCGTATCTGAGTTTAAGGAGGAAAAGTAAAAAATGGACAACTCGGTGATCGTTTCACTGCGCGATATCGTGGTGGAATTTGACGGTCAGCGCATTCTGGATGGGCTGAACCTGGACATCCATGACAAAGAATTCGTAACGCTGCTGGGTCCTTCCGGCTGCGGCAAGACCACCACCCTGCGCCTGATCGCAGGCTTCCTGGAACCCAACGCGGGTCAGGTGCTGCTGAAGGGCCAGGATATTACCGGTGTGCCCCCCTATAAGCGTCCGGTGAATACCGTGTTCCAGAAGTACGCGCTGTTCCCGCACCTGAACGTGTTTGAGAATGTGGCCTTTGGCCTGCGCCTGAAGAAGATGGACGAAGAGACCATCCGCCGCAAGGTGCGCGATATGCTGGAGGTGGTCGGCCTGAAGGGCTTTGAGCGCCGCAGCATCGGCCAGATGTCCGGCGGCCAGCAGCAGCGTGTTGCCATTGCCCGCAGTCTGGTCAACGAGCCTGAGATCCTGCTGCTGGACGAGCCTCTGGGTGCACTGGACCTCAAGCTCCGCAAGGAGATGCAGCTGGAGCTCAAGCGCCTGCAGCGTGAGATGAACATCACCTTTATTTATGTTACCCACGATCAGGAAGAGGCCCTGACCATGTCTGATACCGTTGTTGTGATGAACGGCGGCAAGGTGCAGCAGATCGGTACCCCCGAGGACATCTACAACGAGCCTAAAAATGCCTTTGTGGCGGACTTTATCGGCGATTCCAACATTGTGGACGGCGTGATGCACCGCGACTTCCTGGTCTCCTTCTCGGGTGTGCAGTTCCCCTGCGTGGACCGCGGCTTTGCCCGAGAACAGAGCGTACAGGTGGTGGTCCGCCCCGAGGACATTGAAGTGGTCAGCCCAGTGGAGGGTCAGCTGGTGGGCGTGGTCAATGATGTCATCTTCAAGGGCGTTCACTTTGAGATGCACGTTGAGTGCGAGGGCCGTGAGTGGCTGATCCACTCCACCCGCGCCTGCACCCCCGGTGAAACCATTGGTATGCGCATCGGCCCCAACGAGATCCATATCATGGCACGTTCGGAGGGCTGAATGGGAAATGATGAAAATTTACGATAAGAAGCTGGCCTATCCTTATTTTATCTGGATGGTGCTGTTCACGGTGGTTCCGCTGATCATCGTGGTTTATTATGCCCTGACCGATGGCAGCGGCAATTTCACCATTGCCAACCTGACCAGCGTCAGCGGCTATGGCTCCGTGTTTGCCCGCAGCCTGCTGCTGGCCCTTGTGGCTACCGTGATCTGCCTGATCATTGCATTTCCGGTGGGCTATTTCCTGTCCCGCCTGCGGGTGAACAAGCAGCATATCATGCTGATGCTGGTCATGCTGCCCATGTGGATGAACTTCCTGCTCCGCACCTACGCCTGGATGGGCCTGCTGAGCATCAACGGCCCTGTGAACGCGGTGCTGGGCTTTTTTGGTCTGGGCCCCTATACCATGCTGAATACCTCCGGCGCGGTGGTGCTGGGCATGGTGTATAACTATGTGCCCTACATGATCCTGCCCCTCTACACCAGTATGACCAAGATCGATCAGAGCCTGGTGGAAGCGGCACAGGATCTGGGGGCCTCCACCACCCAGACCCTTTTCCGGGTGCTCATCCCCATGAGCGTGCCCGGCATCAGCACCGGCATCACCATGGTGTTCGTTCCGGCGGTGTCCACCTTTGTCATCAGCCGTATGCTGGGCGGCGGCTCCAACCTGATGATCGGCGACCTGATCGAGATGCAGTTCCTGGGCAACAGCTACAACCTGAACGTCGGTTCGGCCATGAGCCTTGTGCTGATGATCATCGTCCTGCTCTGCATGAGCTTCACATCCAGCTTTGATGAAGATGAAATGGAGGGCGTGTCCTGATGAAAACGAAACATCT
>OGXD01000737.1_pt1 | contig 29022 bp, 29 predicted proteins | sample 1576211 | NCBI WGS metagenome assembly OGXD01 (sample SAMEA3541470, study PRJEB24748) | human gut metagenome | biome: human gut; feature: human-associated habitat; material: faeces | place: China | collected 2012
TTGTAGATGTGACAGAGGAAGTAATGGAGACTATTCGAGCAGCTGAACGTGCGGAAGCTGCTTATGACCGGAGGATGTATCGTTATAAAGCACAGTATTCTCTGGATTGCGAGAATGGCATTGAAAATGCGGTGCTGTTGAAGCCGCAAACACCGGAGATGCTTCTGGAGGAAAAGCAGCTGCGGGAGCAGCTCTATGCCGCTGTGATGGCTCTGCCAGAGAAGCAGGCCAAGAGGATCTATGCCCGGTATTACCTGGGTATGCGTGTGAGTGAGATCGCCGTAGCGGAGGGTGTAGACCCAAGCCGTGTCCGTGACAGCATCCGGCGCGGTCTGAAGCAGCTGGCAAAGTATTTTTAGGATAGAATAACAAAGGGCGCAAGGCCACATAGTGCTTTCCAGAGCATGATCGCTGATGTGGAAACCGGGAAGGTCAAGCGGGTCATTGTAAAAGATATGTCCCGTCTGGGCCGTGATTATCTGCAGGTGGGAATGTACACGGAAATTTTTTTCCCGGAGCATGATGTTCATTTTATCGCAGTTAATGATGGGGTGGACAGCAACCAGGAGGATAATGAGTTCACTCCCTTCCGCAATATCATCAAGAACATCTCCCATTCGGGAAAGGTAAGTAATGATTTCTCCCTTTTCGGACGGTTTTGACTGTATCAATCGCTGTTTTCGTTGTTCCTGCGGTAAGTTTTCCATAGTTCATGGAGTGTGAATTGCCATTGGATTCCCGGCGGCAGCCATAGCTGAAAAAAGGGATTTACCCGAAACGCATCCGGTTCAGCTGCGGACTGAATCCAGACGCCCTTGCCGCTCAACTCGCGCAAAGCCTGCATCCAAAGGATTGGATCGCGCGCTATCCGTGTAAGATCGGCAACAAGGAGAATATCCGCCTTTTGCTCCACCGCCTCTTGACAAGCCCTTTTCCAGCCGTCGCGGTCAAGCGTAGTTCCTTTTTCATACTCGCTGACTTCTCCCACAATTTCATAGCCCAGCCGCTCGGCCTGCTCATGCAGCCGGGCGCTTTGTGCTTCCAGCGTGTGATCGCCGTCAAGCTGCGCCTGCGTTGCTACCCGGCAATATAATACCACACACTTGCTTTTGCTGCTATCCATGATCTGACCTCCGTTCAGATATTGCCGACAAAGCGGTAATAGATTTTGATGTCCCGGACGTTTTTCCCATCAACGACGGTCTTTTCTCCGACCTCAATGCGGTCGATCAGCTCGTCCACCGTTTCACGGTCAAGCTCCCGTATGTGCAGGTGCTTTCGGACGACTGCCGCCCAGCTCTGAATGTCGGCGGCGCTCTGCTCATACTCCCTGATTTCCGCAAGAAGCATATCCAGCCGATCGGTCCGCCGGCGGCGCTCCTGCTCGGCCTTTTCAAGCAGCACGGCGAAGGACGCCGCACTGATGCTGCCGCAAACCTTGTCCTCATAGAGCTTTGCGGTCATTTGCTCCAGCTCATGGACGCGGCGGCGCAGCTTCCCGATCTCCTGCCGGACGCTTTCCAGACGCTCGGCGTCTGCGGCGGTGCGCTGCGCTTGCAGCCTGTCCAGCACGGCAGCTTCGTCCAGCTCCAGTGCCTCGGCATGGGCGCGAATCTCGCTCAATACAAGCTCCGTCAGCGTCATCTCATAGATGGTGTGCCGGGAACACGCACCGTAGCCGGAGGCCGTATAGCGGGAGCAGAAATAGGAAACGTACTTTTTGGACGTGCCGTTCTTGCGGTGCTGCGTCTCCCGGTTGCCCTGAAGGGGTGCTTTACAGTCGGCGCAGACGAGCTTGCCGGTGAACAGGAAGGGCTTCGGCGGCGCGTTGTCCGCCGAGAGCAGCGTCCTTTCCCGGTTGATGGCCTGCACTTCATCCCATACCTCCGGCGAGATGATGGCTTCATGCAGAGCCTCATGCCGTATCCACTCGGGTTCCGGCTTATAGATCATGGTGCCGTCCTTATAGGAGCGCGAGCCGGTCTGGTTCTGAATGAGATTGCCGGTGTAGACCTCGTTTGTCAGTATGTTCTTCACCGTGGCGTACATCCAGAGCTTTGCGTACTTGCAGGAGCCGCTTCCGCATTTCACCGCCCAATACCAGCGCGGGGAAAGTATCCCTTCGCCGTTCAGGATGCCGGCGATCTTGCCGTAGGCCATGCCGCCGCGCCGCAGCTCGAACATTCGGCGCACCACGGCGGCCGCTTCCTCGTCTATCACCAGCCGATGCCTGTCCTCCTCGCTCTTTCGGTAGCCGTAGGGGGCGTAGGCGGCGATATACTGGCCGCTGCGCATTTTGGCGTGGAGAACGGATTTGATCTTGCCCGACAGGTCTTTCAAATGGTAGTCGTTCATCAGACTGCGGAAGTGCAGCATATCCGTGTTGTCGCCCTCGGTGTCGAGGCAGTCAAGGACGGATACGAAGCGGCAGCCCAACGAGGGGAAAATAACGTCGGTATAGCGTCCGACCTCCACAAAATCACGGCCCAGCCGGGATAGGTCTTTCACAAGGATCAGGTTGATAAGGCCGTGCCGCGCATCCTCCAGCATCTCCAGAAATCCGGGGCGCTGAAAATTACCACCGCTATACCCGTCGTCCCGGTAGGACTTGACCTCCGTCCAGCCGTTGAGCATCACGAATTTGGAAAGCAGCTCATATTGATTTTCGATGCTTGCGGATTCGTCGGCAGGGATGTAGCCTTTGGCCTTGGCGGAGTTGGAGGCGTCGTCCACGCTCAACCGGCAGTAGATGCCGACCTTATATAGCTTTTTCATACGCTTCCTGCCTCTCCTGCGCCAGCGCGTCGTCCACGCTGCCGACGTAGCGGTAGACCACCTTGACGTCGCAGATGCGCTGTCCGTTGACCTTCCGCGCCTCGCCTACCTCGATGCGGTCCACCAGCTCAAAGAGGATGCTCTCGTCCAGCGCCGTGATTTCGGTGTAGCGGCGGATGACCTCCATCCAGCGGTTTGCGTCCTGCCGGTTCTCAAGCTGCGCTCTGACCTTCTGCTCCAGCTCCGGGATGGCGGCGGCTTTTTCCGCCCGTTCGGTTTCGTATTTCCGCATGAGCGTCTGAAAGACCGTCTGGGGGATGGTGCCGTTGCATTTGTCCTCATAGAGATTCTGCATCAGCCGTTCCAGCTCCGTCATACGCGCCGCTGCCGCTTTCAGCTCCTGCTCATAGGAGATGACGCGGCTGCGGCTTTCCTTTTCCTTCATACGGCTGATCTGCTCGGCAAGGCGCTCACCGTCGCACTCGACGAAGCGCGCCTTTTCCCGGATGTCCGTCAGCACCAGCTCCTCCAGCACATTCTCATAGATGGAGTGGATGGTGCAGGCGCTTTTGCCGCTTCTGGCATAGTTGCCGCAGATGAAGGAGCTGTACCGCCCCGGCGTACCGTCCTTGTAGGTGAAGCGCTCGATGTGGTTGCGCATCTTGAAGCCGCAGTCTGCGCAGTAGACAAGGCCGGTGAAGATGCTGCGGATACCGTCCGTGGGCGGCGTCTTGCGTACCTTCTTTTTGTCGATGCTGACCACGGTATCCCATATCTCGCGGGAGATGATGGGTTCATGGGTGCCCTCCACCCGTATCCATTCCTCCTCCGGCTTGTTGATGAGCTTTCTGGACTTATAGGACAGAGTGCCGGTTTTGCCCTGCACCATGTTCCCGATGTAGACCTCGCTGCGGATGAGAGCTTTGACGGTGGTTTCCGCCCACTTGTGGTTGACGTTGCGCGGGTCGCTGCGCCCCTTGCGCTGATAGTAGAGCGCACCGGGCGGCAGAACGCCCTCCTCGTTGAGCGTGACGGCGATGGCGCGGAAGCCTGTGCCGGCGGCGCGCATGGCGAAGATGCGGCGCACAGTAGGGGCGGTTTCCTCGTCGATGATAAGATGGTGCTTATCCTCCGGGTCGCGCTTGTAGCCGTAGGCGGGGTAGGTTCCCATGAACTTGCCGCTTTCCGCGCAGGCTCTTTTGACCGCCTTGACCTTCTTGGAGGTGTCCCGGCTGTAAAACTCGTTAAATAAGTTCAAAAAGCACATGACGTCGGTGCTGCCGTTGTCACTCATGGTGTCGATGCCGTTGTTCAGCGCGATAAAACGGCAGCCCAGCGAGGGGAACAGGTAGTCCGTGTACTGTCCGAACTCGATGTAGTTACGCCCAAAGCGTGATAGGTCTTTTACCAGAATGAGGTCGATTTTCTTGGCTTTTGCATCTTCGATGAGGCGTTTGACGCCGGGGCGGTCGAAATTCGTACCTGAGTACCCGTCGTCACAGTACACCGCGATCTCGTTCCAGCCCCGCTGACGCACATAGCTTTGCAGCAGGAGCTTTTGATTTTCGATGGATACGGACTCCCCGTCGCGCTCATCGTCGTTGCTGAGCCTGCAATAGATGCCTACGTTGTATGTCTTTTCGATCATCTGTATTTTACCTCCCGATTCTCTGCGATTCATACATCCGTGCGGCGTGATGGCTCTCGCAGGTTTTCCCTGCAAGAATATGATACCGGGGATACCATTTTCGCGCAAGGATGCCGCCGCAGGGAGGCTGATTGTCTGTTACGATGCGTGACAGGGCTGCGCGGCCGCAGGAGCGTCCAGCTCCGTCATGGCGCGGCGCACCGCAAGCTGCTCCAGCGTCCTGCCAAGGTCCTTTTCGCCGGAAAACACGCTTGTCACGCGATAGAGGGTCTTGCCGATCCTGATCTCCTTATAAGAGGCGACCGGCTCTTTGGGGATGGCTTGCTTCTGCATAAACGCACCTCCGATTTATCATGTAGGTCCCGCTGCCACGATATGACAGCGGGGCTTGTTCGTATTCGTTCCGGCAGAGCAGCCGCGCCGGGAGGGTTGCCGTCATGCTGCATGATGCTGCACCGGCGCGGCTGCCCGCGTATTTTGTGTCATGTGATTTATTCTGCCGTATTTGTCACAGCCCCCGGCGCGAGGCATATATCGCCTCTGGGACCGGTATCAGCCGCCTTTGGCAAGGCTGTCCCATTCCCGCCAGCGCCGTGGCTTGTAAGACTCACGAGCGCCGCAGGAATCCCCCTCAAGTCAGTGGGAGGCCGTAGCTGGGGTTGCGTATCGTCCGCGCTGTCATCGCGCCCGATGCTGCCATGCATCGGGTCAAAGGCTACGTAGATCGCTCGGACAGCCGCCCGTCCCGAAAGATGGGAGGTCTGTCGTCATGGCGGCGCGCCTTTTGTCGCTTGGCCTTTCAGCCGCACGGGGTCTGTGCTGATACCGGTGTCTATGCGGTTGTCAAGGAGCAGAGGCGAGAAAGAAGAATATCCCTCTCATATACCTCAAGAAAAATCGGGCTTTTTATAACCCCCTCAGTCGAAATTTTTCAAAATTCTCTTCAAATGGGAAAGCCCTTTGCGAACGGAACGATGCACGGCAGGCTGGGTGGTGTTTTCTCTTGCAGCGATCTGCAACTGAGACAGTCCACCAACTATGTACGCAAGAACACGCCGCCGCTGCGCGGGCGTGAGCTGCGCCAGTCCCTCTTTCAGCAGCCGCTCCAGTTCCATGCGCTCCAGCGCCTCGTCCGGCTGCTCCGGCAGATTCAGCGCTTCCGCCTCGATGCCGTCGCCTGCGTCCAGCGAGTAGAACGCCCTGTTGTCGCGGATGTACTGCGCGTAGTTGATCTGAAGCCGTCTATCCTCATCAAGAAACGCGGCGATCTCGTCTGGAACCTCCATGAAGGTATCCTCGGTGTACCACGGGTAGTGGTCTTTCAGGTTGATGGTTGTCATATTGTTGTCCTCCGTTTGGATTTTTTTGTTTGATGTCGCGTGAAAATCCAAACGGAGGGCGGCGGGGAGCGGCAGCCCACGGCGAAGAAAATGGCCCTATGCAAAAAGGCACCCGCGCAGGTCGTATGACCTGAACGAGTGCCTTGGGCGCATAGAGATGTGCGGTGAGGCCGCATATCCACTATCGGATAATATTCTTTGCAAATACGCTGTAACGCATAGAAGGATAACCGTAGCTCATATCTGTAAGTGTAGCTTGCTCCTTGCCTTATTTCACCGTTCTCCAATAGAGAGAATCTATATTTGCACTCTGTCCTACGGCATATAGCCGCATCAGCGGTTCCTCCCGCCATTTATTAACAGCATAAATAATCTCCGCTTCTATGTGATTTGTAGCTCGTGTTGTATGAGCTGTGTGTATATTTATAGGAGCTAAACCTCACCCTACAATATGGTAGAGGTGATTTCTAATGAACTTTCTTGATCTTTTTGCCTGCATACTCCGAGAAAAGAGAGAGCTTATGAAGGTAACGCAGCGCGACCTTGCTGACAAGCTGGGGATGTGCAACCGGACGATTATGGAGATTGAAGGCTGCAAAAGCAGCCCACGATTTGAAACGGTAGCGTTGATTGCACGTGAAATGAACATCAGCCTCGATTCCGTCGTATTCCATGATACGCCGCCACAGGCGATTCCCAAGTGTGTGTCGGATTTCTTCGTGGGGAAGAGCGAGGCAGAGGCGCAGCGGTATATTGCGCTTTGCAGACATGCGGAAAATCTGCAAGAAGAAAAATAAGACGGCTGTTCTTTAAGGAGCAGCCGCCATTTTCCCTATACCATACGCTGCTTTTCAGTACCGCAAGGATGGGTGTCCTATTATCGTCGTATTCTGATTTCTTTTAGGGCATTTCAGGACTATCCACAAGGGATACGCTGAACTCCTGCGCGGTTGCACCCTCCGGCAGCAGCTTTGCCATGACCACCAGCCGCTGATTGCCGCTGTTAGCCTTGTCATACTTCCGGCAGCAGGTGGAGAGGGTCAGGACGGAATCTTCCTCGGAGAAGGTCACGCCATCAAAGTCAAGCCAGTTTTTCCGCGCAATCGTCTCAAAGAAGCTGGTCAGATCATCTCCCGTGGGATCAGGCGCAATATAGTCAAAGCCAATATCCGTGACGAATAGCGCGGTGATCTGGAAAATCATGTCCTCGCCATCCACAGAGAGATAGATATACGGATGCTCCTTTACAAAGTCTGCGTCCATATAACGGTAGAGCTTGGTGAACCGCACACCGTCCGGGTCGCAGTTGCTGGCGGAGTGGCCGAAAATGGTGGTGTTTTTGTCCAGCTTATCCCTGCCGCCGATTTCGTTTTCACAATGGGCATAATAGCAGCCCCACATGGCATACTCGCCGTTTTCATCCAGCTTCAGGTAATAGCCGTTGTCCTCCGCCTGCATCACGGGATCGTCTACCTCCGCACCGGGAATATACAGCCATGCCACGGTGTCGGGATTCTTCGCTCTGGCTTCCGCCAACTCTGCCTGCCTGTCCACCGAGGGGATAACTTCGCCCGCGGGAGTCGCTGATGGCTGAGGTGCAGATGTGCCGGAAGGCGTTCTGCCGGGAATGTCGATAGACCCCGTCTCTTTCTGATAGCAGCCCATGACCGCCGTGGTCATAGCAAAGAGAAGGACGGCCGTGCAGATGATCGGACGAATGATTCTTGTGATTCTTTTCATAATGCTGTCTCCTTGCCGCGCTGGAGCAGCGGCATGACTCAAAGTGTTGTGTGTTCGGACAAAATGTTTCCTGTAGCAAAAAAGGAACAGCGCAGCTTCGGGGCGAGATGCCCGTCCGCTGCGCTGTCCGATGTTCGCTTATGTGGTCATGTCAGCGGCTTTGCTGCTTGGCCGTATGTCAGCCGGTCACTTCTTGCAGCGCCAGAGGAAGGTCACGATCTGCGCTCTGGTGCAATCCGCGTCGGGGCTGAATGTGGTGCTGGTGGTTCCCTTGGTGATGTTCTCCTTGACCGCCCACAGTACCGCATCAGCATAGTAGGCGGTGGACTTCACATCGGCAAAGGGATTGGCCGTACCCGCTGCCGGGGACTTCTCGGAACGCCACAGGAACGCGACGATCTGGGCGCGGGAGCAGGTGGCGTTCGGGCTGAACGTGGTGTCGCTGGTGCCCATGGTGATGCCGTTTTCTACCGCCCACAGCACAGCATCGTAGTAGTAGCTGCCCACTGGAACGTCGGTGAAGGGCATGGTGCGGGTTTCGGGTTTGGGACTGCCAGCGGCGCGCCACAGGAAGGTCACGGCCTGCGCACGGGTGCAGATGCCGTCCGGGGAGAAATGGGTATCATCGGTTCCCTTGGTAATGCCGTTCTCCACTGCCCAATCCACAGCGTCCTCATAATAGCTGCCGGTGGCTACATCCACAAACACGCCGGTCTGGGGGTTGCCGTTGGCTTTCATAAAGACGACCTCGATGGTATGGGTTCTGCTGACATTCTCAAAGGTGTAGGACTTCACCGCGCCGATGCTCTTGCCGTCGATCTTGACGTTGGAGATGGCGTAGCCCTTATCCGGGGTAATGGTGAAGGTCTGATCCCGGCCCTCGCGGACACTGACATCGCCGGAGGGAGAAATGGAGCCGTTCACGCCTACGGTAGCCTTAATGGTGTAGTAAGTGTAGCCGCCACCACCGCCGCTGCCGGTTGCCGGAATCGTACCGGTTTCCAGTACACGCTTGCAAACGGTGCATTCCTTATGCTTTGTGCCGCTTGTGGTAGCTGTTGCCGGGGTGTCGGTGATCCAGTCGCTTGCGGTATGAGCTGCTTCCTTAGACTTTGCGCCGCAGGAACATTCATGCCAGTGCTTGTATGCGTCGGATTTCCATTCGGTGCCGTAAGTGTGGGTGTGCGAAGCTTCAAGTGGAGTCAGCTTGAAGATAATCACTGCAGTAACACCGTCAGATAAAAGATCTACAGCTTCAGCCGCTTTGCCGTCTAATTTGGCATTAGCCGCGGCCAAATCCTTCAATGTAGAGCCGTCTGCCGCTTTAACAAAGACAAAAAGATCATAGTCTGCCCCGGCCTCCAACTTCTCGTCTGGACCAAGAAATCTTACCGTTATTGTGCCGCCGATCCCTTCACCATCTGGGATTGCAATCTGATAGCCTTGATTATATTCGCCGCTTCCTTCGCCGCTTCCAGAAAACACTACACCCGGTGTAGTGATTTCTACAGAAATATCGCCGGCTTTGTTGCCAACTGCATAGTTATCCAGTGTAAGGTCAACAGTTTTAAGCGGTTTAAGCAGGAAGCTGTACACTGCGTTGTTAGGCTGCATAAACATAGCTCCACCCGCTGTTCCGTCTAACGTTACATTTTCTTCCTTCAAACCCAAAAATGTATAGCCTTCGTCAGACTTAATGTGAACCTCGAGGAAGTATTCTACGCCTTCCTTTATAAACTCATCCGCACCAAGACGCTTTACTGTTTCGCCTTCGAGATAACATAACACGTAGCTACCACCTAAAGCAACACCATCCTCATCATAACAACGATAGGTATCGCCATAAGAAAAGTCTACTACATCTGGTGTAATGATTTTTACAGAAATATCGCTGGCTTTTTTGCCAACAGCATAGTTGCCCAGTGTAAGTTTGACAGCCTTAATTGATATATCACAAGGGATATAGGTTGCTTCTGCGGTTACATTACCTTCCGGCATAATGAATTTCGCAGTCATGTTGTTTTCAGCATCAACGGTAGCACCGGTAACAACCCACTTCTCAAATGCCAAACCTTCATCTCGTCTATCGTTCGCCAGCAGCACCACTTTATCGCCGGGTTTTGCTTTTGTGATGTCTATATAACTTACATTTTTAGCCACACCGTTTTTTACGGTAATATCATACATCTGCGGCAATGTTGAGGATGTCACCTCATATTCCTGAGAATGAAAATAAGCAAGAGATACAAAGCGGGGATCATCAAAAAGAGGTCCCGATTTAATCTGCCACTCTACTTCATTGACGAAAAACCGCGGTTTTGCCGACAGCTTGTGGGTTTTGCCGCCTTCATCGTCTATGCGGACTTGGACAGAAAGCCTCCATGTTCCCTCTGTAAACGTATCCCCAGAGTAAACATTATCCCATTTTCCTGTCACTGTGTTTTTCTTTTCCCAGTGAGTCATCATAGTAGCAATATGTGCAGGGCTGCCTTCTGTCACTGTAAATGCCGGATAATTGGTCGGTTCGCCATAAGATGGTACATTAATTATCGCTGTGGCTTTTATGGTGTCAACCTCTTCGCGGGTACCCTCCGCAAACGCCGTCATCGGCAGCAGCCCCAGCATCAGCACAAGGCAGAGCATGGCGCTCAAAAACCTTGCAGGCGCTTTTCGTGTTCTAATCATAAATTGTTCACCTCGTTTTCTTATCTTTTCGCCTTTTTGATTGGCGGAATGACCGGCGGCTCGTTTCCGCACTTCGGGGGATCGTCCACTCTGGGCGGTAGTTTGATTTTCGGCGGCTCATTTCCGCAACCGTGATTAGGATCAAAGGCCGCTGTGCCGTTCAGCCTGTCTTTCTGTTTGATTTCCACTGACGAGACTGCGGCTTCTTTTTTCAGTTTCTCTTTTTTCCCGATTTCAGGTTTTTCTGCCATACTCTTTTCCTCCTCTCCGTCAGATAATGTTCGGTGCGATTTCCTGTTTGAGAATGGGGAATCATTCGGTTTTTACAGTGTATCCATCAGCGCCACAAGGTAGCTGGCACTGATAGAGCCGTAAATGAACTGGTCGATCCTCCCGGCTTTTTTCGCCCGTCGCACCTCCTCGGCTACTTTTTTCTCCGAGTTTTCGTCCACGACAAGAACGATCTTGCAGTCGGGATTGACCTCTTTGATTGCATCCCGGATTTTTAACCGTTCTTCCAGCACATAGGGCGGATAGCCGTTGACCTCCATAACTACGGCATACGGCTCGCACAGCTTACCGTATTGCAGCAATTCTTCCGTCGTGGTTGTCGGGACTACATAAAACTCACCCTGCGCATCAGCCCGTAATGTATTTGCCACAGCGTCAGCAAAAATGTAGTCCTTCATGTTCAAAATCACCCTGCGCATATATCACCACCTACTTTCTGCTTACGAATAGGGCCTCTTTCACGATTCTCAATTATAATTATAAGGATATTTCCAAAAAGCACCCTATCAGAAATGATAGTTTTTTTCGATTTTTAACGGTGTCAGATTGCGTGAGGACTGTTTCTGTTCCTGCGGTGTTTCGGTCTGTTCAACATTATCCGTCATTTCCATTTGTTCAACTTCGGTTATAATATCCTCTAATTTTTCAAACCCTTTTATATCTTGTTGGCGTTCCCGATGCTTTCTGTTCTGAAATAGGGGCACTTTCAATACTCCCAATTATGATTATAGGGTTTTCTCAGAAAAGCGCCCTAATAGGTCAGCCTCCAATAGCACCGCCGCAGAACTCGCAGCAGCCGGAGGCATCCGGCGTAGTGGTGGCACCGCAGTAGGGACAGGTCACCGCGGTTTTGGGGGCGTTTGCCGCCGCCGCAGTATCTCTGGCCTCTTGACGCACCTGGAGCAGGGCCTCTCGGATCTCCTGACCCATCTGCTCATACTGCTGGTACTCCAGACTGGCTCGGACCTCATCGGCGTTGGACACCCACGCACCGCCCATCATTCCGCCGCCCATGGGGGCACGGCCGGGCATGGGACGGCCTCCCGGCGGAACCGCGCCCGGACGAACAGCACCGGGACGCGCCGCGCCGGGCGTTGGGCGGCTGACGCCGGAACGGGAGCGGGGCATGGCGGTGGGGCTGTCCAGCAGGGTCTCCTCATCGTTGTCCACCTTGGAGTTGTTCAGCTTGAAACGGATCTCGTTGAAATAGGGGTTATTGACGTGGATGACGATGTAGAAGTCGTAGGAATAGGCATAGCGCTTGGGGCTGAAGCTCTGACGGTTGCCTTCCCGGTCCTTGTACTCGATTTCGGTGCGGTCCTCATCAATATCCAGATTGCAGCCGGTCACATCGGAGAAGCTGAGCACATCGGGATTGGCGCTCTGCCAGTTCCGGGCGGAGGTCACCAGGAACTTCCCGGCGTCCTCGTCCAGAATCACCTTGGTGCTCTCGCCCAAGGTGCGGGTGGCGTGGAACGCCGCTACCTGGTCCTGATTGGCCTCCCGGTATTCCAGTTGAGCCTTGATATCCTCCACGGTGCTTTGCCGCCGCTCACTGAACCATGGGGAGAGCTTGGCCGCACAGTTTTTGCAGCAGTTTCCGTCCTCCAGCTTGCGGTTGCCCAGCAGACCGATGTCGCTGCCGCAGATGGAGCATTGCTTTTTTTCAAACAGTTTTCCAAATAGTGCCATAGGGTATTTCCTCCTCAGTATTTATTGATTCTCCCGGCTAATGGGAGAGGATATATGTTCCTAAACTATTTTTCCTTCGCTATTCGGACACCTCTCCCGGAAGAATGAACTGTGTCTCTCTCGGGTCGGCCTCATCAAGCAGGACGGAGCCATCGTAGCCGCTCTGCACCAGGGCGAAGCGGCGGAGATCGCCGTTTTCATCCACATAGGAGATGCCGTAATTGGGGATGGTACCCATAAAACCAAGCTGCACCGCCACTGGGGTGTCCACCGTCATCACCTCCGGCAGGCTGTCCAACCCCTCCTCCAGCACAACAGGTGCGGCGGAGAAAATCGCTGCCCCGGTCTCCGTGAAGTCCTTCAGTTCCAGCGCCAGCACCGTGAACTCTGTCACCGGGCTGTCCGTGGTGAAAAGGAGGAAGGCAGCACCGTCGCCATCGTAGAGGGTGACCCAGTAGTCCGGGAGCATCCCCTCCGGCAGATAGTCCACCGACACCGGGAACGCAGATCCATTGGTGCCCCCTACCTCCGCCCCAGAGAAGGGGATGAGAGGCAACGGCTCCCCAAGGGGGTCCAGTGCCCAGAACTCCTCTGCCGTCATGTCTGACTTCTCCGATTCTGCGATGTCCCAGCTTCCGGTTTCGTTGGAATAGACCACCACATCACCATCGCTGTTGAGGCCAGTAAAGAGGAAACTCTCACATTCCAGCCTGGTCCCGTCTTTGGTGAGGGCAAACACGCCCTGGCCGTTCTCCGCAGCACTGTTGGATCCGTAGTAGTAGAAGCGGCCATCGCCCAGATAGACGTAGCTGCTGCGGTACCAGCCCTCAAAGACCAGCTCCGGCTTGCCGTCCACCAAAGTATAGAGGGCGTTGGTCATCCCGCGAAGTCCTCCCACCGCCAGCTCCGGGATACCATCGCCGCTGAGGTCCTCGATGAGATAGCCCATCTCATACGGGGCGTCGTCCCCCATCCCCCGGGCGGTCTCCAAAACGCCCATTTCGCCGGGTTCGTCGCTGTCCTGGCCGAAGGGATCGGACACCAAGGTGCGGAATCGCTCCACCAGATCACTGTAGGCCAGCTCCAGGTCGGAGGTCTGTTCCGTGTCTTTCGTGCCCATGGGCGTGCGGACGGGGGGAGCATCCTCGCCACTGGGCGAACTGCCGCTTCCGCAGGCCGTCAGAGCCGCCAGCAGCAAAATGCTCAGAAAAAACGTGGCATATCGTTTCATTTACATACCTCCTCAACCGTCGGAGAAAGGCGTCATGGCCGTCTCATATTCCGGCTCAAGCCCCTCGTAGGCGTTGAAATCGCCCGCGTCCATTACCGATTCCCGGGACTCTGACACATCGAAGCTGCCGGTGGTGTTGTGATAGACCACATACTCATCGTAGAAGAAGAAATCAAAGCTGTCACACTCCAGAGCCGTCCCATCCTTCGTCAGATGGTATATTCCCTGCCCGCGGCCGGGCGGTTCGCCGTTGCTGGTCAGGCAGAAGAACGTGCCGTTCCCCAGATAGGCAAAGGCGCTGTCGTCCTCATAGGAGAGGACCAGCCGGGGTTCTCCGTCCACCAGCGTGTAGAGCGCGCCGATCCATGGCTCGTATCCCGGCATACAGGCGATCAGCAGCTCCGGCACACTGTCTCCGCTGAAGTCCCGGATGAGATAGCCCACTGTCTCCCGCGCTTCGCACTCGTACAATTCCGTGATGTTGTCCGCCAGCCGCTGGATACCCCTGCCCCCCGGGGTCTCTGTGCCGCTGTACCGGGACGGGTCCGCCAGCATGGATCGGCAAGCCGAGAGCAGCGCATCATAGGCCGCCCCATGGGATGCGGTGAGCCCGCAGTTTTCAAAGGATGCGCATGACCAGTCCTCGGGAGTCCCCATATCGAGGTTGTCCCGGAAGGTACAGCCCCGGAAAGCAATGCAGACATCCTCCGGGTCGCCCTCCAGCAGAGGATTCCGGTTTTGGAATATCTCCGTGTCCCTGACCAGCACCTCCGTCTCCCCCCACAGGAAGAACATCCCGTCATTGTCGTAAAACCGGCAGCCGTCAAAGACCGCCTCCCCGGTATCGACCAAGCTGAAGATGCTGCTGGTACACTCGTAGATGTCCGTTTTGGTAACGGTGAGGCGGTCGGCCTTCTCCGCCCAGATGCCGTCGGCGCCGCAGCCAAACAGGCCGCAGTCCTCCACGGTTACATCCTTGCAGGTGTCGATTCGGAGGACATCGGCGTCGCACTCGCCCTTCTCGATCTCATGGCCGATGACCAGCCCCTTCAGGACGGCCCCGTCGCAGAGGGTGAGGGTCACCACATCCGCGTACCCGTTCTCGGTGATGAAGCGCACAGACCCGCTCTCCTCCGCCTCTATGGTAAAGCCGTGAGCGTTATAGATCGTGAGTTCCCCGTTTGCCAGACTGTCCGGGTTTACATAGCCGCCGCACTCCGAGATCTCATCCTCTGTCAGAGCGGAAAAGTTGTAGTCGCCGGGTTTCAGAAGGATATGGGTATCCGGGGCGATGGCAGCGATCAGCTCGGCGGCGGTGGACACGGTGACCGCATTATCCGTCTCATGAGCCGCCACTTTCTCTTTTGGGGGAGTAGAATCGGGTTTTCTTTGGACGCAGGCCGTCAGCGCGGCCAGCAGCAAAAGCGGCAAGCACAGCGCGATCCATCTTCTCATGGCATCCTCCTAATTATTTTCGTTCTCTCAACCAAAGCTCTGAATCAGGACCGTCGTATCGCCTGTCTGATCTCCAAGGAGAGGCGTACCGCACAGCTCCGTGACAGTCAGTGTGCTTTCGTAATCGTCCCCGTTAAACTCGGAACGCTGGTCAAAGGCGGCCACTCCGGTCAGGCCAGGGCCGTTGCTGAATGCCCCCCACAGCCGGTAGGCGTACACCATGCCCTTCTCCGTCATGCCGAGATAGTTGAGGTTCCCGTGAATATCCACACTGACGCTGCCGGTCTCCCTAAAGACGCAATAATTGAAGTTGTCGCCGTTCCCCTCCGACACAGTCAAGGAGCCACCGGTTTCGTCGTTCCACCACGCGCTGTTTTGCAGGTTCTGGGGGATGGTGTACCTCTCGAAAGAGGCGAGGTCCCACAGACCCGTCTGTTCGCCGCTTTTGGTAACAGCGCAGATGTCGGGAAGCCCGTCTGCGGAGGACTTGGAGAGGTCCTTTACATTTTCCACGCCCAAAAGGGGGCCGCCGCCGCAGAAGGTTCCACCCTCCAGGCAGGCCAGTACATTGATATACTCCACCCGCCCCTCCTCAGTCAGCAGGAATACGAAAGGTTCGTCTGCCTCACCGATCTCGCCGCAGACGATCTTGGTATAGCTGCTGTATAGGCCGCCCACGGTCAAATCCTTATCATAGAGGGCGGCATCTGTGTTGATGAGGCCGTATTCCCTCAGCAGGGACTCCAGCCGTGGTGTCTGCCGGATACGGAGGGTCACGGCATTGCCCTGACGCTTTACCGTCAGGTAGTCCCCCAGCTGGGCGGTTTCCATCTGGCCAATGTCATTTTCCAAATTAAGGACCAGGTCTCGATCTATGTAGCTGGCCCCTGCGGGGCTTCCGATGTGGGCGATGACATGGACAGTGCCGTTGTCCATGTAGAAGGGCACGTTCAGGTTTAGGTTCTGCTCCGAAAGCGTCCAGCTTCGCAGCTCTTGATAGCCGCCGGGATCGGACTCCTCCAGTGCCCCCCAGCTGGCGTGGAAGGAATCGTCAAACTCCTTGGCAGCCGCCCGGCGCAGGGCAGTCAGATAATCTGCCTCTGTCATGTTCTGCATCTTGAGGATGTCTTCGTTGGTCAGCCGCACACCATTTGCCGTGTCATAGCTGTAAGCAGCGTACCCCTCAAAGCCATCGTAGAAATTGGCATGTCTCAGCACCAGGGCGAGGATGTTCCCGCTGCGGAAGTGCTCATATACCACGCTGGAGCAATAGGGAGTTTCCTTTTTTTTGACGCTCTCCAGGCACTCCTTTGCAATTTTGCCGTAGGTGGAGGCGATCTCCTGATTGATGGTGGCAGCATCGTCTGTATCATCCTCGATTTGCGGCACATGGAAGGAATACTTGTATGGACTGCCGTCGCTAAAAACGCCTTCGCCTTCCTCACTATAAAGTTCCGTGACGACAATTTCAGGCAGGGGCTTTTCAATTCCATGCGCTGCGGAGTGTCCGCCGCCACCCTCCAGCTGTTCCGTTTGCCCTGTCTGCTGCCCGCAGGCGCACAAGGTGGAAAGCAGGAGAACAGAGGCAAGGAACAGAACCATATGTCTCTTTTTCAAATCACTCCACTCCTTCCGGTTTGATCGGACTGTCCAAGAACAACCGACCTATGCCCACGGGTCGTTGGCCTTCGGCTGACGGATGTCGGTCAGCAGGTACTGTTCCCACAGACACCACTGGCCATCCGCTTTCTTGCGCAACTTCACAGGCCGGGGACTGTCTGCTCCGCCGCAGGCCACATAGAGTCGGGCGTAGTTTTCTTCGTCGTAGGAGTGCGAGTCCGAGGAAATTGTGACAGTATAGGGTTTGGTCGGGGTGTAGTTGTTCTCCGGCGTTGCCCCGGTGAAATACGAGAAGATGATATAACTGCGCGCACCGCCCCGGAAACGGTCCTTGATGAAGGAGATGTCCTGCCCATTCAGCGGTCGGGGACCACGGAGGAAGTTCAGCATCTCTGTGCCGATGCTCTGGTCGGCAGCAAAGGCGCACAGGGCGCACACTGTCAGCGCTGCCGTCTTAAAGGGGGTATCCATCGCCGCTTCGGGCAGAGTCCGCATCTGCGCTACGCTTTCGGGCAGGGCGGCGAATGTAAAGGCCTCTTTTTGATTTCCCATGTTCTGCATAGAAGATCGAACCGCCGTCTTGAATTGAGACTGGGCCTTATTTTTCATCTGGTCAAAAATACTCATATGTACGCTCCTTTTTCGCGTCCGGTCAGGCTCCGGGATAATACATCTCGCTGACATACTCCAGACCCGTGATCTCCCAGCTACTGTCATCATAGTAGACCTTGATGGATGTCTCGCCGTAGTCATCCACATAGTAGATGGTGGTGGCGTCGTTGAACCACCACTGGCCCTCCACGATCTCGCCGTCGAAATCCCGGGAGTAGGTGCCGTCATCGTAGAAGGTGAAGCTCCACTGATCCCCCGCCTCGCAGTAGAAGGGAGAGGCAGTAAGGGAGGCGACCGCCTCTTCATATACGGCGCTCATATACCACTGTTCTCCCACCAGGTCATAACAGGTCAGGTTGTCGAGGAATACAAAGTCCACCGCCGGGTCGCCCTCAAAGCTGTTCACATAGTGTCCATCCTCGCTTTGCATCGGCATATTCGTGCGTTTACCGCCGTCGTCAATGGTCAGATATCCGTCCTCAAACATGAGATAGTAGTCCGAGAACTTGTCACCATCCGGATACCAATGCACATAGTCTCCGCTGCCGTCGTTTTCATAGCCCCACCTCATGTCCTCGGGATCTACATTCGCCGCAGGCTCCGGCATGACAGGCTCCTGGGCAGTTGTTCCCGGCGTTTGGCTGGAGCTGCCCGCACTGGAAGTCGGAGCGCCCGCCCCTGTCTTTTTCCCACAGCCAGCCAGCGCCAGAATCATACAAAGGGCAAGCAAAAGACTGATCGCCTGTTTTGTTGTTCTTTTCATATCCGAGTCCTCCTATATTCTCTGATTAAAATTTGCCGCTTTTTCCTGAAAAGCCGTCGCTGTCCACAGTAGTGCCGCCGCTTCCGGAGCTTTTCTCAATCTTTGTGCGGGTCTCTGTGGTATGGGTGAAGTAATCTTCCCGCCCGGTAATCACTACACTTCCGGCGGTGAGATAGGCACCGGCTTCTGTCTTGGCGGACACGGACTTCATCATGCGATCCGACACCCACACGGCGATCACGAAAGCCGCCACGCAGCCCACCAGTAGGGAGATGCCGATCCCGGCCAGCCGGATCAGGGGGTTGCTGTCCACGTCGAAAGGATGACCCTCCCGAGCGGACTGAAGCATGGAGTCGCTCTTTTCCAGATAGTCCTGAAAGCCGCCGCACCAGTCATCATTCTTGAAATTATCCAGGAATTTCTCGGTGAGTTTATCCTTACCGTAGTCGGTGAAGGCGGTATTGCCGTAGCCGTAAGCGATGAGGGCATAATCCCGTTCCTCCATGGACAGCAGGAGCAGCTCCCCGCTTTTCTCCTCACCGTATCCCAGGGAATACTCCCGGTAGAGGGTCTTGGCGGCCTCATAGACGGTGTCGTCATAGACATAGCCGGTGAAGTCGTCCAGCACGATGATATACACGCCGCATTGATATTTCAGAGAGATTTCCTCCGCCCGCGTTTCCAACTCAGACCACTCCTGCTCCGTGAGGATTCCGGCCTCGTCGGTGACAAAGTTCAGCTTGGCCTCATCAAAGCCCGCAGCCAGGGCGGGGACGCACAGGAGAAGGGCAAGCGCCATCGCAGCCAGAAGGGAAATGGTTCGTTTTTTCATTCTGTTTTCCCTCCTCTCTCAGCCCAAAAAGATTCTCGCAATGGTCTGACCCAGACCGCTCCAGAGCATCAGACCGCTGAGCGTCACTGCCAGGACGGAGAAGAACGCCGTGACCTTTCCGTTGGATACCGGCAGATCTCCCACCATCTTGCCCGTCTGGCCGTTCATCATAAAGAGGTAGTCCTGATTCTTCCACCTGGTGCGAAGGGTCCACACCGGCATCAGCGCATAATGCACCTTGCCACGGTGAAGACGGACATTCCCACCCACCTGATTTACCACCTCATAGCCGGATATATCCCGGCGCATCTGGTCAAAGGCGGAGTTGTGGCACCGCCGGTCGGCGCGTTCCATGCTCTCTTGGGCGGTCACATCGTATTTATCCGCAAGGTATCCCGGGAGATAGGCGGTGGAAAAGGGCTTCAGGCCGGCGTAGTCAAAGGGCTCAATGGAATCCATATAGTCATCCGGCATCTTCTTGGAGCCGTCTACAGGGATACGCTCAAACTCCATGGTGCCGGAGCGCCGCACATCAAAATGTTCAGTAACGGTGACCCGGTAATCCCCGTCCGTGTGGGTATGGGAGCGGGTGGCGTGGAACCGGCAGTCCGCCTCTGCGCCGGCGTCAAACAGCCAGAAGGGGACATAGATCCCCTGGACCTCCTCCAGATGATTGCCGCTGGAGAAGGCGCGGGGCAGGAAGAATTTTTTGCTGTAGTGCTTTTTCAGTGCCGCGACAGCGGCCTTTTTGTCCAGCTTGAAGGGGATCACATAGTCCGGCTTCATGGTGCCGCCAAACTGTCCGGGCACGATGGTATTGTTGCCGCAGTAGGGACAACTGGTGGCAGCGGTGGTGGCGTCGCAGATCAGTTCCGCGCCGCATGAGGGGCAGTTGTACGCTTTCATTCCCTCACCGTCCGCACCCCAATCCCCTTGGAGAGCGGAGGTATCCCACGCCGGTTCTTCTCCCGGCTCACCGTTTTTTTCCTTTGCTTCCGCCTCCTGAAAGGCGGCCTTCGCGCCTGCCTCCTGTCCGGCATAGAGCGCCTCGATCTCTGCTACGTCGTAGCTCTGGCCGCAGTAATCACACTCCAGCTTTCCGGACTCACCTACGAAGTGGAGAGGGCCGGTGCAAGCGGGACATTTGTATTCGGCAATTTGTGCTGGCATAAGCAGTTCCCTCCCTGGCCAGCCCCATGCGGACGAGTCCGCATGGGGCTGTATTCCGCAGTGTTATTTCTTCGTCAGATCATAGTCGGGAGCCAGACCGTCCGTCGCCGTGAGGGTCAGGCTGCTGCCCGAAACCGCAAAATCATACACGACCGGATCGGCAAAATCGCCTTCCCGTGTAATCGTCACTTGGCTGCCGTCGATGGTATAGGTGCCCTTGTTATCAAAGAAGTCGCTCTCGCTGGTGAAGCCGCCTTTCCCGTCAAACTTCCATGTCACGGTGCCATAATCAGTGCCTTCCTGCTCCCAGGTTCCCTTGAGGGCGTCGCCTCCACCGCCACCGCAGGCGGCGAGGGAGAGAATGATGACCAAACAGCAAGTAACAGATAATAACTTTTTCATAACAACTTTCCTTTCTATATGTAACATGATTTATTGGAGCCATTGGAGGCTGCCAAGGATGCTCTGTATCTCGTCGCTTCCAAAATCGCACTGATAACCCTTCACGATGATCGCTTTCTCGTCAAGCTGTGCGGCGGCGGCATTTTCAGCCAGATACCATGTGCCGTTGGCCAGTTCTTTTGTCCCGGTATAGGTCCCGTAGGGGTTCTCCGACTCCAGAACAGCCCGCACCGCCTCAATGCCTCCGAAATACTCCTGTGCCTGCAGGTAGGGGTCGCCCAGCTCAAACTTCTCGGCGTGGCAGATGAAGTCCGCCAGGTCAACTCCGTGCATGTCGGTGCCGGAAATCAGACTCCAGCCGGAGGGCAGCTCCGCTGCCACCATATCGCCGGAGGCCGGAACCGTCTTGGGCGCACCACTGTCGGTTTCTCCGGAGCCTCCGCAGGCGGGCAGAGCCAGCAGTACTGTTACGGTGAAGAGAAGCCAAAGGGCCTTTTTTATCGTAAGTAACCCTTTTTTCATGGTCTCATCCATCCAGCAGGCCCGGACTGGTTTCCACTGATTGCAGCTTCTCGATCCCGATGGAGTAGTCCGTCACCTCAAAGACCAGGGTGGCGTACTCTCCGCTCTCAATGGACCACTGATAGACATGAGTCTTGCCCGTATCCCACCGGGGATCATCGGTCAGGGGCTTGCCGTGGATATAACCCATGGAATTATAAAGACTGTCGTATGGGGCAGAGCCGATCTGAGAATCGGCGTAGAAGCCGATTCGATCAACCAGCTCATCCCGCGTCATCGGAACGACGCCGGTGGCGCTGGCCTTGGACAGACCGTAGTCACCGAAAACGGGAGCCTGCCAGGTGCCGTCCACCGCCGAGGCGTTGGGGTCGCTTCCGCCCTGTGGCTCCATCTGGCTGTCAGGTACCTCTCCGGGGGCGAGGCCGCCGTAATCGCTGCCGATCACATCCGGCATCCCTGCGCCGGCCTGGATGGCGGACAGATACCAGTCGTAGTGATCCGGCAGGCCGTCCGACTGATCCGTCTCAATGTCCGCCCAGTCCAGGCCCCAGGGCCGCAGGTAGATCGTATAATCATAGCCGCTGAAAAAATCATCCGGGTCTTTATAGCTGCCCTCGATGCAGATGAGATTTTCATAGCCCAGGCCGTCCGGGTCCACCAGCCAGTCGGCGTTGCCGACATCGCCGTCCGAGAACAAGCCGCTCACGCTTTTGAGCCGTCCCTGCTCAAAGCCGCTATCGGAGATCTGGATCGACACATTGGCACGGGGATCGCCTACAGAAGTGGCCTCGTCCCAAAGCAGTACCGTCCCCTCTCCGTTTTCATCGACCTTGATCCGAGCCATGCAGTCCATATAGAAGCCATCCAGAGAGGCATAATTATTGGTGCCGTTGCTGTAGGCAATCCAGCCGTACCAGTCGCCGTTCCAATACTGCTGATAGGCTGTCAGATTCGCGTCGGAGCCGTCTCCACCCACCGGTTTCAAGCCGCCGGAAGTGCCCGCAGCACCCGTCTTCTGGAAGGTCATCGACTCGCCGGTGGACTCCTCAAGAACGATCATCCCGTCTTTGTATGTATAGGTGTAGACAGCATTGGATTCGTTCACGGTGATTTTTCCATCGCCCCAGGTGATGGCAGCCTTGCCGTCTATCTTGATCCAGCCGGTACCATCTGCGGCCAGCTCCATGGTATACAGCTCGAACCCCGAGGTCTCCAGAAAATCATGGTCGAAAACATCACCCTCGAATGTCATCTCATAGAGCTGGTAACTGCCGACCTCCTCCGGGCCGCTGTTCTTCCCGCCGCAGGCGGAGAGAGAGAGCACCATCACCAGCGCCAATATCACTACGAGTGACTGTTTCATCTTGATTTTCACCTGTATTTCCTCCTTTTCCATGGAATAAGCGCCTTTGCTGCTCTCATTCCGGTTTTGGTTCTTCAAAGGCATTGCGGGACACTTCCCCCGCAATGTCCTGAAGCAGCTTCAGCAGCTCATGGGCATAGACACCACTGTAGCTGTTGGTAAATTTTTCGCCGTTCTCCCGCCATGTGACCTGGATATTACTGTTGGTTGCGTCCATAAGGCCCGATTCCGGCGGGCTGTAGGGGGACAGTTCCGCTTTGCGCAGGAAATCAGCCAGTTCTTCCCAGCGTTCTAAGGGGACTGGCGGACACGCCGTATTGTCAGTTCGTGTTCCATCCAGCCGGAACCCCTGAAAGCCGGAGCTTTCCTCGCCGATCTCAATGCGCTCACCTGTTTCCGTGTCCGTATAATCGCAGTACAGGCGGGGCGCAGCGGACTTCCCCTCTGCGGTCTTAATTTGGAAATCAAAACAGTCGCTGAAGCTCATGGCACTTTGGTGCCATGAAAATTCCATCAATTCAGCCATGTCGGAAACCTCCCGTATTTTCTCCGATTCGCCTTCTGTGGTCTTACCGCTCTCTGCCCGGTTCAGGACCATCTGCTGCCGCACGCTGGCTTCCCCTGCTTTTGAAACGGTGATGACCAGATATAGCTTGCGGTTTTCCACAGAGAGACTCTCCATAGTACTGGAGACGCTCCCATCCTCGCTTTCAAATTGCTTATCATCAAAGCTAAGCTCTGTCTTGGCGTTCAGGCCATCTCCCTGGAAATCGAAGGAGAAACCACCGCTGTAAACCAGCTCCTGCCGGTAGCTGAGATCGAGTGTTTCGCCTTCTATGCGTGCGCTCCACACGCCATCGTCCGACATCCAATCGGCGTTCAGCAGTTCCAGCATAGGCCCCGCCGGATTTTCCATGCCGGGACGATCTAAGGCCTGTAGGCCAAAACGCAGATACAGCCCCGTTCCCACTAAAGCCGCCAAAGCCGCAGATGCCAGGATACCCAGCATGATCTTCTTTTTTCGGGTCATCCCTGGAGATCGCCGTCATCGAAAGGATCGCCACACTCCGGGCAGAACTTAGGGGGATGGGCGGGATCAGACGGCTCCCAGCCGCACTTGTCGCATTTGTACTGGGGCACCCCGGCGGGCTTTGGCTTGCCGCACTCTTGGCAGAACTTTCCCTTGTTCACCGTACCGCAGGAGCAGGTCCAACCGTCTGCGGCGGGCTTGGGCTTGCCGCACTCTGGGCAGAACTTCCCGGTGGCGGTAGCGCCGCAGGAGCACTGCCAACTCTCCGCCGGGGCGGGCTGGGGATTACCGCAGCTTTGGCAGAACTTGCCCGTGTTGCCGCTTTGGCCGCAGGTGCAGGTCCAGCCGGCGGGGGCGGCGGCAGGAGCAGGTGCCGGGGCTGCCGGAGCCGAAGTCTGCTGCTGACCCATCGCATAGAGGTTCTGGGCATTCATACCGCCCGCTTGGCCAGCCATTCCCATACCCATGAAGGCCATAGCAGGTCCGGCGTTGGGGTTGGAGGCAGCAGACTGCATGGCACTGGCCTGGGCCCCAACCAGATGGGCCGCCGCACGGGTAGGATCCATAAAGGCCGCATTGCGCTGCAGCTCCTTGATCATCTTCTCGTCTTCCTCGCTGGCCTTAACGCTGGATACACCAAAGGAGACGATCTCCAGACCACGCAGATCCCGCCACTTGGCGGACAGTTCCTCATTGAGTGCCTGGGCCAACTCCGTGGTGTGGCCGGGCAACGCAGAGTAGCGGATCCCCATGTCGCTGATGCGGGCAAAGGCAGGTTGGAGGGCGGTCAGCAACTCGGTCTTGAGTTGGCTGTCGATCTGGCTGCGCTCATAACCAGCCTCTACATTGCCGCAGACATTGGTGTAGAACAGCAGCGGGTTGGCGACTCGGTAGGAATACTCACCAAAACAGCGAATAGAGATGTCGATATCAATGCCCGCCCGCTGATCCACAACGCGAAAGGGTACTGGCGAGGCCGTGCCGTACTTGTTGCCGATCAGTTCCTTAGTGTTGAAGTAGTAGACCCTCTGATCCTTGGGGGCCTCGCCGCCAAAGGTGAAACGCTTGCCGATGGTCTGGAACACCTGGCCGATGCTCTCGCTCAGGTCGCCGGCAAAAATACTCGGCTCCGTGGACATGTCGTATGTATATTCGCCCGGCACAGCGCAAACATCCACCACCTTGCCTTGCTCCACAATGAGCATACACTGGCCGTCCGCCACCGCGATGATGGAGCCGTTGGTGATAATGTTGTCGCTGCCCTTTGTGTTGCTGGAACGACCGGAGGTGCGCTTCTGTCCCTTCACCGCAAGAATGTCCGCAGGGATGGACTCGCAGTAAAAATACTCTTTCCACTGGTCGGCCAACACGCCGCCCGCTGCACCTAACGCAGCTTTAATAAGCCCCATAATTGAATCCTCCTCGAAAATAGTTTTTTGAGTTTCGTTGGTCGTTTACTGCAAATGCTTTGTGCCGGATACACTTTGTCTCGTTTTCACCTCCGTCACAGGGTGTCCATTAAGGCCACAAAATAGTTGGCGCTGATGGAGCCATAGATGAACTGGTCGATGAGCCCATCCTTTTTGGCTTGGCACACCTGTTCGGCGATCTGCGGCTCAGAGGTTTCGTCCACCTCAAGGACGAACTTGCAGTCGGGATTGACTGCTTTAACTCTTTCCCGAAGCTCCAGCCGATCCTCCATCGTATAGTCAGGTCGCTTGGTCACTTCAAGCAGAAAAACGGAGGCTAAACAGATGTATTGCTCCAGATCTCTGGCGGTTTCTGCCCTTGCAATCACATAATCCTTTGATGTGTTTTCTCTCAGGACCTTCTCCACAGCATCGGCGAAAAGACAGTTTTTGATGTTGATAACTACGACCTTCTGTATAAGTCATCACCTTCTTTCTGTGTTCAAATCAGGTCAGTCCCACTCATGTCATTTTCAGTATAGAGAGTTCCTTACAAAAGCACCCTATCAGAAATGATAGTTTTTTTGAGAAAAGTCAAAAAAATCCGCCTCCGCATAATCACGGAGACGAATTTCGACTCGATATATATTTTTTACAGACCTGGAACAATGAAGTCCTTATTGATTAAATCGGCAATCAGCTTGACGCGGTTTTCGTAGCCGGTCTTTTGCAAAAGCTGGGTGATATGGTAACGAACCGCCGGAACGCTGACGAATAGCCTTTGGGCAATGGCCGTGTCGGTATTTCCCTCTACCATCAGCCTTAAAACCTCCAACTCACGCTCGGAAATCTCGGTGGAGGGCATATTGCCGAAATGCACCAGCGGCGTTTTGTCGGGGTAAATATGCTCCCCGTTCATGGTGCGATCCATCACATCCAAAAGCTCGTCGCCCTCGATCTCCTTGTACCAAAAGCTGTCTGCGTTTACTGCTCTTGCCCGGTCGATCAAGTCAATGGTCGTCATGCCGGTGACGATAATGACCTTGATATTCGGGAAATGCCGCTTGATGGCGGCGGCGGCCTCGATGCCGTCCTCGTTATTCGCCGTGCAGACATCCATGAGGATTAAATCAATTTTGTTCTGCATACACAGTATTTCAGCCATGCCCGCGTTTTGGGTATGCGCCGCAAGCTGATAGCGGTCAGAGCTTTTTATATAGCCGGTCATGCAGTCCCGCGACATTTTTCTGTCCTCTACAAGCAATACATTGATCATACTGTATTCCCCCTTTCCGGCAGCGTGATGTTGAGCCGGAATACCGGCGCACTTTCCACCGCCATCGTTCCTCCGGCGCTTTCGATCCGGCGGCGCAGAGCGCCAAGCCCGCCGCCCTCGGTTACTTCTTGCTCCGGCTGCTTGCCGTTATTGGTGATAGACGCGCAAACATAGCCGTCTGCATCGGAAATATCCACCGTCATTTCGCTGCCCTCTGCGTGACGCACCGTATTGGTGGCGCACTCCCGGATGGCAACAGTCAGCAGATAGGCAAGATTGCTGCTTTGGGGCAGCTCGCCCCGCACGGTCAGCTTTACGCCGATACCGGCAATGACGCTTGCCAGCTCACCCAGCGCCGCGTCCGAAAGTCCTGCGCCGCTTTCGCCCGCCTCCTGTTCGGCAATGCCCAGCGTTTCGCTGACGCGGCTCCATGCTTTGCCCAGCTCCCGCATAGCCGCAAGATCGTCCTCCTGCTGCTTAAACAGCTTGCGCGACAGGGAGAGCAGTAGCCCCACTTCATCGTGAACATGGGTCTTTACGGCAAAGTTTTCTTCCTCCCGCACGATTTTATCCAGCTCCGTATAGAGCTTTTTGGCACGGGCATTGGCCTCGTTCAGCGCACGGTTTTTCTCTTGCAGCTCGGCTTCCTTTTCATAGAGCGCAGTTACCTCCGCAGCCTGCATCTGTGTATAGGCCGCCCCCTCCGCGTCAGTAATGGAGGTTTCTGAAAACTGCCATGCCGCGCCGTTTGGGAAACGATAGATCAACGCCTCGGCGTCGATGGGGATAATCTCTTTGCAGGGATTTTTGAGTGCGCCCCGCAATTCGGAAATGTGCTGCAAGTCCATTCCCATCAGCGCATGGCAAAGCCGGTGCATTTGCCGGTTGCAGAGAATGATCGTGCCGTTTTGGTCGGCAAAGCAGATGCCGGAGGGCAGATTGTCCAAGCCCTCTTTGATCGACGCTCTGCCTATTTTCTCTTTATGGAATACGCTCATAGCCGCGCACCTCCCTCCGGGATCGACAGCTCACAGTACCAAACGCCGTCCTCCTGCGTGACGGACGCATGGGAAAACTGCGCTGTAAGCCGCGCCATATCGGTATCGCATTGGAGGATCATGCTCAAACGGAACATAGCGGCCTCATGCCGGATAAACGCCGTAAAGCCGGTGAGCGTATCAAAGGCAACCTCAACGGCGGCTTCGTAAAAATCGTACAGCACACCGGCGGCGTAGGCACTCATATCGTCCTCAAAATCAAATCGGACGGCACAGGTGATCCCGTTCATGCGCAGATTGGATACGGTTTCCTTTAGGCACAAATCCAGCTCCGCAGACGGAATGCTGCCCGTGCTGTCGGCAAGGATAATCAGATTGCTGCGCCGTTTCAGATAAGCGCCGATGACCGCAATTTTGCCCAGCAGCCTTTTAGCGTCGGCGCTTGACGGTGCTGCTTGCAGTTCACGGGAAAGCGCGGAGAGCAGCGCAAGGTGCGGCGCAGTCTTTTCCTGCACGGCGTTATAAAGGCGTTGCTGTTCCTCAAACTTTTTGCGGCGCTTCTTCTGCTTGTTTTCTTCGTCCAAAAGGGAATGGTAGTCCTCCAGCTCCGCCTGTATGCCGGAAAGCTCACTTAAGACGGAGAGCAGCTTTGACACATCCTCCCGCCAAAAGATATACCCGCTGTGAATCGGTGCGCAGGAAAGACGGGTACCGCCGTCCAGCATGACCGGCGCGACCTCGGCCTCATGCAGCACTTCGGCAGAAACCGGCTGCGCGGCGTCAGAGGACAAGCAGACCGCATAATCCTTGTCCGTGATCTGCGCGGCAAGCGTGGTAGCCTTGAACAATTCGGCATAACGGCTGTTGGATTGGATCAGCCCGCACCCGATACAGCTTTCAAAAATCAGCACGATCAAAACGCAATAAACCGACGTCATATCTCCGGCGAAGGGAGCAATCACCGAATGTGCCGTAATGTAGAGGAGCCCATATACGATCATCAGCGCAAACGGGATTACCGGAAGCCACAGGAATGTTCGGCTGCGCGGAATACGGCACTTATACAGGATCATGCCAAGCGCAAGGAGTGTGTTTATCACAAACCACGCAAACACGATCCAGTACATGCCCCCGTAGCTGTAACGGTTGTCTGTCCAGGGCGTATTCTCTGCGGGGAAGGAAAACACCGTCTGATGAAGGTCGTTTGTCAGAACGGTCAAGGTAAGAAGCACTGTCGGTATCCACAGCAGCCGCAAAGGAAGCGGCGTTCGGTACTGCTCCGGTTTTCCCAGCGACACGGAGGCAAACAGCGCAAGCACAGGGAGCATAAGCATCGGAATATAGTAGGCGTACCAAATATATCGGGTAACGTCGGGCAGGGCTTCTGCCGGAATGAGGTGGTGTTTCCATGTTCGCAGCAGAAACCAGAACACCATTACTCCCGAAATGCCGATCATATACCGGCGAATCTGCGTCTGTATGATCCTCCTGTCAATCAAAACGCCCCATGCGACAATCAGGAAAATGTAAATGCCCGAACGGACAAGCCCCAGCGTCTTTGGATAAAAGCCGTTGTTACCGAGCATACGACAGGTAACGGCAAGTGCAATTAACACCGCAGCAATAATCGCTGCCTGTTTGCCTTGTTTATTCAGCTTTGTCATTTTGCCGCACCTCCCGCCATAATTTGTGCGCAGGCAGGCGAGCCGCTTCTGAGCACAGATATACAAAGCAAATTATACTGCAAATTCATTCAGAAGTCCACAGACGAAATGTAAATCGCCTGCATCTTATTTCTGAACAGAATATTCGGAAATACGAAAAAAGGCATGATACATACCGGTTATAGTTACGCGAAAGTGGACGCTGGAGCTTTCAGGGTAACTTTGGCAAGCAGGGCAAAGAGGTACCCACTTTGCTTTTCGGGCAGTTTCCGCCGCCGCGAAAACTGCCCTCTGCTTGTCAGGGGCAGCGCCCCTGAAACCCTTTGATCGATTTTCCCAAAATCGGCTGCGCGTTTCTGCGAAACGCTTAGGAGCGTGACCGTTATTGCCGGTCATGCTCCTTTTTCTTCTCCTCCTCGCGCTCGTTTTTGCCCAGCATACGATCCACGTTCTGCTTGTGGAGCAGCAGCTCGCGCATCTCATCGCGCGAACGCCGGTATTCGG
>OGXD01000757.1_pt1 | contig 28536 bp, 27 predicted proteins | sample 1576211 | NCBI WGS metagenome assembly OGXD01 (sample SAMEA3541470, study PRJEB24748) | human gut metagenome | biome: human gut; feature: human-associated habitat; material: faeces | place: China | collected 2012
TCCAATCCGTTTGCTGACGGATTATTGATTTCACGAGAAATCAGCAAGGTGTCCTTCGAGTTACCCGAAGGATTTTCGGTTACTGCCGAAAATGGCAGCAGCAAGGTATGTTTCGAGTTACTCAAAACGTTTCGGGTTACTCCGAAAACCTTGCCGCCGGGTTGCCTCTCCGAAATCGGGCAACCTGTTCAAACCTACGGTGTTCTTGGTCTATTCCTTGTACTTTATGCCATACAATCTTATCTTGTTGTACAGCGTGGTACGTCCGATGCCAAGCAATGCCGCAGCCAACGTGCGGTTGCCTTTTGCCTGTTCCAGTACATGGATGATTTGTTTCTTCTCCATGTCGGTTAGCGCCAATGAAGCATCTGTTGCCAATGGTATTTCGTCAAATTCCAATGTGTCCGCCGTGACCATATCGCCTTTGGTATGCAGCACCGCCATGCGCACGACCCGTTTCAGTTCCCTCACGTTGCCGCCCCACGTATAGGCGAGTAGCTGTTTCCTTGCTTCCGCTTCAAAGCCTTTCACCTGCTTTTCTAATTCCTCGTTGGCAAGTTGCCGGAAGAAGTCAGCCAATGGCAGGATGTCCTCCTTGCATTCGCGCAACGGCGGTATGTGCAGGGTGTATTCTTTCAGCCTTTGGTAGAGGTCAGCCCGGAAACGCTTTTCGGCGATAGCAGTCTGCAAGTCCTCGTTAGTGGCAGCGATGATGCGCACGTCGGCTTTCTTGTCCTTGCTGCCGCCAGTGGGTCTGTACCGCTTGGCTTCCAACGCACGGAGCAGCATCTGCTGCACTTCTACGGGCAGGTTGCCTATCTCGTCAAGGAACAACGTGCCACCGGCGGCTTCCTCCCAGAAACCTTGCTTCTTGCTTTCGGCTCCCGTGAACGCCCCTTTCTCGTGTCCGAACAAAGTGGACGCGGCAAGCTCCTTTGACAGCAGTCCGCAATCCACGGGTATGAATGGTTTTCCTGCCCGTTTGCTCCTTGCGTGTATTTTCTCGGCGATGTGTTCCTTGCCCGTACCGCTCTCGCCCAGTATCAGGACGCTCATGTTCGTGGTGGCGACCAGTTTTATCTTGTGGTCTATCTCACGGAAAGCCACACTCTGCCGCTCGTAAATCGGTGCTTCGTGTCGCTCCATCCTTTTCCGCAAGGTTTCCAGGAGCGGGAAAAGGTTGTCCTCAATCAGTTTCTTCGGGATGTAGTCCTCCGCGCCCAATTTCATAGACTGGACGGCGGTGGGCACTTCGTCGTAGTCGGTCATGAGGATGTAGGGATTGTTCCTGCCCTGCTTCCGCAGTTCTTCCAGCAGGGCGATGCCGTCACCGTCGGGCAGGCGCATGTCGGCAAGTACGATGTCGTCCTCCTGCATCTTGGCAAACAGCTTCCGTGCACCGTTACAGTTAAAGGTGCTGATACTTTGGAAGCCTTTGCTCTCCAACAGCCTGCATACATAGTCGGAATAGATGATGTTGTCCTCAATGACGATTATTCTGCCCATCGTTCCGCCTCCTTTCTTGCCAAATCTATAATCAGTTTGCCTTGTGCCAATACAGCACCGACGGCTGCACTCAATTCTTCATCCGATATGCTCTCCTTATGGATGGCATCATATGGCACTTTCAGCGGCTGTTCCGCCTTTATCAGCATCCATGAGCTTCTAAGATGGTGTACCCAGTTGTCCAACGCTTCCATGTCCTTTGCTTCCGCCGCCTTGCGTACTTCCTCCATGTCGGATTGCGTAGTGGTCACTAACTTTTCCAACGTGCGCCGCTTGTCGCCGAATGCAAGCAGGGGGGAGAGGTCTATCCGGCTTGTCTTGTTCCGCTCGATGCAGTTTCCCGTGACGGCAAGCAGTTCGTCTATGGAATAGGGCTTGTATAGCACGGCGGCAAAGCCTTTCCTTTTCAGTTCCTCTTCCTCCACGTAGCCTGCGGCGGTGGCGGCGACAACGGGAATGGTTTGCGAGTTGCCGATTTCCGACGAGCGTAGCAGTTCCAATACCTCGTAGCCGTTCACCTCAGGCATTTTCAGGTCGGTTATCAGCAGGTCGTAATCCTTCGTGCGCATCAGGTCTGTCAGTTCATCCACGCTTTGGCAGGTGTCGCACTCCACGCCATATTGCCTATACATATCGTGTAACATATTAAGCAAGACCAAATCATTGTCTATCGCTAATATGTTGCAACTGGAAAGCGACACATGGCTATCTTGTTTCTTTTCGCCCGTTATCGCTTCCTCCGCCTTTGGCAAGGGCAGGCTCACGGTGAAGCGGCTTCCCTTGCCCGGTTCGCTTTCCACTGCGATGCTTCCTTTCAGCAGCTTTACCATATCGGCTACGATGGCAAGCCCTAATCCGAAGCCGTCTTCCGTCACGGCGTTGCCCAACCGCTCAAACGGGGTGAATATCCGCTGTTGTTGTTCCTTTGTCATTCCGGTTCCCGTGTCCGATACCGATAATGTAAATACATCGTTCTTATAATCGGTGCATAATATGATTGTGCCACTTTGGGTAAACTTGATAGCGTTGGATAGCAGGTTGCCGCCGATGCTCAGTATGCGATTCTTGTCACCACTCACAATTTCATCCGCTTGGTTCTCTATCGTGAATGCGAGTTGCTTGCTTTTTGCCAAAGGCGCAAATTCCATTGCCAAGGTCTCGGCGATGGAGCGCAGTTTGAACGGCTTGACGCTTGGCGTTTCCTTGCCGCTGTCCAATCGGAAATATACCAAGAGGCTGTTAATCATCCCTGCCATGCGTCCGGCGGCATCGTGGATGATCTGTGCGTGGCACATCCGACTGTCCGCTTCCGTGTCGTTCAGCAGCAGTTCGGCGTTGCCGCTGATGGCGGTCAATGGAGTGCGCAGTTCGTGGGTTACGTTCTGGATAAGGTTGCGCCGCAGCTTGATTAGCTTCTCATTCGCTTCGTTGCTCTCCTGCAACTTGCCGATGAGTTTCTCACGCTGTTTCCGCTCGTGGTCGTTGCGCTTCATTTCCCTGTGGATGGCGAGGTACGACAGGAACAGCAGGACGATGGCGGCGGATATGGTGATGGTGAACAGCCGCACGGACACCGCCTGCGCTTCGGCTATCTTCCGCTCTCGATGCCCGAAGGCGGTCTGCGCCTGCGTGTCAAGGTTGCCAATCAATCTGTTCAGTTGGATATTCAGCGTCCTATTGCGGTTGCGCAGGCTGTCGGCGTAGGCATCCATTTCCGCTGCCTGCCGTTGTTGCAGGGCTATCAGGCTGTCGCTGAACTGGTGTAGTTCTTTGGCGGAGGGAAGCACCTGCACGGTTTTCTTGCCGCCCAATACCCCTGCCAGACCGCTTTTCTTTTGCCTCACGGTGCAGATGCGTGTCGCCCTACGCGCCACTTCGGGCAGGTGGCTTACCAAGAGGCTGTCCGCCTCGTCCTGACGGGCAAGGATTTCCGTCAGGTGCAGCAGGTGGGTTTCCTTTTCCGCCAAAAGGGTGCGCAGGGTGTCTATCTGTGCCGGGCGAACATAGTTCCGGCAATGAGGTTTCAAGGCTTGCAACAGGCTATCGATGCACAGACGGAGGGCGTGGTAACGGATGCTGTCGGCTTCTTCCCACCCGATGACGCTCTCGCCGAGGATGGCAAGATTGGTGATGTGACGGTGGACGGCGTTGATGTCGCGGCGCACCTGCCGTATCTCGACGGACTCGGCTTCAATCTTCCTTATTCGCTCCCGTTCATACACTACAATGGCGGCCATACTTGCGATGACCGCCATTGTAGTGAACACCAATACGGATAGTTTCAGATGCAGTTTCTTATTCTCTAACATACTTTTATAGGCTGTTTCGTTCGAAGCTATGTCACATAATATGATAGTCCATTTCAAGAATTGCCCAGGTTAGGCGCCAATCTTTTAATGATAATCGGAAGAGTGAGTATGGCTACAAGGCTTCCGGCATAACCTATGTATGAGATGGAGTATCCTGCCAATATCATGCCACCGAGAAATGCACCACATCCTATACCTATATTGAAAATGGAAGAATACAAGGCGACGGCTATCGTTGTATAAGGAGGTGAATGGCGTATTACTTCATACTCGGTTACAAGGTTGAATGCCGTGAACATTAATCCCCAACAAACGCAATGAATGAGTGAGCCATATATGCTGACTGCGGAAAGCTTCATGGTGATTAATAGGAACGCAAGCCCTATTGGTATTAAAAACAAAAAAAACTTTGGATGCTTTCCATAATATTTTGAGAACAAAACGCTGGCAATGATTCCGGAAAGTCCGAATATGACCAAAGCAGATGTTGTCATGCTTTCCGTCATTCCGGCAACTTGCTTCAAAAAAGGCTCTATATAGCTGTAAGCCATATAGTGGGCAGTAACGGCCAAAATGGTGAATACATAGACTCCCGTGACAACCGGCAGCTTGAACAAAGCCGGAAGGCTTCGTAAAGAACAATCCTGCCTGTTGGGAACCCGGGGAAACATCACGCTCAGCAACATAAGAGAAAGCAAAGAGGCAAGGCCGATAGCTGCAAATGAATACCTCCATCCTAAATGAAGTCCGATGACCCGGCCTAACGGCATGCCGATAATCATAGCCAAGGATGTCCCTGTGATAATCATCCCCATAGCTGTCTGCTTTTTCCCTTCGGGTGCAATATGGACAGCTAAAGGAGATATAATAGACCAAAAGATTGCATGAGAACAAGCGACTCCCAAACGTGAGATGAGCAACATCGTAAAACTGGATGCTACGGCAGAAAGCAGATGGCTGACAACGAAACATCCTAAAACCGCAAGCAACATCTTGCGGAAATCTCCTTTTCCAAAAAGGAGTATCAGAGGCAGCGACATCAAAGCTACAAACCATGCATAAGCGGAAATCAGCAGACTTGCAGTGGTTTCACTTGTGCGGAAAGCCTTCGCAATATCTGAAAGCAGACCGATGGGGATGAACTCGGTTGTATTGAAAATGAAAGACGTATAAGAAAGGACAACCAGCAGCAACCATCTTTTTGTGGGTGTTAAAGATGCTTGTTCGCAATGTATCTGTTCCATAAGAAATAATGAATTTATGAAGAATCTTATTGGTACAGATGCCTTTGCACTTTTCTCAACTGATTAAGTGGTTACGGCATCTGCACCGGATATGGAAACTAACACCTATTCTCCCATCCTGAAATTTGTCACATGATCAGTCGTGATCCGTAAATCCTTGAATGTTGAAATACATTCATCTGATTGGGGTGCTTGGCTACTGATACCAAGATAAACCTTGTCGCCATAATTGTTTTTATAGAGGCGGACCATCTGCCATGTTTGTCCGTCCAACGAATAGTAACTGCCTATAGTCTGCGTGTCTGATGATATTTTGAAATGGATGTATTCTGTTTTATTGAACACTTCATGGTTGTTGTCGTCTGATGTGCCTACGGTACGCACGCTTACCACCCGGTGGTTACCTCTTTCATCTTGCTCAAAACATAATTTCTGCCAAAGCGTATCATTGGCATACACAAACAGTACCGCCGCATTGTATGTACCTTCCGGAGTGAACCCCGATTTGACCTTGGCCGAATAAGTGAAGGGTTTCTTGTTGTCTATTTCCGTCAAGAGTACGGCGGCATCATTTTTCGGCATTTCTCCTTCGTTAGGGTTACGGAAATAGTCGGCATGAGCTTTGGCACGAAAAGTGACAATACCTGCCGAATCACTCACTTGTTGCTCTGCTCCGTTGAGCGATTTAGTAAAGTGAAGGCCACCTACAGAAATGTTACATTCAGTCATTCTTGAGTTTTCTGTAACTTTTGCCATCTTATCTGCTCTTTTGTTGGCACAGGCTGCCATCATCATAGCAGCCATGACCATAAAAATACATTTTTTCATTGTGTATCTATATTATTTTGTTGTTTGATTGAATCCTGTTTCTTCAGAAGACCATGCTTCCCATTTGCAGTCTTCCATTTTCATATCTGTAAATTTGGCTGTAAATGAATGGTTTACTGGGCTGGCAGCATAGATACCGAACGATATTTCGCCATCGCCATGAAACAAGTGGAAAGAACGCATCTGTTTGAAGTTGATGCCATCGAGGCTTGTTTCTATATAATAATCACTTTCACGGCGGCTTAACCGATACCACATTTCACGTATGGATGAGGGGATATCGTGGGTTGCCCAGTCTGAATAGCCATTATTCGTGACAACACTGCCCAACCGTTGGTATTCTTCATTTTCATACTCAATGGATGCTTTCATCCAATTGTCGCTATCCAAATATATGGCAATTCCACATTGGTCGAATAGTGCGGAACTGTTGAAGGAAGTCTTGACCGTAAACGAAAAATATTTCCGTGCGGTTTTCATCTGTAACACAGGTGCATTGTCATTGCTGAATCCGTAATATGTACGTTGCCAAAGGTCTGTGTTCGGTTCTGTTTCAATGATAATAACCGAATCGGTGATTGAATAGCGTTTAGGCTCACGCACCCAATAAAGGTTCTCTCTTGTGAACTTTTTCATGATCGTGTCATTTGATTCTGTTGTCATTTCTTGTTTCATTTCCTTTTTGTCTTGTTCTTGATTGCCCCCACACGATACCAGCCCTCCCGCCAGCATCAATATGGATAAAGCTATAACTTCTTTTTGCATAATATATAATGTTATGGTTATTTCAATCAATCAATCCCAACCTTTTTGCTTGATGACATGCCTCGGTGGTATTATTCACCCGTAGTTTGGCTATGATATTCTGCCTGTGACGGTCTACGGTGTGCTTGCTTATTTCCAGCCTGTCCGCAATCATCTTGCTGGATTTCCCGTTCTGTATCATCTGCAATACGAATTTCTCACGTTCGGAAAGAATATGGCTTTCATCAATTACAAGAAGTTTTTTCTCTCCCGTCATCGTATTTATCAGATAAGCCCCTCCGCTATCTTCGGGCGTCAGATTGTAGAGGCAAAGAGCATAACTAATCCCTCGCTGGCCGTTTCCTGAGAAATAAAAGATGCGATGTCTCCAATAGTAATATTCCCCGTTTTTCCCACACATCCTCATTGTGTTCTCAAGATACCATGAAAACATTTCTTTTGAGTGGGATGAAGACACCATACGGAAAAAAGTCAGTTCTTGCAGGCAACGCTTTTTCCAGTCTTCAGGATGAATCCGACTGAGAACCTCTTCTTCCCAAACCGAATCAACCGTTTGGGTCGTATTTGACTTGCCCACCCCCAATATCTCACAAGACTTTCCGAAGAAAATATGGCTTGTATCAGTACGCAGATTGCTTAATACGGCAATGGAGTTCTCGCAGAAAGAGTATGACTGCGCGACAAGACAAAGGCGATGCTCCTCGTCTTGTGCATATACCCCATCCATTTGTTGATGGAACTTTTTACTCAACCTATCATCTATTTCTACCATATGTTTCTGTTTATTATGTGCAAAAGTAAGCAATGCCCTTTTGAACAGCTATCAAATAATTGATATTTTAGTGTTGTATGGTTATAAATCAGTATAAACAAAGTTCCCATATTCCTTCTACCCATATTTATGAATACACTGTCTTGAGATTTCATAGTTAGAACAATGGGGTAGTTTTTGGGAAAATTACATTTCATTTTTTGGAGAAAGAACTACGCCAATTGCTGCCAAATGCTTCCACGAAACTGCCAACTCATTGTTTGATGCGCGATACCCTTTTACTTTGCAGGCAAAACCGAGTATCAACATTAAAAACAGTATCGAAAATGGAAGTTTTGATTATTCAGAAAGAAGCGTTTGAGGAAATGGCAGCGAAGTTCAGCCGTTTCACAGAACGGGTGGATGCCATCCTCGCCAAGCAGGGCGGCAAGTCATTGAACGGGTGGATGGACAACCAAGAGGTGTGCCGACAACTCAACATCAGTCCGCGAACCTTGCAGACGCTGCGCGACAACGGCACGCTGGCCTATTCGCAGATTAACCACAAAGTGTTTTACAAACCGGAGGACGTGATGCGCATTGTCAAGCCTGCCGGACGCAACCGGGCGAGTAGAGCCGTTTGATTATGATTGTACCACTAAATCCAACGTAACAATGAGTGAAATGATTACCAAGAACCATGCGCTGGTCACCCAATTCGGCGACACGCTTGACCGTCTGCTGGACGGCATCGAAAACCTCGTGGCAAACAGCCGTCCGGTTTTGGGCGGTGAACGCTTCCTCACGGACAGGGAGGTTTCGGCACGGCTGAAAGTGAGCCGCCGCACCTTGCAGGATTACCGTAACAACGGTATGATAGCCTACTACCAGTTGGGCGGCAAGATTCTCTACAAGGAGTCGGACATTGAGCGGATGCTTGCCGCCAATTACCGGGAAGCGTTCAGATAGCATCATAAAAAGGAATACGACCTGATGCCCTCTGGTCGTATTCCTTACATGGTCAGTTCGTATATCCTTTGCATCAACAGCTATGACCGTTCCGGGAGTAAGCCGATGGCGAAAAGAACAAACATAGAGGTTCTTTCCGACTGGCAGCATACAGTTTTCCCATGACAAACCGCCTGAAAGCCATGCATTCCTTAGTCCGCAGCCGAAAGGCAATGGCTATCACCATTTCAAGACTGTACACATCATAGCTTATCCCGTTGTCCTGCCTGACGTAGCGCATGGTGTCGCCTTCCAATAATTCCATATTCTTGTAAATGGCACGGATTGCCCTGCGGATGTCGCAGCCGAATACGTTGAACGCATCGGACATTTCCTGCTGCGTCATCCATACGGGAGCGGTCGGCATAGTGACCGCCCCGTTTTCGCTGATTGTGATTATTCCACGTTCCATTTTCATTCCTCCTTGTTCGTTAAGGTGTCCTTTGTTTTCTTTTCCCTTGACGCTCCTGTTCCATAGGCACGTCTGAAAGCCATCAAGTTGTCCATGTCCTTGGATATTTTCTTGTCAGTAACCTCCGCGTAGCGTTGGGTGGTTCTTATGCCTGAATGCCCCATCATCTTGGCGATGCTCTCGATGGGTATTCCTGCCGAAATCAAAAAAGTTCCGAAGGAGTGCCTGCTTTGATGGTAGGACAAGTTTTCTTTCCGCCCTATCGCCACGCCCAGCTCGTGTATCTCAAACCACATCTCGTCACGGCTCGGAAGCGGGAACACGGGCTTGGTGTCATCCGTGGTGTTATAAAGGTCAAGTATCTGTTCCGCTATCGGGTGCAGAGGGATGAACGCCTCCACATTGGTTTTCTTGCGGTTGATGCGGATGTAACGCCTGCCGTCCGCCGTCTTGCCGATGTGGTGCGGATGGAGCAGCATGGTGTCCACATACGCCAATCCCGTAAAAGTCGAAAACAAAAATGCCCTCCGCCCAAGTTCCTGCAACGGGTCGAGCATCGGGGTTTCGAGAATGGCTTTCAGTTCGGCACGGCTGATGTGCCTGTGCTTCGGCGTGGGCTTCTTCTCGTATTCCATGTCCTCCAACGGGTTGGCGCGGAGTATCTCGTAGTCCACTGCAAGGTACACTAGCTTGCTCAACCAGCACAGGCACTTGTTGATTTGCTGTGCGCTGAAATTCTTGTTGCGCTTCATGAACGCCTTGTAGGAACTGCCGAAATCCTCCGTGATGTCGGCAAAGTCAATATCCTCCTTGCCTAACGATGTGAGGTAGTCTTTCAGGTATTTTTGGTAATACCCCGAATGGCGGTAGGTGGACGTGGAGTTTATCTCCTTTGAACGGGCGAGCAGCCGCTCGCGTTCCCTTTCGCCCATCTGCAACAACTTGGTGGGGATAACAGCCCTTTTCGCCAATGTGTTTTTGAGCAGTTCGGCACTCACCACGTTCTGTTTCTTCAAAATCTCATCGTAGGCAAGCTCTACGGACTTGCGGAATTCCTGCAAGCGGTTGTTCTCGCGGACGGTGCGGATGGCTCCCGTCTTGCTGTTCCAATCCTCCGGCCTGCAATAGATGCCCGTCGCCATCGTGGAACTCTTGCCGTCTATTGTGATGCGGCACAGGACGGAGGTCGTGCCGTCTGCCTTCACCTTGTTTCGATTGATATACGGTAATATGGAAAATGTACTGCGCATAATTGCAATGTTTTTAGGTTATTGATTTTAATTGGTTACAAAACAAGTTTCAAGTCTTTGGTCGCTTCGATATATTTGTCCATGTCCTCAAAGAGTTTCTTGGGGGTGACACGGGCATAGACTTGCGTGGTCTGAATGTCAGAATGCCCCAGCATCCGGCTGATGGTTTCAATCGGCACTCCGGCTTCCAGTGTAATCAGCGAGGCGAACGAATGGCGTGCCTGATGGTAGCACAAGCTGGTACTTACCCCGGCAAGGACGGCGAGTGATTTCATATGTTGCCTAAGATTGTGATGCCTTACCATAGGAAATAGTGTCGGGCGGCTGTCATCATGATATTTCTCTATCAGTGCGAGTGCTTCCGGCAGTAGCTTCACGCTTGCCCGAAGCTCGTTCTTCTTGCGGCGGTATTTCAGCCAAAGGCTTCCCTCATCGTCGGTGTAAAGGTTCTCACGGGTGACGCTCACCGCATCCGCATAGGCTGTACCCGTATAACAAGCGAACAGGAAGAGGTCACGGGCAAGGATGTGCGTGGTGCGCCATGCGGGTATCTCTACGTCACGTATCTTCTCGAAGTCCTCACGGCTCAATGCCCTTGGAGTACGTTCCATCTGTTTGGGCAGGATGAAGTTGGCGAAGAAACACCTTTCAGCATACCCCTCCTTGTAGGCGATGCGGCATACCTTTTTCAAGATGGCGAGATAGTGGCGCACGGTGTCCACCGCCAAGTCTTTCACGTCCATGACATAGTTCTGGTAGTCATGGATGAACTGTTCGGTAAGCTGCCCGAAAGCGATGTCCTTCGTCTTGAACTGCCACGGGATGAACTCTCCCAGCGTCTTTCTCATGTAGTAATAGCCGGGGTACGTTCCTTTTGCCCGGTCTATCCCGATACGCGTCTTCAAGTCCTCGCAGATGCGGTCGGTCATCCGCAGCAGCGTCATCTGCGTTTCCATGCTGCCTTGGAACAAGTCCTTGACCGCCGTAGCGTCAAACTCCTGCCCTCGCTCCACTAATGTGTCAAACGCCGCATTGACCGCAAGCAGCAGCTTGTCCAATTTCGCGTTGGTTTCCACCGCCTCGCGGCTCTTGCCGTCCAGACGGCTTTCCCTCGCATTCCACAACTCCGGCTTGCACGACAGTTTGCAGCCGAACTGCGCCATCGTGCGGTTCACCGTGATACGACCCATTATCGGAGCTTTGCCCGACTTGTCCGTTCCGCTCTTTTTCAGGTAGAGCAACACTTTGAATTTCTCGATTTTCATACGCTCACACTTTTTTGTTTGCAAAGTTACTTTCCATGCAAGCGTTCATTGATTTGCAGAACACTGCGCATTAGTGCAAAAGAAACGGCTATATAACAATTTCATTTTCCGTGCGTTACCTGTCCTTGCTTCGGTAACAGGCGGCTAACGGATTGGTAACTGAAATGCCTCACCATTCCGCACTCCGTTGCGTTTCCTGCATCCGGCAGAATAATGCGAAACCGCTCATTTCAAACGGGTTACGTTTTATAGTCACTTGTTTGCTGACGGGTGCTTTGTGAGTGCTGTTCCACCTTGCAAGACACACATTTGCGACAACAACCACATTGTCTAAAGGTGTGCCGATTGAAACGGTATCAAAATTATTAGGACATACGAATATAAAGACTACCCAAATATACGCGCGTATAACTAATGAAAAGATACGTGAAGATATGAAGGTTTTAGCAAGTAAACTTACCAGTATAGAAGATGTTGCATTGAAGAGTAATGTAATATAGACGATTGGTTGTTCTTGTTTTAAACATTCCTGATTAACGTTAAGAACAAAAGATATGCTATGGTAAAGATTGGAAATTTTGAAATCGAATATGACCTCAAGGCTCCGGAAAGGGTTGCCGTGAAAATAGAAACGGACAAGAACGGAGAAGTATGGCTTTCGAAATGTGACATCGCACGGGCATACGATGTGTTCGTACAGTCAGTGAATGCCGGACTAAAATCTCTGGCAAAAACAGGGGATTTTGACGAATACACGGATGTACGAGTGGAACATTTCATCTATAACGGAAAAAATTGCAGCACTGACCTTTACGGATTGAAGACTATCGTCGCACTGGGATTCCGCATGAAAGGACTGAAGTGCGAGGCATTCAGAAAATGGGCGGCACGGAGGCTGGCGGAGTCATTTGAGGCAAAAAAGAATATGGTCATTCTCTGTATGACCGGTGAAAAGAGAAAGGGTTTGAACTGAAACCGCCGGATATGACGGATATGCGTGTCGGGGCAGTCTTTTTTGCAGGAGACTGTCCCGACACGTGTTTATATAAGCTAAAAAATGTGAAACCGTAAAACATACTTATCTGTAAACCGATAATAATGTGTAACTTATCTCCATCTTAAACCTGTAATTAAAGATAGAAACGGTATGGTGGAGGAATTTGACCTGCTTGAAGAGGTGGAAGTGCAGTTCTGCGATGAGGAATGCACGGAGTCAGTATGGCACGGAGTGGAATACAGCGAAAGCTTGTTTTGCCGGGAGAAACCGAAGTCGGAACTGACGGTAGTCATCAAAGAGGAAGGCATGATGTACTTCCTGACTACTGACATGAAGGAGTTTGCCGGTCTGTGCCGGAAACACGGATGGTACATCGTCTCGCACCAGCGGTTCAGCGAGGCGATGGAAATCGGCATGTGCCTGATGGAAGCCGGGAAACATGCGGGATGGTACTCGCTGGGCAGGTCGAAGGAATGGAATGCCATGATGAGGGATGTGCTGAACTTTACGTTTGAAAGGGAGAAGAAAATGGACTTCTATCCGTACAAAACGATGTTCAAGGGAGAAGTTCTTATAGACGGATGCAGGTGCCACTACCTGCATGACTATTACCCAACGAAAATTGAAAAGACGGACGAACACCAGAAACGGGTAAGCAACCTGATTTTCCGTTTCAAGGAAGGAGGACACTGCGGCGAGCTGGTCGCACGGATACTGGTACTGTGTCTGAAACATGCGGGGTTCAACGGCACGAAGGAAGACACGGTACTGATACCTATACCCGCATCGACGAGGGAAAGACAGCGGAAACGCTTTCCGGTAGTGTGCTATTACCTGTCGGAATGGCTGGGCATTACGGACGGTTTCAAGGCTATCTGGATAGAGGAAGACCGCAAGCAGCTGAAAGGAAAGGATAAGGACATACTGCGGAACCTGCAATTCACACGGCGGTATATCAGAGGAAAGAATGTTGTCCTGCTGGATGAATATGTTGTGTAGAAAATTATGTTTTCATAGTAGCAGAAATAATTGTCATTTAATATATTCTATAAATCATACACAACATAATCTAATCTGTTTTTTATCTTAGAGAGATAATTTAAATAGATTAGAATATGAAATTTGAAGATTATTTCAAAACAAAGAGCAGCTTAAATAAGCAGTTAAGCGCCCCTTTTCTAAAAGAGAGAATAAATTTTATTGATGAGAAAATTGCATCTGGTGTACAATCTAGCAATACAATTCGCTTTATTGCTTATGTATTACTTCCAATTGCAACAATGGCTTCTGATTACAAAGATTATGTACCGATACATGCTATTTGGAAATTAGCACATCCTGACAGCCATCAAATAAGTAAAATCCGTTCGTATTGTTTATTAGAATATTCGTTACCGTTTTTAAGGAATATACATAAATTAGATCCTTGCTATGATGACACCTCACTTATAATCAATAAATACTTGCGCCGTCCTCACTTTCGTGTAAAATACTTATCAGCTCCTAATTTGGATGAAAGAGAGAATTATCTTCTATATAAATTTAAGCGAGGTACATCCCTCAATACACTCGCAGAAATAATTCCTATTCTGTTGTCTGTACAGGATTATCTACAATTATTGCCTTTACGGGTTGTCACATTTGCAGAAGTGACAACCGCCGCCAATCGTTATGCCATAGAAAAAGGTAAATCTCCCAATTACGCTTTTATAATGTTTTTACGGGTTGCAAAGGATTGGTTGTCATATTTAGATTTATTGATATACGACAATACTCTTCTTGATATCCATGACATGGATAAGTTATGGTGCTATCTCAATTCTATGCATGACAGGGGACTATCGAAAAAAACAATACATCTGCACAAAAAACAACTTGTTCACTTTATGAGGTTTATTACCGGAAAAGATGAAGTGTTGGAAAATTTAAAGCCGGAAACGATTGATGAATATTTTGAATATTTAAGTAGTAATGGGGTTTCCAGACGAACCATATATCCGTTATCTTCAGTTATTAGGGTATATTTACGTTTCTGTGAAGAGAATAAATGGTGCAAGACAGGAATCAGTTCATTTATAAAAGCTCCGAGAATGTATCACTGTGAAACATTACCTTATCCTGTTCCTTGGGACAATGTCCGAATACTGATACAAAGCGTTGATACAGATAATCCTACAGATATAAGAAACAGAGCGATGTTTCTGCTACTTGCAGTATATGGTCTTAGAAGCAGTGAGGTAACTGGTTTACGTTTGGCTGATATTGATTGGGAGAATGAAGAGTTTTATTTGCGGCGTTCTAAAAATAGCATACCACAGAAACTGCCGTTATTTGCAATTGTAGGCAATGCCATTGTTAAATATTTACGGTTCGTGAGGAATAATGAAATAAAGTCCGATTATGTCTTTTTAGCCTTAAAAGCCCCTTATAATCCATTGACTGGGGGAGCCATATATCGTTTTCTTAGTGCTCAATTGAAATCGCAAGATTTACAATTGAGGCATTACGGGGCACATAGCTTACGTTACGGTTGTGCGACACATCTAATAAACACGGGACACACGTTTAAAGAAGTTGCAGACCTGCTTGGACATAAGATGCTGGAAACAACAAGAATATATGCAAAAGTAGATATGAACAACTTAAGTAAAGTTGCGGATATGAACTGGGAGGGGTTGCTATGAAAACATATGATGTAATAGAACGATACATTGTTTACAGACGTTCTCTTGGGGAAAAATATACCACATCCGCTTATATATTACGACAATATTATAATTACATAGGCAAAGATTTTGATTTTGCGAAAATTACAGAAGCCATGAATATGGACTATTTGTATAGAGGAGGTAAAAAAACTGTCACTTCTGGTTGGTTCAATAAATTTTCCGTTTTAAAAGGACTTTTTCAATGGGCATATCCGAGATTATTAATTTCAACGATTCCATTACCTGAACATCCACCCAAACGAGGGGAACATAGCTTGCCTTATGTTTATACTAATGAAGAACTCAAACGAGTATTCCACATCGCTGAGAATTTGCCGTGTTGTGAAAGTAAAAACTGCACACTCTATGGTAAATGTTTATCCGTGTTTTTAAAATTAACTTACGTGCTTGGATTACGTTCAAGAGAAACTATTTCTCTAAAATTAAAAGATTTGGATTTTGAGCAAAATTTTGTATTAATCAATGAGTCCAAATTTTATAAATCACGGAGAGTTCCATTTAACCATCAGGTTAAGATTTTCTTGCAAGAATATTTAAAATGGAGAAAGTCAGTGTCAATGCCAGAACATGGGGAAGCACCCCTATTTTATAAAAAGGACGGAAAACCGGAAACAGTTGCCCGCATGAGATATTTCTTTAAGAAAGTAAGGAATTTAGCGGATATTAAAAGGACAGATAAGAGTTTTCACCAACCAAGAATACATGACCTCCGTGGTACTTTTGCGGTTCACCGGTTGACAGCATGGTATAAGGAAGGACGGAACGTGAATGATTTACTTCCGTTTCTTTCTACATTTCTCGGACATGACCGTTTGGTTCATACACAAGTTTATCTCACCATGACAGAAGAATTGTTTTGCGAGGCGAATAAAAAATTTGAAGAATATATAAAACTGAATATAGAGCATGAAGAATAATCAATCATTTTTAGGTTTTTGGATACGTCCTTTTCTTACTGAATATCTGATAACAATTAAGAATTATTCCATCAATACCGTTAGAAGTTATAGGGACAGTTTGAGCATGTTCTTAATCTTTATCAAAGATTCTACTAAAAAGAGAATGGAACAAATCAGGTTAGAGGATATAACTCCTACATTAGTTGAGAAATTTTTAAAATCAATAGAAGAGCAACGGAAATGTTCAGTTTCCACTAGAAACCAAAGACTTGCCGCAATACATTCATTGGCTCAATTTATTGCCTCTAAATGTCCGGAGCAGGTCGAATGGAGCCGTATGGTTCATACTGTTCCTCCTAAAAAGAAAGTCAGATCATTAATCACCTATCTTGAAAAAGAAGAAATGAATGTGTTACTCAATGCACCGAACAAAAAAAGCATACAGGGAAGAAAGGATTATGCCTTATTATTGTTCCTGTATAATAGCGGGGCAAGAGCGAGTGAGGTATGTAATCTCTTAATCAAGGACTTGTCATTACCACGAATCCAAACAAGTATGGCGATGGCTACAATTTGCGGAAAAGGGAATAAGACTCGCCGTTGTCCTTTATGGAATAGTACTACTACCGAATTAAAGAGATTGATAGAAAACAGGTCAGAAAATGAGCATGTTTTTCTTAATCGGTATGGAAATCCACTTACTCGTTTTGGGGTATTTGAAATGATAGACAGAGTGGTCAATATCGCCTCAAAAAAATACCCAAAACTTAAGGAGAAAAAAATATCTCCACATGTGATACGGCACACTACAGCCTCACATTTGTTACAAGCGGGAGTAGATATTAATACAATCAGAGTATGGCTTGGACATACATCTGTTGAAACAACAAATATTTATGCAGAAGTCAATATGGAGATGAAATCCAAGGCACTTAAAGAATGTGAGATTAGTACCTTGTCGAAAGATGAATCAAAATCAGACTGGAAAAATGATGAAGAATTGATGAGTTTTCTCAAAAAGCTTTGAAATTTATGTTGGCTAATATTTGCATAACTATATAATTATAAAGAAAATGCGATTAATAGCCAACATAATTTTCTACACAACATATTCATCCTTATGTTGTACACAACATAAGGATGATGTACTCACGACCGGGGAGAGCTTCAGACCACTGCAACGAAAGATGAAACAACTGGGGGCGTTGTCGGTTATCGGAGTGTTCCTGGGGAAAACAGTGTAGCTTGATTCTATTACATATTTAATGACTGACCGATTAGGCGGCTTCATCCGTGCTTCATGCCGGGCGGAGCCGCCTTTTTTTGTGCCCGTATGTGAAGAAACAGGGTACTTGTGCCATAGACCGCCATAGCAAAACTTTGATATCGCGCCATATCGAGCTATTGCTGGATTATTGTGCGCGTTTCAACGAACGCCAGTTCATTACCCGTTGCGAGGCCAATAAAATAATTCTGCACAAAATCCATTCACTTCTGAACGGATACATCTTGTCCGGCAGGCTGGAAAGCGGTGCGATGCCCACAGAAGAATATTGTGCAGACGCTCTTCACTTGTCACCTTGCTATTTCCGCGACCTGCTCAAGTTCGAGACCGGAAAAAGCATGCACGAATACTTTCAACTGATGCGGCTGGACATGGCTAAGAAGATGTTGCGGAACAAGGATTATACGGTCGGCATGACAGCCAGGAAGCTGGGATATGCAAATTCACAGCACTTCACCTGCCTGTTCAAGAAGATAACGGGAATGACACCGACGGAATATAAATATGCACAGAATTAAAAAGGATTATCTTGCCGGCATTGGCACAAAACAAACGCCACAAACGGTTAAATCGCACGAATATACTGCAAACATTCCCGAATATTTTAAAATACTCCAAACCAAGTGCCTTTACCGATTGTTGTCCCCCACATAACTCTAAAACTTAACTGATATGATTAATTATGTGGATAAAATGGCGGATGCCCTGGTGGATGTGCTAAAGTATTCGAACCAGGATGTGGAATGGGTGGAGCCCGATGACATGAAACCCAATGACGGCGTACAGCCCGAATGGTTCTATCCTGCCATAGAAAATGCGGAGTATTCCGAAATTACCGCTATCCTGCAATATACCCAGCAGGAAGCCGTCTTTGAAGATGAAATCGGCGAACTGATGCTGGGCATTGCCTTGGTGGAAATGAAGCATTACGCACACATACGGGACGCCATCGTAGCACTGGGCGGTACACTTCCCAAACCGTATGACAGCAAGAACGTCAATATAGGCGAAACACCCGTCGAAGCGCTCACCCTCGCCGCGCATTCGGAAGTGGCCACTATCGGGTTCTACAAGTCGGTGAAGGAACGAATCGCCGCAAGTACACCAACCGCTGACATCGCCCGCAAGCTGCTGACAAAACTGATTGCGGACGAAAGCCTTCACCTCAAACTGCTTACCCGGCAACTGAAGGTCATGGCAGGTGACGACAAGAAGTATGACGAACTCATGAAGAAGATACTGGACTGACAAAGTATTACCGTTTTTCTCAATAATTCATTACCTTTGCAGCAAAATTACAAATAAACGAATCAAAACAATAGGGAACAATGAGTGTACACGATTTATGCTGCATCGGTTATATTACACAAGACAAGATAGTTACCACCAAGAACACGATATACATGCCGGGCGGCACTTCCTTTTACTTTGCGCATGCCATCAAGCATCTCGACCCGAACGGCTTCTTATTGGTCACATCCCTTGCCCACACGGAGATGAACGTTGTGGAAGACATACGGAAAGAAGGCATTGAGGTAAAAGCTCTGCCCAGTGCCCGTTCCGTCTGCTTTGAAAACATATACGGAGAAAACCAGAACGAACGTACGCAACGCGTCACGGCAAAGGCCGACCCGTTCACAATGGAAAGCCTGCAGGACGTCAATGCACGGATTATCCACCTGGGCAGCCTGCTTGCCGACGACTTTTCATTGGACGTCATCAAATACCTGTCGGGCAAAGGCCTGCTTTCGGTAGACGTTCAGGGGTTCCTGCGCAAGGTGGACAATGAAAAGGTGCTGCCCGTAGACTGGCCGGAAAAGAGAGAAGCCTTGAAGCACATCCATATCTTAAAGGCCAACGAAACCGAAATGGAAGTCCTTACCGGCTGCAAAGAGCCTCACGAAGCCGCCCTGCTCATTGCAGACTGGGGTGTGAAAGAAGTGCTGCTGACGTTGGGAGACAAAGGTTCGCTGATATATGCCAAAGGACAGTTCCATGAAATTCCCGCCTACTCCGCCCTGCAGATAGTGGATGCCACCGGATGCGGAGATACTTATATGGTGGGCTATCTGTATATGCGGAACAAAGGCGCATCCTATCGGGAAGCAGGCTGCTTTGCCGCTGCCATGTGTACCATCAAGCTGCAAACACACGGACCATTCTGCGGAACAGAGGCTGAAATCAGAAGGATAATCAATCCTGCATAAAAGACAACAAACGTTTCATTAAGGAGAAACTTCGGTTTCCCCTGATGAAAACAATAATTTCCCCTGATGGAAACGGAAGTTTCCTCAGGAGAAACTAACCGTTCCCCGCCGTGGAACAAGTCGTTCCCCACCGGGAAACGGTTTGTTTCACGGTGGGGAACATATCTGCCGGAATCTTAGCTACGTCCGGAGAAAAGGATGCAGGCAAAGTAAGACCTGAAAGAGATACAAATTATAGGTAGAGCAAAGAGCTGCCCTTATCGGTTCGGTGCGGCTTTAGCCTTGCGGCCGATACGCCGTATCCACAGATAATAGCCCGTCAATGGAAGCGTTCCGCCCAACAATGCGGCAATGAATGTCAGTACACGGGTAAACATACCTCCCCAACTGCCCACATGCACGGAATATATCCAGCCGCGTATCTTGCCCGAAGCATCGGCATCCTTATACAAGGCGGTTCCGGTGATTTCGCCGTTACTCGGATTAAAGGTATAACGGTCGGAAGCCCGCTGATTGCCGAAACGTTCAAAAGATACGGTGGCAGAACCGTTGGAAACCGTAATCTGTTTATAGCCGTCGTTACGTTCTTTCAGTTCCTCATAAACCTGCTGCCAGCAAGTATATGAAGTAGCAACCGCTTGCGGGGCATCATGATGCCCTGCCCCTTGTTTGGCCTCTACTCCGAATACCTTATAAAAGCCTGCGCGATACCAGGGGAAAGACCACGTAAGCCCGGTCAACGCCATTGCCAGAAGCAAGATAAGTACATACATGCCTCCCGCCACGTGCAAATCGTGCCAAAAGCGGAACCGGCCTTTATCGGCGACAATCTTCAGGCTGTTCTTCAGGGCTTTCTTTGTGCGGGGCCACCAGATGACAATGCCCGAAACCAGTACGAACACGAACATCAGCGTACTTACCCCCACAACCATCTTGCCCCAGAATATTCCGCCGTCCGGCTTCATGCTGTCCAGCAGCCAGCGGTGCAGGTGAAACATGGTGAGGAAGAACGGCGCACGCTCATACCTGCCTTTTACCTCACCGGTATATTGGTCTACATAAACGGATGCCCGCCGCGGTTTCGACAGACTGACCCGACAGGCACGTTCCGTATCGGAAGAGATGGAGATGCCTGTAACAGCAACACCGTCCGGCAGTGTTTCGGAGACTTTCTCTATCAGGTATTCCACGGGAAGCGGAGCGCCGCTTACCTTTTCCACATAATAGAGGTCGCGCCTGCACAGCTCCATTACTTCGTCTTCAAATACCAGCGCAGCTCCCGAAAAGCAGATAACCGTAATAATCAGCCCGAAAGGGACAGACAGCCACAGATGTATTTTACGAAATGCTTTCTTCATTGCAGTCAGTTAAGAGGGCTCAACTTGCCGATACCTGTAATCTGCGTAGCCTCTACCGTAACGCCTTTTGTGGCAGTAGCGCTGGACGGGTCTATCTTGTAAACAGCCGGATGGCCGTCGGTAGTAGTCACAGCCATATAGGCATAACCGTTCTCCGTATACGGAGTGTTGCCGAAGCCGGAAATCAGGTCTGCCGACGGAAGACCGGTGACATAGGTAAGTTTTTTGCTTTCCGCTTTGAACACAGCCAGCTCTTTGGCTTCAAAGCCCGTCTCCGTCAGAGGGCGGTCGTACATCAGCAACAGGAAATAATCATCTGCAATATGCCAGCAACGCAGGAAAGATTTTCCGCCGCTCTGTTTCTCCAGGTCGCAGTAGTAGCTGTCGAAGTCTTCCCGGCCATTGGGGATGCGTACCACACCTGCCGGCAAGATTGTCTGCTGGCGGGCATCCTTCATCGTCTTGGCATAGCTTGGAGAGAATACGTAAATATCACCGTTACCGGCTTCCCAGATAGTCTGGTAATACTGGGATTTGAAACGGCCGCAGGCATAACTGATTTTATCCGTACTGATGAGTTTCTTCGTTGTCATCGTAGCATCATCAAAGATTGCCACCCAGCATTCATTGGGATACTGTGTCCACTGCAATTCGCCTTTCTTATACGAACTGCTGTTGGAACCGCCGTCTTCGGTCTTTACCAAATCCTCATTGCCCGGCAATATATACTTACCGCCGTCTACGGCAGCGCCATACTGGCTCAGCCCCATGGGAACGGCTGCACTGTATATCTTGTTGTTATGCTCCTGAATTCCGGCCAATGTCACGAACTCGCCGTTGCCCAGGAAATTCTCGGACTGGTAGGCCTTGTTTTTCGTATCGTTGGTGTTGAAGGTTTCGTCCGCTACATCCAGGTAAGAGAGCAGGAAAGTTTTAGGCAGATACAGGTTGCCGTCGGCATACTCCGCAGGTCCGTCACCGGTAGAGGCGGTTATGATATACTTATCGTAGATGCCGTAGGTAGTGAATCTCTTCACTGCAAACTCTCCCGAACGCGCCTGCACTTCGTGGTTGGAGTTCATGACATAAGAACGGGTGGTTCCGGCACTTCCCTGATTGTAAGTCAGTCCATAGAGATACCGGTTCTTGTAGAACACCCATTGGGAAGCGCCGTCGTTGATGAGCCCGTTGTTGATGGTAGAAACAGAGCCTTCGTCCAAAGTCTTGGAAGTCAGCAATACGTTAGTCGTATTGCTCGAAGCGGTGACAGAGGAAGCGATCACGAAATCGCCTTTGGTTCCATTATTGTTTCCACCGCCCGGCACCTCCGTATCCGTGCAGGATGTCAATGCCGTTCCTGCCATCGCAGAAGTGAGAAGTACGGCTGATAAAAGATTCTTTTTCATGTTGTTTTGTTTTATTATATTACACTAATCGTTATTGATTCATGGTTTCAATTGCCGAAGTATACGCGCACCTTTCCATAGAATGCCCGTCCGGCTTTCTGCAGGCTGAAGTTGTCGTACAGTTGCTCGTCCGTAAAGTTCCGGCACTCGAACGAGAGGTTGTAGCGTCCGCTACGGAGACTGTAGGAAAGGCTCAGGTTGTGGGAGAACTGGCTCGGAACCACGTAGTCGCCCTTGTTCGAACCGATTTTGGAAGAATAATAGGTAAAGCTGTGCAAGTACTGGTTGTCGTAAGATACAGTCAGCGCATTGCCTTTTTTCCAGAGGTCGCGCCAGTAGAAGGTCACGTCGGAATCGGCAAAGATATAAGGCAGGTTGGGCATGCGTTCCTTATAAGCTATATTCTCCGCACTGCCGGATATGGACGTCTTCATATTGTCGCACACGTTCATCTGCGTGAAGTTGCCGCCCACACTCAACCACCTGCCAAAGCCGTAGCGGGCGGAGATGTTATATCCTTTCGTCAGCACCTTGCCGTAATTGACGTAAGTGGCTGCGGACTTGCCGCCGCTCAGGTCGGTGATGTTGCGCTGGATGTAGTCTTTGGTGTTACGGTAGACAAAGCCGCCTTCCACGTACACGGAATGTTTGCCGAAAGTCTTGTTATAGCTCAGGTTCAGGTTGATGTTGTCGCTGTTCTCCGGCCGGATGCCGATGTCGCCCATTTCCAGGTCCTCATTGCCGAACATCTCTTCGATGGTGGGCAGACGGTAGGCCTTTTCATAGGACAGTTTGGCTTGCAGTCCCGGCAGGATGAAGTAAGTGCCCGCCGCTCCATAGCCTACGGAATGTACGCTGCGGGTGGTGCGTACATAGTCGTTCTGATTGGCATCCGTAGCCACAGGTCCGGCGACAAACTGGTTGTAGTACTTGCCGAATACGGATAAGTTCCAGTCTTCGGACGGCATCAGGCGGTAAGAGAGGCCGGAGATATTCTTGCGGGTCTCCTTGGCAATGGCATCCGACTGCTCTTCTTTGGCAAGCAATGAAGTATTGGAACGGCTGAAAGCATTCAGCACGTGGTTGAACGTCAGCGTGTGCACCCTTCCGAGGCGGTAATTGGCGGTAAACGTACCGTTCCAGTTATTGTTGTCGGCGCGCGAGTGCTGGTAGGACTGCTCTCCGGGAGAGTTCAGCGGCTTCCTTTCCCCGTACCAGTTGTATTTATAGGAAGCGGTATCCACATTGGTCGTCAGGTTCTTGTTGTAGTTGACGGTCAGCACTACATCCAGTCCCTTCGCAAACAGGTTGCGCTTGTTATACTCCAACGAAGGCATCAGCGAATGTCCCTTGCGGTGTTTCTGTCCGTACACGATGTCCTGCCGCACGCCGGTCTGTACATCCTGGTACATATTGGAGTAAGTGAAACCGAACATCAAACGGTCCGCCCACTTCTTGTCGATAACGCCTACCTTGCCGATAACCGCTTCATTGTGGTAAGTATCGTTGAAGCGCCGTACGCGCACCTTCTTGTCACGGTCTATCCTGCCCGTTTCAAAGTCCTCCACCGGGGAGTCGATGCGGTAGTCATTGTCCGAATAGTTCTGAAACGCGTTGATTTCGTACGTAAAACCATTCTTGAAGGTCTGCCCGAAGTGCACGTTGGACTTATGCGTATTGAACGAACCGTACGAGTAGGACGCATCCAGAAACCAGCGGCGGCGTTTCTTGTTCGTAACGATATTGATAACCCCTCCGATGGCATCCGTGCCGAATCCCACCGGCACTACGCCCTTGTACACCTCGATGCGGTCGGCAAAATTCACGGGGATATTGTTCAGCGCAAAAGAGCTTCCGACGCCTTCCTGCGGCACGCCGTCTATAAAGACCTTTACATGCTTCCCGCTGAAGCCGTCCAGCATGAGCTGCATGTCCGACCCTACCCCGCCCGACTCGCGCAGTTTCATTCCCGGCGCTTTGGTCAATGCATCGCTCAGGTTTCTGGTAGTGTTCTGCAACTCTTTCGTATCTACCGCTACGGCGTTGAATGCCGACCGCTTGACACGGCTCACGCCCGTCGACACCACCGTTACTTCGTCCAGTTGCTGAGTTTCGGGGGTGATTGTGACATTCTGCCTCACCCTTTGCCCTCTGACCAGCGTCACCGGTTTCTCTACGGTTTTATAGCCGACGGCCGACACCACCAGCGTATAGTCGCCCGCAGGCGCACTCACATGATAGATACCTTCCTGATTGGTTATTCCCCCGTAACCGGTCCCTTTCAGATAGACCGTCGCAAAATCCACGACTTCTTTCTCCGTAGACAGGATTTTACCTGAAATCATCGTCTTGCCCGGCCTCTGCGCATATACAGGAAAGGCGCATGCCGTCAAGAAGAAAAATAATAAACTAAATATGGCTGTTTTCAATTTGAAGTGATTGTTAAGTTGTTACTAATACCGTATGCAAAGGTCATTAGAAAAAAGCAACCTCACAATCACCTCTTTTAGGTAATTATACCGACGCCATGCTAAGAAAGTATCACACCCGCAATCGCTATTGATAGGTATATTCCACCATTCTATTCGCGGTTCATCAAGCGATGTTCCGCCATTTGTTCGTACTTCGTGCCGGGACGTCCATAGTTTGCATAGGGATAAATGGAGATGCCGCCGCGCGGGGTGAAGATGCCCGTAACCTCAATGTACTTGGGATTCATCAGACGGATGAGGTCTTTCATTATAATATTGACGCAATCCTCGTGGAAAGCGCCGTGGTTGCGGAAACTGAAGAGATAGAGCTTCAGACTCTTGCTCTCCACCATTTTCACATCGGGAATGTAGCTGATGCGGATTTCCGCAAAATCGGGCTGTCCCGTTATCGGGCAAAGGCTGGTGAACTCCGGGCAGTTGAAACGTACCCAGTAATCGTTACCGGGATGTTTGTTGTCGAATGCCTCCAGCACTTCGGGGGCGTAATCCTGCTTGTACTCTGTCTTTCTTCCTAATAAGGAAAGTTGGTCTTTTAATTCGGTCATATTACAATCGGTTTATAATCGGTTCTGTTTCCTTTGTGGTATAATACATTCGTCATTTTCCCGCCAGATACTTCTCCAGCCCCTCTCTGCGGAGCTTGCATGCGGGGCAGTGTCCGCAGCCGTCGCCGGGAATGCCGTTGTAACAGGTCAGCGTTTCATGACGAATCAGGTCGAGCACTCCCAGTTCATCCGCCAGCGCCCAAGTCTCGGCTTTGTCAATCCACATCAACGGAGTATGGAGTACGAACTGCTCGTCCATGGCAAGGTTGAGCGTTACGTTGAGCGATTTGATAAATGCGTCCCTGCAATCGGGATACCCGCTGAAATCCGTTTGCGACACACCCGTCACGATGTGGTTGATACCCTTTTCGCGGGCATAGACGGCGGCAATGCTGAGGAAGAACAGGTTGCGCCCCGGCACAAAGGTATTCGGAACGCTGTCTGCCGGCTTCTCCCGGTCCATCACCATATCGGGGTCCGTCAACGAATTATGCCCCAACTTGCCGATGAAGGAAACATCCATTACTTCAAACTCCACTTCCGCTTTACGCGCTATCTCCCGCGCCAGCTCCACTTCCTTCTGATGCTTCTGCCCATACAGAAAGCTCAACGCATATACTTTCCTGAACTCACGCTTTGCCCAAAACAGGCAAGTTGTCGAATCCTGCCCACCGCTGAATACGACCAATGCTGCTTCTTTATTCACCTTATTATATATTTATGACAACCTCTACTACTTAAATTTCACTGATTTTCCACACCTTGTAAGAAATCCCCTCGTCGTAGACATCACTACCGTCTATCCTTTTAATGGCTTTCACCACCCGGATGGTCACCGGCAGTATTATCACCTCGTACATGGATTTCAGTACAATCTGGGTGCACATCATCAGCAGCAATTCCTGCCATGCGATAATGCCTCCGAACGCCACCGGAAAGAATATCAGCGAATCGGCCGTCTCGCCCACTACCGTGGACCAGATGGCACGTGCGGAAAAATGACGTCCGCCGCTCGCCACTTTCATGCGGCTCATGACGTAGGCGTTCAGAAACGAACCTACCAGAAATGCCGTCAGGCTGGCGGCAACAATGCGCGGCGCCATGCCGAACACGAAGTTGAAATGGGGCGCCCCGTCCCAAAAGGGAGCGGCAGGCAGTGCCACGGCAATCAGTCCCAACATCACCACAAAGAAGTTCATGGCGAAGCCGCTCCAGATAATCAGGCGCGCCTTGCGGAAGCCCCACACCTCGGCAATGCAGTCGTTGATGATATAAGAAACGGGAAACACTAACAGTCCGGCAGTAACGGTAATGCCGAAAACCTGAATTACTTTTGTCTCGAGAAGATTGGCCGCTATCAGACAGACATTGAACAGAATGCCCAGCAGCATAAAGGGTACAGATACTTTTTGCTTCATATTCCTGTTTTTTACGTGGTGTTCTAGAATACACGACCGCTATTCGCGGCATCATACATGTAACTAATGATTTCACTCTTGTTAAATCGAGTGCAAAGATACGCTTTCTTCCGGTGACTGCAAAACCATTTTAAATTTAAGTTGTTCAAAGCACATTCACCAAAACCTAACTTAAATGAAAACAATCTTAAAAACAATGTTTCTGTTGTGCGGTGCGGCACTGTCTGCCCTCGCAGTCCACGCACAGAAAAAAGTGATTATCGAGGATGAGTCTCCCAAAGGTGTCGTATTGGTCACCATAGACAAAGCGGGCGACGAGATAATCCGCATCATGAACGAGTCGCAAATGCCCTACATCCACGAACCGCAGGCACCCCGCTTCCTGCTGACGGACAGAAAAGGGAAGTTCGCCCTGGGCATCGGCGGCTATGTACGCGCCACGGCAGAGTACGACTTCGGCGGCATCGTCGACAACATCGACTTTATCCCTGCCTACATCCCCAACGGGAGCAAAATCAGAAACCAGTTTCAAATGGATGCCAGCACGTCCACCATTTTCCTGAAACTGGTAGGGCATACCAAGATTCTCGGCGACTTCGTGGTGTACACCGCCGGCAACTTCCGCGACGGTTCCAACAAAGGCTTCCAACTGCGCAATGCCTACGTGTCTTTCCGCGACGTGACGGTGGGCTACACCTACGGCGGCTTCATGGACCTGGGTGCAATGCCTTCCACCATCGACTTCCAGGGGCCTAACGGAGCCACCTTTTACCGCGCCACCCAAGTGTCATACACCTACAAAGGGCTGAAAAACTTCCGTTTCAACGCCTCTGTCGAAGTGCCTGCGGTAGACGGCACGACCAACAGCGAGCTTGACATCGCACAACAGCGCATGCCCGACTTCACCGCTTATGCGCAGTACGGCTGGAACAGCAAAAGCCATGTGCGCGTAGGCGGACTTATCCGCAGCATGACCTACACCAGCACCCTGAGCGACAAGGCGCATGCCGTTACCGGCTTCGGCATACAGGCATCCACCACCTTCAATCTGGGCAAACAATGGCAGGTGTTCGGGCAAGCCACCTACGGGAAAGGCATCGGGCAATACCTGAACGACCTCAGCAACCTGAACGTGGACATCGTTCCCAATCCCGATGAAGCAGGCAAAATGCAAGCATTGCCGATGCTGGGCTGGTATGCCGGACTGCAATACAACATCAGTCCGAAAGTGTTCCTTTCAAGCACATACAGCATGTCACGCCTCTATTCCGAAAACGGGTATCCTGCCAACGAACCGTCCACTTACCGCTATGGACAATATTTCGTAGCAAACCTGTTCTGGAATGTCACCCCAAACATGCAGGTAGGTGCGGAGTATCTGCGCGGTTGGCGTACGAACTTCGACAATTCCACCAACCATGCCAACCGCATGAACCTGCTGGTGCAATATTCCTTCTGAAACCTGCACGGAAATCCGTAAAAGGAAAGAAATAAAAAGGAAAGAAATAAAAGCCCTAAAGGCATAAGACAAAGAGAGGATGTGCCAGCCGAATTTGCGACACATCCTCTCTTACGTATATAAAGGATTATGAAAGATCAGAAGCGATAGTCTATGCTGAGGCCGAATACCTTGTTGGTACGGCTGTACACGTTTGTACCGGGCAGATTTGTGCCCTGATAGTTTTGGCCGGTTTTGGTATAATCCTCATAGTTGGTCCACATATAGCCCACATTCAAATCGGCTCTTTCCGAAAGCTGCAACTTCGCGCCCACACCCAGCGAGTAGGAATCGCACGAGAAGCTTGTGTCGCTCTGATAGTCATCGGACAAACCATAATCAGTAAACTGCACACCGCCGCTCA
>OGXD01000758.1_pt1 | contig 28490 bp, 19 predicted proteins | sample 1576211 | NCBI WGS metagenome assembly OGXD01 (sample SAMEA3541470, study PRJEB24748) | human gut metagenome | biome: human gut; feature: human-associated habitat; material: faeces | place: China | collected 2012
ACCAACGGGACTGACCGACGAAGATTACAAGAGCTTCTACCGCACACTTTTCCCAATGAACGACGAACCTTTGTTCTGGATTCACCTTAATGTGGACTACCCTTTCAACCTCACAGGTATCCTCTACTTCCCACGTGTGAAGAACAACATAGAACTTCAGCGCAACAAAATACAGCTTTTCTGCAACCAAGTGTTCGTTACCGACCAAGTGGAAGGCATTGTGCCAGAGTTTCTTACCCTACTCCACGGTGTCATAGACTCGCCCGATATACCGCTGAACGTAAGCCGCAGCTACTTGCAGAGCGATGCCAACGTGAAGAAAATATCTACTTACATCACCAAGAAAGTGGCTGACCGTCTGAACGGAATATTCAAAGAGAACCGCAAGGAATACGAAGAGAAGTGGAACGACCTGAAGCTTTTCGTGAACTATGGTATGCTTTCGCAGCCCGATTTCTACGACCGTGCAAAGGATTTCTCACTCTTTACCGATGTAGACGGCAAGAACTTCACATACGAAGAGTATCGCACACTTATCAAAGACAACCAAACCGACAAGGACGGCACGCTTATTTACCTCTACGCAACCGATAAGGAGGAGCAGTATTCGTATATCGAGGCGGCACGTGCAAAGGGCTATTCCGTTGTCTTGGCAGACGGACAGTTGGACGTTCCTGCTGTCTCAATGCTCGAACAGAAGTTTGAAAAGTCGCGTTTCGTGCGTGTAGACTCTGACGTTATCGACCGTATCATTGTGAAAGACAACGCTGACAACGAGCAAAAACTTGCCGAAAACGACACCGATTTGCTCACGCAGGCATTCCAATCGCAGATGCCTAAGATGGAGAAAGCTGAATTTATGGTGGCAGTAGAAGCGTTGGGCGAAACCGCACAGCCTGTTGTGGCAACGCAAAACGAATATATGCGCCGTATGAAAGAGATGAGCCAATATCAGCAAGGTATGGCTTTCTATGCGCAAATGCCTGATACTTACACCATTGTGCTGAACTCCGACCACGCACTTGTAAAGCGAATACTCGAAGAAGGCAATGCCGAAACAGCCGAAAAGCTGAAGCCTATCCTCAGCGAAATAAAGGGCTTGCAGGCTCGTGAAGCTGCTTTGCGCCAAGAATGTTCCGGAAGTTAAGTCGGTCGCGAAGTATATATCTTATGCCGATGGCGGTCGTGGCTGTGGACGTGATGTGGTGGAACAAGTATTGAAAGCTCATGGCAAGTGGATGGCGGAAGATGCTTTCGGCTGGTGAGTTGTAAATCACTAAATGATAAATAAAACTATGCTTGGAAATTTAGATAAATATCAGATTATATTAGCCTCCAATTCTCCCCGCCGGAAAGAACTGATGTCAGGCTTGGGAGTGGATTATGTGGTCAGGACATTGCCGGATGTGGATGAATCATATCCAGCCGATCTGGCTGGTGCTGAGATTCCGGAATATATCTCCCGCAAAAAGGCGGATGCTTACCGGAGTATTATGCAACCGGGGGAACTGTTGATTACGGCAGATACGATTGTCTGGCTCGATGGTAAAGTGCTTGGAAAACCGGAAGGTCGGGAAGGGGCGGTTGAAATGCTCCGTTCTTTGTCCGGTAAGTCACATCAGGTGTTCACCGGTGTTTGTCTTACGACCACTGAATGGCAAAAGAGCTTTACTGCTGCATCCGATGTGGAATTTGATGTTTTGTCCGAAGAGGAAATCCGGTATTATGTGGACAAATATCAGCCTATGGATAAAGCGGGAGCGTATGGAGTGCAGGAATGGATCGGATATATAGGGGTAAAGTCTATTTCGGGCAGCTTTTATAATATAATGGGACTCCCCATACAGAAACTGTACGGGGAACTGAAGAAGTTATAATAAATCCAGCATTAACGGGATGTCCTCTTCTTGAATACCTTGTTTGAGAAGAGCTTCCTCGTCTTTCCGGAACATCTCCAGAAAGCGTTCGCGGTTTCCGTTGGCTGTGATTGACTTGCCGTACAGGGCGGCCGCTTTCTGAATGTCTCCCATTGTCCATGCGACGTGTCCGGCATTCATATAGTCGATAGCCAGTGGCTTCTGTTCGATGATCTTTTCGTAATATTTCATGGCTTGTTCGTATTTCCGGCTGATGAATGAACACCACCCGATGCCGCGCCATGCTTTTATCTGCCACGCTTTTGGGATGATAGCTGTTGGTTATTTCGCAATGTATCTCTCCGGGGCTTTCACTGAAGTGGATACGGATAAAGCTGGGCTCAGTGGGGGAGATGCCATGCTTGAAGGCATTCTCTATGAGGGAAATAAAGATGAGCGGAGCTATTTCCGTACGGCTGTCCGGTCGGACGTCTATCTTTGTTTCCACACGGACGTTGGCAGAGAGGCGGATGCGCATTAGTTCGATGTAGTTGCGGATGAAGTCCATCTCCTTGTCCAGGGTGACGAAGTTCTGCTGATTGTCATACAGCACATGGCGCAGCAGTCGGCTCAGTTCCTGCACGGCAGTCTGTGCCTTGTCGGCATCGAAGGCGATGAGGGCGTAGATGTTGTTCAGCGTATTGAGCAGGAAGTGCGGGTTGAGCTGGTTGCGCAGGTTCTTCAACTCGGATTCCGTGCGGCTTTTCTCGGCTTCGCGGCGGGCGGCGTCCATCTGCGCCCAGCGGCGGCTCAGCTTGATGGCAGCGCTGAGGCCGGCGGTGAGAATCATGGTCGAGACGTCGCGCAAGATGAATATCCATTTGGGAGGCCCCATGTGCTGACCGTCATCATCGCCGCGCATATGGTTTTGGAATGTGTATTCTTGCCAAAGGTGGGCGCCGGTGGTAATGCAGATGATGAGCAGTGTGTTCAGCAGGAGATACTGCCGGATGCGTCCCTCGAACAAGTAGCGGGGAATGAGGAGGCAGTAGTTGATGTAGAATACAAGGAAGAATGAGAGGGTACTGCTGCTACCGTGGCGCAGATAGTCCGCAAGGCTGATATTGAAGCCGCTGCGTGTCATCATCAGAAAGGGGAAACCGATGACGATACCCCAGACAATGATGTGTATCAGGGTTTCGATGCCGCGGCGGCGTGGGTTAGGGAGCTGTTGTTTCATCATGATACAAAGATACGGATTTTAGGTGGATATTGGAAATATCCGCTGCCTGCGAAGCAAATCTCTGTTCGCAGGTTGCGGATAAGCGTTTCCAGGTTGCGGATATGTATCCCAAGCTTGCGGATGTCTATCCCAAGGCTTGGGATAGAGATTATCCTTGGTTTCGCATAACTTTTTTCCCTATTGCCGGAAACTTTTTTCCTAATACTTAAGAACTATTTGGCTAACTTCCGGCAAGGGAGAAAAGGTTATTCGTAGCGTATGGCCTCTATCGGGTCGAGGTCCGCAGCTTTCTTGGCGGGATACCAACCGAAGAACACTCCGGTGACGGTACATACGGCGAAGGAGAGGAATACACTCCACGGCTGGATGAAGATGGGCCAGTGGGCAACGCTCTTCACTATCCAGCTGGCTCCGCATCCGATGATGACGCCGATGATGCCTCCGGTGATGCTGATGAGGATAGCTTCGATGAGGAACTGGCTCAAGATGTCGACACCGCGGGCGCCTACACTCATGCGCAGGCCGATTTCGCGCGTGCGTTCCGTCACCGATACGTACATGATGTTCATAATGCCGATGCCGCCCACTACGAGCGAAATGCCGGCTATGCAGGCAAGCAGCGTGGTCATCAGGTCGGTGGTGGAATTCAGCATGGTGCTGAGTTCCTGCTGGCTGCGAATGGTGAAGTCGTCGTCGTCACTCTCCTTCAGCTTGTGGTTGCGGCGCAGTATCTCGGTGATTTCGTTGGTGGCATTGTCCGTCATGTCCTCGGTGAGGGCGGAGGCGAAGATACCGCTAAGGTAGGTCTGTGCCAGCAGGCGTTTCATCACGGTGCTGTAAGGGGCAAGCACTACGTCATCCTGGTCCATGCCCATGGAGTTGTAGCCTTTGGACTTCAGCACGCCCACCACGCGGAAGGGCACTTGGTTGAAGCGGATGATACGTCCCACAGGGTCCTCTCCTCCGGGAAAGAGGTTGTCTTGGATGGTCTTTCCGATGACGCACACCTTGGCAGAGGTCTGTATGTCGGCTTCGGTAAACATCTCGCCGTTCTCCACGCTGAGCTGCCGGATTTCGAGATAGTCCGTGCCCACGCCGCTCACGGAGGAGGGGTAGTTGTTGTTGCCCGCGATGAGCTGCCCGCTGGAGGAGACATTGGGGCTGACGGCAGCCAGAAAGTTGGTTTCGTTTCGCAGGGCTTCGTAGTCGGTCAGCTTCAAGGTCTGCATGGCGCTGGGGTCTTGGCGGACACCGCCGCGCATGTCGGCACCGGGGTGAATCATAATCATGTTGGAGCCCATCTCGGAGATTTGCGCCTGGATGCTTTTCTTCGAACCTTGTCCGATGGCAAGCATCGTGATGACGGACGCCACGCCGATGATGATGCCCAGCATGGTGAGGAATGCGCGCAGCTTGTTGTTGTTCAAGGCTCGCAGGGCTATTTTGAAAAGGTTTGTTCCGTTCATATCGTTTTAATGGAAAGTTTAAAATTAATCCCTAATCCTTAATCCCTTATCCCTCATTCCTCCTCCTCTTGTTTAGGCAATGCTGCCAGGGCTTCGGCTGCATTCTGGATTTGGGTGTTGATGGTGTCGTCCTTGATTTGTCCGTCGCGCAGCACGATGTTGCGGCTGCTGTACTGGGCTATTTCGGGGTTGTGGGTGACGAAGATGATGGTGCGTCCTTCGGCATGCAGCTTTTGGAACAGTACCAGAATCTCGAAAGAAGTACGGGTGTCCAGGTTACCCGTAGCTTCGTCTGCCAGGATAACGGCGGGATTGTTCACCAAGGCGCGGGCGATGGCTACGCGTTGCATCTGACCGCCGGACATCTGATTGGACTTATGTTCCAGTCGGTCGCCCAGCCCCACGGCTTGCAGGGCTTCGATGGCACGTCTCCGCCTTTCGGAAGCCGAGACGGAGGAGTTATACATCAGCGGTAGCTCCACATTTTCCACGGCAGTGGTTTTGGGCAGCAGGTTGTAACTCTGGAATACGAAGCCGATTTTACGGTTGCGTAGTACGGCGCGTTGAGGCTTGCTCATGGTGCGTACGGAGATACCGTCCAGCAGGTATTCGCCGCTGGTGGGCGTGTCCAGGCAGCCGAGGGTATTCAGCAAAGTCGACTTTCCGGAGCCCGATGTACCCATGATGGTGACAAACTCGCCTTCACGGATGGTGAACGAGACGCCGCGCAGGGCATGCACGGTTTCGTCCCCCACTTGGAAGTTGCGTTTGATATTTTGAAGTTCAATGACTGCTTTATTCATAATTCTTTTTTTGTATTATTTTCCGCTCTTCTTCTTACTTCCCGGAGGGCCAGGCATGAACGGACTCTTCTCACCTCCGGGAGCTTCCTGGCCCATGTCCGGAGCGCCGCTGCCGGGCATGCTGCCGATGTTGGCTTCGGTCACCACTACGGTACCTTCGTTAATGCCGCTGATAATTTCCGTGTTGACTCCGTTGGAGATACCTATCTTCACCGGATGGGCGGTAAAGGTGTTGCCTTCGCGGGTCCAGAGTTTATGTTCCCCTTCGCAATCCTTCACGATATCATTGTCGCCGATAAGCGGTTTTTCGGGGTTGAAGCGCAGGGCACGGGCAGGAGCGCACAGTACGTCTTTGCGGTCGAGGGTGAAGATGGTGACGTTGGCTGTCAGGCGTGGTTTCAGTTTCAGGTCCGGGTTGTGGGCGGAGATGACTACTTCGTAGGTCACAACCGTGCTGGTGCTGGTGCTCGACGTGCTGCTTGAGCTGGCATCTCCCAGACGAATTTGTGTGACCACTCCTTCGAACACGTCATTCGGGTAGGCATCTACGGTAAACGTGGCGCGCTGTCCCTCTTCCACACCGCCTATGTCCGCTTCGTCCACGTCGGCCACAACCTGCATCTGCGTCAGGTCGGCAGCGATGGTGAACAGTGTCGGTGTCTCGAAGCCGGAAGCCACGGTCTGTCCTGCTTCCACGTCGCGGCTGATGACTACACCGTCGATGGGAGAGGTGATGGTGGCGTAGGAGAGGTTGCGTTCAGCCTTTGCCAGTGATGCCTGGCTGCTTTCGTAGTTGCTCTTGGCCTTCTCGTAGTTATAGACGGACTGCTCATAGTCCGTGGCGGCGATGAGCTGCTTTTCGTTCAGCGTCTTGTTGCGCTCGTAGAGTTTTTTCTGGTACTCGTATTCGGCCTTTGCACCGTTGTAGGCGGCGCGTTGCGAGGCAAGTTCGCTTTGCAGTGTCACGCGGTCCATCTCGGCAATGAGTTGGCCTTTGGTTACTACGGAATTGTAGTCTACATGAATCTTGTCGATGATACCGCTCACCTGGGTACCCACTTCCACTTCCGTCACCGGTTCGATGGTCCCCGTGGCGGTTACGGATTCGGAAATCTCGCCTTTATGGATGGTTGCTGTGGCGTAGGTCACCTTGTGCTTGGCCTTGGCACCACCGAAGAGCCATACGCCGCCGCCCACTATGATTACGGCAGCTACGGCAATGAGGATGATTCTTTTTTTGTTCATATATATAAGGTATTATAATTCGATTTTTTCTCCTTGATAAAACTTCAGTAGCTGCATATTCAGTATGGCCATGTATTTGGCTTGCAGTGTCTCCTGCTGTGCGCTGAGCAGATTGCTTTTCTCAGTCAGCAGTTCTACGGTATTCTTCATGCCCAGGTTGAACTGCTCTTGAATCAGTTCATAGCTGGTCTGCGTACTTTTCAGTTTCTCTGTGGCGGCGGCGTAGCGCTGCTGGGCGCTGTTGGCATCGAGCCAGAGGGTTTCGATGGTCTTGTACAGCGTTTTTTGGTCGTCCAGCAGGTCCAGTTCGCTGGTCTGCTTCTGAATCTTGGCTTTCTCTACGGCACTCTTGGTCTGCCGGTTGCTGAAGATAGGCACGCTTACGGTGAAGCCCAGCGAGTTGTTCCAGTTCTGTTTGACTTGCTCGCTGAAGGTGAAGTCATTGCCGTTGGCATGGCTGGTTCCGATGCCGGCGCTGAGGCTCAGCGTAGGCAGATAGCCAGCGCGGGCAATTTTGATGTCGAGGTCGGATGTTTGTATATTCAGTTTGCCGGCTTCTATTTCCGGACGGAGCACGAGGGCAGAACGGTAAACGTCCGTTTTGGTGGGCAGGGGTGCCAGTACGTTTTCCGTGCCGAGTGTGGGGATGTAGAGGTTCATCTCGGATTCGCCGTCCAGTTCCAGGAGTTGTTTCAGTTGTAGTTTGTAGTCTTGCAGGGTGGCTTGTGCTGTCACCAGCTGGTACTTGTCGGTACTCACTTGCGCTTCCAGTTGTGCCAGGTCGCTTTTGGCTATGCTTCCTGCTTCGAGAAGTTGGCGGGCGCGTTCGCATTCGGCCTGGCTCACTTCCAGGGTCGATTCGTTCACTTTCACGGCTTCGGCGGCGTAGAGTATCTGTACGTAGGTTTGTGCGATACTTTCTTCGATGCTGTTCTCGCTCTGTGCTACGCTAAGTTCGGCAATGCGGTTGTTCAGTTGCTGTTGTTTGATGGTGTTGAGGCGTTTCCCGCCGTTGTAGAGGGTCCAGTTGGCATCGATGCCGTAGCTGCCGTTATAGGAAGTCTTGCTCTGGCTGCTGGTGATGTTGTCGCCGTCAATGATGGTGTTTGTCTCGCTCTTCGGGCGATTCACGACACGCTGGCTCACATTGGCCGAAAGGCTGGGGAAGAGGGCGGCCCGGGCGGTTTTTACATCTACCTGGGCACTTTCCGCGTTGAGGCGGTTCTTGCGGATGGTGATGTTTTGCTGCAAGGCATAGTCGATGCACGCTTGCAAGTCCCATTGGGTGGGCAGGCTGTCGGCTGGCTGCTCGGAACTGCCGGGTATCTGCGTGGAAGTGCCGTTTTGGGCGGCCACTCCCATGCAGCTTGCCATACATAGCGCTATCACTGTCAATCTTTTTACGTTCGTCATATCTTCGTTATTCTATGGTTTTACATTTGCAAATGTAGTGGGGTGGAGAAAGGATTGCAAAAGTGATAGACGTTGAGTGAATTTTCCTCGCCTAAAATCTTTTTTGTACCGATGAATGGGAGAAGTCTTTTTTCTGTTCAACTTTTCACCTTTTTATTTGTTCTTTATATAAAAGTATTTTATATTTGTAATCATTATAATTTTATCGGCATGAAACAGACTGCGGTAAACATTTGGCGTTTTTATTTGGAAGGTTTTCGAAGTATGACGTTAGGGCGTACTTTGTGGCTTATCATTCTTGTGAAGTTGTTCATCATGTTTTTCATTCTCCGCCTTTTCTTCTTCCCACGGTTTCTGAATACCCCCGTGGTGGGCGATGACAAGGAAGGCTATGTCAGTAATGAGCTTATCCATCGGAGTCTGGGCGACTAAACACGGAGACACAGAGTTTATTTCCTTGCCCTTATAAATTCTCCGTGTCTCTCTGTTCTTACCCGATAACTTAAAAACTTAATAACTCATAACTTATAACTCATAACTTGATTCTTATGCTTGGACACATTGACACTTCCCTGATTGACTGGTCGAGAGCCCAATTTGCCTTGACCGCCATCTATCACTGGATTTTTGTGCCGCTGACACTTGGACTGGCGGTAATTATGGGCATCATGGAGACAGCGTACTACCGTACGGGTGACGAATTTTGGAAACGTACTGCCAAATTCTGGATGAAGATTTTCGGTATCAACTTTGCTATTGGTGTGGCAACCGGTATCATTCTGGAATTTGAATTCGGTACGAATTGGAGTAATTACAGTTGGTTTGTGGGCGACATCTTCGGTGCGCCGCTTGCCATCGAGGGTATTTTGGCTTTCTTTATGGAAGCAACGTTTATCGCCGTCATGTTCTTCGGCTGGGATAAGGTGAGCAAGCGTTTCCATCTGGCATCTACTTGGCTCACGGGGCTGGGCGCCACGATTTCTGCCTGGTGGATTCTGGTTGCCAATGCGTGGATGCAGAATCCCGTAGGTATGGAGTTCAATCCCGATACGGCACGCAACGAGATGGTGGACTTCTGGGCTGTGGCAACTTCGCCGATGGCTGTCAATAAGTTCTTCCATAGCGTGCTGTCCGGCTGGGTGCTGGCTGCCGTGTTTGTAGTAGGTGTAAGCTGCTGGTATCTGTGGAAGAAGCGCGAGAAGAAATTTGCGCTGGCAAGTGTAAAGATTGCTGCATGGGTAGGTCTGTGTGCCGCCGTGCTGTCTGCCTGGACGGGCGATGGCTCAGGCTATCAGGTGGCGCAAAAGCAGCCGATGAAGCTGGCTGCTATGGAAGGCTATTATGAAGGGCGGCAAGGTGCCGGATTGGTAGCGTTCGGGCTGCTGAATCCTGCCAAGCAGACGCCGCAGGACGGAGTAGACCCATTCCTTTTCCGTGTGGAAATCCCTAAGATGCTGTCGTTGCTTGCCGAGCGCAAGATGGATGCTTTTGTTCCCGGCATCAATGACCTGCTGAAAGGCGGATACCCGTTGAAGGACGGTACTGTAGCGCTTTCAGCAGAGGAGAAAATAGAAAAAGGAAAAACGGCTATCGGTGCGTTTGCCGCCTATCGTGCAGCCAAGGCTGCGGGCAATGAGGCGGATGCAGAGGTGGCTGCCAAAGTGTTGAAAGATAATGTAGCCTATTTCGGTTACGGTTATATCAAGGACGTGAACGAGCTGGTGCCCAATGTGCCCCTTACGTTCTACATGTTTCGTGTGATGGTGATGTTGGGTGGATACTTCATCCTCTTCTTTATTGTGGTGCTGTTCCTGGCCTATAAGAAAGACTTGTCGCGGATGCCATGGATGCATTGGGTGGCTATGCTCACCATTCCGCTGGGCTATCTGGCCGGACAAGCCGGATGGGTGGTTGCCGAGTGTGGTCGTCAGCCGTGGGCCATCCAAGATATGCTGCCCACGAGTGCCGCCATCTCTAAGCTGGATGTAGGCTCCGTGCAGACCACGTTCTTTATTTTCCTGGTACTTTTCACTGTCATGCTGATTGCTGAGGTGGGAATTATGCTGAAGGCTATTCGCAAAGGTCCTGAAACCGAAACGCACACACCGTCACATAACTCATAACTTATAACTCATAACTCACAATGAATGCTTATATATTTCTTCAACACTATTGGTGGTTTGTAGTCTCCTTGCTGGGAGCACTACTGGTATTCCTGCTGTTCGTGCAGGGAGGTAATTCGCTTCTGTTCTGTCTGGGGAAGACGGAGGAGCAGAAGAAGATGATGATTAATTCTACGGGACGGAAGTGGGAGTTCACGTTTACAACGCTTGTCACGTTTGGAGGCGCGTTCTTTGCTTCGTTTCCGTTGTTCTATAGTACCAGTTTCGGAGGAGCTTATTGGTTGTGGATGATTATTCTGTTCAGCTTTGTGTTGCAGGCTGTCAGCTACGAGTTTCAGTCGAAGGCGGGAAATCTGCTGGGCAAGACAACGTATCGCACGTTCTTGGTGATAAACGGAGTGGTAGGTCCGGTATTGCTGGGTGGGGCAGTGGCCACGTTCTTCACGGGGTCTAATTTCTATATCAATAAAGGGAATATCGCAGATGCGGCAATGCCGGTTATCAGTCAATGGGCTAACGGCTGGCATGGGTTGGATGCGTTGCTTAATCCGTGGAATGTGGTGCTGGGGCTGGCTGTGTTCTTCCTGGCACGTATCTTGGGAGCGCTTTATTTTATTAATAATATCAATGAGGATGATTTGGTGAAACGCTGCCACCGGGCACTTTGGGGAAATACGGCGTTGTTCCTGGTATTCTTCCTGGCCTTCGTCATCCGCACGCTGCTTGCCGACGGCTATGCTGTACGCCCGGAAACGGGAGAGGTGTTCATGGAACCTTACAAGTATCTGACGAACTTCCTGCAGATGCCGGTAGTGCTGCTTGTATTCCTGGTTGGTGTGGTGGCTGTGCTCTGGGGCATTATCCGCACGCTGTGGAAGCCGGCATTCGACAAGGGTATCTGGTTTGCCGGTGCAGGGACGGTGCTTACGGTATTGGCACTGCTGCTTGTGGCAGGCTATAACAATACGGCCTATTATCCTTCTACCCACGACCTGCAAAGCTCACTCACGTTGGCAAACAGTTGCTCGAGCCAGTTCACACTGAAGGTTATGGCTTATGTCTCTATCCTTGTTCCTTTCGTTCTTGCCTACATCTTCTACGCTTGGCGCAGTATCGACAATCGCAAGATTGATGCGAAGGAGATGGAAGAGGGAGGACACGCGTATTAATTAAAAATTAAGAATTAAAAATTAAAGGAGGATGTGTCATCTGTGTGCTATTAACTGTTTTGATACATCCTCTTCTTATTCTTTTGTCCGCTTCTCATTTAGCTGGAATTTGGGTACCAGTTTCATCAATCGTAGAATCTGTCCTTGCCTTTTCTTTATGTAAGGGGAGGGGTGTGCTGAGTCGAAGCGTATGGGGTTGGGCAATGTTGCCGCTATTAGTGCGCACTGTCCGGCAGAGAGCTTGGCTGCTGTAGTCTTGAACTTGTATTTGGCGGCAGCTTGTGCGCCATAGATGCCTTTTCCCATTTCGATGGAGTTGAGATAGACCTCCATGATACGTTCTTTGGACCAGAAGAATTCTATCAGTACGGTGAAGTAGACTTCCAGTCCTTTACGTACCCAGGAAGACTGGGGCCATAGGAATACATTCTTTGCCGTCTGCTGGCTGATGGTGCTTGCGCCCCGTTTCCGTTTTCTTGTTTCATTCTCCTTTATCGCTTTCTGTATCTCGATGAAATCGAATCCGTTGTGTGTGGCAAACCGGTTGTCTTCCGAGGCAATGACGGCCATAGGCAGGTGAGGGGATATCTTGTCGGAAGATACCCAAGTGTGGTGCCAGCATGGACTTTCACCCTTAAAGACCTGTTGCACGCTGCGAATAACCATCAGTGGCGTGATGTAGACGGGTACAAAACGATAAGCCACTACCGCTAGGATAGTGGAAATAAAGAAGAATAATATGATGTTGCGGAGGAACCGCAAAGGCTTCGGGAGTTTCATGGAGAGAGTGCCAATGTGATTAATGTGTTAATGTGCCAATATGCATATTGGCACATTAACACATTAATCACTTTACCATATTAATTAGCTGCCTCCGCATTCTTAATCATCTGTTCGCTGGCATACATATATACCTCTACGCGTCGGTTCTGGTCGGCAGACAGACTTTCGTCGTATTCGTTGTATCCCACGCCTTCCACTTTCTTGAACTGGGCCGGAGATACGCCGCAATCCTGCAAATAGTTCTCTACGGCATAGGCGCGGTTCTTGGAAACTTTCATATTGGCTTCGTAAGTACCCACTTTGTCGGTATGGCCGATGATGGCGATATCGGTTGTCGGGTCTTCCTTCAGAATCTGTGCGAGTTCGCGCAGGGAAGCCTTTGCCTCGTTGCTCAGTGCTGCGGAGTTGAAGCCGAAAAGAATACCTGCCGCAAAGGATACTTTGACAGCCGGCAAGCCGTTGGCATCCGTCACCTGCTCCACTTGGGCGCCTTCAATCTTGGCAGCTTCGGCAGCCTTCTTGTCCATCTTGTGTCCGATGGCAACGCCGGCACCCGTACCTACTGCAGCACCTACCGCAGCTCCAATGGCTGCCCCCTTGCCTTTACCTATCAGTCCGCCGATAATGGCACCTGCTGCTGCACCGGAGCCACCGCCGATTATTCCACCTTTGGCCTTGTTGTTCATTGTGCCGCAACTGCCCAGCAGCAATGCGCCGCACAAAAGTAATACTGTAAATTTCATCTTCTTCATAACTCTTTTTCTTTAAAAGTTGACTTTATCTTTAATGTTGCAAATTTATGTATATAATAACCATATTCTTCTTTCTAAAGTTCGCCAGTTCTGTCCTTTTTTAGAGAATTTTCCTTTTGATGAGGACGAACCAGGCTGTCAGTATAAGACCTTTGGCAACGGTCGTTCCACTTACTGCCCACCAGATGGCATCCACTCCCATACCCATGTGCACCAGCAATAACGCCACCGGAATACGCATGTAATTGCATCCGATGCTGACAATGGCAGGCGGCACTGTCCGTCCCAGTCCGTAGAACACGCCCTGCATGGTAATTTCCATCATCATGAACATTTGCGAATAGCCGTCGATGCGGAGGAAATCTCCACCCACACGGTAGGCTTCGGCCTCGGGTACGAAGATAGAGAACACCTCGCTGCCGAAGAAGATGAACAGTAGTGAGCAGAGGCTTCCGAATACGCCCGTCATCCACATGGTGGTGCGCCATGCTTGCTTCACGCGCGACTTCTGCCCCGCGGCATAGTTCTGGGCGATGAACGTGCTCAGCCCCGTGGAGAATCCTTGCGAAGTATTCCAGGTGATGGCCTCGATTTGTCCACCGGTGGTGAATGCCATCAGTCCGATGTGTCCTCCCTGCTCCGAGGCGGTGCGCGAGAGGAACATATTGACGAAGGCAAATAGCGTGTTCAGCGTAGCCACGGGCAGCCCGAGCTTGAAGATGCGCCGGGTGTACTTCTTTTTCAGCGGAACGATAAAGGAGAAACCTCCGAGCACGGCGCTTTTCCCCCGGAGTTTGTAGACGAAGATGCCGAATACTGTAGCTTCGGAAAGCCATGTGGCAAGTGCCGCGCCCACTGTTCCCCAACCGAAGCCGAAGATGAACAGAGGGTCGAGGACGATGTTCATTATCAGTCCCGTCCCGCTGATGTAGAACGGAATCTTGCTTCGTCCTGCCGCGTTGTAGATGCCCGTAAAGGCAGCGGAGAGAAAGATGAAAGGCAGTCCCGTCGACACGATGCGCAGATAAGTCACGGCGGCGTCCGTGATATGCTGTTTCAGCTCGAAGATGTTCAGGATGGGGCGGGCGAAAAGAAAGAGCAGGCCTCCCCAGCAGACGGAGATGAGCAGGGCAATCGTAATGTTGTGCGAGGCAAAGCTGCGTGCGTCCTCTTCGCTGCGTGCACCGATGGACTGGCCTACGCTGACTTCGGCGCCCACTTTATTGAGCAAGGCGATGGAGCCGGACATCCACGTCAGTATGCCTACCGCACCTACTGCAGCCATGGACTCACTGCCCAGACGCCCTACCCATGCCATGTCCGTCAGGCTGTAGGCCATCTGGATGAACGAGGTGGCCATGATGGGCATTGCCAGCGTGAAAAGCTGGCGGTTGATGGGGCCTTGTGTCAGATTCTTTGTTCCTTGCACGTTGACGGGTTTTTAGGTAAACAATGTGTTGCTCATCCCCTTTTCCGCTTTCTGCGGAGACGGTGGCGGCGTTTCTGCTTGTACTTTCGTATCTTGGCATATACCAGCCAGATGAAGAGCAGACCGAAAACGGCGAAGATGAGCAGCACGATGCCTGTGTTGAGATTGTCACCTTTCACGCGGCTCCACATCTCGAGCACTAGTTCCGTGCGGTCGCCGAAGTCGCGTATCATGGCGCAGCGTTCCACTACTCGGCGGTCAGGATATTGTACCGGGTCTATCTGCAGGCTGTCGGCTCCGGGCAGGGGGCCGAAGAAGTAGCTGAGGTCGGAGTGCACGTCGAGCGTGGTATCGGTCTTGGCCTCCATGATTTCCGGTGTGGCTACGGCGCTGACGTAGCCGATGGCATCCATGTTGCGCAGTGCCACGGAAGGCTGGCAGAGGTAGTTGATGAAATAGCTTGCCGCCTTCACGTTGCGGGCGTAGCGGGGGATTACCCAGCCGTCGTACCAGATGTTGCTGCCTTCGCAGGGGACGGTGTAGTCCAGTTCCACACCCACGGCATCGGCCTCCTCGATGGCCCAGACGGCGTCGCCGCTCCAGGTGAAGTTAATCCACGCCTTGTTCTTGGTCATCATTTCCTTGCCGAAGTCGGCTTCCCAGCCGGCGATGTTGGGTTTCATCTCCTTGAGGCGTTGCTCGGCCAGGGCGATGGCCTGCGGGGAGTTGTCGTTCATCAGTTGCTCTACGGTGACGGTGCTGTCGGCCAGCTCCCGGGCGTGGGCGTAGATGATGGCGGTACCGTAGGCATCGCGGTAGCTGTCCTTCATCAGTATTTTGCCGCGGTTTTTGGAGTCCCAGAGGATGTCCCATGTGTCGGCCTCTTCGGCGGTAATAAACTTTTTGTTGAAGAGGATACCAGCGGTGCCCCACATGTAGGGCACGGCATAGTCCTCGGTCTGGCGTTCCGGTTGCGAGGTCTTGTTCAGCTCGTGGCGAATGTAGGGCGACACGTTGGGGATGTAGTCCGGCGTGTGGCCGAAGTTGCGGTCGATGGGTAGCAGGAGGTCTTTGCGAAGCATGCGTTCGATGATGTACTCCGAGGGGCATACGACGTCGAAGTCCTCGTGCCCGCGCTCAATTTTGGTGAGCATGATTTCGTTGATATCGAACACCTGGTAGATGATACGGAGGTCTTCGCCCGTCTGCTGCTTGTACCAGTCGGGAAATTCGGCAAGCACATCTTCATCGATGTAGTCCGCCCAGTTGTATATCTTCAGTACACGGCTGCGCTCTTCTGTGGAGTTTCCACAAGAAGAGAGGGATGCGATACAGCACAGTAGAATCAGTATGTTTATTATCCTTTTCATCATCTTGTTCTTGACAATTGATAACTTATAACTCATCACTCACATCAATCGTTTTTCGTCCGTTCGGCCCGCTTGTTGATTACAATCAGCAGCACCAGCACCGTCACGAAGATGATGGTGGAGAGTGGCCGCAGTTCCGGCGTCAGTCCACCTTTGCGCGCATCGGCGTAGATGTAGGTGGAGAGCGTTTCCAGCCCCTGGTTGCCGATGGTGAAGATGGTCACGGCAAAGTCATCGATGGAGAGCGTGAAAGCAAGGATGAATCCGCTTATCATACCCGGAAATATCTCCGGAAGAATAACCTTGCGCAGTGCTTGGAACGGTGTGGCGCCCAGGTCGAGTGCCGCCTCGTAGACATTCTGGTTCATCTTTTTGAGCCGGGGCATTACGCTGAGCACCACGTAGGGCGTGCAGAAAGTGATGTGTGCCAGTACCACTGTGGTGAATCCTTGCGATATGCCGAAGCTGACGAACAGCAGGAACAGCGACACACCGGTGATAATGTCTGCATTCATCATCGGGATGGCATTGGCGAAGTTCATTACCTGCCGTGTGCGCGAGCGCAGATTGAAGATGCCGATGGCTGCAATGCTGCCCAGCGCCGTACTGGCGGTGGCGGCAAGCAGGGCAATGGCGAATGTGTTCCAGATGGCATTCATCAGCGAGTGGTGCATCCCGCCCGTAAACAAGGAGCTGTACAGCTTGGTGGAGAATCCCGTCCAGTTGCCCAGCACCTTTGCCTCCGTGAAGGAGAATATCATAATAATTAAGATGGGCGAGTAGAGCAACGCCAGCAGCAGCCACAAGTAGCCGCGGGTTAAGATTCGTGTCATCATATCACACCTCCGCTTTCATTCGATGCCCCGTCCTCCTCGTTGGTAAAGAGGATGGTGATGCCTATCAGCAGCAGCATGATGAGCGAGAGGGCGGCACCGTAGTTCCACATTCCGTTGTAAATATTCTCTTGCACTGTGGTGCCGAACAGTTTGATGTTGTTCATTGTCAGCAACTCGGCAATGGCAAAGGTAGAAACCGTAGGCATAAACACCATCACTATGCCGCTCATCACTCCCGGCATGGAGAGCGGCAGAATCACCTTGCCGAATACGCGGGTAGGAGAGGCTCCCAAGTCCTGCGCAGCCTCAATCAGATTGTGGTCCATCTTCTGAAGGGTGTTGTAAATGGGGTATATCATGAACGGCAGGAAGTTGTAGACCATACCGAACACAAGGGCACCTTCGCCCAGCGGCAGGTTCAGGAAGTCGAACAGCGCCACTGTGGCAAGCGTACGTATCAAGATATTCACCCACATGGGGAGGATGAACAGCACCACCATGGTGCGTGAGGTGTTGAATTGCTTCTGGCTCAGGATATACGCTGCCGGATAGCCCAGCAGCAGGCAGACCAGCGTGGTGATAACGGCTATTCCGATGGAGTAGACAAACGTGTTCATCGCTTCGGGGTGCATCATGAACTTGCGGAAGTTGGCCAACGTAAACGCCCCTCCGTCGTCCGTAAAGGCATAGAGCACGATGAGCAGCAGCGGTACTATGACAAATACAAGCAGAAACAGCGCGTAGGGTACCGTCCAGTTGCGCCGGCGCATGAAGAAATGGGATAACTTATTGAGCACTTCCTTCCTTATTAAGAGATTGAACAATCCGTATATTTTGAGGGGCGATGGTGATACCTACGCGGTCGCCGTCGTCCCACACGTCGTTGGTGTCGACAAAGATGTCTTCGTCCCAGTCCGTAAACACGGTCAGGTGGTAATGGTTCCCTTTGTAGAGGATGAATTTCACTTCACCCGTCAGACGGCCGTCCTCTTCGTTGTCTTCGAGGATGACGTGCTGGAAGTCTACTTCCACTTGCACGGCGCTGCCCGGCTCGATGCCCTGCACGGGGAGGCACTCGAAGTTACAGCCCAGGAAGTCTACGTGCGTCTCGTCCACCAGCTTTCCCTCGAAGGTGTTGCAGGTGCGTTCCTTCTTCATCACGTGGATGTCGAAGGGTTTCACCAGCAGGCCGACTTCGCGTCCTGCCTCGAAGGCATGGTAGTCCTGCACCATCAGCTCGTAGCCTTCGCGCGTCTGCACCAGCATTTCGTAGTGTACGCCTTTAAAGATGCAGCTGGTTACGGTCCCCGTCAGCTGTGCGGCGTCGGATACATCGAAGATGTAGATGTCTTCGGGGCGAATCACTACGTCTACCTGCATCTGCTCGCCAAATCCCGTGTCCACGCATTCAAATTCGTGTCCGCAGAAGGTGACGGCTTTATCCTTTATCATAACTCCGTTCAAGATGTTGCTTTCACCAATGAAGTCTGCTACGAAGGAGTTGATGGGTTCGTTGTAGATGTCCGTCGGCACGCCTATTTGCTGGATGCGTCCTTCGCTCATCACGACGATGGTATCGCTCAAGGTCAGTGCCTCTTCCTGGTCGTGGGTCACATATACGAAGGTGATGCCCAGCTTCTGGTGCATCTCCTTTAGCTCCATCTGCATGTCCTTGCGCATTTTTAGGTCCAGGGCGGCAAGGGGTTCGTCCAGTAGCAGCACTTCGGGTTCGTTGACGATGGCTCGGGCAATGGCTACGCGCTGTTGCTGCCCGCCGGAGAGGGAGTCTACGTCGCGGTCCTCATAGTCCGTCATGCCCACCATGCGCAGGGCTTGCTTTACCTTCTTCTCGATGGTGGCACCGGGCAGCTTCTTCAGCTTCAGCCCGAAGGCAATGTTGTTGAACACGTTGAGGTGGGGGAAGAGGGCGTACTTCTGGAACACGGTGTTTACCGGACGCTTGTGCGGCGGTGTCTGTGTGATGTCCTTTCCGGCAATGGTTATCACTCCTTCCGAGGCTGTCTGAAAGCCTGCAATGAGGCGCAACAGAGTTGTCTTTCCGCAGCCGGACGGTCCCAGTATTGTTACAAACTCGCCCTTACGGACAGACAAATTCACATCATTCAGCACGGCCTTATCTCCGAAAAATTTCGATACGTGCTCCACACCGATGATGCAATCGGACTTTTGCATAAGCGTCTTTTACTTTATCCAAACGAATTAAACAAATCTCAGAAGAAAGCTGAAATAAAATCAAAACAGTTTCTCGGGCTTTCAAAAAGCGGGTGCAAAGTTACATAATTTATCGGGATTTTTCGCCTTACTCTAAAATTCATTATTCCTATGAAGTTAAAATAATAAGTAATACCTTTGTTGGCAGTATTGATATTAAAACTTAATAACATGATGGAAAAGAAGATTGTACTCATCACCGGAGCCTCCTCGGGAATAGGGGAAGGCTGCGCGCGTAAATTTGCCATGAACGGTTACCGGCTTATACTCAATGGCCGTAATGTGGAGAAACTGAATGCTGTAAAGAAAGAATTGTTGGAGAAATATGGAGCCGATGTGTATCTGCTTCCTTTCGATGTCCGCGACCGGCAGGCTGCCCGTGCCGCCCTCGAATCCCTTCCGGAGGAATGGAAGGCGGTAGACATACTGGTGAACAATGCCGGACTCGTCATTGGGGTGGACAAGGAACATGAAGGTAACCTGGATGAATGGGACATTGTCATCGACACTAACGTGAAAGCCTTGCTTGCCATGACCCGCCTCGTGGTTCCCGGTATGGTGGAGCGAGGCCGTGGTCACGTTATCAATATGGGGTCCATTGCCGGAGATTACGCTTATCCGGGAGGCAGTGTGTACTGTGCCTGCAAGGCTGCCGTCAAGGCCCTTTCCGACGGACTCCGCATCGACCTGGTGGATACCCCGATACGCGTAACGAATATCAAGCCGGGGTTGGTGGAAACCAATTTCTCCGTCGTCCGTTTCCGTGGTAACCGGGAGGCGGCCGATAATGTATATAAAGGTATACGCCCGCTGACCGGCGACGATATAGCCGAAGTGGTCTATTTCGCCGCTGCCGTCCCCGAGCATATCCAGATTGCGGAAGTGCTGGTGATGCCTGCCAACCAAGCCACGGGGACAATTGTCAGCCGGAAATAGAATTTGTATAAGGATATGATAAAATGATACTATTTTATCTTCGGGGAAACGCCTACATTTGCGCACAGCTAAATGAATATAGAATCTAAACAAGAAAAGCATGAATTTCAAGAAACGAACAAATTTCCTCTTTGGAGTACTGCTGCTGACCGGCAGTTTGTTGGCTCAAAACGTATGTGTATCCACTCCGAAAACCTCTTTGGTGCTTTCGGCTCCTGAAGGCGGTACACTGAGACACTTGTATTATGGTAACAGACTTTCTGAAGCCGACTTGCAGAATATCTCTGCGGCAGAAGCGAACCATGCAGCCTATCCCGAATATGGATTGAATGCTCCCGTGGAGACGGCCCTCGCTGTGAAGCATGCCGACGGTAACATGACCCTCCAGCTCGAAGTATTGAACGTGACTACCGAAAAGGAAGGGAATGCCGTGACGACTGTCGTGGCACTGAAGGATAAGGTGTATCCCTTCTTCGTCAACGTCTGTTACCGTGCCTGGCAGGATGCCGACGTGATAGAATCCTGGACTGAAATCTCCCATCAGGAGAAGAAGCCGGTGGTGCTCAATCAGTTTGCTTCCGGCTATCTGCCCATCCGCCGTGGCGATGTATGGCTGTCCCATCTCTCCGGTTCCTGGGCCAATGAAGGGGTTTTGACGCAGGAACCTCTCACTCCGGGCATGAAGGTTATCAAGAATAAGGACGGTGTGCGCAATTCCCATACTGACCATGCCGAAGTGATGTTCTCCCTTGACGGCCGTCCGCAGGAGAACACGGGCAACGTGATTGGTGCAGCCCTCTGTTACAGCGGCAACTACAAACTCCGCATTGAGACACACGATGATGAATACCACCATTTCTTTGCCGGAATCAACGAAGAGAACTCTACTTATTCCTTGAAGAAGGACGAGCTTTTCCGCACTCCCGAACTTGCCCTGACTTATAGTAATGAAGGCTTGAGTGGCGGCAGCCGTAACTTCCATCGCTGGGCACGCCTGCACAAACTGGCGCACGGCACTACCCCCCGCAAGATTCTTTTGAATAGTTGGGAAGGCGTGTACTTTGACATCAACCAGCAAGGTATGGACCAAATGATGGCGGACATTGCCTCCATGGGTGGCGAGTTGTTCGTGATGGACGATGGCTGGTTTGGCGACAAGTATCCCCGTAAGAACGACAGCTCATCACTCGGCGACTGGGTGGTGGACAAGAACAAGCTTCCGAACGGTATTGAAGGCTTGCTGAGTGATGCCAAGAAACATGGCGTCAAGTTTGGCATCTGGATTGAGCCGGAGATGGCGAACACTACCAGCGAACTCTACGAGAAGCATCCCGACTGGGTACTTAAAGCTTCCGAACGTGACGTTGTGTTGGGACGCGGCGGCACGCAGGTAGTGCTTGACCTTGCCAATCCTGCCGTGCAGGACTTCGTTTTCGGTGTGGTAGACAACCTGATGACCTCTTATCCTGAAATAGATTACATCAAGTGGGACGCCAATATGTCTGTCCAGAACCACGGTTCGCAATATCTGACGAAGGATAATCAGAGCCACATGTACATCGAATTCCACCGCGGCTTCGAGAAAATCTGCCAGCGCATCCGTGCCAAATATCCCGACCTTACCATCCAGGCATGTGCCAGTGGCGGCGGTCGTGCCAACTACGGAGTGCTGCCTTACTTCGACGAGTTCTGGGTAAGCGACAATACCGACGCCCTGCAACGTGTCTATATGCAGTGGGGAACTTCCTATTTCTTCCCCGCCATCGCTATGGCATCGCATATCAGTGCTGCCCCCAATCATCAGACGTTCCGCACCATCCCTCTGAAATATCGGATAGACGTTGCCATGAGTGGTCGTTTGGGTATGGAAATCCAGCCCAAAAATATGACGGAAGAAGAAAAGGCTCTTTGCAAGAATGCCATTGCCGAGTACAAGACCATTCGTCCCGTAGTACAGTTGGGAGACATTTACCGCCTGCTCTCTCCTTATGACAAGCAAGGTGTGGCTTCTCTGATGTACGTGGCTCCGGAGAAGGACAAGGCAGTCTTCTATTGGTGGAAGACGGAACATTTCTGTAACCAGCACCTGCCGCGTGTGAAGATGGCAGGGCTCTGTGCCGACAAGCAATACCGGGTGCATGAACTGAACCGTATAGATAATGTTCCCTTGAACTACGAAGGAAAGAGTTTCAGTGGTGCCTACCTCATGGCAAACGGGCTGGAGATTCCCTACAACCATAAGGTGGACTATCACAAGCAGAACGACTATTCGAGCCGTGTGCTTTATCTGGAAGAGGTGAAGTGACATAAGCAAAGGTGAGGTTGGGCCGTGTAAAGGTGAACTTGAGCGGCGTAAAGGTGAGGTTTATGGGTACAGTTGGTACAGTGGGTACAGCGTCTCTTCTATCTCACACACGCATGTATATAAATAATGTACGCGTTATGAAGTAATGTACATAAGCGCATGTGTGTGAAGCAGAAGAGGCGCTGTACCCACTGTACCAATTGTACCACTGTTTGGATGTCCAACTTTTCTTTTCGTACCCTTTTGGGACTTTCAGGTAAGATGGAAACATAAAAAAAGTCCCACAATACATTGATATTGTAGGACTTTTTTCTTTTTGTCGCCTTCTGGCTTTGTTTCTATGTGAACCGCTTGGGGCTCGAACCCAAGACCCCAACATTAAAAGTGTTGTGCTCTACCTGCTGAGCTAGCGATTCAATCCTTCATTGCTGTTAAGCGGGTGCAAAGATAGATACTTTTTTGAAATTTGCAAAATAATATCATCTTTTTTCTTATCTTTGTCCCCATCAATCCTTGATATTAATCATTATCACTGAACATTAATCATTAAATACATGGCAACAGTAGACGATAAAAAGATTATCTTTTCTATGGTTGGGCTGAATAAAACCATTCAGCAGAACAACAAGCAGGTACTGAAGAACATTTACCTCTCGTTCTTCTACGGGGCAAAAATCGGTATCATCGGTCTGAACGGTTCGGGTAAATCGACCCTGCTGAAGATTATCGCCGGATTGGATAAGTCCTATCAGGGCGAAGTGGTGTTCTCGCCGGGATATTCTGTGGGGTATCTGGCCCAGGAACCGTACCTCGACCCCACCAAGACCGTAAAGGAAATTGTAATGGAAGGCGTGCAGCCCATTGTGGACGCGCTGGCAGAATACGAGGAAATCAATCAGAAGTTTGGCTTGCCCGAATATTATGAGGACCAGGACAAGATGGACAAGCTCTTCTCCCGCCAGGCCGAGTTGCAGGACATCATTGACGCGACCGATGCCTGGAACCTTGACAGCAAGCTGGAACGCGCCATGGACGCCCTCCGTTGTCCGCCCGAAGACCAGTCCGTAGAACATCTTTCCGGTGGTGAGCGCCGCCGTGTGGCCCTTTGCCGCCTATTGTTGCAGAAGCCCGACGTGCTTCTTCTTGACGAGCCCACCAACCACCTTGATGCCGAATCCATCGACTGGCTGGAACAACACTTGCAGCAGTACGAGGGTACGGTGATTGCCGTGACGCACGACCGTTACTTCCTCGACCACGTTGCCGGCTGGATTCTTGAGCTGGACCGTGGCGAAGGTATTCCCTGGAAAGGTAACTACTCCAGTTGGCTGGAACAGAAGACCAAGCGCATGGAGCAAGAGGAAAAGACCGCCAGCAAGCGCCGCAAGACGCTGGAACGCGAGCTGGAGTGGGTGCGCATGGCTCCCAAGGCCCGTCAGGCAAAGGGAAAGGCGCGTCTGAACTCCTACGACAAATTGCTGAACGAGGATGTGAAGGAGAAGGAAGAGAAGCTGGAAATCTTTATCCCGAACGGTCCCCGTCTGGGTAATAAGGTAATCGAGGCAAAACACGTAGCGAAGGCATACGGCGACAAACTGCTGTTCGATGATCTGAACTTTATGCTTCCTCCTAACGGTATTGTCGGTGTCATCGGTCCTAACGGTGCAGGAAAAACAACTCTTTTCCGTCTGATTATGGGATTGGAAACGGTAGATAAAGGTGAGTTTGAAGTAGGAGAGACCGTAAAGGTATCCTATGTAGACCAGCAGCATAAAGACATTGACCCGAACAAGAGCGTCTATCAGGTAATCTCCGGTGGTAATGATTTGATCCGTATGGGTGGACGTGATATCAATGCACGTGCGTACCTGTCCCGTTTCAACTTTGCCGGTGCCGATCAGGAAAAACTTTGTGGTGTTCTTTCCGGTGGTGAAAGAAACCGTCTGCATCTGGCGATCGCTCTGAAAGAAGAAGGTAACGTTCTGCTGCTCGATGAGCCGACCAATGACATTGACGTGAACACCCTTCGTGCTTTGGAGGAAGGTTTGGAAGACTTTGCAGGGTGTGCGGTAGTCATCTCTCACGACCGTTGGTTCCTTGATCGTATCTGTACGCATATCCTCGCTTTTGAAGGAGACTCTAATGTATTCTACTTTGAAGGTTCCTATTCAGAATATGAGGAAAACAAATTGAAGCGTCTGGGCAATGAAGAGCCGAAGCGTGTTCGTTATAGAAATTTAATGACTGACTAGTATTTGTTGACAGATTACAAGTTAAATCTCGCTTAATATACGAAAATGAAAGGCTCTGCAAACATTGCAGAGCCTTTATTGTTTTCGAAAGCAATAAAATGTTTATCTCTCTTAAAAGAATGTAGCATAATTGTCATCTAAGTCTAAATAATATTAATTATCTTTGTGCACAGTTTCAATGAAACAAACAATTAGTATTAACTAATAAATTACATTATGTTGAAGAGAATGCGGTCTTTTTTAGTGGTCGTAATGTTACTGATTACTGCTACGATGAGTGCGCAAGTTACCACAGCAAGTATGAGTGGTAAAGTAACAGCACAAGATGAACCTATTATTGGAGCAACGATCGTTGCTATTCACGAGCCCTCCGGTACCCGCTATGGTACAGTGACCAATGTCAGTGGGCAATTCAATCTGCAAGGTATGCGTACAGGCGGTCCTTACAAAGTCGAAATCACCTATGTCGGCTATCAGTCAGCCATTTACAAGGGCATCCAGTTGTCATTAGGAGAAAACTACGTATTGAATGTTTCTTTGAAAGAAAGTTCAGAGTTGTTGGATGAAGTAGTAGTAACAGCACCAAAAACTATCGAAAAAATAGGTACTGTTACTAATGTAAGTGAACGTCAGATGAACACTTTACCTACTATTAACAGAAGTATAACAGATTTCACAAAGCTCTCTCCTTATGCAGGTGGAAGCAGTTCTTTTGCGGGGCGTGATGGACGTTATAACAATATAACGATTGATGGTGCTTCGTTTAATAATAGTTTCGGATTAAGTTCTAATAATTTACCTGGAGGAGATTCTCAACCCATATCTTTAGATGCAATCGATGAGATTACTGTAAATGTCTCTCCTTACGATGTTAAATATTCCAACTTCACAGGTGCTTCTATTAATGCTGTAACAAAAAGTGGAACAAACTCATTTTCGGGTACTGCATATACCTATCATAAACCAAGAGGATTTGCAGGGAGCTCTATTGACGGTGAGGATATTCTTAAAGCAAAAGAATACAACTCTCATTCATATGGTGTAACTTTTGGAGGTCCAATCATTAAGAATAAGCTTTTCTTCTTCTTGAATGCTGAAATTGAAAATAAGGAAACTCCGGGGGTAACTTGGCTTCCTAATCAAGATCAAAATGGAACAGGGGATAGCGGAAAACGTATCTCACGTACTTGGGTGGGTGATATGCGTACTATCAGTGACTTTGTTAAAACTAAATATGATTATGACCCCGGACAGTATGAGAACTTCAATAATTTCCAAAGTGATAATTGGAAGTTAATGGCTCGTATTGATTGGAATATACATCAGAACCATAAGTTGACAGTGCGTTTTAATTCTGTTTCCTCAGAAGATGACAGAGAAGTAAGCGCTAAGTCCACTATTATAACTAGTACTAATTCTAATCGTTATGGTTTGGATGCCTTTTCTTTTGGTAATTCAAACTATAAGATGAAAAACGTAGTAACATCGATAACAGGCGAGTTAAATAGTCGTTTCTCGAATAATGTTCAGAATAAACTGTTAGCCACATATACTCATATTAGTGATACACGCGAGCAGAAAGGCTCTGATTTTCCTTTTGTCGATATATATAAGGACGGAAAGCAATATATAACTTTAGGTACAGAAGTGTTTACTCCTAATAATCAGGTTATCAATAATGTATTTAGTCTTGTTGATAATGTGAGTATATCATTAGGAAAACATGAATTGCTTGCTGGCGTTTCTTTTGAACGCCAATATTTTAAAAACTCTTATTTGAGAGGCCCTTACGGATATTATCGTTATGATTCAATGGATGATTTTATGCAGGGAAAAGTACCTACCATTTATGGTATTACATATGGGTATAATGGTAATGATGCTCCAGGTTCTGAGTTGACATTCGGAATGGCTGGTGTATATGCCCAAGACGTATGGTCTCTTACTCCTAATTTTCGTTTGACATATGGCTTACGTCTGGATATGCCAATATATATGAATTCATTAGATTCTAACAAGTCAATAGAGGAATTAGCTTTTGTAAATAATACTCATGTCGATATTTCTAAGTGGCCGAAGACACAAGTCTTGTTTTCGCCAAGAGTCGGTTTTAATTGGGATGTAAAAGGTGATCGCTCCGTAATTGTATCAGGAGGTACAGGAATCTTTACTGGATTGTTACCTTTTGTATGGTTCACTAATCAACCAAGTAATTCGGGCTTATACCAAAATATGGTAGAGTATAATACACAAAAAAATCCGGGCTCTTTACCTGCTGACTTTGGTTTTAATCCTAATTATAGAGAAACTCTGCAGAAATATCCCAGTTTATTTCCTTCTACACCTTCAGAGCAAGCACCTGATGTTATAGCATATGTAGATCCTAAGTTTAAGATGCCGCAAGTTTGGCGTAGTAATTTGAATGTGGATATTCAACTGCCGTATGATTTTATGTTATCTGTTGGAGCAATGTATACAAGAGATATTTATAATGTTGCGCAGATCAATATGAATGAGGCTGAGCCTACGGGTGTGTATAATGAACAACCGGATCGTATTTATTGGGCTTCAAAAAAATACGAGTATAATGATTATACTAATGGTAAGAATGTAGTAGTAAAACTTTCTAATGGAGAAGATAAAGGATATCAATATTCTTTTAATGCTATTTTGACAAAGAAATACGATTTTGGTTTTACAGGGTCTATCGGCTATACTTATACAATGGCTAAAGATCTGACTGCAAATCCTGGGTCAGCACCTAATTCAGCATGGCAAAATAATGTGGCAGTAAATTCATTGAATGATCCTGGAGTATCTTATTCTTTATTTTCTACGCCCCATCGTATTATTGCTAATGCTTCTTATGAAATTAATTATGCTAAATGCTTAAAGACAACGTTCTCGTTATTTTATTCAGGATATCATACAGGACGTTATTCCTATACATATTATAATGATATGAATGGTGATGGCAATTATTCGGATTTAATATACGTGCCTAACTCTCAGGATGAAATGACCTTTGTTGATATTACAGATAAAAGTGGTGCTATTACTTATTCTGCTGTAGATCAAGCTAAAGATTTTTGGGATTTTGTGAACAATGATTCTTATCTTAAAGATCGTAAGGGAAAATATGTGGAACGTAATGGATCTTTAACACCTTGGATTAATCGCTTTGATTTTAAAATTGCTCAGGATTTTTATGCAACTTTAGGTGGGCGTAAATATGGAATACAGGTTAGCCTTGATATGCTGAATGTAGGAAATATGATTAATTCAAAATGGGGAGCATATCAATCTTGTGGTCTCAAGAGTTATGACAATGTACAGTTATTAAAAACTGCTAGCAAAGTTGGTGAACCCTTGACTTACCAGATAAATGCTAATTCACGTGAAGCTTTTAAAGAAAGATCATCATGGCAATATACCAATACCATTGGTAGTGCATGGTCTATGCAATTAGGAGTAAAAGTTACTTTCTAATACAAGTTTTAAAGTTAAAAAGAAGGATTTTATTTTAATGGGAAGCCAGTTAATTCATAATGAGTTAACTGGCTTTTTTGTAGCCTTTCTATATAGTGATATACAGCGTAAGGTTTATAACCTCATTCTCATCACCACCGGATTATGATCACTATACTCCAAATCCGGAGAGAAGTAATCTACCCCTTGAAACTCAGACGAATGGAGGATATAGTCGATTCTCAGCAGATGCTTGAAATATCGGAAAGTGTACATATACCCATGTCCGCAGGTCTGAAAACCATCATTCAGTTTTTCTCCTTTTACCGTTTGATATACATATGAAGAAGGGAGAGAGTTGAAGTCACCACATACCAGGGTGGGATAGGGAGAAGCGGAAATCAATTGATTGATATGTTCAGCTTGTGCGGCACGTTTCTTGAAGTTCTCGTGCAGACCATCGGCAAGGGTGAGAGCGGCACGTTCCGCACGGTCGGTATCATCCGCACGAAGTTCTTTTTCCAGTTTGCGCTTGTTGCGGCTGACTTCCGTAGTCTGCAGATGATTGTTGAACAGACGGATTGTTTGGCCGTTAATGTCGATATCACACCACAGGCTGCAGTTGTTGGAATTTGGGTAGGTGACGAGCTGCTTCTCCTTGATAGGATAACGGCTGAACACAGCCAGTTGCAAAAGACTCTCCCCGGCAGGAGAAGAAGGTACATAGTAATACGGCCATTCGGAAAGAACGGTGCGAAGACTGTCAATACCAAATTCATGATTGATCCCAAACTCTTGAAAACAGAAGA
>OGXD01000787.1_pt1 | contig 27853 bp, 24 predicted proteins | sample 1576211 | NCBI WGS metagenome assembly OGXD01 (sample SAMEA3541470, study PRJEB24748) | human gut metagenome | biome: human gut; feature: human-associated habitat; material: faeces | place: China | collected 2012
TCAGACTGTTGTAGTCTCCTATTCGTTCCGGATAATTCGGATCGTCAGAAAAAACGAAGTAGCTTATCTGATTGCTTTCTTTGCTATAATTAATGGCAAAATCATAGTTTCCGTTATTTCCTGTGATACCTATATAGTCTTTTTCCTTTAATAAAAGATACTTGCCATAAGATGTTGTATTCTCATAGGTTCTGGTAAATCCGTAATCTTTTAAGTGTTGTTCAAAATCTTTTATATGAATAGGGAAATAGGCCTCTTCTTTCTCCTGAAGAATGTAGAACGCTTCTTTTTCACTTGTTGTCAGATCTGGGAGCTTGGTTGCTATAGAGTTTTCCAGTTGGTATGCTCTGAAATTTTCCACTACATTTTCATGGAAATCTATCAAAAACTCCGGACTGCAACCGTTCTTCCTATAAATGTTTTCCGCTGCTTGCAGAATTTCTACAGCACAGCTGTCGCTTCCCTGGAAAACAATGGCTGGAATATCGTTTACCAGACATTTCTTCAGTAGTTCTTTTTGATCTTTCATTTTATATCTTCGTTTTTGTTGCCAGAATAATTTAAATGCCGGCAGAGTTGTCAGCTGAGTTGAATACTTGTTTTACTGCGGATATTCCCCACCCCGTTATGGTTTTATTCAGAGTGACAAGACTGTTTGTGCCGGACTTATTGGTCATTTCTGTTTGTTGTCCGGATAACAACTTTTTGAGTGTTTCCGGAGACTGCTTTTCCAGGTCAATATCCCCCACATTTATAGATTCTGTCTTACCGGTGGATTTATCTAGAATGCGGTAATTGCCGATTTCTTCTTGGCCGGAAGAATGAGATACATCATAGATCAGAGTTTTACAACCGGAAGATTGCAATTCTATTTGCTTTGTTGATATGTTTGTTTTCATTTCCATATATTTATTGGTAACGGCTGCCCATTTATCCATACCCTCGGCTGATATATTTTCTTTATTGAGAGCTCCAAAAGGATTTTTAGCATATTCACGCATTATTTTATTACGTTCTTCTGATAAATATTGTTCTGGACTTATCGCTGCTTTTGTATTATTCGAGGAGTACCATTCTAAAGGATGTGGGTTATCTTCACCGTAAGCACCGTAAACTATGTCATCTACTGATTTTCTGATGTTGGCATCTGTGGTTAATGTTTCATATTTAAAGCCGTTTGGATTAGAATTTAATTCATCTTTTATACTTTTCAAATAGCTCTCAACAGTATTGTATTCAATAACTTCACATACTTTGCCATTAAAGTCATAATATGAAATGGTTCCTATGACTTCTTTATTGGAGAGTGCTTCAATATTATACTTATCTTGAGGTTTGTTTGAATAATCGATTCTTGTATTAACTTGTTTATGGCCATTCTCTTGTTGAATACCGGATTCTTCTATTTTGATATTAGGTTCTATCCCCCTTTCCTTTGCAATACCAATTTCATATTTATAATCATCTATAATCTGTTTCTGCTTTTGTATTTAGATAGGTGTAAATACCTGCAAATAACGAGTATTGTCTGCATTTAAATCACTGGAAACCAAAACTGTATAAAATTTAACACTTAGCACACCTTATTTGTTGTTCCGCCATTTTCCGCATATTTTTGTGACGTATTTCTATCGCGGTGAATGTACGGGACTTTTTTATTGCCACAAAATCGAAGCCTGTTGACATCGGTTTACAAGGGTTCACAAGTGGCAACAAACAGCAGGATATAATGCGAGGATTGCCACAGATATTTACCCCGTTGACAACAGGCAACAGCGGTTCACTTCCGTTCACTCCCCGATGGAATATACAAGAATGAGTGTTCAACATCAAACAAAGGTAAAACATCGGTAAACTTAGATGTCAATGCCGATACTGTCTGTTCAGTCATGACAAAAAGACGGTACTATTCAGCAGAGTCCGGAGTAGTTGATTAGAAAAATACGAATAATATACAAGGAGGGTATGTATATGGATAATGTTAATATTCCACAACCAGTAATCGACATCTTAGAACTGCTGCATACAAAATCATCAAAAGCGTATCTTGTTGGTGGCTGCGTACGCGATATGTTTATGCATTTAGAGCCTCACGACTACGATATCTGTTCCGATCTCACTCCAGATGTTGCAATGAAAGTATTGTCTACAAAATATCCAGTTATTCCAAAAGGAATCGAATATGGAACAGTTGTTGCATTAGTAGACGGGACCGAGTACGAAGTAACAACATTCAGAGGTGAAACAGATTATTCAGATGGCAGACATCCGGATTCTGTTAAATTTGTTTCTAATATTGAATACGATCTTGCGAGACGCGACTTTACAATCAACGCAATGGCTTACGATGTATCTGAAGATAAGCTCATTGATCCGTTTGGAGGTCTTATGGATTTGGAAAACGGTATTTTGCGAGCTGTAGGTAATGCAAATGAACGGTTCCAAGAAGATGGGCTTCGAATTATGCGGGCTCTACGATTCGCGATTAAATATAATCTTACAATCGAGCCAGAAACAAAAGAAGCAATCATTCGGAACCGAAATATGTTGCAACAGGTATCAAAAGAACGAATTACAAGTGAATTTCAAAAGATTTTAACATGTGGACAACCGATTCGAAAGACATTTCTGGAGTTTACTCCTGTTATCGCAGCTGCTATTCCAGAAATCGAACCATGCATCGGTCTTGATCAGGAGAACCCATATCATAAACACGACGTATATGAACACATGATTGCGGTAACCGATTTGTGTGATACCGATTTGTTTGCGATTAAAATGGCTGCGTTATTACACGATATCGGAAAACCAACCACAAAAGCATATAATAGCAAGAAAGGTCATTATAGCTTTGATGGACATCCAGAAGTATCAGAACAAATTGCAGCCGAAGTATTAGCAAACGACTTCCGGTGTACTGCAAAAGAAACCGAACAGATTCGATTGCTTATAAAGTTTCATGACACCCAGATTACTCCAACAGAACCATGTGTGAAACGCTGGCTGAATCGATATGGAGTTGATTTCTTATCAGATTGGTTAATCTTGAAACAGGCAGATCGTGACGATCACGTATACCCAAATGGACCAGAGAACGTTTCATGGTATCCAAAAACAGAAGATATTAAACAGGTTATGAATACAGTTTTAGAACAACAATCCGCTTTTTCTCTAAAAGATCTCGCGATTAACGGAAACGATTTAATCAATCTTGGGTTAAAACCAGGACCTGAGTTTTCGGAATACCTGCAGTCGTGTTTGGATGCAGTGATTGACGGAGTGTGTGAAAACACGTATGAGTCCCTTCTGACGTTTTTGGAGGATTCCGTATTAAATATTGAGATAGATGATCTGGAACTCTGACGAGAGATAGTCTAACTGAAACCTGCCGCCTCTTGGCGTGCAGTCAGTTAGCACCTCATTGATGTCATGATTTATTTTTTTTCTTCACGCCGAGTACTGTTTTCTATGCATGTTGTATAACTCTTTGATCATTTCTCTTTTGGTGAACCCATTGAAAAAGAATAGACCAGGAAATTCCTGGTCTATTAGTTTTCTCGTTCTCGAAATCGCTTTCCTTTTGAATAGTGGAAGCCGTTATGGACCTCCACTTGGTTATCCTAAGTCTGCTTCTAACTCTGTCGCCTTTTCGATCTGCTTCTGGACATAGGCATCATCCGTATAGATAACAGGACTTTGTAACGAGATTGTCTCGATGCTGCTATATCGTCTGTTATCTGGTCTTCAAGTCTACTTGTTTCTGAACTTGCTTCTAACATACGAATCCCTCCTATTCTTGTTCAAATCCATCTCTCAGCCAATTTAATGTCGCTTCGTCAATAACAGCAAATACAACACGATCGAATACCCCATTGTATTCTTTCTGCAAAAGCTGACGGTACAGGTATCCAAGTATATATGGACTCTGTCCAAAAACACCGCATCCAAAAGCTCCGAGAATCAATGTTTTTGTTCCTCTATTGACAGCTTCATCAATAATGAAACAAATACGGTCGTATAATGCCTTTTCGTTTACGACCTTGCTTCCACCAGCTGATAAGTATGCAGATGCATTCGGTGCTGCACATGTAATGACGTCGCAATACTTTTCTTTTCCATCTCTGAAAAAGACAATACCTGGTGACCATAATGCACGATTACTATACAGAACCCCAACATAATTTAATGACTGTCTGTTCTCTTTGTAATAGAATTCATGGTTACTAATTACTGGATACAATGTGCTTTCTAGACATAATGCCTCCTCTTGTGCCATTGCTCCGTACAGAAAGCCTCCGCCCGGTGTTTCGTAATTTGCAAAATTCAAGATTGCTGTATCCTCTCCTGCATACTTCATTACCGCTGAAACGGAATCCATATGTTCGAATACAATATCTGTCTGCTTTGTACCCGTAACCCTTTTGGATCTCAGGTCATTGTTTTCGCAAATTGTTGTGTTAACAAAACTGTTTTCGATCTCTGTTGTGTATCTTTCATAGATATCATTTACGAGTGCACGTCTTTTTTCGTTTACCAATCTTCCTTCGTTTACCATATTTTTCCTCCTTGTATGGTGTTATTGTTATATGGTAAATATGGTACGCATGATCGCAACGCGTATACTTAACACCTCAAATGAACAACAGGAACATAAGAATAAGGATTACAACAACTCAAGATAAGAAAATATGACGAGTTTTCAAAATTGTGAGCCTTGTTAATAGTAGACAAATAAATATTTTTGTTCTAATTACACATATGGTATGATGTTTACAGAATTACATATCACATAGGGAGGAAATGTATATGTTCGGACAAAAGAAATACGAAGAAGAACGACAACGAAAAGAAGCCGAGAAGAAAGCAAAGAAACACAGATACCTATCGTGGTTTCTGGTATTTATTTGTGGAATCATGACAATCGCTTCAATACCAAGTTTTGCAATGGTCTTGTTTGTAGCAGTGACGATCTTGCTGCTTCCGATCTCAAAAGTTGATGATTTATGGAAGGATCTGCTTGGTAGCAAACCAAAATGGATTAAGGGTACATCATTGTTGGTTGCGTTCATTATCGCATGCTTGATAGCGCCGACTTCTAACACCAGTACCACAGAAGTCGCAAACATAGAACCGACCGAAGTTATCAGTATTGAATCAACCGAAACTGAAACGATAGAAATCATTAGTACGGAAAGAACGGAAGATACAGAAGAAGCTATAACCGAGACTGAAACTGAAATTGCAACAGAAGCAGAAACGGAGACTTCCACAGCCGAAAACAAGACGACAGCTTCTGAAACAGCAATCAAGGATCAGAAAACTACAACCAGCAAGAATACAACAAGCACTGCTATGTCAGTTTCGTTATCAGATATTCCGGCATACTCTGGCAGTCCTTATGTTGCAGTAAACAATAATGTGCCATTCTTTACCAATAACGAAATGAAGACAACTGCTTTTGAAAACTACAGCAGTCTTGATACTCTTGGTCGCTGCGGTGTAGCTTATGCTAATGTTTGTACCGAGATCATGCCAACGGAAGAAAGAGGAACAATCGGTCAGGTCAAGCCTAGTGGATGGCATACTGTAAAATATGATATTGTGAGCGGAAAATATCTTTATAACCGTTGTCATTTGATCGGATATCAGTTATCTGCTGAAAATGCGAATACAAAGAACCTGATTACCGGAACACGATACTTAAATACAGAAGGAATGCTTCCATTTGAGAACATGGTAGCTGACTATGTGAAAGAAACGAATAACCATGTCTTATATCGTGTCACACCTATGTTTGATGGAAACAATCTGGTTGCAAGTGGAGTTCTGATGGAAGCTAAATCCGTTGAAGACAATGGAGACGGAATCCTATTCAATGTCTACTGCTATAATGTACAGCCTGGCATCACAATTGACTATGCAACCGGAGACAGTGCATTAGACGGAACAACTCCGGAACAGACTACCAAAAACTCAGACACAAAGAAATCAAGCAGTAAGGGTGCATCATCAGGCAGCAATAATACGAATTCAGGAAGTGCATCAAACGAAACACAGGCTGCTACTCCAGCACCCGCACAAACGGATAACAATACAACAGTACAGGAACCTCCGGCACCAACGCCAGCGGATACCACAAGCAATGGCTCTGTGATTGTACATATTACTGATACAGGCAGTAAGTATCATAATGCTGGGTGCCGCTATTTAAAGAGCGATCGTGAAGTAACATTGGACGAAGCAAAAGCTATGGGCTTATCGCCATGCAGCGTATGCAATCCGCCACAATGATAACGAAAAAAAGATACACAAAACAGATGTATTAGCTCGATGGAAACGAAATATAATGCAAAACATCAGATATTATGATACGATTATCATGCCTGGATGAATTGGTAAACAAATGAGACATTATTTAGTAGACAGTGAAAACGTAAACGACAACTGGCTTATGTTATTAGAGTTTACAGAGATGACTGATGATATTATTGTTTTTTACACCGACAAATCACCACATATGTCATACACATCCTTAGTTCGAATTGTTGAACAGACACATCAGATTCAATTTAAAAAGTGTTACACCGGTCCTAACGGTCTTGATTTTCAATTAGTATCCTATCTTGGATATCTGATGTGCGATAATCAGGATTCTGATGACGAATTCATTATCATGAGTAACGATAACGGATTCGATTGTGTTGTAAAGTTCTGGAATAATCGGAACATTACAGTCAAACGACTCGATGTAGCTCATTGTAAGCAATTATATGATCAGTTTCTTTTCCGTAAACAACAAGACCGGACCGATTTAGAACAAAATGAATCGATTTCGAATGAACTGGAACAAGTTAAGTCGGAACCTATCAATTTGGAATTAAACAATTCGAACACATCAACTCAAATTCCTGTTGAATCAATTCCAATTACTTCGGTTCCTGTTCAATCTGTTCCATCCGAAAAGAAATCGACTGAATCGGTTCCGGCTGAAATAAAAACAGTCAATCAGAAATTGATTGTAAGAAAAACGGACTCATCAAACAATAAATACGATTTCAATAAGGAACAAGTCGATACATTCATAAATTGCTTAGGTCGTAACAATCTGACAGCAATCCATGAAACATTGATGCGTGTATATGGACAACCTCATGCTTCACAAATATATAAAGTCATCAAAAGTAAAACTTATCCTCTAAATGTGAAAACGTATAAACGGCAAGATAAAATGAAACGATTCTCTGATATTATTTTCGAAAACGCCGAGGTCGAAAACCCTGGTGATTTTGTTGAGTTTCTTGACCGTAACAAAGACAAAACGAAGAATCTCAATAGTATGCGCGCTGCAGTTATCAAAGAATATGGAAACGAGCGCGGAATGAAGTATTACACTCTGTTCAAGCCTCATTTCAAAGTAATATCGGCATTCAAAGATTAAACACGAAAGGTTATCCAGGCTATCAAGCGCTCACGGATCTAAAGATCCGGAGTGTGCTTGCTTTGGAGAGTTAGGTTTAAATAACGAAGCTAAAGCTTCGAGGTTTGAACCTAATCTCTCCTTATCAATTGAATACTGTTTCCGAGGTTGTTTCTTATCTTGGAAACAATTCAGTTAGATATCGTAACTCTGGGTTCTAACCTTTAGCTTCGAGAGAACCCTTCGTTGTCTATCAAACACACTCCGGATCTTTATACTATTGAACGTTAGTAGTTCAATAGTCGTGTGTGCGCTTGATTCAAACAATCAGTATATCGTATCTGTATTCTACATCACTCTCATCCAGAATAATATAATCCTTTTTATAAGCAAAGATAAGGAGCTCGAATTGAATCGAACTCCTTATTAAACACTTCACTATTTTGAAAATGTTACAAATCTTAAATCTAATGCATTAAAACCTTCGTCTCGGAAAAGCAGAGATCCAAGATATTTACCGGCTGGGATATAAGTATAATAACCATCTGAACTTTCAAATGATTGATATAAACTGTTTCGAGATGCATCGTTGTATAAGCAAGATCTTGGAGCGCCCCCAGTACGACCGACAATATAATAATATCCAGAAGTCGTTATAGGAATAAGAGATACACAATGCCACATAGAACCTCCATCAACAACATATTGACCTGACCCGTTTAAATAACCAAATTCATATTTATTATCTGGATGCCAAAAACTTAGACTACTATTTGTAATCAATCGATTACTAACAGAAACATTATAAGTATCACTTGATGCTTTATAATTTGTAGTTTCACCAACTGTTACAGTAATAGTTGCTGTTCCTGCATTTCCGTATTTCTTTGGCATACATGTTATTGTCTTGTCATTTACTGTTACAGATTCAATAATATTAGGATCTGAACTTTGTGCAGTAATTGTGCCGTCACCTGTGGTCGTGACGTAAAGAACACCATTCGCGCTGCTTAATGATGTTGTTGTCGCTTTTTTCTGAATAACAGTTTTAACGCTGCCCTCAAATGTTGTGTATCCAGCTTTTGTTGCTTGATAATAAACAATATACGTACCCGCATTTGTATACGTAGGCATTGAGCCTAAATTATATGTACCTTTTGCTGTTCCGTATTTAAAAGTGACTCCAGATACAGATGAAGTTACCGATGCAGAATGTGCCTTTCCGTCATAGGTCCCTGAATATGCTTTTGCAGTTATTGGTAATGTTCCAGATTTAACCGTAACACTATAATTTGCACTAGCCGCTTTATAACTAGTTGTTGCTGCACTTGTTACCGTTATGATTGCAGATCCGGCAGTCGTTCCTGGTATTACAGTTACAGTATTTCCATCAAGCGCAGCTGTTGCTACGTTTGGATTAGATGATTTTACACTTAAAGTTCCATTACTTTTATTACTTGTAATCGTAAAAGATCCTGCTGCGGGATAACTAATCGTACCGCTTGTTGCTGATAAAACAACAGAACCTGTTAACTTTTCTAATACAGGAATATTCTGAATATCTTTCGTTTGGGCTTTAAATGCAGTATTCTTAAATGTTGCTGTATAAGTTGTAGTTCCTTTTGTTGTGTATGTCGCCGGTGTTTTCACTTTATTTGTAATAGTTCCGTTCTCTGTTTCAATATGTGTACCCTCATTCGCACACACACGTTTTGCAATACAAGTCTTTCCATCATTAGACCAGGTATAAGTTGGAGTCCCGTATTTGTGTCCCAGAGCTGCAATATCTTGGATATCTTTCGCCTGAGTCTTAAACGCAGTATTCTTAAAGGTTGCAGTATAGGTCCGTGTGCCTTTGACTGTACACGTAGCTGGTGTCTTCACTTTATTAGTGATAGTTCCGTTCTCTGTTTCGATATGTGTACCATTATTCGCACACACACGTTTTGCAACACAAGTCTTTCCATCTTTAGACCAGGTATAAGTTGGTGTACCATACTTATGACCTAATGCTGCAATATCCTGTATATCTTTCGTCTGAGTTTTAAAAGCTGTGTTCTTAAATGTTGCAGTATATGTTGTTGTACCTTTAACCATACATGTTGCAGGTGTCTTCACTTTATTGGTAATAGTTGCTTTTTCTGTCTCTACATGACTGGAATTTTTAGTACACACGCGTTTCGCCGTACATGTCTTTCCATCCGCACTCCATGCATAAGTTGGAGTTCCGTAACTATGTCCGGTTTTTGTGATCGTCTTTCCGGTTGCCAGTGTTACACCACAGACTGAACATACCGTATCAGATTCTTTACCGTCCGTGGTACAGGTTGCCGCAACCGCATTATTTGCAGATACCGATTTATGACCTTTGGCTGATATCTTACTTGTCTTTGTCTGCGTCTCAAAATCTGAGTTCTTAAAGGTTGCAGTATAAGTATTCAATCCTTCATTAGTACATGTAGCATCTGTTATTTTCGTACTAACATCAGCGGCTTCTGTTACAACGTCATGACACTCCGAACATGTTTTTGTTGCTGTGCATGTAGAATTATCTTCAGACCAGGTGTACACCGGTTCATTGTATGAATGTTCAAATGCGTGAGAACCGACCGACACTCCATTTTCTACAAATGCAGGTTCAATATTTGATAAATCATATTCGTTCCCGTTGTATGAGATTGATGATAAACTGGTACATCCATCAAAAGTACTGTTACCAATTGATCTCACAGAATTTGGAACTGCTGCTTTCGAAAGTCTCGAACAGTTTACAAAAGCTCCGGTTCCGATTTCGGTAACGGAGTCAGCGATCGTAACACTTGTCATCTCATTACAATCCCGGAATGCATAATCGCCAATGCCGGTTACCGCATGTCTGGTGTTATCATCGTCTGTGACATATTCCGGGATCACAACATCACCAGTTGTCTTAATTCCATAAGTTGCAAGATTTTCACTCGTGATCGCAGTTCCATTACCGATCTGGTTTGTTCCGATCACAAACTTAAAATTACCTGACCAGTCTCCGGAAGTAAGGTTATTCGCTAATATACTGCCAGTTGCCGTACCCCCCCCCGAACGTGCGTTCACTTCTGTGGACGAAAATTCTGTCTTCTCTTGCGAGATGTCGCCTGTGACAGGGTCCTTGCCATTAGCGTCGGATAATATCACGGATGTATCTGGAGTAACCGTAATGATTTCATTTCCTATAACATCTCCATGTACTTTGACCGTGTATTCTGCAGATTTACTGCTGCTTAAAGCGATTGACTTTGGTATTGTAACAGTAAACGCAGACGCCTGGTCATATTTAACAACAGAATTCTGAGTACCAGTTTCCGTTGTAGTCTGCGTCGACTGTGTTGTGTTGTCCGGGTTTTCGGCTGCCATTGTTGGAATCGTAGGCGTCATCGTCATAATCGCAGCCAGAACAAGCAGACAACTCACTGCTTTTCGTTTCATAATATTTCATTTCCTTTCTTTGTGTTCAAAAACAAATTGTTTACGAGTAACAATATAAATATGGATCGAACACGGACAAAGGAAACGAAAAGAACCGGAAACAAACCAACGATCCAGCAATGATGAAGCTCAAGACAATCGCAAACATACAAAAGAACCCAGATAACTGTTATTCAGATCTGAGTTCTTGTTTGTTTTCAGGGTATTTTCGTTTTCATTATTCAGTTTTCTAAGTCTACTCAAGGTTTACAAACTTGTTGTAAACAATGACGTTGACTACTTTACTGTTCCATTCCTCGTAACAGTATGTGGCTGAATTCTTGTTTGGCAGGTACGTTCGGTCAACAATGAACTCTGTCATGCATCCGGAAGCTTCCGTAAACAAACCTCTGGAATCCGTATGAATATCCGCTTTCAGGTCACCCATGATACACGGGATGACTGTTCCGTTTTCTAACACCAGGTCAAAATACTGACCAATTGCCGTGTTAAAATACGTTCCAACAGCAATCGTAAACCGTCCATCGTATACTCTGAGTCCGACTTCGTTTGTCTGGCATAACGACTGTAGTTTTGCCTGATTGGTATTCTTCCCAAACGCTTTGTATGGAAGTACCGTTTTTGTTGTATTTCCATCTGTGATCGGATACTCTTTGATCACTTCGTACGTTTCCGGTTGTTCCGTTGCCTCTGTCTCTGTCTCGGTTCCGTTTTCTTGGTTTTCGGAATCTACTTCAGATTCTTCTGGAATCGAAGACTCTGTAACCGAAGATTCTGGAACCGAAGATTCGGCAACACTTGAAACGGAAACAGAATCTGATTCTGCCACTACTTCTTCAGACTCTCCGTTTGCAGACTTTACAACATCTGCTTTATGTCTTGTAACCATAGCCTCATCTCGTACGCTCCTGAGACTGGCTGTGATTCCAGCGTCCGTATGTATAGATCTTTCTGGTGTCAGGACTGATGTTATACCTGCAGGTTTAGTAACCAAAACTCCTGGGTTCTGGACCACAAGATGCTGAGCTGACACACTCATACCTCCACATAAGGTTACAAAAGTTACAATACCTGTACAGAGGTACTTAACAGCTAAGTTTTTCATAAAGTTCTCCTTTCCTTTTATCGCTGTTTTTATTCCCTCTAAATATGGGCTACGAGCAGACAGAGTAATCGAAATGTTGTGCACAATGCTGAAACTGCAACAAAATCATTGTGCATATTGCATGAATATCGAACTGCGGACAAAAAGAAAAAGGACAAGAATTATCTCGTCCTCTCATCCTTTTCCTGTTTTTCGGTCTCAGACTCGGGTCTAATGATCATCTTGATAAACTTCCCTCATCCTTATCCTTTTCCTCATTCATCGCCCTTTCAATCTGCTTCATAGCATAGGCATCATCTGTATAGATTACAGGTTCTGGTAATGACTTTGTTTCGATGCCTGAATAAACGAAAGCTAACTGTTTCCGGCGTCGATGCAATTTTCCTGCCACAGCGTCTCTTCGGTCTAATGCTTCATCTGGTCTTGTTTCGTTTTCCACGATTACTGACATATAAATGCCTCCTATCTGCTGCAAAAACCTGATTCTAAAGGTCGTAACGTTTTCTCATCAATGACTGCGAAAACGACCCGCTCGAATGCTCCCTTGTATTTATCTGTCAACAGATAATTATACAGAGCTCCCAAAGTTTCCGGATTCTGTCCGAAAACACCACATCCGAATGCGCCAAGGATCAATGTTTTGACTCCGTTTTTGACTGCTATGTCAAGAACGAACGTCATGCGGTCCAACAATGCATTTCCATTCATCTTCTGACTACCACCTGCTGCCAGGTATTCGGATGCGTTTGGTGCTGCACAAGTGATCACATCGCAACGTTTCTCTTCTCCTTCCTCATCACGGAAAAAGACAATGCCCGGTGAGTATAAAGCGCGATTACTATAAAGGCATCCTACTGATGATAATGCGCGTTTGTTCGCGAAGTAGTAGGATTCAAGTTTTCGATCGCTAATAACCGGATACAAAGTGCTTTCTAAACACAATGCTTCTTCCTGAGCCATGGCTCCGTAAATGAATCCGCCACCTGGTGTTGTGAAGTTTGCGAAATTCAGGATTGCTGTGTCTTTGTCTGCATATTTGAAAACTGCAGATACAGAATCCGTCTGCTCGAAAACAAACTCGGTTTGCAAAGATCCACGTTCTGGATAAATCAGTGCACTCGAATCGTATACCTTTGTTCTATCGATGCTGTCCTTGATATCTAAGGCATACTTGGTTTTAGTCATGTTCACGAAAATCACTCTTTCCATGTTTTTGATTCTCTCTGCGCTGTTTCCAAATCCAAAATTGTTGTAAATGTTCATGTTTCGTCTCCTTTTCTTTGAATACGTTTATTTGTTATGTACTAAATATGGGATACGAGATGGGAGACAAAAACAAAAGAGACCGACATGTACGACGATCTCTTTCTGTTTTGTTGCTTACTGTAATCCGGTGTTAGCGAAAACATCACTACCAACAGTAACATTGTTATCACTTAATGCCTTTTCTAACTCTGCTTTGTTTGTATATACAGTATCTTTGTATGTAACAGATGTTAAGGACGAACAACTAGAGAATACCTTATATTCGATACTTGTCACACTGTCTGGTATCGTGATGGATGTCAAACCAGCACAATCTCTAAATGCATTACTTTCAATGGTTTTTACACTATCTGGTATCGTGATGGATGTTAAACCAGAACAACATATAGGTTAAACACAGACATAGGAAACAAAAACCTACATCGTCTACCACGACAACGCTTACAAAAACAATAGAACTCCAAGAATCATGATAACAATAACCAGAAACACGGTCAGTATCGTTGGCTGTCCCGTTCTCTCATAAGCCGTAACCTCTTGTTTCGGAACCAGTATAACGCGTGCTTCTTTTTCGGTTCTTAATATAACATCTCCATTATTTTCGCCGACCTTATGAGCACGCAGAGGCTGGTTCTTTAATGCCGGATCCGCTATTTGGTCCCCGTATGTCTGGGTTACCTTAGAATCCATCCGGACGGTAGGTCTATGAAACCTCTGGGGACGAGTGTTGGCTTCGAAATCCGTCTGCTGCTCTTTGTTCTCATCCTTCTCAATCAGTTCAGTTGGTTTTAAAGATCCTCTATTCATCTTAATACCTTTAACTAGCCATATTCGGAGACCCGCGACTCATGATAATAGAATGCTAGTTCTATTATATCAGTCATGGGAGGAGCACTCCTGGCTATGCCGCTACCTTTCTTTGTTCTGTTAAATAGTGCTTTGATTTTTCGACCAGCTGTAACTTCTTACAACTGATACTTCCTTTATTGACTTTCGTACCATCCAAAGTACGGATATCGAAGAAACCACTGCTTCTCCTGCCGAATATAAAGTATTCCTGGTTCTGATACTTTACTTTGTCAAATAACCGGTATCCATTCACCAGATATGCAGCCTGGTTGCGTTTCCGGATTCCGCCTTTAAGGATGGTATTCTTATGTATCTGTCTGTTGTGGCAGCGGACTTTCTTCTGGAAATAATAATGACCTAAAGGTTTTGCTGCCGGGTTACCACTGATACACCTTGCATCGACATAATGTTCTTTCGGTAATCCATGTTCAATACGTGTGTTCTTTGTGATATATCCATAGGTATTGATTACTTCGACGCCAAATGGAGTATACAGTTCTTTTAACCTGTCATAGAACGCCCATCGCATGATACCCATAAAAGCAGCATCCCGAAATCTCATACCACGATGTATCTCCTTTGGCAGTGTGATGACGCCTTTGTGATAAGCTTTGTGACAGGTTTCACACAACGTAATGAGATTGTTCGGTGCATTCCCACCGGTCTTTCTGCTTTCAATGTGATGTACGTTTAAGATATTATCTTTTGATTTCCCTTTACAGCACTGACAGGTGTGTCCATCCCGGAATAATACATATTCCCGAACATTCCAGAAATCAAGCTGTTCTCCGTACTGGTATTCAGCGCCTTCGATCTCCGGATTTTTGATCTTTTGGATGTCAAAACTGGCAGTCTCGACGATAATCTTTGTCACAGGAAGAATCTTCATTACGTTTTCCACAACTGTGACATGAGTCTTGATCTTCTGCCTGATACTCGGAGCGAGCCACCCATCCGGTCTTCTTCGGTTATCAAGACGAGGTTTTCTATACCTGGTCTTTCGGTTCCTGCGGCTGCGTCTTAAGGCTCGTCTTCCGGAAAGCAGTTCCACGATGTCATTCCTTAGAACAACCTCAGACTCGTATAATACTTTTGATTCAGTCGTTGCAGAAACTCCAATTGTTTTACTTCCTGCATCAATGCCAAGATTTATTTTCTGTGTATGAGTCGTGCTCTCATACTGTAACTGTATGGTAAACGGACATTTCTTTACTACTTTTGCCATCCTGGACTTTAACATCCTTTTGACTTTACCGTGCCTGCATGTCGGCATAAGCGGATGTCCGTCCTGTCCTAACACATATACCATGTCAGACACTCCTTTCTGTTATTTCTGTGTAACTTTGTGTTGTAAACCAGTGTCACACAACTGTAGAATGAACAGATATCTTTCAGTCTGCTCATTTTATACCTTCGCCAATGTTATCCATAGTTTCCTGTCAGCAACACTGTTCCTACCCTTTGGACCTGTTTAATCACTGACCTCAGAGCTGCAGACTAGGTATGACATCTGCAGGTGACTATCACCGGGATTAAATTCCCTATTTATGGATAACGTAGTTCTCACACGGAAATACAATGTAAGAACTGAGGCTAGTCAACCAGGACTTTTTACAAGCCCGTCACTTTAGTGATTGGTAGTTGACCATAATCCCTTTCTATACACTCCGGAACGTTTTGGGTCCCGGAGCTTGTTAACGTTTTACTCGTTTCTCTGTTTTGATTCGTCTTCAATGGTTAACGGGTCGTCATCCTCAATACGGTCATCATGTCCGTCAAAATCAAGATCCATCATGAATCCGTTATATCCAAAGATTCGTTCGCCAGTAACTCGTCCCTGTACTCTTGCTTTCTCTAATTCCGCGAACTGAAGTCCAAGTCTTCTTACTTCTTCGTCACCCATGTCAACGACATTGTTTACAAGACGGACGTACGCATCTGCAAGGTCTTTGTCCGTTTTCTCAAGTTTCTGTGTTCCAAACTGGATTGTCTGCATCAGCTGGCTGTAAATGACAGATCTTTTTTGATCATCAATCATCTTTTTCATCTCATCCTGCATACGTTTCTTTTCTCGTTCCCATTCGGCACCTTTTGTATGCATTTTGTTAATTCGTTCCTGCATGTGCTCAATTTCTTCGGATGCCCTTCGTTTTTCAATAAGCTCTACTTTCTGTCTGCCAATCTGTTCCTGCAGCTGCTTTGTATAGATCCGGAGTTCATCCTGGTCTTCTGGGAGTGGTTTGCGCTCATTGGCTACGATCTGTTGGGCTTCCTTTGGTGATAAATGTTTTGCAATCGATCCGGAAGTGCCTCTTTTGTAACCCATATCCGCAAACGATGAAGCGAAGTCTGACTGCAATTTTGCAAAGTCCTGGAAAGCAAAGTAATCTAAATACGAAAATCGTTTGATTCCTCTTTCGTCTTTCACGATCGGTGTACACTGTACATGGATGTGCGGCATCGATTCATCCATATGTAAAGTTGCGAGCAATACATTATCGGAACCCATTCGTTCGTTTACCCACTCAAGTGTTCTTGTTTTCCATTTTTCGAATTCTTCCTGATCAGCTGGTAGTCCGTATAATGAGACGATCTCATTTGTGTTCGGGTCACGATACTGATCCATTCCAATCTGATCACAATGTTCTCGGAAATACTTATAATTAACTTCCGGATGCTCAATCCGATTTCCGTCTTTGTCCGTGTGATACATTTTGACGGCTCCTGGGTATGTCATACACATATCCACAATGTTGACGGCATTCTTCCGCACACGCTCTCCGTCTCCATAACGAAAATCAAAATCCTGTTTTGTTGTTGTCTCGTAACTGTCGCTTTCTTTCTTTCGGTCATATTTTCGGACACGGCTCCACTCGGCGTCACTGATCTGTTCTCCAGTTACTTTTTCCATAGCTGCTTTCATGACGTCCATTCCTTCGTGCCCGACTAAGATCTCGTTATCTTTACTTCTTGTGTAATCAATATGTTTCGGACCCTTATCCATTGCCATTGTTGCTTTGACTTCCACATCTACGGGCTCATTTGTTTTCGGGTCCAAAAAAGCAAACCCACCTTTAAAATTCCTGGTGTAGTGTTTCGTCAGTCCGGTTACAATATTTTTGGATGTCATTGGTTCGACATGGATATATGAAAATCCGCTTCCTGTTGCATTCATATTTGTTTCCTCTTTTCCGGTGCCAGACTGATGGATTGCGAGTGATGGGGTTAACTACTTCGGCACCAAAATCAAACCCATCTCCATCTGCTACTAAATATGTGCGGCATGGGTACAAAGTAACAGAACAACTAGTAGTACAATGACTACTACATCACTAAAACATATAGTAAGTAATGTTGAAAACATCAGGAACCCAGTAATAACACACTGTTATTACGGAAACTTACTGCTGCTTTCTGGTCTTTGTTTTCCCTCTGCTTTTGTTTCCCTCTGTTTTATGTGCTTTTATTTTTGTTCCTTTCTTTTGCAACCGGTGTTTGTTTCTCGTTTTTACAACCCATATCTCGTTCTCCATTTTTTACCAACTCTCTCATCTTAGTTGCGCTTCGTTTTGCATACCGTCTTTTAGATCCTCATCTTTATCTGCTTTCCATCTGTTTAGCAAACAACTCTCTTGGATCCGTTCAATGGTATGCGGACGCTTTTCCGCACCCTGTGTTTAGTCTCCGTTCTTTTTTATATTCTCATTTTTCTGTGATATCATCTAGCTGGTATGTTGCATTGGATACATAAATCAATGAGACGATATGTCGGGTGCTGACTTCCTTTCGGAACCAGTCATCTTGTTTTCTGTCACATCAATATCATCTAGGTGGTATGCGATTGTGATCTTTAATTCTTGATATCAGATATAACGAAAACTACTCATCCGGTTCCGCTCATCCGCATCCAACGTATTCTGATCCCGATCATGAGCACACACACTTTTCGTATGCCAACATCTGTTTCCGCACGTACGATCACACATCGTTTTTGGCTCCGGTCTTTTGTATCCGCTATATAATCCTGATTGGTTCCTTATTCTTCTGGATACGATATTTAGGAGCCGAATACATGCTATATCATCTAGGTGGTATATCAATTATGTGCCGGTATTTTTGAGCCCCATGATCCTGCAGCCCTTATTCCTGATCCGCTCCTTATATGTCTCACATGTTCTGTATACGGCTTATCTGGGATCTAAAGACATTTGTTACCCAATTGTCTGGCTGCTAGTTAAATGGGCTCTACGGGGCGTATACGAGCTCACAAAGGCATTCTTTTGGTAACCTGTTATTTCGTGTCCGTTCTTGTCGTTTGCAGGTGTTAGAAGGCGCATATTCGGACACAAAACATTCCAGTTACAGATTCTCCTGTAATCTGGTTAAAATGGCTATACGTGGCGTATACGGGTTCACAGTGGCATCCGTTTGTTTCGATACCGGCAACAGTATGCAGATGATCAAGGAACAGACTGACAGATGCAGAATATGTGCATACAGAATAGAGGTATCAAGAACAATGGATGCGGAGCGTCTGAAGTAACATCAAATGTGCACGAGGTTGTTGGTTATCAGTTAGATGATATACGGATATATTTGAATACTAAGTTTGGTAACTGGAACATCGGATCCAGAAATGAGATACCAACTAGATGGTATTATGCGGATCCGGAATGTTTTGGCACCGAATATTCGTATGCAGATATATAGAATCAGACTGTGATATATAAAACAGCATACATAGAATAGGTGTCAGATATCAGTTAGATGATATGAATGTGTGTCCGGTTGTTTCAGATATCGATCATTCTGGTATCAGGTTATTGGTATGCGGTATATAGAGTTCGGATTATTTAGTTACCAGCTAGATGATATCGATACAAACGGACACGAAAACAAACTGGTATCAGCTAGATGATATATGGGCGGTATCTGAGTGCTGATCCGAAATATCGGCTAGATGATATTTAAAACATATGGATCCAGGTAATGATACCGAAAACAAGTACCTGCTAGATGATATACAGAATGATACGGATTCCAAGTCCAGTACCCAGAAGAAGTACCAACTAGATGATATGAAATATGTGGGTACGAAACACCGAATCCGAAAACGGAATACCAGCAAGCCGGTATGTAAAGATTTTGACCTCGTTATATCAGCATACCAGCAAGCCGATACCTAATATATTATTTCCAGAATATCAGCGTACCAGCAAGATGATATAACGATAGGATCTGTGTCCTGATAAGCGTATCACAAAGCTGGTATGCGATTGAGAGGATAATGAGCGGATACAAAACGGCGGACACGAAATGATGGCAGATAATGTTAAGGTATCGGGTTATTGGTATGCGAAAGAAATAGAAGGCTAATAAACGAGGAAACAGATAAGAGGAGAAGAAAGATACTGTGGTTGCAAATAAGGTGACCAAAACAAACAGGTTTCAAAAACGAACCGCTGCAAAAACAGCAGTGGTCAAAAACGATGGAGATGAAAAGAAGAGAACAAAAACAAAGACCACGGAGAGGAGCAGCACGACATAGGAAACCTATGTCTGGGTCACTGATGTTTACAACATTACTTACTATATGTTTTGTTTTCATAGCTGTCATTGTAATAGTAGTTTGTATTCGTTGTTCTGAATCCCTTATTTTCAGTTCCAAGCAAAGCCCCAATTAGCCGGATTCTAAGCCCGAATACGACACCAAGGATTCCCCTTAGTGCACCGTAATAGCAAACTACTATAGTATATTATTACGTAGTGAATGTTTTACTAGTTGTTTATTCACTAGTAGTTTAACTACTAGTAGTTTATTCGTTGTTTACAAATACTTTTGTACATAAGAAAAGAGCCTGCTATTTTGCAGACTCTAATATCGAGTATACATCTGTACACTCAGTGCAACTTCTTTCAATTCGGATAATAGTTCTCCAATTTCAAAAGTCGGAACTGGATCATCGTTTGTATCCGTAGATTTTGATGCCCCTGATTTTTTGACCTAATGTCATAAAACGATTCTAATACTAACACGGTTATTTCCCACTCTCTTCTGTTTTCAGTAATTGGTCTATAAGAAATGGCATCTGTTTATTCAGGATACGAATGTCAGAATCCACAAAGATATTGATTTCTTTTCCAAGCTGTCTGTATCCATCTTTCAGTCTCTGCGCAAACGCAATTGCGAATACAGAAACTACTTGTCTATATTTTTCATTCAACGCAGAAGTATCAAGGCAGATAAGACGATTGAATTTACAGAGCTCCGAAAACGATAAGAAAGCACGATCTCCAGAAAACCAAAAGCGATTACAAAAATCCGTCAACATAATGCATATTTTTGAAATATTTTGCAAATAAGTGTTGACAAAAATGAGAATCCTTGTTATATCCTAAGTGGAGATACCAATATGTGGTATGCGAATACGATATTGGTACAAATGCTGGCAACAGAAATAGGGACGAATAAGATCCCATATACGGCAGCGGATCAGCCAAATGAAAAAGCCGCAAAGATAGTGTCCCATTTCACAGGTGGTATAAATGGGCATGAAAAAAGGGAAGCCTGATCATGAAATCTCAAAGAATAGTATTCCAAGAGATAATTCTTACAGATTGCGAGCTGTAAGAAAACAAACAAACGAAGACAAAAAAAAGACCTTTGATTTCGCAGATCAAGGTCTTTTTCTTTTTGTTTACAAAACTACCGTTAACTCAATCTGTTTACCCGATTATAGTACGCAGAAGCATTTTCGAACTTCTTTGTGTTAACGTCATAATGGTAAACTTCATCTGAAAGAAAATCAGATTCCGACACTTCAGTCTGATTAATCTCTCTCACTGTGTTTTGCAGATCTTCTACTGTCGATGTGCCGTCATCAGCGAGAAGAATAAGCTCATGGATAGATGACGGAAGAATATAGTAGCTACCGCCAACAACTGCAGCGGCGTATTCAAAGAACTCCGGATACATAAGCACTTTTGCTCCAAACTGGTAATCAGATACGGTCGCGACATACATCGGAATTTGGTCCAATCCTTGTGGATCTAATTTATACATACTGGCAATAAAAGAACCAATAGAAGATACATGCATTGGCTGTTTATTGATTGTATTTGCGACTGCCTGTTTCTTAATCTGATCTTCTGTGTACCCAATCGCATCTAAAGTATCATTTGGAATCATAATGATATGATGTTTTTGTCCCTCTGTTTCCGTACTCATGAAACAATAGATGACTGCAAGATCTTCCAGTTCATCATGAACAATTTCTTCGATATCAGGAACCTTGCTTTTTGGAAGCACAACAAGACTCACAAGACTCGATTCATTTTCGATAACACAATTCATTTTGACAAGACTCACAAGACTCAATTCATTTTCGGTAACACAATTCATTTTGACTTCTGGTTTCATGCATTTGTCCTCCTTGTATGCGTATACTTTTTGTTATCCTAAATATGGGATACACAATGCAGAACTATTTACTAATCGTCGCTCGTCAGTCAGCACAGATAGAAACAGACACGAACGCGCGCAATACATCGAGTGGCAGATATCCTCGGAACTGGTTGATCAAATCTGATCTGGACTTTTCTTGTTTTAATTCAATACCGAGAGTCCCATCTATTGTCTGCTCACTAAAGAAATCAGCATAATCAGTCAACACAGAGTCTGTATTCGATTTGTCAAAAAGGACCTCAGCATCTTTGCGGATCAAACCTACAGCTTTGTCACCATAGTCATAAATCTGTTCGTATGTTAGAAATCTGTTTCCATTCTGTTTCATGGATTCGATAAATGCGTTTGCAATAACATCGTCCATACCAATATAATAACAATTCATATATTTCCCTCTTTCTGTTTTTCGGATTTCGGACACGAATTTAATCATTAACCTGACAAACTCCCCTCATCCTTATCCTTAAATTGTGTGGACAGGGATTTTCACCCTGTATAACTCCGCTCACACTACTTACTTTCCTATACCAGACGCGACATACATTTACGAAGATGCGTGCCACTACTACGGAGTCCCTCCCTGTGCGTCTACATATTCCGCCACCACACAGTTACTACCATTGAGACGTTTTCGATTTCTCTTTAGCGACTCTACGTACATATTCCCAAGATGTTTCAAGTCTGTTTGCTTTTGCATCATAATGATACAAGACGTTCGTCAGATAATCATCATGATTTAATGCTTCGTCGCCCAAAAGCATGTCCTGAAGTTTATCACTCAAATAATCGGCGCTTACTGCAACTTTATCGTCTACTAAAATGATCTCGTGCACGGAAAATGGTAAGACGAAAAAGCTACCACCGATTATCTTTGCTGCCTGTTTCAAAAAGTTCGGATATACCAAAACGGAAGCTCCAAATTGTTTTCTGGCATTTGAGACGACATAAATGGACTTGTCTTTCTTTTTGTCACCAATCTCGAAAACATTAATAGGCGTAATATCGATCCATGAATCAAATTCTGTTTTATCATTCTGGATTTCAACCAGGCTTTTCATAACTGCCGGATTGTTTTTAGCTGCATTTTCGAACACGTCTGATTTGAATTCATACTCTGTGATATTCAGTGCATCTAGTGTCTGATCTGTAATGATGGAATTGTTTTTCGTTCCAAGACAGAATACAGCACACATTCCACCAATCGTGATATGAATGGCGTCGTAAATATGCAGGTCCGGGAAAGCACAACAAAGAGCTTCTCCTTTATCACGTGGAACCATCCTGATTGTAATCTTATCTTTAATCAAATCGTATTTTAAACTCATTTTGTGTCCTCCATTTTTTGAACGAATATCCAGTATCCCAATAATGCAAACAATCATGCGTTCACACTATCAGGACACGAAATCTGAATTTTGACCTATTCGCGAGTCCGACGAATGTAATCTTCGACGACTTCGAACTTTTGAGATTCGGCGTCATAATGATACAGATTGTCTGATAAGATATCTTCACGAGCGTGAACAGTTCTGTTTATCAGTTCGATTTCGTTTTTTAATTCGTTGATACCGTCATCGCAAAGATCACCAGAATCTTTAACAAGGATTAATTCGTGGACGGATGACGGGATTACGTAATAACTACCACCAACAGTTGCTGCAGCCTGTTCAAAGAATCCTGGATAAGCGAGTACGCATGCACCAAACTTTTTGCTTGGAACGGATGCTATATACATCATACTTGTTGCCTCATCTTTCGGAATCTGAGTTCCAATAATTGACTCAATTTCGGAGTCCATAGACTTGATAACAGCTGGGTTTCTTGTCATGGAATTCATAAGAGCATCATTTTCGATCTGCTTTATGCTTACAGTATTTAAGACTGATACTGAAACGGCATTCATAATTTCATCAAAATCCCTATTAGCTGCGTTTAAGACATACACAATTGCAATATCTCCAAGAACCCTATGTTTTGTGTTCTCTAATAAATCTCTATTGTATTTTTCAGATATAACATTGACCTCAAGCAGGTCTTTAATGGAATTATACATATCACTAACTCTCATTTTTCTTTCCTCCGTTTTCGTTTTCTGATCATCATAAGGCTCACTTTTTGGAAACCTCGTCAGGAATGCGATAATTTCTTTCCATCTTTTTCACACATCATAATCCGCATTCCTCTGTCCGTTTCTAAATATGCTCGCCTCAAAAACAAGGGAAAACCAAGATTCGTATCCTGTATTCTGGGCACAAAAATAACCAGACCAAGCACGAAGTATAATCCTGTAGTGCCACAAAATTGCGGATACAGGTCACTCGAGTTTTCTTCGTGAAAGATCTGGTTTAAAGATTACGGAGCTGCTGGCAGCATATCATATCCGGTTGCGAGTCCGTTTACGATATGTCGTTTACACATCTCCATTTATGTCATATCAAAAATAAATATGGGTTAAACGAATATTGGTTAACAAAGGTGTGCCAACATTCAAGCATACAAGACTGCAATTGTATCCGGTTGTTTTCGAATACACAGTCGTTCGTATATACCAGGTTGTGTTTGTCTTTTAGAACCTCAGTCATCCCGTAATATTAGAACTCAGTTGTTAGTATACGATTATTTTTTTGTATTCAAAATATTCCGGATACAAAGTATTTAGTATACTAATATTTTGTATACTAAATATTTAGTATTATATATATATTATATTATATATATTTAGTATTCTAAACATTAGAATTCGATTAATTAGATTCCGTTTTTTTATCGGATTCTATTTTATTTCGGATTCTATTTTGTCTTCATTACTGGTATACAATTACTGGTATTAGAATACTACTATCACAAAAAAGAAATAAATATAAAGATTACAGTTATGGTTAAATATATAAGTTATCTAAATCCTTTACACAGAGATATAATATATAATACTAAGTCTTTGTATACTAAACTTTGTATACGAGATTTGTATACTAATCTTTGTATACTAATCTTTGTATACTAGTTTTGTATACTAGTTTTGTATTCCAATCTTTGTATTCCAATCTTTGTATTCCAATCTTTGTATACCAAGATTTGCATTCTGGATCTCGTACGGTGTTAACAAAATCCGCATTATTTCAATTTGTCTGACGAGATTTTCGAAAACTGAGCCTTGTTAGGTTCAGAAAACGTAGAAAACCAAAAACGTATTTGTCTGAATAAGACTCGGAACATATTTAGTTTAAACAAAGAAAATCAGAAAAGGAGGACACAAAATGAAATGGTTACGAAAAGGTGCTTATAACACTGTAAAAGAACTTGTACAAGCGAATACCGGTATGAGTGCAAATGACCTTGCTTATGATGCACGTAGTTATTATTATCCAGGAATCAAAGAAGCAGCAGAATTATTCATGGACCACATCAAACACGGATCAAAGATTCTGGTATGGTGTGACTATGACACAGATGGAGTTGACTGCAAATTCATCATGAGCTATACCCTTGCGCGTCCAATGAAGATCCGCAATATTGAAATCCTTTGTCCGGGACGCTACAGTGACGGATACGGAATCAAGCCATCTATCGTGGAACAGTTTGCAGGTACTGATCTTTTAGTGCTCTGTGATAACGGGATCGCAGCAATCGAAGCTGTGGACCTTGCTCGTGAAATGGGAATGGATGTCATCATCCTCGATCATCATGATCCAAGAGTAATTGAAGGACAGGTTGTTATGCCGAATGCGAATGTGATAGTCGACCCACATCTTACCGGTGGATATATCATGGACGGGGCTGGAAATCAGATTGGGGAATTCAGGGATCTTTGCGGTGCTGGAATCACATGGTATTTCACCCATGAAGTCCGGAGTATGTGTGACTGGATGAGTGATAAACAGAAATGGTATCTCGACCAGATTGCTTACATCGGAGCTACGTTTGGTACTGTCGGCGATGTCGTTGACCTAAAAGACGACAACAGGAGAATCGTTAAACAGGGTCTCACAAACCTCAATAAAGGAATGGGAACTTCCGGAATCAGACAGCTTATGTACAAGCTGTATCTGAACAACGTATCGAGTATGGATATTGGCTTCCTGATCAGTCCGATCATTAACGCCAGTGGGCGACTCGAGGATACCGGAGCAAACCGTATTGCAGCACTGCTCTGTACGGATGCGAACGATGAGGGCGCAAAAAAAGCTCTGTATGCTGAAGTTGACCGGGCAATTGACGTTAACAAGAAACGGAAAGCGATGACAAAGGAGTCTGTTGAGCGTGTTGTTGAGAATTACGAAGCAAACGGCGGAAACGATCCATTTATCGTCTGCTATGATGAATACACGGTTTCCGGAATCGTCGGGCTCGTAGCTTCAGAACTCGTAAATCGATATCACAGACCAGCCCTGGTGTTTGCGCCATCTGGAAAAGACGACGGTGTTATCAAAGGATCCGGACGTTCGGTAGAAGGTGTTGGAATCAAAGGTCTTTTAGATCAGGTTCAGCAATATCTGACGACATACGGTGGACATCCGATGGCATGTGGAGCAAGTCTTTTGATCGATAATCTTGATGCTTTTGGAGACGCAGTCAACGCAATTACACCTGTTCTCGATACAAGTGACGCCATTATGTACGACCTCGAATGTACTTACACTGAAGCGGCGACGAAACTTGCAGAACAGGAACAGTTTGAACCATATGGTGCTGGGAATCCACAACCTGTTTACCGGATCAATGGCGTCGAACTTTGTGAACCTGAATATATGGGCGGTAATTCGCAGCATATCAAGTTCCAGACAAAGGACGCCGATATCTTGTGGTTCGACGGACGAAAAGCTTACGAAAACCTTGGATCTCCAAAGATGGTAGATATGCTTGTAACGATGAGCTATCACGAATTCAAAGATCAGGTTACCGTACAGATGCAGGTCATTGACATGAAACCTGCGGATTAAGAAAAAACAAAATAGAGTCAGCCACAAACTGGCTCTATTTTTTTGTATTATTTGTTAATTTCCTGACGAGATTTCCAAAAAGTGAGCCTTATCGTGGATGTGAAATACATATAGACAAGTATTGGAACCAAGATTTCGGCAACACAATTTCAGGTATCATCATTGATACTCTTTCACATCTTTTGCCATAGCTCTGGCAACCAATCATACAACTCACTAATACCAACGGGCAAGCCCGTGGGTTGCAATAATAATATTGTAACCATTGATGAGTAGCTTGAGTGAAACTTATTATAAGTTGAACTACGTTAAGAGAGAATATTTGCATAGTTACCTGTGGATGTAGTACCAAGTCTGCAGCTCTAAGGCATGTGGTTAAACAGTTCTGTGGTATAGGAACAGTGCTCCATGTAAAAACCTCTCATTAACATTGGCGATGGTACACAAACCACTCTTCGGAGTGAGTAACTAAAACTTTTAAGGTTTTAAGAAGGGAGAAATACGTAATGGTTTATGTATTAAGTCAGAACGGACAGCCTTTAATGCCTACGGAAAACCATGCTAAAGTGCGTGTTTTCCTAAAGCAAGGTAAAGCAAAAGTAGTACAAAGATGTCCGTTTACCATACAACTACTGTATGAAAGCATCCGAAAACATGCGGATGACGGCGGATCATTTTTTCGCTGATGCTCTGCACGACATCATTGATCGTAAAAAGACCTTCTTCTGCTGCGATCTGGCTCTGTATCACAACTTGAAAGAGCATATCTCCAAGCTCCTCGCAGAGATTGGACGCATCTTTTGTCTGCTCATAAAGATCGATCGCCGCCACTGCCTCAACTGTCTCTGATAGCATATAGGGCTTCAGGCTTTGATGCGTCTGGGAAAGATCCCACGGACAGCCGCCCTCTTTCTTTCGCAGCATTTCCGTGATCTGACAGAAATCATCAAAATCATATGTTTTTGCCATTTTACAGCATTTCCTGGATCATAGCTACAACCTGTTTACCAAGAGCTGCGGATTTTGCATCTGCATCTTCCAGGGATGTGCCCTTTACGCCATAGTAGAATTTTACTTTTGGCTCAGTTCCGGACGGTCTTACGCACAGCCATGCATCATCACTCAGATCATAATAAAGAACATTTGAAGATGGAAGACCTGTCTGTGTTACTTCACCGCTTTCCAGATTTTTGACAGTATCCTTCTTGTAATCTCTTGCAGAAAGTACTTTATATCCTGCGATTTCTTTCGGAGGCTCGCTTCTTAATGTGGCAAGGATCTGACGAATCTTCTCGCAAAACAGTATGCAGCACAGAAACGGGAACTGAAGAAACGTCAGAAAGATGTGG